>Ga0138256_10000375_pt1 | contig 49897 bp, 45 predicted proteins | sample KNB2016incub_MG_FD_105486 | JGI IMG/M metagenome (GOLD analysis project Ga0138256, IMG submission 105486) | Active sludge microbial communities from wastewater in Klosterneuburg, Austria - KNB2014incub_MG | ecosystem: Engineered > WWTP > Activated sludge > Unclassified | place: Austria...
GCTGGAAAAAATTTATGAAGCTTGTTTCTGTCATGAATTAAATAAAAAAGAAATTCCATTTAAGAGGCAACTTAAATTACCAATTATATACGACGGCATTGAATTTGATGAAGGATTAAAACTTGATGTAATGGTAGATGATAAAATAATTTGTGAATTTAAAGCCGTTGAAATTGTTAACCCGGTTTGGCAGGCTCAAATTATCAGCCATTTAACGCTAACAAAATTACACGTTGGCTTTATCCTGAATTTCAATGTCGCAATTATGAAAGACGGCATCAGAAGATATTGCAAAGAATAAAACATAAACGACTTACCGTCTTCCCGGCAAATAAACATCTTTACAAAACAAAACGACTTACCAACTTATAGGCAATGAACAAAAACATCAAAACACTCGGCGAATTAAAGAAGAGCGGCTATGTTTCCAAAAGCATTAAGCACGAGATCCGTGATAATCTTATTGAAAAAATCAAAGCAAAAGAAAATCCTTTTCCCGGCATATTAGGTTACGAAGACTCGGTGATACCAGACACAGAAAGAGCCCTGTTATCGCAACACAATATTTTGTTTTTAGGTTTGCGTGGGCAGGCAAAAACAAGAATGGCAAGGCAGATGATTGACCTGTTGGATGAATATATTCCTGTTGTTGCAGGCAGTGAGATCAATGATGATCCGTTTAATCCCGTTTCAAGATATGCTATTGATTTGATTGATGAGAAAGGAGATGATACGCCTATTGCATGGTTGCACCGCAGTCAGCGTTACGGCGAAAAACTGGCAACGCCCGATGTAAGTGTTGCTGACTTGATTGGAGATATTGATCCCATTAAAGCAGCAAATTTAAAATTGAGTTTTGCTGATGAACGTGTGCTGCACTATGGTATCATACCCAGAAGCAACCGAAGTATTTTTGTCATCAATGAATTACCAGATCTGCAGGCAAGGATACAGGTTTCGCTTTTTAATATTTTAGAAGAAGGCGATCTGCAGATACGTGGCTTTAAATTAAGATTGCCGCTTGATGTATTGTTTGTGTTTACTGCAAACCCCGAAGACTATACAAACAGGGGCAGTATCGTAACTCCTCTTAAGGACAGGATCGAAAGTCAGATACTCACTCACTATCCAAAATCTTTAGAAACAGCTTTGGAAATTACCGGCCAGGAAGCCGCCATTAATGATGCTCAGCAAAAAAAAGTAAAAGCAAGTGATCTGATTAAGCGATTAATTGAACAGGTATCTTTTGAAGCCCGTGCCAGCGAACTGGTTGATAAGAAAAGCGGTGTAAGTGCCAGGCTCAGCATCAGCGCTTATGAAAATGCCATCAGTGCTGCTGAAAGAAGAGCTATCATTAATGACGAAAAAGAAACACAGGTCTGGCTAAGTGACTTAATTGGTATCATTCCATCCATCACCGGAAAAATTGAATTGGTGTATGAAGGAGAACAGGAAGGACCATACCAGGTTGCATTTAATTTGCTAGAACGTTCCATCCGTACGCAGTTCGGTTTATACTTCCCCAACCCGGATACTTTAAAAAAGAAAAGAACAAAAGAAGCAGCACCCGATGATAATCCATACAAATCAATTACCCGTTGGTTTGACGCAGGCAATACGCTGGATACATTTTTTGAAACTAAAGATGAAGATAAAATTCAGTTGTTGTATAAAGTAGATGGCCTGCATGCATTGGTAAAAAAATATTTTAAAACTACTAATGATAAAGAAAATGCATTGCTCATGGAATTTGTTTTACATGGCCTTGCCGCACACTCCCTCATCAGCAAAAAAGTACTGGAAGGAAAGATAGAGTTTAAAGACCTGATGGGAAGTATGCTGAATATTGGTACACAGCATTATAGTGAAGAAGACTTTAATGAAGAAGATTTCAATTGATTTATGCGTTGAGTCATTTTTTTTGACCAAGTGAGTTAATTGGCACCAACTAAGTACAATATAAAGTCGCATAAAAAATACTAAAGATTTAAATCTTTAGTATTTTTTTTATATTTTGATGATGCCTGCCCTGTTTTGCTCATCATCAAAATAATATATCATGAAATGTCTTTCATTTTTCTTATTCGCTTTCTGTTGCATGTTTCAGCTTAAAGCCCAAAACAACCCAACCCCTTCTCCCATAATTTTTATTTACGATGCCAGTGGTTCCATGTGGGGAAAGATACAGGGCAAAACAAAAAAAGATATTGCTGCAGAGGTATTAACCGCTGCTGTCAACAAACTTCCGGCAAATCAAAAAACCGGATTGGTTGCTTACGGTCATCGCCAGAAAGATGATTGTAAGGACGTAGAGTTCTTGGTTGACGTTGAAAAAGGAAACAAGGCCGATGTAAACAATTCACTTAAAACAATTAAATCGTTGGGAAGAACGCCGCTAGCTTATTCGGCTCAGCAGGTGATTGATAAGCTAAGAACCTCCAAAATGAAGGCGACCATCATTTTAATAACCGATGGCATTGAAAGCTGCGGAGGAAATATTTGTGATGTGATTGCCGCTGCAAAAAAAGAAGGCATTGACTTTAAACTGCACATTGTTGGTTTTGGATTAAAGGAAAACGAAACAGAACAGTTGAAATGTGCTGCTAAAACCGGCGATGGCCGTTACTATGACGCTGCCGATGCAGGAGGACTTGGTGATGTACTAAATGATGCAACAACTGAGTCGGTAGATAAACCTAAAGGAAATATTTCGGTGTATGCCTTAAAAAACGGTAAACCCATTGATGCCTATGTGAAAGCAGTAATGAAAGGAAATAAAAGAGGTGACGCAGTTGCACGTACGTACGGTGATACTGTTTTGTTTTACCTGCAGCCGGGCACTTACGACCTTGAAGTTCTTCCGCTGGAAGGCTCAAAGATAAATCCGATAACCCTGCCTGCTGTGCCGGTTGTTGATAAAGCCATAACCCACCGTACATTAAGTTTTGATGGCGGAAAGTTTACGCTCACTACAACCAATAATGAAGAAGGTTGGGATTGTCTTGTGAAAATATATAATAAAGGCACCAAAACGGTAGCTGCAACAGGCCGTACTTACGGTCGTGACAAAGATTTTGAACTAAACGCCGGTATGTATGACATAGAAATTACTGCGATGATAATAGAAGGAACAGAGATTATCCACCGATTCAACAATGTAGAAATTAAGGCTGCAGAAACAAATAAGATCAGTCACAATTTTAAATCGGGCGTTGCCATGATTGGTGCAACAACAGGTATTGGTTATGTAGATGCTACAGTAAAAATTACAGAAGTTAACAGTAAAAAGATTGTTGCCTACGGCAGAACCTATATGGCGGCCAGCCACAATCCCAAAAAGTTTATGCTTAACCCCGGCACTTACGAAGTTTCGCTGGTGGGCCTGAGTGCAAGCAAGGGAAAAAATGACAAATATATTATTACCGTTAAGGCTGGTGAGACAGTTGAGAAAATTTCAAAACTTTAAACAATATTCACTTCTCTTTCCAAACTAACACCAAACTTCTTTTGGACGGACTGAAGAATATTTTCACTTAACTCAAGTATCTCACTACCCTTTGCATTTCCGTAATTCACCAATACCAGTGCCTGCTTTTCGTGGCAGCCTGCATCTCCTTTTCGGTAACCTTTCCATCCCGCCTGTTCAATTAACCATCCGGCGGCCAGCTTTACATTTCCATTTGGCAAATTATATCCTACAATCCCTGAAAACATTCGTTTCAATTCGTGAAATTCGTGGCTCCCAATTTCCGGGTTTTTAAAGAAACTGCCTGCATTTCCAATTTCAGCCGGATTGGGTAATTTACTGCTTCGGATATTTATAACAGCATGCGATACCGCCTGCAGGCTCAAATCCTTTACACCCATCTTCTCCAGTTCCTGTTCAATAGCTCCATAAGAAATATTGTAGTTTGGAATCTTATTAAGCCGGTAGGTAACATCAGTTATCACAAACTGATCTTTATACTTTCTTTTAAAAACAGATTCCCGGTAACCAAATTCGCAATCATTCAAACTGAAGTTAATAATCCTTTTGTCTTTGATATGATAGGCCTCAAGCGAATAAAATACTTCTTTTATCTCCACACCGTACGCACCAATATTCTGCATTGGCGATGCACCAACATTGCCTGGTATCAATGAAAGATTCTCTACCCCTGCCCAGCCTTTTTTTATACAATGTAAAACAAACTGATGCCAGTTCTCTCCTGCCCCAACCTGTACATACACATGATGTTCATCTTCCTTTATTTCTTTAATGCCCTTTATCTCATTTTTTAAAACCAGGCCATAATAATCTTTAGTGAATAGGATATTGCTGCCGCCCCCGAGGATTAGGGTTTGAGGTTTGTGGCCTGCCTGTCCGGTAGGCAGGTTTGGGGTTTGGGGTTGCTTGAATTCAAGCAGTTTGCTGAGTTCATCTGCTGTATTAAATTCAGCAAAGTATTTTGCAACTGTACTGATAGCAAATGTATTGTATTGTTTTATTGAAATATTTTCTTGCACTTTATTCACATCTTCTATTTAATATTTTATTGCAGCTACATCTTATCTACATCAGCAATTACTGTAACAGATTTAAAACTCTTCTCACCGGTCACCAGGTTAATATGGTTCCGGATTGCCGCTTTGTACTTTATACTCATTCCTGGCTCTTTTGGTAACTTAATAAGTATTTCCATCAGGTATTGATTCCTTATCCGGTTAACAACCGGTGCCGCTGGCCCCACAATAAAATCCTTCAAATCCTGCTTTAATAAATTAGCAAGCTTCTCCGCAGCAGACGTAACAATATTTTTATCCTTGTGTTTTAAAGTTAGCAAAACTATTCGGCTGTATGGCGGATAAAAAAACTGCTTGCGGTTTTCTATCTCAAGATTATAAAACAGTTTGTAATCGTGTTGCTGCACCAACTGCAAAACCGGGTGCTTAACATTTGTTGCCTGAATGATCACTTTGCCCTGTTCTTTTTTTCTGCCTGCACGGCCACTCACCTGTTCCATCAGTTGAAAGGCCCGTTCGTTAACTCTAAAATCGGCAAAAGCTAATAATCCATCTGCATCTAAAATTCCAACCAGGCTTACTTTATCAAAGTCCAAACCTTTAACCACCATTTGGGTGCCCACTAAAATGTCCAACCTATGTTGTTCAAAAAGCTGTATCAGGTTATCATGTGCGGTTTTACCACGCACACTGTCCACATCCATCCGGGCAATTTTATGTTTGCTGAAATCATCTTCCAGTTGTTCTTCAATCTTTTCGGTTCCAAAATTTTTCTCCAGCCAGTTGTTACTGCCACAGGCCGGGCAGGTAATTAATTTAGGATAAGTACTGCCGCAGTAATGGCAATGCAGTTTGTTACTGTACTTATGCAAAGTAAGCGATACATCGCAATGAGTACACTGCGGGATAAAGCCACAAGCACCGCAAATTAAATATGGATTGTAACCTCTGCGGTTTTGAAAAAGTATTACCTGCCTGTCGTTATCTAAAGCTTTTTGCATGGCTTCTTTTAACTGCGGACTGATCATAACCTTCCCCTTCTGAACTACCTGCCGGGTATCTACAATTTCTATCTCCGGTAATTTGATACCTCCGAAACGTTCATTCAGCTCCACCAATGCATATTTATCATGCATGGCATTAAAATAACTTTCAACTGATGGAGTTGCGCTGCCCAGCAATGTTTTTGCTTTAAAGAGAGAAGCATAAAAAATGGCAGCATCCCTTGCATTGTACCTGGGAGCCGGATCCTGCTGTTTAAATGACGGATCATGTTCTTCATCAACAATAACAAGTCCGAGCTCTTTAAACGGCAGGAAAAGAGCACTCCTTGCACCTAAAACAATCTTTACTTCGCCGGTTCGTATCTTATTCCACAATTCAATGCGCTCGTTATTATTAAAACGAGAATGATAAATGGTGATATTGCCACCAAAATGTTTTTGCAGGCGGCGGATGATTTGTGTTGTTAGTGCAATTTCAGGCAGCAAATAAAGAACTTGCTTTCCTTCTTTAAAATACTTTTCAATCAGTTTTACATACACCTGTGTTTTGCCGCTGCTGGTTACGCCGTGAAGCAGACAAACATTTTTTGTTTCGAAGGCTTTTGCCACAGCATCAGATGCTTCCTGCTGTGCTGCGCTGAACTCAAAATCAATTTCTACATTTTTGGCGATTGATTTTATACGGTCAACTGAGCGTTTTTCAATGATGAGAATATTTTTTTCGGCAAGCCCTTTTAACTGGGCTACGGAAGCTCCTGATTTTTTTAATAGTTCAGGCTGTGTTACATCTCCTTCTGTTTTTTGCAGATGCAGATAAGCAAGCAATAGTTCCATTTGTTTAGGCGCACGGCTCCAGTTGTTTAGCAATTCGCTTAACTTTTCTTCATTGCCATATTCAGGATTGAGGATAACGTAGTTTTCTTTTTTAACCTTGTATTGCTCATCCATGGCTTCCCATACAAAACAAACCTTTTTATCGATGAGTTTTTTTATAAGTGGATAGACATGGGTAATGTCGAGTATCTGCTGTACTTCGGTAAGCCGTAATTCCTTTTTAAGAAGTAACGCTTCTGCAACTAAGAACTCTTCGTCGTTTAAGTGCGTAAAGTCTTCGCCAATTTCTTCGTTGTAAATTAAAATAGTTTCGCTGCTGAGTTTAAAATGAGTTGGGAGTGCAGCAGCCATTACTTCTCCCTCGCTGCACATATAATACTGGCTTAGCCAGTTCCAGAGTTGTAATTGCTGCGGATACAAAATCGGTTCATCGTCCAATACATTCAAAATTGGTTTGGTTGGATAGTCAGGCTGTTTGTTAAAAACCGATTTAATGATGCCGGCGTATTTCTTTGTTTTGCCAAAGACAACTTCTACCCGGCAGCCAGGGATTGCTCTTTCTAAAAACTGTTTTGGAATAGAATAAGTATAAGTTGTTGGCAGCGCCAAAGGCAATATGATTTCGGCCCAAAAGCCAGATGAATCATCTGCAAATAATATTTCGTTTCCTTTGTTCATCTGTTGCTCCTAAAGTTAATCCAGTCTGAGTTTATTTCTATGCTGATTTTATCCAGCTTGCTTTATATCTGATTAAAGCGGTTTCCATGGCATTGTACACTTTCTCTTTCAGCATATCAACATCATCAAGCGTTAATCCAGCAACGGGTATTTCTTCCAGGAAAATGGTTCTTGATTTGCCGGGGGTTAACGAAAAGATAGATTCGTAATGAAGCCTGTCGTAAGTATCCAGGAAAAGCATCGGTTTGATGGGCGTTTCCGTTTCAATGGCAATTTTAAAAGCGCCGTCGTAAAAACTTTTTAAAGGCTGATGCGTCATATTGAAAGTTCCCTCTGGTGCAATTACTACCGAAATTCCTTTTTGCAAAACCGATTTTAACTGTGCTACGCTTTTAGCTCTTTTTTCAGCATCGCCTCTTTCTACCAATACTGCTGCACTGCGGTATATAAATCCAAAGATTGGAATTTTTGCCATTTCGGCCTTGCCCAATACCCTGAAATGCTGGTTTTGAACTGAACGGAGTATGACAGGAATATCTATATAAGAGATGTGATTAAATACAAAAACATAAGGTTGGGCTGTTTCATGCGGCGACTCGAAAATATTTTTGTGATACATCCCCAGCATCAACAACACAAACCGTGACCAGAGTTTACAGAGCTTATAGATGAAATTGCCGCCTTTTATCTTGCCAAACAACGAGGCGATTACTATAAGTGGTAAAATGAGGAACATGAAAGACAGGAAAATGGCAAATGCATAAATTGTATAGATGATGCCAATAAACTTTCGGAATAACTGCATAGTTGGTTACAAATATAAGTATAAGCTGAATTGTGGTTCACTTGGAGATAAGTCAGGTTTTATAAACTTGAACTTCTGAAAATGCAATAAATAAATGCCCGGTTTAAACAAAAAGCTCAAACTCCACGTGCGACCTGCCTACAAGCAGGCAGGTCGCAGCAAATACCCCGCTGAGGATTTTTGTGACGTGCTGTGACGCGGTAGCAGTGTAAAGCGGGACTAAAGCCGGGATTTGTTCACATTTGCCATTTAAATGTTTAAAACCAGCCTTAAAATGGGCTCTATTTGTCAAAACGGAAGAATAAACTTGGAAAAAGGGTTCTCTTATACGATAGAAACCCCTACCTTTGCCGTCCTAAATTTGGGAATATTATGTTAGCAGTAGTAAAAATAGCAGGCCAGCAATTTAAAGTAAAAGCAGGCGATAGCTTATACGTACCTCATATAGAGGGCAAGACCGGCGATTCAGTAGAGTTTGCCGAAGTATTGATGACCGATAACAACGGAAACGTGGTTTTGGGATCTGATGTAAAAGCAGTTGTAAAAGCAGAAATTATCAGTGACCTTGTACAAGGCGATAAAGTAATTGCTTTTAAGATGAAAAGAAGGAAAGGTTTCCGTAAAAAACACGGGCATCGTACGCAGTACACACATATTAAAGTAACTGCAATCGCTTAATTGATTTTGAAATTTAAAATCAAAGTTTAAAAACAAAAAATTTAAAACATGGCACATAAAAAAGGTGAAGGATCGGTAAAAAACGGCCGTGATTCGCAAAGCAAAAGATTAGGTGTAAAAATTTACGGTGGTCAACCAGCCATTGCCGGAAATATTATTATCCGCCAGAGAGGAACAACTTATCACCCTGGTAAAAATGTTGGAGTTGGAAGAGACTTTACCATTTTTGCAATGACTGATGGCGTGGTTGAATTCAAAAAAACCAAGGGAGATAAGACCGTTGTATCGGTTGCTGCTGTTGAAGCCAGTGCATAATTTTTTAATATTTTTTTTGGTAGTTTAAAAAATGTTTTTACTTTTAAGTATTATTTACTAACCAATTAAATTTTAAAAAATGGCAACAAAGAAAAAAGCTGCTAAAAAAGCTGCTCCAAAAAAGAAAGCTGCTCCTAAAAAAGCTGCAAAGAAAGCTGCTCCTAAAAAGAAGGCTGCTGCTAAGAAAAAAGCTGCTCCTAAGAAGAAAGCTGCAAAGAAGAAATAATCTTCGCTTTTTAAAAAAGCAAAATATCATTAAAGTCCCGGTAAATTACCGGGACTTTTTTTATAACCCTTTACCATAGCGGATCCTGGGCTATTTTCTCTCTTAAGAACAACATCCTTCAACATAAAAAATCACCTTCAAAACAGCCACAGATCCGACGCATAAAACCCAGGTAAATTTACTGTTACCAGGCAATTTTTTTGTGGAAATTATTGTCACTTTATGTTTGTACTTTTTCAATTTTATTGCATCAATTATTTCTATTTTTTGCCGAATAAATTTTCATAATAATAAATTTATACGCTCTTTTTTCAGTAATTCTTAGTTTTACATGTATTACTTTTAAACATGGATAATTACCAAATAGCCGACATTTTTGCCCTTTTGGGCAAATTAACTGACATTCACGGAGAAAATAATTTTAAGGCAAAATCCTATGCTTCGGCAGCTTTTAATATCGAAAAATTACCATTGCAATTAAGTGATACTCCTAAAGAAAAAATTTTTGAAATAAAAGGTATCGGAGAATCATCGGGGAAAAAAATAATTGAAATTTTAGAAACAGGACAGCTTGCTGTTTTGAATGAGTTGATTGAAAAAACACCAAAAGGTGTTATAGAAATGATGAACATAAAAGGCATCGGCCCTAAAAAGATTTCCACCATCTGGAAAGAGATGGAAATAGAAAGTATTGGCGAACTTTTATATGCCTGTAAAGAAAACAGGCTGAAATTATATAAAGGATTTGGAGAGAAAACACAGCAAAATGTAATTGATACAATCGAGTTCTATTTAAGCAACCAGGGCAGCCATTTATTCCCCCAGGTTGAAGCCGTAGAACCACAGATTACTGCCTACCTGCAAAAGCTTTTTTTACCCGAAAATGTATTTATTACCGGCAATTATAAACGTCAGCTTGAGATCATTGATGAGCTGGAATACGTGGTTAGCAGTTCAAATGAATTGATAAAACCAAAGTTTCAATCTGCCAATCCTCCGGAATTACTGGAAGAAAATACCGAAAGCCTGCTTTATAAGCTGCATAACGGACTTAAATTAAGATTATACACTGGTGAAAATGCCGTAGAAAAAAGACTGTTCTTAACTACAGGGAGCCCCGAATTTAACGAAGCATTCCTGAACCAGTTTCCCAAATTGGAATTTACAGATGATAAAATAACTGACGACAGTGCAGTTTTTAAGCGGGTAAATATCAATTATATCCCGGCCTGCAGCAGGGAGACCGCAGCTGTTATTGAACTGGCAAAAAAATCTCAGCTTCCTGAGTTAATTCAGCCCGGTGACATAAAAGGCATTATTCACAGCCACAGTAACTGGAGTGATGGAAGTAATACACTGGAAGAGATGGCAAATGCAGCCAAGGAACAGGGATTTGAATATCTCGTTATCAGTGATCATAGTAAAAGTGCATTTTACGCACAGGGATTACAAGAAGAAAAAATAAGAGCCCAACATGAGCTGATTGAGGAGTTAAATGGTAAATTGAACGGATTAAAGATCTTTAAAAGGATTGAAAGTGATATTTTATATGATGGCAGTCTTGATTACTCCAACGCTGTGCTGGCTACTTTTGACCTGGTGATTGCTTCGGTACACAGCATTTTAAAAATGACGGAGGAGAAAGCATTGCAACGTTTGATAACAGCGATTGAAAACCCATACACAACTATACTTGGCCATATGACCGGCAGATTGTTATTAAGCCGTAAGGGTTATCCTGTTGATCATAAAAAGATTGTTGACGCCTGTGCTGCAAATAATGTAGTTATAGAACTAAATGCTCACCCCAGCCGGCTGGATATTGACTGGCGCCATATTGACTATGCCCTCAAAAAAAATGTAATGATATCGATTGATCCGGATGCTCACAGCATAGAAGGATTTAAGGATACCAGGTATGGCGTTTTAGCTGCACAAAAAGCCATGGTTAGTAAAGAACAGAATTTGAGCAGTATGGGATTGATGGAATTTGAGCGGTTTGTACAAACCCGGAAAAAATTAAAACTTTAAACCTAAAACTGCTATTATGATCAGCAATTTGCCAATGTATGTAAATATTGTTTTCATACTTACCAGCTTACTTACCATTTTCATTTTTTACAAAGCAACAAAGCATTCATTAATAACTTTAGTAATACTGGGGTTTTGGTTACTGTTACAGGCAGGGTTATCCTTATCAGGGTTTTATAACATTACTGATACTGTTCCTCCCAGGTTTCCCTTAATAGCAGTACCTGCTATTTTATTGATCATAGGCTTATTCATTACTGCAAAAGGCAGGGCCTACCTCGACAGCCTGGATATTAAATCCTTAACCCTTTTACATGTTGTAAGGGTTCCGGTTGAGATATGCCTGTATTGGCTCTTCTTAAACAAGAGCATTCCGCAATTGATGACTTTTGAAGGAAGGAATTTTGATATTTTAGCCGGATTATCTGCTCCGGTTATTTTTTACTTTGGTTATGTTAAACCAAAAATCAACAGAACGGGATTGCTGCTCTGGAATTTTATCTGCCTTGGGTTGTTATTAAATATTGTAGTAAATGCCATACTATCAGTAAGCTCTCCATTTCAGCAATTTGCATTTGATCAGCCTAATACCGCTATTCTTTATTTTCCTTTCGTTTGGTTGCCGGCATGTGTAGTTATGCTGGTTTTATTAGCGCACCTTGCAAGCATCAGAAAATTAATAATATCAAAATAATATCTTAAATCAATTAAGAACCGGTAGTTCAACAAAAAAGGTTGTACCCTCTCCTGCCTGGGTTTCAAACCAGATATTACCCTTAGCCTGTTCTACTATTCCCTTACTCATTGCCAGCCCCAGGCCTGTACCGGAAGTTTTGGTAGTAAAATTCGGTGTAAATATTTTTGATTTCAGCTCATCACTTATGCCGCTGCCATTATCCTGTACCTTAATTAATACTTTGTTGCCATTCATTTCTTCATCAATATTAATATGAACAATCCGCTCTTCCGCTACAGCCTGCATTGCATTTAAAATAAGATTTGTAAACAGCCGGTTCATATGTGTACGGTCTGCATTTACCATTACAGGCACAGGACCGGGATTCCAGCTTATGCGCATGCGGTCATCAATTGAATGTAATTGCGAAACCAGTTTAATCACTTCATTCAGATCAAAAATTTCATTCTGCGGATTCCCGATATTGGCGAACTGGCTGAACTCTCCTGCAATATGGTTAAGGTGATCAATTTGCTGAACCAGGGTCTGCGCTACATTTGCTGTCAATTCTCTTACGTTGTCCGAATTGTTTTTTATTGATTTCTGCAGGTACTGCAAGCTCAGCTTCATGGGAGTTAAAGGATTTTTTATTTCATGGGCTACCTGTCTGGCCATCTCACGCCAGGCCCCTTCCCTTTCGCTTTTTGCAAGTGCAACAGCACTTTCATCAAGCTTTGCCACCATTTTATTATACTCCTTTACCAATTCCCCTATTTCATCATCACGTTGCCAGTCAATAGCTTCATTAATCTTTTCAAGGTTAACCGCTTTCATTTTTTCACTGATAAAAGAAAATGAACGGGTAATACTGTTGGTAATAAACAACGCAATAATTCCGGCAATCAAAAAAATGAAGGCATTGAGGTTAATGATTGTCACCAGGAAATTGGCAATCTCTTCCTGCAACTTACTTTGAGAAGTAAAATACGGAATATTGAGATAAGCATATTCCCTGCCGGCAGCATCAATCACAGGAACATAATTACTTACAAAGCTAAGGCTGCCTATTTTTTCTTCTTTAAAGAACTGAACCTCCTTTCTTCTGCTAAGGTGATAGAATGCCATAGGGTCCATCTTGTTACTAATAACCCCTTTTATATACGGGAGCGGAAGCGAAGAAACTTTTAAGTCACCATCCAGGTCATACAGGTTTACATCAACTGCATGTATCTCTGATATCTTATCAATTGTTTTTTCCAGTTTTTCCCGGTATGCCTCATCATACACTTTTACAACATCATCAAATATCTCCAGTTCAGATAAAGAAATGCGTACTTCATTCTCCATCACATGTATAACCCTGCTTAGTTTCTCCCGGTTACTGTTTTCATAACGGCTGATAAAAAACAAAATAGTGGCAACACCAATTACCAGGAAAGAAAGTACACTGATAAAAATAACCGTGCCGTGGATCTGGTTACGGATACTCAGTTGCCAGTAATATTTAAACCTTTCTTTATTGAACCTGGCCCGTATGCTTACATTAAGCAGCCAGAAAACACCGGTAACCAGTAAAAAGGCACAAAACAAATAGGAGAACAGGGTTATGGACTCTATGAAAAAATTATTTTCCTTGGCAATAATAACAACTTTTTGCGGACCTGCTTTATACCATAATTCATCATACCCGTTCTTTTTTAATGTTACAAATTCTTTTTTAGGAACCTGCATGGTTGTAAGCCTTGTTGCAAACGCATAATCATTGTGATTGTTTACAAGCTGTAAATTATTGTATACTGCAAATGCATAAACAGGAGAACTTTCAATGGCATTATCATTTCCCTTCGAAAAAAGCTCGAGGTTTAAAGCATCTGTCTTATATTTTTTTGGATTGGCCAATACAAATACATAGCCCAAAGTATCTTTATCATAATTCATCACTGTTTTCCGGCTTATATAACTAAAACGGTCATAAGATTCGTCATAATAAAAAAGTTCGGGGATATTTGTTGGCTTTGCCTGCGTATTTAAGACGGTGTTCAGTTCATTGAACCCTGCCGGGTCCTGGTTATATAAAGGTCTTTCCAGGGTATCAAAAGTATAAACCTTGGTTTCATACTTATTGGTATACCCAGAAAAATTCCCGTTTACAAGACTGTCTTTTAAAAACTGGTTGGCAGAATCAGAATTGAACCTGTAAAAATTTGCCGCCAAAAAATCGTTCCGGAAATCAGTCAGCAAAGTATTTAATAATGTCTCACTGGCAGGGTCAGCTTTAGTGGCAAGGGTTTCGGCATAATGCTCCCTGTTACGAAGTTCCTTTTTCCCGTTTTCCAGAACTATAATACTTGTGATTGTTACTGAAAAAAAGAACAGCCAGAAAATCAAGCGGGATGTTGCGATCTTTCTTGCAGATAAGGTAAGATAATCCCGGTTTAAAAGAAAAACATAAAGCAGGAGCCAAGCCAGGATAAATAATTCGAAACCGGCATTTGCAATACTCAGCTGAAATGTTAAATAGATCAACCCGCCAATTGCCAGACTGAGATAAAGCCCCCAGAAGTTTTTAGGATACATTGCCTGGATAAAATACATCAGTATCTGGCTAAGCAAAAAATACCCGATCGTAATACAACATAATACGATAAAACCTGTAACACTGTAAACTGTAAGGGTAAAGAAATTAATTACATCAAATGATATCTGCGAATCGGCCACCATACTACGGATAACCTGCCCCAGAATAAAGGTTGCAGCAAGCAGTACAATACAGATCAATGTTAAAACAAACCATCGGTACCCTGTTTTTGTCCTGGAAACCAAAACATCCTTTTCCTGCAAATGATAGTGGATAAACAATACTATCCATGTAAACAAAACGGAATTGATCAACAGGTCTCCCAGGGATCGCAGCACTATATTAGAACCATATATTGAAGGGTCGAATAATTCAAATTGCCTGAAATTTAATGGCACAGGAAATAAATAGCTTATCACCCGCAAAGCAATAACAGTAATTATTAAAAAGAGTATTGCTTTTGACAAACTGTATTTGCTAACTATATAAGTAGCCAGTAAGTGGATAAAAAGTAACACAAAAACAGCCCCGATTATCCTGAACCAAACTGCAACCGGGTTATTTTTGGCTTTTACAATATTTGATTTCTCAACGAGGTAAAATAATTTATTCCCATGAACAGACTGTACAGCAGCTTTATTAGGCTGAACCGAAATCTCATAATTATTCTCCAGTTCTTTACCTGTAACAAAAGAATTCTGCAGGTAGGTATTGGTAACAAAATAATTCCATTTAACAGGTATCAGGGCAATGGTAATACTGGTTGGATTAGTGATCTTTCTCCAAACGTAATAGCCGTTCTCCAGCTGTACAAAACCCGAACTGTCAAGCGAGGTTAAGAGATCGGGGTTTGGCAAAACAGTTTGTGTGTTCCAGAATATCAACTGGTTAATACCAATATCATTTACAAAATAGCGAAAGATGAAATAATTTTTGCCGGTAAGGTTCTTTAAATCTGATTCGTTGTATTTATTATCATTGATCTTGTTTACCAATAGGCTGTCTGCCATCAGCTGTTCAAAATCCTTTTCCTGCTTTTGAATATAATGCTGGATATTTTCCTGTACTGTATTAACTGATGCATTGCCCGACCAGTAGTTATCTATTATAAACGACAGGGTAATAAGCCATGCTGCAATTATCAGCAGATAAGTGTTCTTGTATAAAAAGCGGCTAAATGGGATATTATTTTGCAATTAGTCAATAATATGTTTAGTTGTCTTTATCCTGTTCCATATAGTATCCATTTCCTCCAGTGTCAGATCATGTAAATGCTTTCCCGTTTTCCGGGCTTCTGCCTCCATGCCCGTAAACCTGTCAATAAATTTTTTATTGGTCCGTTCCAGTGCATTTTCAGCATCTACCTGCAAAAACCTTGCAAAGTTTACCAGGGAGAAAAAAACATCCCCTAATTCGTCCTCCATTTTGTTAATATCTCCCGATTCAATGGCTTCAAACAGTTCTTTTTTCTCTTCTTCCACCTTTTCCCAAACCTGTTCTTTGGTATCCCATTCAAAACCCACCTGCTTAGCCTTTTCCTGCAGGCGCATGGCTTTAACCATGGAGGGCAATGATTTGGGCACTCCGCTCAACACAGATGTTTTGCCCTCTTTAAGCTTCAGCTTCTCCCAGTTTTTTTTAACATCTTCCTCATCATTTACATGGGTATCACTATATATATGCGGATGCCGGTGAATCAGCTTTTCACAAACACCGTTTATCACTTCTTCAAGTGTAAACTGGTTTTGCTCGGCTCCTATTTTTGCATAAAAAACAATGTGCAGTAAAATATCGCCCAGCTCTTCTTTTAAGCTTTGCCAGTCATTCTCTGTGATGGCATCGGCAAGTTCATAGGTTTCTTCAATGGTTAACTGGCGCAGGGTTTGAATGGTTTGTTTCTTATCCCAGGGGCATTTTTCCCGCAGCTCATCCATAATCTTCACTAACCTGCTGAAGGCTATTTCGTTTTCCAAAGGCATAGTTTTAAAGTTTATAAAGGGAGTAAAAAACAAAGATTAAAAACAAAAACAAAATTGTCAGGAACAGCGACAGGCATAAAATAAAGAACTTAAAAACTGTTTTTGCCCTTCGTTGCTGGTAAAAACCACGCATAGCTTTATACAGGTAGAGGAAAATCCCCAGGCCTGTTATCAGCTCTATATAATTTATGACAGACCAATTCAGTTCATTATTAAGCTTGTTAAGTGCAAAAATGAACAGCATGGTTATAAAAATAAAAATATAAAAATGAATGCTGAAAATGCTGTGATTAACATAGTAATATTCTTTCCTGCGGATGTAAAGTATTTTCAAGATAAAAGCAAAGAGCGGTAATAAAATAAATAACATCTGGGGTAAACTATGCAACAGGATATTGGCATAATCCTTTACCGCTTTTCCACCTTCATTATGGTATTTTTCATTCAGCTCAATTTCTTTATAAACTAATAGCCTTTTAAACCAGTTATCTTTCATTTTTCCGGAACTGAGTGCAGAGTCATAAGCTGCCTTGGTTTTGTAGTGAGTATTGGTGAAACGTATTCCTCCTTCCATAACTGTGCTGTCAAAGAAATGCTTAAATTCCTCCCTGCTCATAGGTACCGAATCATGGCCTTCATCTTTATTTAAATTTTTTGTATAGATCTCAAACGCAAGTGAATCCAATGCTTCAACTTCTGCAAATGTTTTACCATTCAATTTAAGATCACTCACAATTGAATTATTATCTACATTCATAAATGAAAAAAATACCAGGAAGAAGAAAGCAGATGTAAATACATACATCCTTACAGGATTTACATAACTGGCCCTCCGGCCAATCATATATTCTTTTGAAATAAACCCCGGCCTGGCAAATAAATATTTTAACGTGCTGAAAAACTTCCCATCGAAATGGGTGATATCTCTAAAAAAATGAGAAACCAGGTGCCAGACTGTTTCTTTGGTCTCTATATTCTCCTGCCCGCAGTTATGGCAATACCTTCCCTGAACTTCTGTATTACAGTTAAGGCAGTTTTTTTCGGCCCTTTCTTTAAGACGGCTCATAGCGTTAATTTTGTTAAAAATAATAAAGTTTACCGGCCTGTACGTTTAAAGCATAAATTACGTTAATAAAAAGATAGTTTAAATTTGCTCCAGAAAAAACAAAAGATGATTAAAAAAATATTTGTGGTATGTATGGCCCTTATAACAGGCTTGGCCTCCAATGCCCAGTATTACTACACCGATATTGTGAATAATAAGCAGGTAATGGCTGAAATGGCCCTGCTAAAGGAAAAGAAAATAAAGGCGGTAAAAGTAACATCTATTGAAGCTACTGGCGAAGAAAGTGAAGGTTTTATCTGCCGGAAAAAGATAAACAGGGATTTTACCGAAGTTGAAATTTATACCGCCACAAGTGAATCCTACCCCAGCAGTTTTACTTCGTATTTCGATAAATCGGGGCAACTGCAAAAAACCATCGATTCGTCAGAGGCTGGTGCAACAACAGTAGATTACAAATATGATGCTGCCGGCAGGTTAATTGCTGTGAGTTCCTCAAAACGTTTTGCAACAGATGATGATGCAGGCATTGTTACCGAACAGCATTTGTATAAATATAACAGCACAGACCTGCTGGAGCAGATGTTTCTTGTTAAAAATAACCGCGACACTACATTATATATTTTTGAAGCTGATGAAAACGGCAATATCATCATAGAAAAAAATTCGAAAACTGCTGAAGTTTATTATTACTACTACGATACCAAAGACTGGCTAAGTGAAATTGTTCACCGCTACAGTTATCAGAAAACCCTGTTCACAGAATCTTCCTTTGAATATAATAATATGGGGCAGGTTATAAAAATGGTCACCTCCGAAAAAGAAGGGGCTTATTATTTTACCTGGCGCTATACTTATGAAGACGGCCTGCGTACAACTGAGCGCTGCTATTCTAAAGAAGGCCGTATGATGGGATCGGTGGAGTATTTATACAAAAATTAAACTTCGCCGCTGACGGTGTTCGCTGAGTGTTGCCGCCGCCTTGTCTCCCGACAAGCGACACAGTATTGATCAAAACAGATTTATCTACAACAGGCCTGTTTTTTTTAATGCTTCCACCCTGCTGTTGACCTGCAGTTTTTCGTATATATGCCTGATATGCGTACGTACAGTTTCAAATCCTATATATAACTTATCAGCAATTTCTTTATAATGAAATCCTCGTGACAGCTCTTCCAGTATTTCCTGTTCTCTCCGGCTTAATACCTGAAAATACTCATTGACATTTTCTTTTACCCGGAAAGCTTCAATCACTTTCCTTGCAATCTGGCTGCTTATTGGAGAACCTCCGTTATACAGATCCTGAATCGCATCTATAATTTTTTCAGGCGCTGTGTTTTTCAGGAGATAACTGCTGGCACCTGCCCTCAGTGCATCAAAAATGGTATCTGCATTATCATACACCGTCAGTACCATCATCTGCATCCTGGGATGAATGATCTTTAGCCTCCGCATACAGTCAATTCCGTTCATGCCGGGTAGCTGTACATCAAATAATGCAATCTCAACCGGTTCGGCAGATAATTTTACCAGGGCTGTTTCTGCATCGGCAAATTCATCAAGACGCTCCACATCAATATGCAGGCGGATCTGTTCAGCCAAAAACTGACGAATACTTTCATCATCTTCAATAATAGCTATAGATTTAATAACCATGGCAAGTTCATCACAAAATTAGTACTTGAAAGGAGATTAATACTTATACTTTGAAAAAACGGTAAGTTTGAGGACTTGTAGTGCCGAAACATCAGGCAGGCCTGAAACCCGTATTGCAAATAAAAAAATAATTTTTAGTACACTATTTGGGGTTTATCGCTAAACATCTTTTCCCAAAATAAAATAGTAGCACCCAGACTAACCCTCACATTAGAATTTATTTCATCATTATTTTTGTACTTAACCGCAATATAATCCGCCGATGCGCCAATTCCTACAGTTTTTGTTAACCTGACATTGAAACCTGCTCCGGCACCAAATGCAAAACCATTCCCGCTCGATTTTGTAGTATTACCATTGAAAGTATATTTAAACGACTCGAATCCCAGTCCTGCCAGAATGTGTACATCGGGAACAAATTTTTGATCACAATTATCTTTATTGTTAAACGTGTACTGCCCCCTTGCCAGTAAAAAACTACGGGTTAGTTTCTGATCTCCAATATTCTTATAATGTAAACTGCCATCAATTCCTGCACCAATGCGGGGTGTAAAATTGAAAACTGCAAAAAAATGACCGCCGATAAATGTTTCCTTATCCTGGCCATGGTCTGCAAATAAAGCACTGGGTCCGGCAAAGACTATGAATTGAGTCTTGCAATCTTTCTTTTGATATGGTAAACAAGATGATTTTGTACCTTCCGCCGGTAGTGAACTGTTTTCTTCAAGCATTTTTATTTTAGCCTTAAATAGCCATTCTTCTGCACATTTGACACCTCCAGAGCCTTGACTATGAGTTCCTCCCGGACCATCTTTTTCTCCATCCATTGCTCCACTGGGCGTGCGGAAATAGTGTTCAGCAGGTCCATCTTCCACAACCGTCATACTAATCCATTTCCCATCCTGATCAACTTTATATGTGTGACTGTAAAAAACTTTTCCACTACGTTTAAATACATCTACTTTAATTTCCCATTTCCCTTCCAGGTCTTTTTTCCAGGTTTCTTTACCTCTTTCAAACCCTTTATCATCTTTAAATACTATAGTATAGACTTTTCTTAAACTCTCATCAGTTGAAATTGTAATGGTCTGAGTAGCGTTATCTCCCCACCTCCTTTTATCAATCTCTAAAGTAACAGGTTTGAATTCCGGCTTAAGTTGCGCAAATGAATAAAATCCGATTAATAGAAATACGGGCTGAAGAAAAAAATATTTCATAACTAAAGTTTTATCCCTGAAAGATAAACTCAGCAATAAACTGTTGCAAGGTTAAAAAAGGGGGATATTCAGAGAGGGATCTCAAAAATAAAAACAGAGCCTGCGGAAGATGATTCAATATTTAATCGTCCGCCTAATTCCGCTATTCTCTTCCGGATATTTTTTAACCCGTTTCCATGAGTAAGAACTTTTGTATCAAATCCGCAGCCGTCATCTCTAATGATAAACTGAAGTAAAGATTTTTTTTGTTCGGCATTAATTGAAATATGTGCTGCCTTGCTGTGTTTTATTGCATTATGAACAGTTTCCTTGGTAACCAGCACCAGGTTTCTTTTCTGTACATTACTCAGTAAAACCTGGCTTCCATTTTCGGGGAAATCTATTTTGTATTCTAATCCGGAATATTCAAGCAAATTCCTTAACTGTTCACGCAGGTAGGCAAAAAACTGATCCAACGAACTTTGTTCGGGATTCATACTCCAGATGATCTCACTCATATCATTAACCAGCTTACGGCTGGTTATGGCTATCTTATCCATTGCCTTTACATTTGGTTGTTGCCCTTCAGTTTTAAGCAGGTTTGTTTTAGCAGCTTCGCTCATCATCGTAATTTGCGTAAGTCCGGCACCAATATCGTCATGCATCTCTCTCGATATCCTCAGTCTTTCCTCATCCAGGGCTCTTTTGCTTTCCAGTTCAGCAATACGCCGCTTAAGCTTTAGCCTTGTAAAATAACGTGTAAGCAGTATCGTAATGAGTGCAAGTAAAAGAACAGCTGAAAATATAAAAACCGGTGTTTTCCAAAATGGAGAGTGAACAGTTATGCTGATTTTTTTTAGCGGAGCAGCTTCCTTTTCATAACTATTGCCGGCATACATTTCAAAAATATATTTACCCGGAGCCAGTGTATACCTTGCATAGCCGAGGTTGTTGCCATTTATCCACCCACCTTCAATCCCTTTCATACGATACTGGTATATATATTGATCCGGTTTACGGGGCCCCATGGCAGTAAACTCAAAACCAAGACTGTTATTATGCCAGGGCAGGCTGATCTCTTTTATATGCCAGGACGCTGTATCGGTTTCCCATGCTGCGCCCTTTACTTTAACAGATGTAACAAATAACTTTGGTTGTTCTTCAAACCGTAGGATATTATCCGGGTAAAAACTGCTTACCCCATTTACTCCTCCAAAAAATAATTCTCCATCAGCTGCTGCAAATAAACTGTTGCCGTTAAATTCGTTTTCCTGCAAACCGTCGGATTTATTATAATGAAAAAATGCCCCGCTGCCGTTCTTACAACTTATCCCTTTGTTATGGCTGAACCAGAGATTCCCTTTTTTGTCTTCACAGATGGCATAAATATTTTCATCTGAAAGCCCATCGGCTTTGTAAAATATTTTGATAATATCCCCCTCTGCATTCAGTTTAAATAAACCTTTTTCTGTCCCCATCCATATATAGCCGGCTTTGTCATTGTAAAAACTGCGAACCAGTATTTTTTCAGGCAATTCAAAAGTTTTATATGAAGATGAACCATGCTGAAATAAGTAGTATTTTCCTTTACTGCCAATCCATAACTGTTGATGCCTGTCGGTATAAGAACCTGTTGATGCTTCAGGAAGGTCCGCTAATTCTTCAAAAGAAACTGCTGAACCTGGCAGCCATTTCAACTTATAAACCGAGAAACTGTTTTGCATAATACTTTCCGTATCGCTTACTTTAAAAACAGACATGTGATAATCAAAGACAGCATTAAATCGTATTTTACTGCTGTCTAACTTTACCCGATGAAGTGTAAAATCCCTGGTATCAAGATTATAAGCTTTCCAGCCACCAGCAAGAAAAACGAGGTAATTATAAGCAGAGCGCTTAAATATTGCTCCAATTGTATATGGCGCTTTGGCACCGGGAAAATGATCAATCACTTTTTTAATTTGCTCCAAACTGTCAAAGATCAATAACCCGTTCTCTGCTGTTCCGCAGATTACCAGGTTCTCAGTTTTATCTACATAAACAGTTTTAATAAAATTTTTTCTTTTATCAGCGGTCCCATAATATTTAAACCCGGTAAATGAATAGTTGATCTTGCAGATACCATCGTTTTCAGAAATAATCCAGACATTGGCATAACTGTCTGTAAAAAGGTTTGTAATAAACCCTGCATTAAAGAAGTTCCGGTTTTGCAGATTTACAAGTTTTGAAATGTATTTGCCATTACCGATATCCAGTTCATAAATTTCCTGCCCTTCGCTTACCAGGCAGTAGCCTTTGGGATGTATCTGTAACTTAATGTAGAGATTAGCAACCTCTGCCGCCATTTTTGTTTTGTAAGCTGAAATGAAAAGGAATTTTCCTGAGTGGATATTCATTTTTTCGATTCCTCTTTTTGTAGCTACCAGAATAGTATCTCCCTTGTAATAAGTGACCGCTTTAAATTGTTGCTGAAGGCTGCTTGCAGTGAGCAACCTGTACTTTTTGGTGCTTTCATTCAGTATAAACAATTCCTTTTCCCCCAGCCCGATAAAATAGCGTGCATTTGATTGTGCATTAAAAAAGGCAATATTTTGAAAGGTTTGTTTTAACGGGAAATAAATGCTGTCTGTAAATCTTAATGTCTTCTTATCAAACAGTAAATATTTTTTGTTATTATCCCGGCACCATATTTTGTCTCCTGCTTCTATTACCGGGGTAATATTTTTTACAGAATTAGCTGATAGATAAATGTTCCGGAAACGGTTCGTATTGATATTATATTCACTGATGCCCTTAGCATGAATGAGCCATATATTCCCGTTTCTCAGGCGAAAAAAGGTTACATATTTATCATCCGGAATGCATTTATTATCATTACCGGCAGAAATACCATAAAAAACACTGCCATCAAAACGCTGTACAGCACTGCCGGTACTTATCCATATAAACCCGTTTCCATCTTCTGCAAAATCAACTACCCTGCTGTGTAACAGCCCTTCATTAATATTATATGATGTACTGCTCAGGCGTTTCAATGGCTGACCGGCAGCAGGATTTAAGTATAGCAATATAAAGAGGAAGAGAAAAGAATATGGTTTGCTGATAAACAATGCAGGAACTCTTTTTGGAAAAGTTACTTAAATCAATGCTATTATGCAAGCTGTAAATATGAAAGGTTATCCGTGAATTGCATTTTCCGCCGCCTTGTCTCCCGACAAGCGGCACAGCATAAAATTTGAACCGTTTCCAGTATTGAGTACAAGCTGTTTTCATAAAACTAATGTATAAAATTAAGTGTAGTTTTATGTGGCTCTTATGCCACTTTTAGGGAGACAAGGCGGCGGCGCTCACGGAGGATGGAGTTGGCTTATGGGAGATTGTGGAACACCTACGAGAAAAAAAACTAATGTATGAAAATAATACTTGCTCTTGTATTATGTTGTTTATCTATTGTCACTAAAGCACAAAGCGACTGTTTTGAGAAATTTTATGAATTTTATGGGTTGGATACAATAATAATAAAAGAATGGAATGATGACGTAAATGGTTGTAAGAAACTACGAGGAAAGTATGCAAGATTATTAGAGAATAATAATCTAATAATTGGTATGCCTAAAGATTTATTTTTAAATATTTTTGGTAGAGCTGATAGTGTTACAGAGAATAGTATTTATATCTACGGAGTTGTTTCAGATTGTAAAAAACAGAAAGAGGAGAAACCGGAAAGTAGTTCTCTAAATCTAATAGTAATTTTTTTAGATAATAAATTACTGTCTTTATCAGTTTTAATAACTGAATAGCATTTTTCACCACTGACGTTGTTCGCTAAGTGTTACCGCCGCCTTGTCTCCGGCAAGCGGCACAGTACAGCCTAAAAAATATTCTGCAAATTGAAGTGATGTGCAATAATTAAAAATAAAAAAAGCGACAATTTCTTGTCGCTTTTTTTGTACTCGGGATGGGAGTTGAACCCACACTTGCATTACTGCAAACAGGATTTTAAGTCCTGCGTGTCTACCAGTTCCACCACCCGAGTATCACTGGTATAGAAAAAAAATCCCGACGAGTCGGGATCAGTTTTGGAGCGGAAGACCGGGCTCGAACCGGCCACCCCGACCTTGGCAAGGTCGTGCTCTACCAAATGAGCTACTTCCGCAATAATGATAAGAACTTACTTATTTTTTGGAGTGCAAAAATAAGCGTTGTGCTGCTACTATAAAAATTTTATTTGTATGTTGGATTGTACTGTGTATTTGCCGGTACTTCTACTTTTGGTTTACCCTTATACCGGTGGGTGTATAAATTGTAACAACCGCCTAAAACAAAAGCCAGCACTAAAAATACCTGGCAAAACCAGATAAAACGGGATGTAGAAACCCAGTTATGGGTAAAATCCTTGTGTTTATTGTCTATAACTTCCTGATTCATTTTATGATAGTTTGCGTTGCAAAAATAAGGCCTGCAGCCCAAAAAAACTTATTTGTTACCAACAATTTCTGAAAAGCTTTTTTTCTTTTGTACAAAATAAGCCCAAACAACCGAGCCTTTGTACCATCCGCAAAGCTTTCCGCCTTTTTTTACGGGAAAAACCGATTGCTTTCTATGCCACAATAACCAACCAATAAAATGCATATGTGCTTTAAATATGGCAAAAAAATACCCCCTGTCGCCACTGAATAAACCTCGCCATGCCGATAATGCATCCAGCTTCATCCGCACAGGGATTTTCCAAAGCGCCGAACCAATTGAAATATTTTTTGACAGCATGATAAGGTTATTACGAAAATTGAGGAATGTTTTAAGGCTGTTTCCTCTTGGCAAAGTACCTCCCCCAACATGATAGACCACTGATGCCGGCTGTACAAAAATTTTATATCCCGCCAGTTGCATCCGCCAGCAAAGATCAATTTCTTCCTGGTGTGCAAAAAAGAATTCATCCAGCCCTCCCATTTCATGATAAACAGCAGCCCTCACAAAAAGCGCTGCACCACTTGCCCAAAAACATTGTTGTGCCGTATCATATTGGCCTGTATCAGTTTCGCAATCATCAAATATCCTTCCACGCATAAAAGGATAGCCAAACCTGTCTAACCATCCGCCGCTTGCTCCTGCATATTCAAAACTGTTCTTTGCATTATATGCCAGTATTTTTGGCTGGCAGGCTGCAATCAGTTTATCAGCTTGCATTAAATCAATAACAGGCGCTATCCAGTTTTCGGTTACTTCCACATCGCTGTTCAATAAAATATGATAATCGGCCTGTACCTGCTTTAATGCTGTATTATACCCTTTGGCAAAGCCCAGATTGGTGCTGTTCTGTATAATTGAAACCTGCGGATAATTTTCTTTTAGGAATTTTACAGAATCGTCTGATGAGGCATTATCTGCAACAATAATGTTTTTATTTATGTAAGCAGATGCCATTACCGAAGGAAGAAATTTCTCCAGGAAATTCCTGCCGTTCCAGTTCAGGATTACAATGGCTACCGATGGTTCTGTCATTATACAGTTGAATGGGCACAAACTTACTACTTATAACTTATTACTTACAACTCTTAACTTATTGCTTATTTTTACTCCATGTTTACTGCCTTATTTAACTGGCGAACCACACTTGCAATAGTTGCAATAGCAATTGTAACAGGCACCATATTCTATTCGCAATATATTGCCAGGAAGATAGCAGCTGATGAAAGAAAGAAAGTGAATGTATGGGTGCAATCGCTTAAAACCAGGGCAACCGCAACAGACGTATCTGCACTTACCCTCACCAACATCATCACATCTGAGAATACAGATATTCCCATCATTGAAACGGATGAAAAAGATAACCCTTCGGGATCTGCACTGAACCTGGATACCACCCTGATCAAAACCGATACGAACTATCTGCGAAAAAAGATAGAACAGTTCAAAAAAGAGAATGAAGCTTTGTATGTTGAAATAAGTAAAGAACCGCTAATTGTCAACAAATATTACTACGGCGATTCGGAACTTTTAAAAGAGGTTCGTTATTACCCCATCATACAACTGATCATCGTTGCCCTTTTCATCATCATTACGTTAATTGCCATTTCTACCCGCAATAAATCAACCCAAAACCAGGTATGGGCGGGCATGGCAAAAGAAACCGCACACCAGCTTGGCACACCGCTTACTTCTTTGCAGGGCTGGGTTGAAATGTTGAAAGAAACTCCCGGCATGGAAAAAATTGTTCCGGAAATGAGTAAAGATGTTGACCGGTTAAAACTCGTCAGCGACCGTTTTGGAAAGATTGGCAGTACACCCCAGCTTGAGGAAAATGATATTGTTGCCCAGGTGGAAAACATGGTGAGCTATATCAGAAGAAGATCGCCGGATAAAGTCAGTTTCAACATAAACAGTTATGGCGAAAATGAAATTAAAGTGATGAACAGTGGCCCCTTGTTTGACTGGGTGATAGAAAATTTATTAAAGAACGGGCTTGATGCCATGGATGGAAAAGGCAATATCCTGGTAAGTATAAAGAATGAATCTGCAGAGGTTATTGTAGATGTTACCGATTCCGGTAAAGGCATCAGTAAACAAAACATAGCCAATGTATTTAAGCCGGGCTTTACCACCAAAAAACGTGGCTGGGGCCTGGGCTTAACTTTATGCAAACGTATTATTGAACAATACCATAAAGGAGAATTGTATGTAAAACATTCAGAACCCGGAAAGGGCACTACATTCAGAATTGTATTAAAGAAATAATCTTTTACATTTGCAAACTTAAACCAAGAGCATATCTTAAGTCGTTATAGTAATAACAAGCCCGGGTGGCGAACCTGCCTGCCGGCAGGCAGGATTGGTAGACGCACCACCTTGAGGTAAAAAATAGGATAATGTTTTTTGTTTACGCTATAAAGAGTACAGTTAGAAATTACATTTATGTTGGAATGAGTAATAATGTAAACAGGAGGGTTTTAGAGCATAATGCCGGTGAGAATAAGTCAACCAAAGCCTATAAACCGTTTACTTTGATCTATACTGAAACATTTGCAACAAGACTAGAGGCAAGAGAAAAAGAAAAATATTTAAAATCAGGAATTGGGAAAGAATATCTTAAGTCATTATAATAACAAGCCCGGGTGGCGAAATTGGTAGACGCACCACCTTGAGGTGGTGGCGCCTATAACTGGGCGTGCTGGTTCGAATCCAGTCTCGGGCACAAAAGCTTCTCAATATTGAGAAGCTTTTTAATTTTAATTATCTTGTAAAAAAAATAAGGAATGGGAACCGAAATAAAATGCCCTAATTGTGGTCACCAGTTTGAACTGAACGAAAGCCTTAAAAACGAGGTTGAGAAAGACCTGCGTGGCAAAATGCAGGACTGGCAGAAGAAAAAGGAGGAGGAGTTTGAAAAACAAAAAACTTTGCTGCTAACTGATGCTTTAAAAAAGGCCGGTGAGGACACTGCCGCTAAATTAAAATCGCTGGAAGAAGAAGCAAAATTAAAAGGCCAGCAGCTTCGGGAGCTGCAAAAAAAGGAACTGGACCTTTTGCGTGACAAAAATGCACTGGAGGAGAAGCAGAAAACGATGGAGCTGGAAATTGAAAAAAGATTTCTGGAAAAAAGAAAAGAGATTGAAGACTCGACAGTTAAAAGGGAGCAGGAACTGTTTGACCTGAAGACCAAAGAATATAAACTGCAGATGGAGCAGCAGCAAAAACTGATTGAAGAACTGAAACGTAAAAGTGAACAGGGCAGCATGCAGTTACAGGGCGAAAGCCAGGAGATATTACTGGAGGAAATTTTAAAAGAAAATTTTCCGTTTGATATAATTGAAGAGGTAGGCAAGGGTGTTGAAGGAGCGGATTGTATTCAAATTATACGCAACAGCGCCGGTACGGTTTGTGGTAAAATCATTTATGAAAGCAAACGAACCAAGGCCTGGAGTAATAACTGGCTTGATAAATTAAAAAATGATAAGCGTAACCAGGCTGCCGATGCTGCTATACTGGTAACGCAGGCTTTTCCGAAAGATATGGACCGTTTTGGCGAAAAAGATGGTGTATGGCTATGCAATTTTACCGAGGTGAACAGCGTTGCTCATTTATTACGAAACGGAATCATTAAAGTTTACGATATACAAAAAAGCCAGGAAGGCAAGGGTGATAAGATGCAGATGCTGTACGATTACCTTACCGGCATCGAGTTCCGCGGACAGGTGGAAGCTATTACAGAAGGATTTATGGCCATGAAACAGGGTATTGCCAAAGAACGCATACAAATGGAAAAAATATGGAAAGAACGTGAAAAACAACTGGAAAAAGTACTGATAAGCACCAGTGGCATGTATGGCTCGGTAAAAGGTATTGCAGGCGCATCTATTGGTGATATACCATTGCTTGATGGAACAGATGGCGAAGATGAAACCGAAAATGATTAAATAATTCTATGCCCTTTGATACTACTTACTATATTAACTCCGGGAGCAATAATGGTTCTGCTAAATTCATCATTCCCGGTGGAACAGATATCTCATATTATTTAGAACCCGGGCAATTGCCTTCCAGGATAGATTCGGCACTGGCTGGTTATGACAGTTTAATATACAATCTGCAAGAAAGCATACATGCAGATGTGAAACCAGAAAATACCTATCGCCATGATTATGGCCCATTGATCATTTTCCTTGCAATACTGTTTTTTATCATTTACAAAGGATTGAAAAATTCATTACCAGGCAACCCTGATAATGCAAATATGTTTGGCGAAGACGAAGTAACAGAACCTAAACCAAGACTCAAACACTATTTAACGTATTATGGCGGCGATTTAAAATTTACTGATGCAGAGCTGGGAGCTATTCTCAGTAAACGATTCCCATATTACCGGCAACTGAATTTAGAATATCAATCCATTTTTATACACAGGGTACAAAATTTCATGTCGCAAAAGATTTTTAAAATTCACGACAGCAAAGCTTTTAAAGAAATGCCGGTATTGATCAGTGCTGCTGCCGTTCAGCTTACGCTTGGTTTAAAAAAATACCTGCTGCCGCATTTTGAATTCATTCATATTTATCCACAGGAATTTTTACGGGTGCGGCCCATTTTGTGTTTCCTCGAAGGCAATGTTTCGGGCCATACCATTAAATTAAGCTGGAAACATTTCCTGGCCGGGTATGAAAATTTTAACAACGGACAAAATGTAGGCCTGCATGAATTTGCCCATGCACTGTACTACCAGACTTTTGTTGTTGAAAGAAATATAGATAAGGGATTTAAAAATTATTATAACGGATTTATTATTGACGGCAACAAAGCATACGATTCAGAAAAAAACAAAACAGCAAACCTTTACTCAGAGTACGCTGAAAAAAACCTGCAGGAATTCTGGGCTGAGAGTGTGGAAATATTTTTTGAAAGGCCGGTTGAAATGCGCTCTCATTATCCGCAACTGTATGCATCCATGAAGTCGATACTCAACCAGGACCCCATCAACCATATCCCATCACTTGGCAGTTAAAACCCAGGTAAGAAAATTATTGTTAAAATATAAATAATGAACGATCAGCTCATGTTCTTTTTTAAAAATACAATGAATACTACCCTGCTCCGGATTGCCGGTGATCGTTTTTAATTTGATATCCTTTTTAAAATCCACATTTCCATTTCCCCACCATTTAAAAACAGATTCCTTCACACTCCATATAAGTGTCAGCATTTTATTTTCCGGCATGGCAGATTGCCTGTGCAGGGCTTTTAATTCATGTTTAAAAATGAATTTGTGCTGTATCTGGCCAATCTTTTCATTCAGTAGCTCTACATCCACTCCTGCCCGGAAGCTTTTGCTTACAATAGCCGCAGCATAATCTCCGCAATGCGATATCGAAAAATGAAAGGGCTCATCTTCTAAAAAAGGTTTTTTAGTATCTGCAATCTGTATCAGCCTTAAAGGAAAATCAGGGTACATTTCTTTAAGTAATAAACGCCCCGCAAGGTGCTGCAACCGTTTATGCCAGTGGCTGATCTCTCTTTTTAAAGGAACCTGTTGTAAAAAGAAATCTTCTTCTTCGGTAATATGCCACACAGCAATTTTAGTAGTGGCGTTAATATTTTGTTGATAAACCAAGGGCATTAAAACAATTTTAGAATTTAGATTGCAGCCTGTTGAAAGAATTGATACAAATTAACGAATTAACCGGTTAACAAATAAACATGATCTTAAGCGACACAAGGATTTTAGAAGAAATAGGAAAAGGAACCATCAAGATTGAACCCTATGACAGGGAATGCCTGGGCAGTAACAGTTATGATGTACACCTGGGTAAACACCTTGCCCGTTATGTAAATAAGGAATTGGATGCCAAAGCACACAATACGATTGAACATTTTGATATACCGGAAGAAGGCATTGTTTTATACCCCCATGAATTTTACCTGGGTGTTACAGAAGAATATACCGAAACACATTCCCATGTACCATTCCTCGAAGGTAAATCAAGCACCGGGCGCCTTGGTATTGATATACATGCAACCGCCGGTAAAGGTGATGTAGGCTTTTGCGGAAACTGGACACTGGAAATTTCGGTAAAACAACCGGTAAAAGTTTATGCAGGGATGCCCATCGGGCAATTAATTTATTTCCCGGTTGATGGAGAGATTGAAGTGAAATACAACGAAAAGAAAAACGCAAAATATAGTGGGCAGATAAACAAGCCGGTTGAAAGCATGATGTGGAAGAACAGGTTTTAAGATATTCCCTCTGAGCTGTCCCGATAATTTCGGGAGGCACAGAAAAAAATTGTCAGTTAAATGCTTCAGGAAACAGGCGGTATCAGTTAATCGGAATTATATTTTTCCAAATTTTTTATAATAAGCAATAATAAACCCGGTCACTTCATCATAACTTAACAACCCCTGTGGTTGCTGGTTTCGTCGCAGGTAAATTCCATATATCCACCTGAATACAGGTTCAACCGGGTTGCGGTATTTTTTACTAAACCTTTTCCATTCCTGCAAATCATCCATTACATCCGGTATCAACTGTTGCCGGTATTTTTTTGCTGCTGCAGAATCTGTATCAAAAAGGTTGCGGTTGCTGTACATGAACAGGTCGAGGTAAACTGAATAATGCAATAATGTATCAGCCGATGCAGCAGTTGAAAGATAACCCACAAAATTAGCTTCCATCTCCCTGGCATAACCCAGCTGATGTGCAACTTCATGAGATGTTGTAAAAGGTTGCAAAAATTTTGGCACCAGAGTATTTACCTGTGCCTCGCCGGTAAAAGGATTATAATACCCGGTGAAGCCCATATAATTACCAACCCAGCTCCAGATGGATGGCTTTAATGAAACCGGTTTGTACTTTAAAAAAGGATAAGTTTTTTCAGCATTTGTATAAGCATGCTTAACCTTGCTGAACAACTCGCTGTTGGTTGGATATTTCAATTGTTGATTTACCAACGAAGTTTTACTTGTATTCACTTTGGCAACTAACAGATCATTGATCATCCTTAAATCTTCCTGGCTGTATTTAGCCATTTTTAAATCAAGCTGGTCTGCTATTCCTGTACGGTTATAATTTATGCCCCAAAATAAATTGAACAGAATATAAACCACCAGTAAAGCATGAAAAGCCTTTCGTAAACCTGTAGCAAAACTTTTAAGGGTAACTTTTTTTCTTAACAATGCTTTTAAGCCTTTGGCAAGTTTCCAAATCAGCCATAAGATAACCAACCCGTATATCACATCGCCAAAACTAAAAGGCAACCATCCAAAAATATAGCGCAAAAAACTGCTGAAAGCAGGGTAAATTCCAGTGGAATACTGGTTTTCCACACGAATTGAATTATATGAATAAATATGTATAAGCACAGCAATAACCAGCAGTACAAGCGTAAATAACAGCGATTTTTTCAGTTTCATGTCAACCATAAAAATAATCAATAGCTGCCAAGCCCATAAAATCTAATTTTGAACCTGAAAATTGCGAATATTACCTTACCTTTGCCGTCCTTTAAACCAGACACATGGCGGCTAAACGGACATTTGAGATAGCATTTGTAGGGTTAAAACAGGGAGTTCATGAGTTTAATTACACAGTGGACGACAAGTTCTTTGTTGAAAAAGGCGATCCTGATTTTACCAATTGTACAGCAAATATTAAGTTATTGCTCGACAAAAAGAGCAGTTTCATGCTGCTTAAGTTTGAAATTGGTGGCAAAGCAGATATTCATTGCGACCGCTGCGGCAATCCGCTGGGTATGGACATCTGGGATGAATTTAATATGCTGGTGAAGCTTGTTGAAAATCCCGATGAAATGAATGCACAGGAAGAAGACCCCGATGTATTCTATATCAGCCGCACCGAAAGCCATATTGATGTTGCCGGCTGGATCTACGAATTTGTGCTGCTGAGTTTTCCGTTACAGAAAATGTGCAGCCCGGAGGAAATGGGCGGACCACAATGCAACAAAGAAGTGCTGGAGAAATTGAAAGATATGGAGGTAAAGGAAGAACAGACCAATGCCAATCAGTTATGGAAAGGTTTGGAGCAGTTTAAGAAAACGAAGAAAGTTAAGAAGTAAGGAGGTTTAGAGGTTTAGGAGTTTAGGAGTTTAGAAATAAGTTTAAAATAAAATAAAAAAAATACAGCTATGCCAAATCCAAAAAGGCGCCACTCACAACAACGCAGTGCAAAAAGAAGAACACATTACAAAGCATCTGAGCCTACTTTGAGTGTTGACAAAACAACAGGCGAAACACATGTACGTCATCGTGCCCATGTTAGCGAAGGAAAATTATTCTACAAAGGCAAATTAGTAGCAGAGAAAGCTCCGCTTAAAGCATAATATTTTTCAAAGTCTCAATTCTAAGCCTGCCTGCCGGCAGGCAGGTCCGAAAACCCTGCCGCTGCAAACAGTCTTAGAATTTTTGCATTTACAGGGTTTTGCTCTTACAAGATGTTAGTGTACAAAATATTTTGCCACAAAGACACGGAGACATTAAGAAACCCGATCCTTCCTTCGTGCCTTAGTGCCTCCAGAAATTATCGGGACAGGTTCGTGGCGTATTTTTCTTGCGAAGCAATAAAAAACCATTTACATTGTGGTAGTATCAGCTAAACTAAAACAGCAATTGAAATGAATATAGGACTGGACATGATGGGAGGCGATTTTGCACCGCTTGAAGCTGTGAAAGGCGCTGCTGAATATTTAACCGGCTCCGCTGCTGATATTCATCTTACTTTAATTGGTGATGAAGATCAGATAAAAGCACACCTCATCAATCATCCCATTCCTGCTGATAAATATACCATCGTTCATGCTGCAGAGGTTATCGGCATGCACGAACACCCTACCAAAGCGCTTAAAGAAAAACAACAATCTTCCATTGCCATAGGTTTTCATTTGCTTGCCACGGGTAAAACCGATGCTTTCATCAGTGCAGGTAATACCGGCGCCATGATGGTTGGCAGCCTGTTCAGCATTAAAGCCATTGAAGGAGTTTTACGCCCAACCATCGGCGCTTACCTGCCACGTGAAGACGGCTCCCTGGGTTTACTGGTTGATGTTGGCCTTAATGCCGATTGCAAACCCGAAAACCTGAACCAGTTTGCCGTCCTTGGTTCGCTGTATGCCAAACATATTCTGGATTTTGAAAACCCGAAAGTTGGTTTAATAAACCTGGGCGAAGAAGAAGGCAAAGGAAATATATTAACGCAGGCCACTTATCCCCTGCTTAAGGAGAACAGGCAGATAAATTTTATAGGCAATGTTGAAGGCCGCGACATTTTAATGAACAAGGCCGATGTATTTGTATGCAACGGTTATACCGGCAACGTGGTTTTAAAACTTGCCGAAAGCATTTACGACATTACGAAACGCCGTAACATTAATGATGAACATTTTAACCGCTTTAATTTTGAACAGTATGGAGGCGTACCCGTACTAGGCGTAGCCAAACCCGTAATTATTGGCCACGGCATCTCCCACGCCATGGCATTTAAAAATATGATACGCATTGCCCACCGCATGTTAGCAACCGACCTTTTAACAAAGATGAAAGACAGTTTTATTGACCAGGCTTAGGGATTACTATTTAGCTTTATTGGCGTCGCACTCTTGTACTTTTAATCCTTATTGAGCTTTTTATCTAAGCGTAGAATTTACTAAAAAATAATACATTGCATTGGCGTAATAGTCGTTGTATAGTTTTTATCTGATAATCGAGATTTAATTATACAGGAAATAGCGCCAAGCAAATGTTGTGCGTAAGTTTAAAGCGACAGTCTATAAAAATTTAGAGATCCTTTTTTAAATCCATTTACAGATAACGTGGCAAGTAAAATAAATACAATGGCACAAAACATTCGATACCACCTGTTGTCGTTTGTATCAATTCTCATATCTTTTATTGGGTATATTGGGTTGAAGCTGATGATAATTGCAGTTGCAATAGTTATAGCCCTTTTGACAGAGCAATATATTGGCAATTTAGGGTTAACATTAGGTTACTTCATGGGACTATTTTTTACTGGTATTCTGATAATCGGGCTTCAACGACTTTCTCCTTATTTGGAAAAGTTAGACGATTATACTAAAAGTCACAAAACCTATCCTTATACAGAAAAATTCGGAAAAGACTACCCTCAGCCGACACCAGAGGACTTTGGAATAACTCAAGCTGAATTTAAAGATTATAACAGTCGGTTTCAATTTGAATTTATTAAGTTATTTTTTACTTATGGTCTTTGGATTGCAGTTTGCATCTATGTAATTCGAGAAAATATAAAAGGCCAATACGGAATTCTTTTAGTAGGAGGCGCAGCGATGATTGCAACCCTTTTAAACTATTTTTTTGATTTTTGGAACAAAAAAATTTCTCAGAAACATCCTTATTACGAGAAGATACATAAGTTTCAGCAAGCACTAAAAATATATTTCAAGATAAGGAAAGAGAATTCTATGTTCTGAAATAAGTAATATATTCTCTCCCATCTGCGTTTCCGTCCCATCGGGATTTTCACAGCAAACCTCTTAAGCCAAAAAAACTCTTATGTGAAACCCCGATGTATAATACTGCTGAACAATAAAAGAATTCAAACTCAATATTCCTTAAACTTTTAAAGACTGATTATGCAGCACACCCTACAGCATCGGGGTTTCGCAACAAGTGAACGTTAATAAAAAATTACGTTTGCGAAAACCCCGCTGAGACATAACCCCGCTAAGACAGATTAGAAGTTAACGGCCTTTTACAACCCATTACAAATATTATCAGCGGAAACGCGGTTCCACCTTTGACCATTCCAATGTAAAATTATGCATGTGATTAGGTGCCTCGCTGGCCTCCCAGGTAAAGTCGTACTGTGTACTGTGTGGGCCGGTAATATATGTTCCTGCCTTGATGGCGCCGGTATTATCCATTTCCAGGTTTAATACATCATTCAGCGGTATTACCTCAACCCTAAAATCGTAATCGGTTATAAATGGGGCCGGGCTTCCGTCGGCCTGGCTCGATATACGTGTTGCCTTCAGTTTGTGCATACGCAGCTTGCTTAGTTCAAACACGCCGTTCTTAAATTTCACCACACTTTGAAAATTGTTCTCCTGGTTCGTATTATCCTGGTTCGGTTTACTCCATATTACCATACCGCTTCGGTTCTCAAGTGAAATGGTCATGCCGCCTCCGGGATAAGCCGAATGCCCCTGCCCACCGATGGCCCAAAAGGCTTCAGATTTTGCAGAGAAAGAACTGGGTATTGAAAATGTGGTTATATTTCGATGTGTGTTTGCATCAGCACGTAAGAAAGCATTAAACCTCACTTCTTTCAGGATAGTGCCTTCATCGGGTTGTTTATAAAGCAGGCTTATCTCCCACACATTCAACATGCGTTTATTGGTTTCTTTCCCGTTATTGATAACCGATACATTTCCTGCACCGGCATTATCATTGGGGTCGCCAATGCTGAGCTTGATGTAAAACGGAGTCCATGAAAGAATAGTTCCGTCAATGCCGCCTTGCCCGTCAATGATGGTATTCCCAATCTTTGCTTTGCTGCCGGCCGTGCTGTCGCCAAAATTTCCATACAGGTACAGGTTTGCACCAAAAAGGTGCTCTTCAACTTCCATATAATCAAGTGCAAAACCGGCCGAAGGGCCTTCAACAGGTTTTTCTACAGCTGATTTTTTACAGGCAGTAAATGATAAGGTTGTGATCAAAAGGAACAGAATAATGTTATGCATAAAAAGTGATTTATATTTTATGTAACAAATATGAAATGAATCCTGCAACAGAAAATATCACTTATGGATGAACTGGTATAAACAGGCATTGAATTGATATCTGCAACAGATGTTCCTCCCTGCAATTATTTTGCTGAATAAGATTACAATAATGTAAGACAGGATATTATTAATTCTTATAAAACCCAAACATCCTTATTGTCGAAAGTCACAATCAAGGCATGTAAATATGTAACTTCAATATACTTTTACCTGCAAACGCTGTATAATTTCTTTATGAGCAAAGCGCCCTGTCAGCTTTCACCTGAGCAATAGCTTTACCATTAACATCAGTCATTAGCCGTTGGTATAATTCAAAATCATCTGAAACAGAAAAACCATGCAAAGGATTTAACTTTAAAAAAACATAACATGAAATCAAGAAAACTGATTTACATCCTGTTCTGTATTTTTATTTCATGTAAAAATAAAAACACAGAGTTTACTGTACAGGATGGACTGGTCATTTCCAACATCACTGTTATTAGCCCTGCAAACGGCTCGTTCAAACCTTATATTGGTCATGTTATAACTGATGCAAACAGCATTGTATATGCAGGAAAGGATTTACCGGTTGTTAAAGGAAATTTTCAGAAAATTGACGGACAGGGCAAGTACCTGATACCGGGTTTAATTGACAGCCATGTTCACCTGGCGAACATAGCAGGAATGAACAACCAGGACCGGAAAAAACATCCTGAACTGGCTGCTGCCTATTTTGAACAACTGCCCAAAAGCTTTCTTTATTTCGGTTATACCACATTAATTGATGTAAATAATTATGCACCGCAACTTATTAATAAAATAAAGTCATCGCCGGTCAGTCCGGATATTTTTGCTTGTGGGGAACAGGTTCAGGTAATGGATGATTTTATGATGGAGATGGAAGCATATCCCCGTGACGAACGATATGGCCTTCCCTTTTTGTATGATAAGTACAACAAGAATATTTCTATTCCCGATTCTGTAAATCTTACCGAACATAGTGCTAAAACTGTTATTACGAATATTGCAAAGCAACAGGAAGGTTTTTGTGTAAAGACATTATATGAAGATGAAACATCGGGGTTAAAGCAAAGCTGGCAATTGCCAACCAAAGAGATCATGCTTGAACTTGTAAAAGAAGCACATGCTCAAAATATGCCGGTCATACTGCATGCACCTTCATACAAAGGGCAAAAGTTTGCATTAGAAACAGGCGTTGATATTATTGCGCATGCCATGTGGAACTGGACAGGAAACCCGGCAGAACTTATTAAAACCGAAATGCCCGAAATGCACCAGAAACTGTTGCTGCAGATAGCCAACAAAAAAATTGGCTACCAGCCTACCCTCAGGGCAATTCTTGCTGAGATCGACATCATGAACAACAGTTTCGGCAGCGACCCGTTGCTGGACCAGGTTTATCCAAAAAATTTCCTTGCTTGGTTGAAAACTGATGCCGCACCCCGGGCCAGGGAAAAAATCATGAACCGTGCAAAATATTTAAAAGTTGTAAATCCCGAGTTCTATAAGGCAGTAAGAAGTAGTTTTGAAAGCGATGAACAGATGTTTACCGAATTGTACAAATTGCTGAAGATAAAAGCAGAAAAAGTTACCAGGCTCATGGCCGGCAATAATGCCAACTTATTATTCTCAACAGATGGTGTGGCCATGAACATGTACACTAATCCGCCGGGGTACAATGGATTCCTGGAAATGAATCACTGGTTGCAGGCCGGCGTTTCGCTGGAAAAAATATTACTGGCTGCTACAGTTAATAATGCCAGGGCCTTTAAAATTGACCATCTCTACGGAACAATTGAAGCAGGAAAAAAAGCGAATACCTTAATAATGAATGCAAACCCGCTGGAAAGTATTAATGCTTACAACGAGATAGATGTTATTATCATTAAGGGCAAGGCTGTAAAGAGAAATGCATTATCAGCGCAGGCAAAAAAATAAAGATCATTCCCAGCCATTTCAGAATTGTGTGTGAATTATTCATCCTTAACAGATTAACGTTGCCTTTGAGTGAGGAACTTATAAAGCCGGGAGTTAAAAAGTATGATATATTTTTGAGCGATGGCCATAGCTTGTTTTTTGGCGAAAATGATTACCGGGTTCAACCGATGGGAAATACGCTGCATTACAAGTTGCTGATGTGCGTGATACTGAAAAGTTCAGTCTTTATTTAAACATGCATCAACAGGGTCAGACAGCATACCCGGATTTTTGTAACCACTCAGCCGAAACCGGTGTTGAAAAATAGACTGCTGATATGGACTGATGACCTGTACCTGCTACGTTAAACTGAATATTAAAATACTTGAAGAAAAAAATCCGGTTCCTTGAATATTATAATTGCCTGCTTCATAATTACACGCCCTCTCCCATCGGGCTAATGAGAAACTCAGTCCCAAACCTTTATTCATTCACTGCTGTAATATCAATAGTAATACTTTTACTAAACCACAATTTCATTGTGGCAGCTAAAAATAATTTGGTTGTATTAAGAGTACACGGCAGAAAAGTTTATTATTCATAACACCTTAAAAAATAAAAATTACTACTATTAATTCAACCTGCAGCTATATTCTGTTAAAAAGATTTTAGCATTTTCAAAAAATGCTTTGGCACAGTTCTTGGCTTATATGTTTTATTCAAACTATTTTTTTTCATTTAAAACCTAACATCATGGGAAGTCTACTTTATGCCATAGCAGTAATTCTTGTCATCTTCTGGGCAATCGGATTTTTTGCATACAGCGCAAGCGCTATCATTCACCTGTTACTGGTTATTGCAGTTATTGCCATTCTTTTAAGGGTGATACAGGGAAGAAAACCGCTTTAAACAAACAACATTTATTAATCTATAAAATCAACAACTATGAAATCTGGAAAAATAATATTAGGCGTATTGGCCGGCCTGGCAGCAGGCGCAGCATTAGGTATTTTATTTGCACCCGACAAAGGGGAAAAGACCCGTAAAAAAATTGCAGGCAGTGCAAAAGACCTGAAAAACAAAATGACAAAAGCAGCAAAGAACCTGGGCAGGAAAGCCGAAGCCTTAAAAGATGAAGCTGCAGAAAAATTAGCTGAGGCAGGTAACAGTGCCAAACAAAAAGCCAATGCATTAACCCACAATTAAAACCAACCCCTTACTAATATGCCGGAAAATATAAAAACAGAAGAACTTACAACAAGCCTGAAACGTTATGCAAATACAAGCTACGAACTAATCATGCTTGAAGCAACAGAAAGAATTTCAGTGACAGGAGCCGGCCTGATCAGTGGACTTCTTGTATCACTTGCAGGTTTGTTGTTCGTTCTCTTTCTGAGTTTGGGGTTAAGTTTTTACCTGTCGTTTCTGCTTGGCAGTTCATACGCCGGGTTTATGATAGTTGGCGGACTTTACCTGCTGCTTGCCGTTATTCTTTTCACCGGCAGAAAAAAACTTGTTGAAAAGCCTTTACGCGATAAGATCATCCATAAAATTTTCAGCGATAATTAAAATCGTTTTTAATAAACCGGGCAATGGAAAAGAACAGCAACATAACAGATCATGCAACACTCACCGAACGTATTTTACAATTAAGGGAAGATAAAAAGATAGAGGAGGAAGAATTAAAGCATTCGGTCAATACAGCGTTCAGTTCACTTAACCCCTTTAACATGCTTAAACAATCACTGCACGAGTTTGTGGAGGACAAAGATGTGAAAACAGATATTTTAAAAGCCGGCGTAAACATTGGAGCAAACCTTTTAATAGACAAGAGCCTTGGAAAATACAGAAGCATAAAAGGTTTCCTGAGTTCGGTACTTGTAGAAAGTATTTCAACCCCGTTCATTTATTCAGGCTTATCAAAGTTGTTTCCAAAACATGAAGATGAGGAGACACTTGAAGAAGAATCAGAAAACAGCACCCGGTAATATCTCTCCGGATCAATCACAAAAATAGAGTTGATTGGTATCGAAGCTTTTATCCTGCTTTAGCCAAAGGCAATTCCAGTAATATCTCACAGCCTTTCCCTTTAGCAGAATTCAAAACAAATTTACCCGAAAAGGATTCAGTTCTTTTTTTGATATTGCTGAGACCGATGCCCTTTTTTACCGTCTTTACGTTAAAGCCTTTACCATTATCAAAAATGCGCATTTTTACAGTATCTGCTGCCTGTGCCACACTTATTTCAATTTCGCTTGCATCGGAATACTTGGCAATATTTTTTATCTGCTCCTGCAGTATCCTGTACAGGTTTATCTGTATATCGCCGTTAACTTCATTACATGCCACATCAAAATTAAGCCGGATACTAAATCGGTTGTTTAAATTAAAAGACTGCAGCAGGTGTTCAATGGCATCTTTTAAAGTACTGCTGTCGAAAGAAGCAGGGGCAAGTTTGTGTGACAGTTTACGCACTTCTTCAACGGCACTTAAAACATGCGTCTTGCCCATTTCTATAAATTCATAAAATTCTTTTGTTTTTTTCTGGTTCTTCTTTACCATACTCAATGCAAGCAGCGAACTGGCCAGCAGCTGGTTTACATTATCATGCAGTTCTGCACCAATAAACCTGCGTTCCTGCTCCTGGGCATCCATAATGGCTTTTGATATGCGCATTTCTTCTTCAACCTCGTACGTAATATCCTGCATGGCACCAATCATCCGGCTGGGATTGCCGTTCTCATCAAATATTACAAAGGCCCGGTCGAAAACATATTTATAAGAATCATCTGCACAGCGGAACCGGTAAGTTAATTGAAATTTTTCCCGCCCGTTATTAAAGACTTCTTCAAGCGCTTCGGTAACTTTTTTAAAATCATCCGGATAAAGTTTTTCATTCCACCACTCAACAACATTTTGCACTTCGGATGCCTGGTACCCGAAGGTTTTAATGATACCATCATTATACAACATGGTATTATTTATAATATCCCAGTCCCAGATGGTGTCGCTGCTTGCATTCGAAAGAATATCATAGCGCTCAATGGCGGCTTTTATTTTTATCTCATTCTCTTTACGTTCACTCACATCCCGCAGGTTGGTAATAATACCGCCGATAGCAGGGTCTGCTATCATATTCTTAACCAGCCCTTCCAGCCAGATATAATGCCCCTTTTTATGCTTTACCCTCAGCGAAACCGGGATGGGCTTTCCAGGGTTAGCAACAGCTTCAGTCAGTAAACCCTGTACAGTCACAACATCATCAGGATGCAGAAAATCCCTGCCCGCAAATTTTTCATTTTCTTCAAAAAGCCAGCCGGTGATCAGCGTTGCCGAAGAACTCCGGAAAATAATATTCAGGTTCTCATCAATCAGCAGGATGATCCCTTCGTTATTCTCCACCAGTGCCCTGAATAATTTTTCTTTAATATTCAATTCCTCCGTTCGTTCTTTAACCCTTAGCTCCAGTTCATCATTCAGCTTTTGCAGGGCCGCAGCAGTTTTTACTTTTTCAACATTATCAGCCCGGGTCTTGCGTATAAAAACGGCTAACAATAAAAAAATGCCTGCTACAATGAGCAATAATATCCGCTGGAGATTCTTAACGCTGCTTTCATTAGCCCTTTTATATTTTACCAGCACCAGGTTTTCTGCGTCCTGTATTTTTTCAACCAGCAGCCGGATGCGGTCAGTATATAATTTCCCTTCACTCGTTTCAACAATCTTCATCGATTCATTCACACCGGTTATTTCGTAGTTTGCTATGATACGGTTTGTAAAATAAATCCTGGTATTTACATACAAAAGCAGGGAATCGTAACTGTTCTTCTGTTCGCTATCATCTGGTGTAAGTGCCTTCAGGTTTTCAAATGACTTATTGATCTCTTTTTGCGATTTTTCAAATGGTGTCAACAACGGCTTCCTGCCGGTAAGTATATAAGCCCTGAAGCTGGATTCATTATCCAAAGCAAGGTTGAGAATCTTTTTAGAACGCAGCAATAATTCCTCGGTATCCGTTATTCTTTTTCCGGTTTTAATTACCTTTTGGGTCTGGTAAACAGTAGCAACAATAATGACAATGATAAAAACAAGAAGCAACTTGACGCCTGTATTGTAAAACTTACTAATATTTAAGTTAAATTTCATAGATTATTGAATTCCCTGCAAAGGCAATACCGGAAATTGCAATTTACATCCGGTATAATAAAAAAAAAGCTGATATCTGAAACAACGTTGGCACAGCAATCTTATTGCAGCGGCCCTTAGTTTCCATCAAAAGAAATAACTGTACAAACCCGGCACAGAGAGCGTGTTTCACAACCGGATATTTTTATCCGCCATAAATTACCGTCAAAATTGTAAATTACCATTCAAACTAAATATATAGTATGTCGTCAAGAAAAAAATTTTTGCAGCAGGCTGGAGCAATTACTGCAGGCAGTTTCCTGGCATCTTCATTAAATAATGACCTGTTTGCCATTTTTAAAAATAATATCGCCCCGTCTGACCAGGTAAATATCGGCGTGATCGGTATTAATGGAATGGGATGGTCGGACCTTACGGCCATCTTAAAAGTACCGGGTGTTAACCTGGTAGCGCTTTGCGATGTTGATAAGAATGTATTAGATAAAAGAATGGGTGAGCTTGCAAAAATGAATATTGATGCCTCAAAAATAAAAACCTTTAATAATCACCGCCGGTTACTGGAACTTAAAGAAATTGATGCAGTCATCATTGGCACACCCGATCACTGGCACTGTATACAAATGGTGGAAGCCTGCCAGGCCGGCAAAGATGTGTATGTAGAAAAACCCGTGGGTAATTCCATTGAAGAATGCAGGATTATGGTTGCAGCACAAAAAAAATATGGCCGTGTGGTACAGGCAGGCCAATGGCAAAGAAGCCAGCAGCATTTTAAAGATGCAGTTGACTTTATTGCTACCGGACAGTTGGGTAATATAAGAACCGTAAAAGTGTGGAGTTATGTTGGCTGGAAACAGCCCATCTCTTTTATTGCAGATAGTCCCGTTCCTGCAGGCGTAGATTACGAAAGATGGCTGGGCCCTGCCAGTAAGAGGCCTTTTAATGCAAACCGTTTTCATTTTAGCTTTCGCTGGTTTTGGGACTATGCCGGCGGACTGATGACCGACTGGGGAGTTCATTTACTCGACTATGCCTTGCTGGGCATGAAAGCCGATGTGCCAAAAACGATCAGCGCATTAGGTGGAAATTTTGCCGCACCTGATTCTCCACAGGAAACACCGGATACATTATGCGCTTTATACCAGTTTGAAAAATTTAACCTGGTATGGGATCATGCAATTGGTATCGATAATGGATTATTCAAAAAAGACCATGGTATTGCTTTTACAGGAAGCAATGGTACATTGGAACTTGACAGGGGTGGATGGGAAGTAATAGAAGAAGGCCGCAGTGCAGCAAAAGTGGCTGTTGAAAGAAAACCTTCTGTTGACAACGGACTGGATAAGCACATGGAAAATTTTGTACAGGTAATCCGTAATCGTAAAATGGCAGAACTGAATTGTCCCATTGATGCTGCTGCACATGTTGCCATTGTAAGCCAGATGGGCAATATTGCTTTCCGCTCCGGAGAAAAACTGGACTGGAATAAGGCTGCAGGAAAATTCACAAATGAATCTGTTAACAGAAAATATATGGCTGCGCCTTATCACAATGGTTATAACCTGCCCAAGGTATAAGTGAACAACAGATTAGATTTTTATACAGGTCTGTTAAAAAGCAGAAAGCCAGGTGGGCCCTTTGGCCTTATTATTAATAATACTGCCTGTTAAAATATTTCTTCAGCATCGTTATTTGCAAAAACAACATGACAGGTAACAATACAACCGCATATAAAGTAATAGTTGAAAACTTAAAGGCCGGAAGCATTTTCATAATATCGTCATTTACTGTAACGATGTCAAGGCTTTCTAACCAGCTGACCGGTTGTACATCAGTATTAAAAATAAAATAACCTGTCAATGCAATGATAACTCCAAAAATGATAAACCAGGCCCGCTTTGAGATCAGGGGTTTATAAACAGCAACCTTCTCCATTTCCGTTGCCTGCACCTGCAACATCAGTTTTGCTGTAAATTCAGGTGACGGAGACTCCGGTGAATTTTCCTGCATCAGCTTATCAACAAATTTGTCGAGCTGTTTATCGTTATTCGCTTTCATAATGTTCAATCATTTCGGTTTCTAAATGAGTTTTTAAAACGGCGGTCAGTTTTTTCCTGCTGCGATAAAGTTTTATTTTAACATGATTTGAATTTATATTCATAATCTTCCCGATCTCTCTTATTGATTGCTCTTCAAAATAAAACAGGGTCAGCAAAAAGCTATCTTCTGCAGGTAACAAATTTAAACAATCCTGTATCATTTGCTTACGTTCTTTTGCTTCCATGCCGTCGAGCGTATTATCTAATGATGTTATCTGCTGTTCTGTATAATCATCTATGGCAACAACCGGTTGTGCCCTTTTATTTTTCCTGATGCGGTCTAAACAGGTATTGTAAGTTATGGTATACAGCCAGGTAGAAAACTTAGATTCTCCTTTATATTTCGCCAGCGATTTATATACTTTTAAGAACGAATCCTGGGTTACTTCTTCAGCTTCTTCCCTGTTTTTCAGCATTTTTAAGGCTAATGAAAATACCATAACCTTATACTGGTCTGCCAATACAGCAAAAGCACTGGTATCCCCGTTAATTACCCGGTCGATATATTGTTGATCATCTATATTAGCCATATACTGATTAATTAGACGACAACAAACCGATAGAGGTTACAGCCTGAAAAAATATGCTGAAGATATTGTAACCAGTTGTCAACTGCTGTCGTCATAACCTATGAACCAATTAAAATTAAACAATAAAAACAAACAACCATGGAAGCAGCATTCGTATTCATCAGCCTATTCATAGTAATTTTCGGAATAGCCTATCTCTATTTATCAAGCAGGAACAAGGAGCGTTTAGCACTTATAGAAAAAGGGGCAGATGCCAGTATTTTTATGAGTGGGAAACGGCAAAGCGCCCCCATCTGGAAAGTGCTTATCTTAAATTTATCTCTTCTGCTGATGGGAATCGGCGTGGGTGTATTTATTGCATTACTGCTGTCAACCTATACATCACTGAATTCTGATGGAATTTATCCGGCTACAATTTTCTTTATGGCGGGTGTGGGTCTGTTTATAGGATTCAACATGACCAAGAATTTAGACAAAGCGTAAAGTTTTTTAAGAAAATACTTACGGAATTAAGGTACAGCCATGTTTACCGGGCAGGGAATAATAAGTCAATTATTATTCCCTGCTTTTTTTTATTTTAGCTGCCGAAATGTATTCATTCCAAAACCCCCATATTACAGTTGCAGCCGAGACTGATATCTTTATAATAAAAGACCTGCTGAATATTTCTTACCGTGGCGAAGCCTCCAAACAGGGCTGGACAACAGAAGCAGAGCTGATTGCTGGCGATACCCGTGCCGATGAAAGTATGGTAGAGAAAGTAATGCGTCAGCCCGGCAGCATATTTTTAAAATACACAAACGAACAGCAGCAGATTACCGGCTGCGTAAACCTTCAACAGCATGACGCAAAAATTTACCTGGGTATGTTTAGTGTATCACCGCAATCACAAGGTAAAGGCATTGGCAAACATATCTTAAAAGCTGCCGAGGAGTATGCTTTGCAAAAAGGCTGCACAGAAATTTATATGTCGGTAATAAGCCTGCGTAAGGAACTCATCAGCTGGTACGAACGGCATGGTTATGCCGATACCGGCAAAAGAATTCCCTTTGAAGAGGATGGTATTACAGGTACACATCTGAAAAAACTTGAGTTTATGATATTGGAAAAACCATTGCCTGTTTAACAGTAAGCAGAAACCATTTACGGGTGCTGCTTTACACGCCATCAATTTTAACCGCCTGTCATAGCCTGCTGCCACAGTATTTTGGCGATATTTTACATCTCTCCTGTCACATCTTTTTTTTGCCTTCTATCCTGTTTTATGTTTTTTTAAGCTGCTTATTTCAACATTTTCACACAGCCATTTTAAAGTATACCATAAATAAATAGTCATGAAAAAAACATCTACGTTTCTAACAGCCATGCTGTTTACCATGCTGCTGTATGCACAGAACAAACCCGGTAAAATTTCCGGTACCGTTTTAAGTGCAGAAAAAAATCCTGTTGAATCTGCCACGGTGCAATTACTAAAAGCTACCGATAAAAGCCTGGTAAAAGCAGCTGTTACCGATAAAGCCGGCAACTACAGTTTTGATAAGATTGCGGAAGGCAATTATACCATCAGTATCAGTGCAGCAGGTTTTGTAAAAAGCCAGGGCGGGACTGTTACTGTTACTGCGGCCAAACCAACAGTAAATGTCACAGCAACAGAACTTGTCATTCAACCTAAATCTTTAGAAGGAGTTACTGTAACAGCAACCAGGCCTTTTATAGAACAGAAACTAGACCGCACTGTTGTGAATGTGGAAGCATCCCCTACCAATGCCGGTGCAACAGCGCTGGAAGTATTGGAAAAATCTCCGGGCGTTAGTGTAGATAATGATGGCAACATCAGCCTGAAAGGAAAACAGGGTGTTATCATTATGATGGATGGAAAACCAACTTATCTTTCTCCGGCCGACCTGGCGAATGTATTGCGTAACCTGCCTGCATCAGCACTCGACCAGATAGAGATCATGACCAACCCTTCTGCAAAATATGATGCAGCAGGTAATTCAGGTATCATCAATATCAAAACAAAGAAGAGCAAAACAAAGGGTTCTAACGGAAGCATCACGGCCGGAAATACCGGCTCTCTTTTCAGGTATAACGGCAAGACAGAACTGCTGTGGAGACCCACGCTTTCGGTAAACTATAATTACAAAAAAAATAAAGTGAACCTGTTTGGCAATTTTGTATATAACTATCGTGAAAGCAGGAGCTTGCTTAATATTACCAGCCGGTATTATGAAAACGAAAAACAACTCGACAGTATCAACCGGGTAAACACCTATTTCAATTTCAGGAATAATAATTATACCCTTAAACTGGGCATGGATTATTCGCCCAATAAGAAAACAACTTATGGTATTGTGCTCAACGGGTTCTTATTTGCAGGCCGTCCTACACCACTTACCAATACTACTTTCTCAACCCTTGATGGAGATATATTTTCAAGACTGGATTCAAGAACAGAAAATAAACTGAGCTGGAATAATTTCAGTACCAACCTGAATTACAAACATAATTTTGATACAAGCGGCACCGAAATTACGCTCGACCTGGATTATGCACACTATAAAAATGTATCGGACCAGTTGCTGAGCACAGGCTTTTTTGATGCCGATTATAAACAGACATCCGATTCCATGTTGCTGCGTGGGCACTTGCCTGCGGGCATTAATATCTATTCGCTGAAATCTGATTTCAGTAAAAAATATACAAATGGTATCAAACTGGAAGCCGGTATCAAATCAAGTTATGTAAAGTCTGATAACCTGGTTGATTATCTCCGCAAGGTGGGTAATAACTGGTATCCCGACAGCAGGAACAATCATTTTATTTATACCGAAAATATAAATGCCGCTTATTTAAATGCAAACAAGACTTTTAAAAAATGGGATGTGCAGACAGGCCTGCGGATGGAGAACACCAATACAAAGGGTGTACAAACTTCTGATAACTCGGTTGTAAAACGCAGCTATGTAAGTTTCTTTCCATCAGTATTTGTAAGTTATAATGCCAATCCAAAAAACAGTTTTACCATTTCGGCCAGCAGGCGGCTGCAGCGGCCCAATTACCAGGACCTGAATCCATTTACTTTCTTCCTTGACTCCTTGAGTTACCGCCAGGGCAATCCTTATTTAACGCCACAGTTCTCTTATAATTACGAACTGAAACATACTTACAATAATAAGTTCAGCACCACTTTAAATTATACCAACACTACTGATGTCATCAGCAACATCATCAAAAGAAAAAAAGGCAGTAATAATGAACTCGTTGGTTTCCTTACCATTGATAATATCGCCAGGTATACCAACATGGGCCTTGCAGTAAGTACGCCGGTAAAATTTGCAAAATGGTGGAATGCAAACCTGTTTGTCAATGTGTACCGCAATCATTATACGGGTACTTATATTGCTACTGAAAATGCACAATCCAAAGTTGTTGACCTTGACCTTGCCTATACCTCCTTCAGCATTAATGTAAACAACAGCTTTACCGTTGGCAAAGGCTGGACGGCAGAGTTAAGCGGCTGGTACAATTATAAAACTGTACAGCAACTGTCGCTCACCTACCCTATGGGGCAAATGAATATTGGCCTTGCAAAAAATAACCTGCTGAAGGGAAAAGCAAGCCTGCGGCTGAATGCCCGGGACCCGTTTGGCTGGCAGCGTTACAAGGGATATACAAAATACGGCAATGTAGATATTAATATAACCAACCGCTGGGACAACCGGCAGTTTGGCGCAAACTTTACCTATCGTTTTGGAAAACAACAGGGCCAGAGCCGCCGCCGTTCATCTGCCACCGAGGATGAACAACGCAGGGTTGGTGCCGGAAATTAGTGTGTAGTTTTTGTTTGGGTTATAGCCACCGGGAAGCCGGTGGCTTTTTGTTTTGGGGATTGCAAATAAAATAAAAAGATATTACATTGTGTTTACAATGCAACAGGATTGTATAGCTTTACGCTGATAACCAATGTATAATTATACAAGAAGTTGCAACAATACAAATGAACGTTGTGCGGCATTGCATGACAGTGCAGGCATACCCAAAAGTTCTTTGGTTGCAATAACTTTCTCTGACTTTTATTTATACACTATTAAATTAAAATCTCATGAAAATTAAAAAAGAAGAAATTCCAGTAGCGATGGAAGCTCCTGGTACAATAATGAGAAACCTCAAGGGTCTTGGAGGAATGACAGTAGGCTTCAACGAAATCCCAGCAGGTACAGATTTTGCACCATTATTACAGGGACTGACAAATAATAGCTGCCAGTGCCCGCATTGGGGATATGTGGTTGAAGGTGAGTTGTTGACAAAATATGATGACGGAACAGAAGAAATCTTAACCGCTGGCGATGTTTTTTATATGCCGCCGGGTCATACTGCCGTTGTAACAAAAGACATGAAATTTTTAGATTTCAGTCCTGAAAAAGAGCTCGATATGGTATTAGATCACATTGCAAAAAAGATGGCAGAATTTAGCAAGTAACTTTCTTTTGCCGCTGTAGGTCTTCCCTATTCATTATCTAAACCAATTGCCACACCAATACATTCCACCCTCCGCCGCTGTTGGCGTCCCGCCAACAGCCGAAGCATGAATTATCAAATCAGTTTCTCAAATCAGTGTTCACTTTATTTTTTATCTTGCCTCATGATCTCTTTTACCACAACCATATTAAGATTTGACAAGCAGGGCGAAAAGACAGGATGGACTTATATCCTCA
>Ga0138256_10000376_pt1 | contig 49707 bp, 39 predicted proteins | sample KNB2016incub_MG_FD_105486 | JGI IMG/M metagenome (GOLD analysis project Ga0138256, IMG submission 105486) | Active sludge microbial communities from wastewater in Klosterneuburg, Austria - KNB2014incub_MG | ecosystem: Engineered > WWTP > Activated sludge > Unclassified | place: Austria...
ATTAAACGTGAAAAAGCAACTTCCAATATTTGTACTGCTCAGGCATTGTTGGCAAATATGGCTGCCATGTATGCTGTTTGGCATGGTCCCGATGGATTAACAAATATTGCAAAACGAATTGCTATATTAACACAAACAGTTGCAATATCATTGGAAGAAAGAGGATTTGAACTGGTATCAGATTATTATTTTGATACCATCACAGTTAAGACTAAAGACCACTCTACAATAAAAGCAAAAGCCGAAAAGCAACAAATCAATCTCAGATATTTACAGAACAACCTTATTGGAATCTCTATTGATGAAACAACTGAAGTAGGCGACCTGTACGACCTTATCAACTGTTTTGAAAATGACAAAGACCCCGTTGCTTTTGATATTCATCAGGATGAAACACCGGAACATATTCCTGATTCACTTAGCCGTACTTCTGATTTTCTAACACATCCTGTCTTTAATACTTACAAAAGTGAAAGCCAGATGATGCGCTATATCAAACTGCTGGAAAACAAAGATCTTTCGTTGAATACTTCAATGATATCATTGGGAAGTTGCACAATGAAATTAAATGCAGCCACCGAAATGATGCCGCTCAGCTGGAGACAATGGGCGATGATTCATCCATTTGCGCCAGCAGATCAAGTGCAGGGTTATCATTTTATTATTGACGAGTTCAGTAAATACTTGTGTGAGATAACGGCCTTTGATGCCTGCAGTCTGCAACCCAATAGCGGTGCACAGGGTGAATATGCAGGACTACTTACAATCAAATCATATCATGAAGCTAATGGTAATCCACATCGTAATGTAATGCTCATTCCTATTTCCGCACATGGAACCAACCCTGCTTCTGCTGTAATGGCCGGGATGAAAGTTGTTGTTGTCAAAGCTTTGGAGAATGGATATATTGATGTAGAAGATTTAAAAGCAAAAGCTGCACAATACAGTGATACGCTTTCAGGCATTATGATTACCTACCCCAGCACCTATGGCGTGTATGAAGAAACGGTAAAGGAAATTAATCAGATCATTCACGAGCATGGCGGACAGGTGTATATGGATGGCGCAAATATGAATGCGCAGGTAGGGTTAACCGCACCGGGATTAATAGGTGCAGACGTGTGCCACCTCAACTTGCATAAAACATTTGCAATCCCTCATGGTGGTGGTGGACCCGGCATGGGACCCATTTGTGTAAAAGCACATTTAGCAAAACATTTACCAGGCCATGTAGTTAACGGAAGCTCAAATGCTGTTTCAGCAGCACCTTATGGTAGTGCTTCTATTTTATTAATCAGCTATGGATATGTAAGAATGCTGGGAGCTGCCGGAGTAAAATCAGCTACCGAATATGCCATATTAAATGCAAATTATATGCAGGCTAGACTTAAAGGCGCTTATGACATTCTTTATACTAATCATAAAGGTCAATGTGCCCACGAGTTTATTGCTGATTTAAGACCATTTAAAAAATCGGCAGAGATAGAAGCGGAAGACGTTGCAAAAAGATTAATTGATTATGGATTTCATGCACCTACCATGAGCTTTCCGGTACCAGGCACAATAATGATAGAACCTACAGAAAGTGAAGACAAAGCTGAGCTTGATCGTTTTTGTGATGCCTTACTTTCTATTCGTGAAGAAATAAAAAGTATAGAAGATGGAAAAACAGATAAGAAAAATAATCCATTGAAAAATGCACCTCATACGCAGCAAGTTGTAACTGCTGACGAATGGGATTTTCCATATACAAGAAAAGAAGCTGCATTTCCGCTTTACTTTGTTACACTTAATAAATTCTGGCCTTCAGTTGCAAGAGTAAATAATACACATGGCGACAGAAACCTGATTTGCACCTGTGAACCGACAGAATCATATATGCAGGCCGAAGCCTGATTATTACAGAAATAATTAACATTTCACCGGGTTTTTAATTACCCGGTGTTTTTTTTTATATTCATACCCAATTCAACCAAACCATCAACCAGTTACTATGTGGATTTTCAGGGTACAAAGTAATATTAGGAACACATTTCGCTTCCTGACAATCGTCTGGATCTTCGGAAAACATTTTACCAAAAACTGGTTTTATAACAGTTGGTTTCGCCGCATATTTGATCCAAAAGGGAAAAATCTTACTACTCGTCCGCAGCGGATAAGAATGATAATAGAAGACATGGGACCTACTTATGTAAAATTTGGACAAATACTTGCCGACCGACCTGACCTTGCATCTGAACGACTAAGAGAAGAATTAAAAAAACTACAAGCATCGGCCAGACCCTTTGACGATAACATTGCACACAATATCATTGAACAAGAACTGGGCGATCCTATAAAAAATGTTTTTTCACAATTGGACAGCAAACACATGGCCTCAGCATCAATTGGCCAGGTATATAAAGGCGTGTTGAATACTGGTGAAGAGGTAGTTGTTAAAGTGCAACGACCTAATATCAGAGAAAAAATAAAACTAGATCTGGTGTTGATGAAAATTCTAGCAAAAAGAGCAATTAAATCTTACCCGGGTCTTGCACATTTTAATGTGGTGGGGTTTGTTGAAGATTTTGGAGACAATATTATGAAAGAGCTGGACTATACAATTGAGGCCAGCAATATGAAAAGGTTTGCCGTGATCTTCAAAGATGACGAAACCTGCTATATTCCTAGAGTCATTTCACAGTACACTTCGCCAAAGTTGCTGATAATGGAAATGGTAAGGGGGTTGCGTCCCGACGAGCCAGAAGCATTGAGGCAAGCTGGTTTTAGCACACAAAAGATTGCAGAAAACGGAACCAACATCATTCTTAAAATGATACTGAAACATGGTTTCTTTCATGCCGATCCTCATCCTGGAAATATTTTTATCAGAGATGATAATCAGATTGTACTGCTCGATCACGGCATGGCTGCCACACTAAAGCCAAGACAGATACAGGCGCTTATCAATTTTATGATGGGCTTTTCAAAAAAGGATAACAGAAAAATTACAAAAGCAGTCTTGGCCTTATGCGATGTTTCCTATTTCAAGCATTTTGAAGATTTGGAATTTGAAATAGGCGAAACCATAAATAGATACAGTTATCTGTCATACGATCAGGTGGATATGTCGCACCTGATGACAGAAACAATTAAAACAATTATCAAATATGATTTAAGCGTTCCTTCCAACCTTTTTATGCTTATAAAAACAATTGCCACCATTCAAAAATTTGGAGAAAGTCTGGAAGCCGATATTTCATTGGCAGATATGATCAAACCGTTTGCAATTGATAAAATCAAAGAACAATTTACCTGGCAATCAATATTCAATAAAGTATCTGGAGCAGCAGAAGATTATATTTATTTTGTCGATAAATTTCCTCGTGATGTAAAAGAAGTAATGAGCAGTTTAAAGCGTGGAGTAATCAAACATGAAATCAATCTACGTGAAGACAGTTACACAAATAAAGCAATGCGACAAGGTATTAACAGATTAGGTTTTGTTTTTATTTTAGGATTAATGCTTATTTGTTCCACTTTATTAATGATGTACAAAGAGGACAAGCCCGCAATAAGAATATTCTTCTACACAACAGTAATAATATCGGGGCTCACCGCATTACGATTATTTGCAAAAACGAAATTCAGTTAACCTATCTGGTCTATTGTTCAAAATTTCAACTTGCTTCCGCACAAAAAAAACCGGACTGAAGTTCTAATTGCTTTCAGCCCGGAAACAAAATTTGATCTCTTTTTAAAATTATTTAGCTGGTAAATTTATTTTACGACAATGTTTACTACAGCCGTCAACCCTTTTCCGTATGATCTATGCAATGCATCAGCCATTTGTAAAACCAGTTTATGCTTACCAGGCTTCAGCCCTTTCAACTCATAAGATGTTTGTCCTTTTCCAAAATGTACATGAGTAGAATCAGTAGGTACAACCGTTCCGGATTCTAAAAAATCTTCAGCATCAATGAGTAAATGATGATGACCAGATCCCTCAGTTACAGGTCCGGCAGCAGTATCCACTTTCATAACTTCAGCACCCATCTCTATTTTAAAAGGCAAAGAAATTGTTTGCCCATCTTTCAGGTTTTTAAAAAACACTTTGGCGCCCATTGGAATACCTGGCAATGCCGGAACAGTGCCTCCTGCATGACTCATATCATGACTCATATCATGACTCATGGAATCATGGCTTTGCGCAGAAGTTGTGCTATCAGTTTTATTATCCTTTTTGTCGGATGCATTTTTACAAGCTCCTAAAACAACAAGTAAAACTGCTGGTAGAAAAAATTTGGGTTTCATGTTAAATATTTTTTGGACGCCAAAGGTAAGTCATATCAGCACTTTCCGGTTCAAGGATCAGCGCTGTTTACATTCTCTTTACAATTCAATTAGAAAACCATATCATTTTGAAGAAAAAGGGTGATTTACTAAGATTTAAAAATAATCTGATTGCTTTTAAGGAATATTCGGTTTTTAAAAATCAATCTATTTATTTTGCCCCCAGAATCAATCATGGCTGTAGATATGCACCTCAAAGACTATTATGGAATATTAAATATAAAATCTTCGGCAACACTGGCTGATATTAAAAAAGCCTATAGACTGCTTGCCTTGCAATATCATCCTGATAAGAACAATAATGATTTTAATGCCCAAATACGGTTTGCTGAAATAAAAGAAGCCTACGAGATACTGACCAACCCTGCTAAAAAAGAATATTATCTGCAACAACGCTGGTACAACCAAAGTTTAGGCAAAAGAAAAATGCAAACTGAAATCTCTCCATTTGGGGTATTGCAACAGGCACTGGATATGGAAAGATATGTGGCAGGGCTGGATATTTTTAGAATGGATAGTGGCGGTCTTAAAGATTATATTCTGGAACTATTGTCATCCGACACAATTGAAAAGCTCAAGCACTTTAATGATACTACAGTCAATTTAGAAATCGTAAAAGCCGTGCTGAGAGCCTCTCATCCACTTCCAAAATCCCTAATGGAAGAAGTGATGAACAGGTTACGTATTTTAGCTGCAACGAGTGAGCAGGCTTTGCAACTTATAGAAAAACAACAAGCCAGGACATCCAGAAAGCACAACCAACAACAATACTCACTACTTATCATTATCGTTATTACAGCCTTTCTTTGTTTGCTTATTTATTTTGCCAGTCGTTAATTTATCTTTGCCATATGCATTATGTTTCTGTAGAAGGGCTTACTAAAAGTTATGGCATCCAACCTTTGTTTTCCAATATTTCTTTTCATATAGAAGAAGGAGATAAAATTGCACTTGTTGCCCGAAACGGCACAGGCAAATCTACCCTGCTGCGCATCTTAGCCGGAATAGAAATACCTGAAGCTGGCAAACTATGGATTAATAAAGATGTAGATGTTGTGCTATTTGAACAAGAGCCGGTTTTTGAAGAAACAAAAACCGTTTTAGAAAATATTTTCGTCCATAATCATCCCATAATTAATGCGATTAAAGAATATGAATCCATCAGCGAAACGGATGATGTAGATCAACTGAATGCTTGCATCATCAAAATGGATGAACTGGGTGCCTGGGATTTTGATGCTAAAGTAAAACAGGTATTGGGCAAATTAAATATTCACCAGCTTCAACAACCCGTAAATACACTAAGTGGTGGCCAGCGAAAAAGAGTTGCACTTGCAAAAACACTGATTGATATTGGCTTTGAACATAAGCATGTGTTGTTGATTATGGATGAACCTACCAACCATCTTGATGTATCTATGGTAGAATGGCTCGAACATTATCTTGACAAAGAAAATGTAACAATTTTGCTGGTTACACACGACCGCTATTTTTTAGACGTCACCTGCAATGAAATTTGGGAAATGGAAGGCAGTAATCTTTATTTTCATAAAGGGGACTATGCTAACTATCTTGAAAAAAAGGCGGCCCGTATTGAAAGCGAAACTGCCAGTATTGAAAAAGCAAGAAATCTCTATCGCCGCGAACTGGATTGGATGCGCAAGCAGCCCCGTGCCCGAACTACCAAAAGCAAGAGCCGCCAGGATAATTTTTATGAAGTAGAGAAAAGAGCCAAACAGAAAATTGAAGATGAGCAGTTACAATTGCAAATGAAAATGAACCGCCTTGGCGGAAAAGTAGTTGAACTCAAAAAAGTATATAAAAGCTATGGAGATAAAGTAATACTGAAAGGATTTGATTACACTTTTAAAAAAGGAGAACGCATAGGAATTGTAGGAAAAAATGGTGTGGGCAAATCAACTTTTATCAACATGCTTCAAGGAATTGAGAGTGCTGATAGCGGGAAAATAAATATAGGTGACACCGTTATGTTTGGCAATTATTCTCAACAAGGCCTTTTGCTAAAAGAAGATATGCGTGTAATTGAATATGTAAAATCAATGGCAGAAAATTTTCCACTTGCATCAGGCGGCACTTTAAGTGCTTCTCAATTTTTACAGCTATTTCTTTTTGATGATGACAAACAATACACCTATGTAAGCAAACTAAGCGGTGGTGAAAAAAGACGGCTGCATTTGCTTTCTATTTTATTTCGAAATCCTAATTTTTTGGTGCTGGATGAGCCTACCAACGATCTGGATCTTCCTACTTTGGGTGTCCTGGAGAACTTCCTAAGCGAATTTCCCGGTTGTATAATAATCGTTTCTCACGACAGGTATTTTATGGACCGGCTAGTCGATCATCTTTTTGTTTTTGAAGGCGAAGGTGTCATTCGTGATTTTCCGGGCAACTATTCACAATTCAGAGAGGAAGAATTAAAGAAAGAAGATAAAAAGTCAAAGGAAGATGATGTGACCCAAGTATCATCTCAAGCTATATTAAACCAGGCAAATGATACAGGCAAAAGACAGTTTACGTATAAAGAAAAAAGAGAATTTGAACAATTAGAAAAAGAGATACCCGAACTTTCCAAAGAAAAAGAATTGATAACCTTAAAACTCAATAGTGGAACGGAGCCATTTGAAGTATTACAACAACTTTCGCTACGTATGGGCGAGCTGAGCCAGATGTTAGATGAAAAAGAGTTGCGTTGGCTTGAATTAAGTGAAATAAATTAATAGATTTACACTTAAACCGAGACTAATGAAATTCAAATTCATCCCGATTGTCATCATCTTAATGATGAATCTGAAGGCACATTCACAAATTGTAAACGTTGAAAGTTCCCGCATGCAATCGGATACGGTTGGATGGGTGGGGAGTTTTGGTGCTGCTTTCAGTATTACAAAAAATACGTCTACTATTTTTGGCGCTTATGCCGATGCTCAAATGCAATATAAAACCAGCAACGATCAGGGGATATGGATGATATTGGGAAATCTAAATTTTCTTAAAGTAGCTAAAAGTCGTTTTGTTTCAGACGGTATGGCACATATACGTTACAACAAAAAGGTAAATGAATGGCTGCGGTGGGAGTTCTTTGGACAATATCAAAATAACGATATTACACAAATTGATTCCAGAATACTGGCCGGAACCGGGCCCAGATTTAAATTGATGAAATTACCGACTTTCAGACTTTATGCTGCTGCTTTATTTATGTATGAAAGGGAAAAAGAAGCCACAAACCCTGTAGTAAGACATAGTGACATCCGTAACAGCAGCTATGTTTCCTTTACATGGCTGCCAAAAGAATATCTAGAGATGATAAGCACAACTTATTTCCAACCCCGATTAAGTAAGTTTAATGATTTTAGAATATTAAATCAGATAAGTTTTAAAGTAAAAGCGACTCCCCATTTTTCATTAAATGTAAAATGGAATTATTTGCATGATAAATATCCGGCAGGCACTGCGCCCAAAACAGTTTACAATTTTGCAACAGGATTTACTTACGATCTCTGATGAACCTATTCAATAAACCGGGAATAAGCCCTGCTACCATAGTATTGATACCCCTTTGAATCGAAACGAGTGCCGCAAAAAACTGAATGAATAAATCCATTCATTTCCACTTGCTGCGTATGATAAATACCTTTGTTGTAATTGGGCTTAAAGAAAAACTGAATTCGTTGATGATAGCCTTTATACATCAAAATTGAATCTGTAGCAGATTGATGAAATTTAAAATCAGCTTTGAGATCCTTTAAAAAAAGATGACTGCGAACCCAGGTACCACCTGTATCTGATACAATTCTTTTTCCATTATACAATGCGATGCTATCGTTATAAGCAAAAACATTCAGGCTTGCGTTTTTTACCTCGTGCAACCAATTCTTAAATTTACTAAAGTAACTGCTCCCATATCCATAATCGCTTTCAAGGAAACTGATACGTTTAACATAAGCAGGGATTTTTTTTACCCCATCTAAAAAACCAAAAATAAAACTGCCTCCACCGCTATGTCCGTTCAAATGAACAGATTTTCTTTTTGCAGGATAATTTACAAAAACAGAATCCACCAGAGCAGCGAAAATTTTCTTGTACTCCGGATGCCTGCTTTTCCAGGCGGGCCAGCTTTTCAAGCTATTCTCCAAATAATACACAACATATTCCGTGTGAGGATCTATTTGTCTGATAAAAGCCGTTTGTGCTTTAATATGTTGAATGTCATAATGCCAATCGTCACTTGGTTGCATTTTTTTCCCCATTGTCATTGCAGTAGTGTTGCCATTAGGCAGGGCAAAAAAAATGATCCTTGTATTTCTAAAATTTCCTGCATTTGTCTGTCTTTCAACTGTAATTTTAATATCTCCATAAACAAAAAACGAATCTGACTTATCAAATTGCTGACACAGCCCTACAGATTGAGAAAAAAAGAACAAGAATATGGCAATCAAAAAATGCATCTAATGAAAGATTAATTACATTGCTGAAGTATTATGAATCTCCAAATATAAACCGATGAAACGAAATTTCAACTGCATGAAAATATTGTTCATACTGACAATTACAATCTTTACCCTCTCCTGTAAAAACAAAAAGGAAAAGGAACAAGAACAGGTAACCACTACAGAAGCAAAAGATTTTGCCAGACAATTGCAAATTTCCATTGAGAAAAAAGATGCTACATTCTTTGATAATGCCATTGATAAAGAAACTTTTTTGCAAAAAATTGGATTAAATAAAGCAGGAAAAGACGCAGAAGGATTTAAAAGAGGATTATCTGACAAAATGAAAATTGGTTCACAGCTCATCAGCACCATGACCAAGGGCAGTAATTATCAACTTGTAAAACAATACGAAAAAGACAAAATTCAGCATTTAATTTTCAGACTATATGATCAAGGAAGTTTAAATTATCATGACCTCGAATTGGGCAAACATGATAAAGAAGTAAAGATTGATGACTTATATGTTTATACAACCGGCGAATTATTATCTGAAACATTAAATACGCTTTACAATCAGATGAAATCGTTTATGGTGAGTGGCCAGGTAAATAAAGATGACAACTGGCTCGCTAAAGTACCGCAAATACGACAAAAGATGAACGCTGGAGATTATACTGGGGCTCTGAGAGATTTCGAAAGCCTTCCTGAAGAAATTCAAAAACTAAAATCGTTATCCTTAATGCACATCATGATTACATCGGGCCTAAACGATGATGCGGCTTATAGTGCTGCCATTAATGAATATCAAAAACTTTTTCCAAATGAGCCAAATATGCACCTGATATTAATTGATGGTTATATTATTAATAAAGAATATGACAAAGCACTTGAATCGGTGAACAAACTGGATGAACGAATTAACAAAGACCCGTTTCTGGATTTTTATCGTTACTTAATCAGCAATTTAAAAGAGGACAAAATCAATGCAAAAAAATATATTATTTCTCTTGTAAACAATATACCAGATTTTGAAGATGGAATGATAGAATTGATTCTTACATATAAAGAGGATGGAGAAACGGAAAAAGCAGATTCTTTAATTAAATCTTACAAACTTCATAACACATTTGATCAAAGCAAGCTAAACAGCGTGTTGGATTTGTAGTCAGAGGGTGTTGCTTTATACGTTTTGTTTTGCCATACTTACAACTGATGTCGGCAAAATTTTTTCCATGCAATTAAAATGGCCTAACGGGCATTTTTTAAACCCAATCTTACTACAAGGGCGACACCAAAGTTTATCTACTTCAAGTATTACATCTTTAATCATTGCCTGGCCATAATAAGGCGTCATACCAAATGCAGGAATTGTATTTCCCCACAATGAGATAATTGGTTTTTTAAATGCAGCAGCTATATGCATCAATCCGGTATCGTGAGTAATGATCAGTTTTGCTTTTCTAACAAGATCGGCACTTTCGTTGAGTTTAAATTTTCCACAGGCATTGTAAACTTTTATATTATCAACAGATGCGATTTCATCCCCTGCTATTTTATCCTCTGGCCCACCCAGTAATATTATCGGATGTTTCATTTGAGTACAAAATTCTTTCCACTTGTGTATTGGCCATTTTTTAGTACCATGTGCTGCACCAATAACACAGGCAATATAACCGGCATGATGAGAGGCTGGAATGTCTTTCCAACTGGTTTCTTCTTCCTTTGCTATAAAATAATCAAGCCCTTGCCCGTCATTCTTTACGCCAAAACTCTCCACCGTTTTTAAATAGCGATCTACAATATGTCGCTTTGGTAATAGATTTATTTTAAAAGCGGTTAAAATATATTTCTGAATATTTAGTTTATAAAAAGAAAAAGATTTTTTCTTCAGCGCCTTTTTTACTCTTAGAGATTTAACATTATGATGCAAGTCAATGATATAATCATAGTTTTCTGCACGAAGTTCTTCAATCATCAACTCCCAGCTATGTGCCAGCATCAGCACTTTATCAATGTATGGATTATGTGCTACGACTGATGTAAAATTTTCTTTAACCAGAAAATGAACTTTTGCATCAGGCACCTGTTGTTTCAAACAACGGATGACAGGCGTAGTAAGGACGATGTCGCCAATAGAAGAAAATCTTATGATTAAAAATTTTGCCACCATTATCTTTCTACAAAATTCAGGTCTTTATTAAAAGTTTCTTCAAGAAACAAAGCAGCAATTATCGTTATCATCATAATAATAATTGCGGCCAGCCAGCCTCCGGTATAATAATCCGTTATTCCTCTTAGCATTTGGAATAAGGGCAAAATAAAAATAGCCAACATCCCACGTACCATATTCGGAATGGTAGTAGCCGCAGTAGCTCTAAGGTTGGTGCCAAACTGCTCGGCGCCTATAGTAATAAAGATTGCCCAAAAACCAGTGCCAAATCCCATACCGGCACATATCCAATACATTCCATTAGCAGTACCATTCCACAGTACAGTAAAAAAGAGTAAAATAAAAATACCAGTGATAGTATAGAAAAGATATAATGCTTTCTTTCTGCTTCGCAACCACTGGCTTACAAAGCCAATAAAAATATCGCCAATGGCAATGGCAGCATAAGCGTACATTATTGCTCTGCCTGGGTCAATTTTTTCTTTTATATGCATCCATTTGCCAAATTCGCTGGAGAACGATACCAGTACTCCTATTACAAACCAGGTGGGCAAGCCAATCAATATACTCAGTACATATCGCCTCAAACGTGCTTTATTATTAAAAAGCATCCATAGATTGCCACGCTTCACATCCATTTGCTTTACTTCATGAAACATACCCGACTCAAATACAGATAAACGAAGTACTAGCAACATTAATCCCAGACTTCCTCCAATAAAATAACAGGTGCGCCATTCAAAGTTTTCTTTTACGATAAATGCTACTACCGCACCAGTGAGTCCCAATCCTGCTACCATAGATGTTGCAATGCCTCTTTTTTCTTTTACAACCATCTCCGAAACCAATGTAATACCAGCACCTAATTCGCCAGCAAGTCCAAGTCCGGCTATAAATCTGATAAGTTTAAACTGTTCAGTATTTTGCACAAAGCCATTAGCAATATTGGCCAGTGAGTATAAAATGATAGAGCCGAAAAGGACACTCAGTCTTCCTTTCTTATCCCCCATCACTCCCCATACAATACCACCAATCATCATACCAGCCATTTGCCATATCAAGATACTTTCACCTTCGGTTGTTATTTGTTCTGGCGATAAACCAAAGGATCGAAGACTTTCAATGCGGGTAATGCTGAATAAAAGCAAATCATAGATATCTACAAAATATCCCAGTGCTGCTACAATAACCGGAATAGAAAATATGCCATATTGCTTTTTCATAAATCAGACAGCCGTATTATCTACAGGAGGAGGTGTCTTCTTTTTTTTAGAAGAGAACATTTTTATAAGTACCGGAGCTGTGGTTATCAATACAATTCCAAGTACAATAATTTCAAGATGCTCTTTTAAATCGAATCCAAATTCTATAAAAATCCATTTTTGCAAAAAGAAACCACCGAGCACCATCGTTGAAACCCAGGAAAGACATCCAACAATATTAAAAAAATGAAATTTCTTTCGATCCATTTGTACAATACCTGCAACAATTGGAGCAAAGGTGCGAATGAAAGGAAGAAAACGGGCACCAATAACAGCAAGTCCGCCGTGCTTTAAAAAAAAGTCTTTTGCCTGTTCGAGATAACGTTTCTTAAACAAAAAACGATCTTTCCAGTTGTACATAGCAGGTCCCACTTTGCGCCCTGTCCAGTAGCCTACTGTATTTCCAATAATACCACAAAAAGAAATCAAGCCAACCAATATCATAAGATCAAGCCAGTAAGAATAATTTGGGTAATGGAACCCAAACCATTCCAACACTTGATTTCCCAAACCAGGTTTTAATTCTCCAGCTTTGGTTTTGATTTCATGTGCATAAATACCGGCAACAAATAACAGGGTATCACCTGGCAGAAAAAAACCGACGAAGAGTCCGGTTTCTGCAAAAACTACAAAAAGTAATAACCATAAGCCGCCGTTCTCTACATACCATTGAGGTTGCAACAAATCAGTCCAGGTAAACGCATCTAACAAAAAAAACAAATCCATAGTACGAATTATTAATCATTAATTTCAACAATGGCATCAGCTTTCCTTTCATCAAAGGCTAATGCTTTCTCATCATCAAATTCATTTTCCCATCGAGCAATTACACAACTGGCCAGTGTGTTGCCAATTACATTAACGGATGTGCGTGCCATATCCATCAACTCATCTATTCCATAAATAGCCATAATAGGCCATAGAGGGAAGTGGAATGTAGCGGCAGTAGCAATCAGTATAACTAATGAAGCCCGAGGTACTGCGGCCACTCCTTTGCTGGAAAGCATAAGCGTTAAGCCTATTATTAACTGTTCTCCAAACGACAGATGAATACCCGATGCCTGTGCCACAAACACAGAAGCCAGCGAAAGATATAAAGTGGTGCCGTCTAAATTAAATGTGTAGCCGGTAGGAATAACAAAAGAAACAATTTTACGAGGCACGCCAAATTTTTCCATATTCTCCAACGCCTTGGGCAAAGCAGAATCGGAACTGGTAGTAGCAAATGCAATTGATACAGGCTCCCTGATTGCCTGTATAAATTTTCTTATCGGAATTTTTGCAACCCATAATGCAATTGGGAGCAACACAAAAATGATAAAAACAAATAAAGCCACATACAATGTTATCAATAACAGTGCAAGATTTTTTAGCACATCCACTCCCAAATGACCTACGGTAACTGCTATGGCAGCTCCCACTCCAAACGGAGCAAAGTACATGATGATATTGGTAAACCGAAACATCGTTTCTGCCAGGCTTTCCGAAAAATCAAGCAGCGGCTTTTTCTTTTTCTCGCTGAGCAATGCGAGTGAAATTCCAAAGATGACACTGAAAAAAACAATGGGCAATACATTCCCTTCATAAATAGATTTTATGATATTCTCTGGAAATATATCAATGATATGATCCTGCCAGCTTTTTGGTGGTGTATCAGGCAGTTTACTAAGAAGATCAGCCGGTACTGCTACACCAGCACTGTCCAGTACTGTTATTACTTTGGATTGTAAAACTCTTTCAGATGATTTTGGTAAATCCTTTAATAATTCGTGAGGCACTTCAATTCCTTTTCCTGCACCAGAAATATTGATAGCAGTAAGCCCAATGATAAGAGCAATGGTTGTAACTACTTCAAAATACACCAGTGATTTCCATCCCATGCGGCCCACCTGTTTCAAATTGGCATGACTGGCAATACCCACCACCAGCGTGGCAAATAATAAAGGAGCTACAATGGTTTTTACTAATCTTAAAAAGATAGTACTCAGAAATTTTAAATCCTGCGAGTCAAAAGATTTAGGATTCTTATCTGCCGGAAATTCAACTCCAATGACCACACCTATGGCCATTGCAACCAAAATCCAGGTTGTAAGCGATTTTTTATAAAATGCAAAAAAAACAAGACTGGCTAAAACAACCCAACGGGAGATCACCAAAACCGATTCGCCCGGATTTGTAATATTTTGATATTGCAATACATGCAATACAGCAACAATAGTAAAAAGTATTAATGCTATCCATCCCGCTTTTCGTTGGTTCATAGTGAATTTGTAAGTTTTCAAAACTAAAGGATTAGCCCCAAAATGGAAAATCTGATGTGGTTAATCCGTTTATAATTCTTTATCGGCTCATTGAATGGATTTCAGTATTTTCCCTCATCAAAATAATAATACAATTTTATGGCTGAACAACAAACCGGTTTCAAACAATCTTTGGGACTTGTAGATGCCACCATGTTGGTAGCTGGGTCAATGATTGGTTCAGGAATTTTTATTGTAAGTGCCGACATTACCCGCAATGTGGGCAGTGCTGGTTGGCTGATTGCTGTATGGCTGATCACAGGTTTTATGACGGTTACAGCTGCTGTTAGTTATGGGGAACTAAGTGGTATGTACCCCAAAGCCGGTGGCCAATACGTTTATTTAAAAGAAGCATTCAATCCCCTCGCAGGATTTTTATATGGCTGGAGTTTTTTTGCAGTAATTCAAACTGCAACTATTGCAGCTGTAGGAGTTGCATTTGCACGTTATACCGCATACCTAATACCCGCTGTTGGCGAAAGCAATATCATTTGGGGAATACAAAATGGTGTGAATGAAGCTGGTAAAGCAACATATTCATTTTCCATAAGTGCTGCACAGTTGTTGTCTATGGCAGTAATCATTTTTCTTACTTATTCAAATTCAAAGGGCATCAAAGGAGGCAAAATAATTCAAACCACATTTACCACAGCTAAGTTGCTGGCATTATTTGGTTTAATTATTTTAGGCTTTCTGCTTGCCAACCATAGTTATTGGTCTGAGAATTGGCAGTCAGGTTTCAATGCTACACATTTACAAAAAGACGGATCTTGGTTGGGAATTGGAGGCACTGCATTAATAGGTGCTATTGCAGCAGCTATGGCAGGTTCAATTTTTAGCAGCGATGCATGGAACAATGTTACATTTATTGCCGGCGAAATAAAAAACCCCAAAAGGAATATTGGACTATCCCTATTTCTGGGAACATTAATTGTAACCATAATATATGTGTGTGCCAATTTGATGTATATAAACGTAATGCCATTAGAAGGAATAGCCCATGCTGAAAACGATCGTGTTGCCGCTGTAGCTGCTGAAAGTTTGTTTGGCACCAATATAGGGCCTTATGTAATTGCAGTTTTAATTATGGTATCTACTTTTGGTTGCAATAATGGATTGATTCTTGCCGGTGGCCGGGTGTATTACACTATGGCTAATGATGGTTTGTTTTTCAGGAAAGCCGGAGATTTGAATAAGAATGCAGTGCCCGAGTGGGCCATGTGGGCACAATGTATAGTTGCCTGCTTATTATGTTTGAGTGGCCGATATGGCGATTTGCTGGATATGATTTCTTTTGTAGTTGTTTTATTTTATGCGCTCACTATTATAGGTATTTTTATACTTCGCAAAAAAAGACCTGACATCGAAAGACCGTATAAAGCATTTGGATATCCTGTATTACCAGCCATTTATATAATTCTGGCCATTACTTTCTGTGTGTTTCTCATCATTATGAAACCAACTTATGCAGGTATTGGCCTGGCAATTGTTCTGGCAGGGATTCCGCTTTATTTTGTAGCCGTTTCACGCCGCAAATCACAAAATCAATAATATTTTATCTTCATCCCTTAACTTAGACACTTAATAAAACCAAACACATGAGCTTATTTGTAAAAAAGCCAATGAGTGTGCTACTCAATGAAGCTTCAGAAACTGGAAGCCACACATTAAAAAGAACACTGGGCGCAAAAGGTCTGATTGCTTTAGGTATTGGTGCCATTATTGGTGCTGGATTATTTTCTATAACGGGTATGGCCGCTGCCAATCATGCCGGACCTGCTATTACTATTTCATTTATTGTAGCAGCATTAGGCTGTTTATTTGCCGGTCTTTGTTATGCCGAATTTGCATCAATGATTCCGGTTGCAGGTAGTGCATATACATATTCTTATGCTACCATGGGCGAGTTTATTGCATGGATAATTGGATGGGATCTTGTTTTGGAATATGCTGTAGGTGCTGCCACAGTGGGAATCAGTTGGAGCCGATATCTGGTAAAATTCTTAGAAGGCTTTGATATTCATCTTCCAGCAGAAATAACTTCCGGTCCATGGGATGGAGGTATAATAAATCTACCCGCTGTCTTTATCATTGTTCTGATGAGCTTGTTGTTGATAAGGGGAACAAAAGAAAGTGCCTTTGTTAATGGTATTATTGTAGCATTAAAAATTTCAGTAGTACTTGTTTTTATTTTCTTAGGATGGAAATACATCAATACAGCCAATTACAATCCTTACATTCCAGATAACACAGGCAAGTTTGGTGATTTTGGGTTCAGCGGCATCATAAGGGCTGCTGCCATTGTATTCTTCGCCTATATTGGATTTGATGCAGTAAGTACTGCAGCTCAGGAAGCTAAAAATCCAAAGAGAGATATGCCCATTGGCATTTTGGGCTCTTTGCTAATTTGTACCATTCTTTATCTTCTATTTGCTCATGTAATGACAGGGGTTACCAGTTATACTACATTTGTTGGTAAAGACGGTATTGCACCTGTTGCAGTAGCCATTGAACACATGGGCACACCCAATGCTGCTGGTATAATTCAACCTGATTATCCTTGGCTCAACAGAGCAATAGTGGTAGCCATTCTTGCAGGATATGCTTCGGTTATCTTAGTAATGCTGATGGGTCAAAGTCGTGTCTTTTTTAGTATGAGTAAAGACGGATTGATTCCAAAAATATTTTCAAGTGTAAATCCTAAAACTCAGACTCCTTCAAAAAGCAATTTGTTGTTCATGGTTTTTGTAAGTGCATTTGCTGCTTTTGTACCTGCAAGAGTAGTGGGCGAAATGACGAGCATTGGAACACTGTTCGCCTTTATACTTGTATGTGCTGGTATTTTAGTAATGCGTAAAAAAATGCCTGAAATACCAAGAGCATTTAAAACGCCATTTGTTCCCTTAGTTCCTATTTTAGGTATTGGTGTATGTTTGTTTATGATGGTGTTTTTGCCAATGGATACCTGGATTCGCTTACTGGTGTGGATGCTCATAGGACTGGATATTTATCTGGTGTATGGTGCCAAATACAGTCATTTAGGTAATGGAACCGATAATCGTAAAGGAATGAAATCTGCCCGTTACACAGGTATTGTACTTTCATTGCTCTTAGTTGTAGCAGGATTTTTACATCAGAACACTGTTGGATTTGATGCCAATAAAGTGCTTTTGTATATCTCTATAGGTTTTGCCATTTTGCACTTAGGCTTATTTGCCAGCAAATTGAACAAACCTGAATCTGCATCTTAATTCATCTGTATTGTATTGAAAACCCCGGCCATTGTCGGGGTTTTTTAATTCCTTAAATTTTAGCATCTTTTAAGTAACAAGAGCTTCATTAATATTTTGCAAACTGATTTGCTTTTCTACTATAAGCCATTGCCGTAAATTTGCATCTCGGAATATCAATCCGTATTGATTATGATGTACCGGATGAAATTAGCCTTCTAAGATTTTAAACTTGTAATTTTTTTATGGGAAGAATATTTGAAGTAAGAAAAGCTACCATGTTTGCCCGCTGGGACCGAATGGCAAAACAGTTTACCCGCATTGGAAAAGAAATAGCAATAGCCGTAAAATCGGGCGGACCAGATTCTGCAACCAATCCTGCTCTTCGTCGTTGTTTTCAAAATGCCAAGGCTGTAAATATGCCAAAAGACCGTGTGGAAGCGGCTATCAAAAGGGCACAGGGCAAGGAAATGGAGAACTATGATGAAATTCTTTATGAAGGATATGCACCACATGGAGTAGCTATATTGGTAGAAACAGCTACAGATAATCATGTACGTACTGTAGCCAATGTAAAGTCTCTTTTCAATAAAGGTGGTGGCGCATTGGGGAATAGTGGAAGTGTGGCTTTTCAGTTTAAAAAAATGGGAGTATTTAAATTAAAGCCTGAAGGGTTGAATGCGGAAGATCTGGAGCTTGAATTAATTGATTTTGGTCTTGAAGAATTAGGCGAGGGCACTGGCGAAAATGATGAAAGCTTATTAATCGTTCGTAGTGCATTTACCGATTTTGGAAATATGCAAAAAGCATTGGAAGATAAAGGCATTACACCGATAAGTGCTGAACTGGAGTGGATTCCTACAGTTACCGTTCCGGTAAATGACGAACAAGCCGCTGACGTAAGTAAGCTAATTGAAAAACTGGAACAGGATGATGATGTTCAAAAGGTCTTTCATAATATGGGATAAATAAAATGCTTAATTAAAATTTTTCAATGGCAGTTTTAATACAACTGCCATTATTTTAATGACTACTGACAAACCAATAATTCTATTTGACGGAGTTTGCAATTTTTGCAACCGAATGGTAAATTTTGCAATCCGTAATGACAAAAAAGCAAAGCTCCTTTTCTCGCAGCTACAATCCCCCACCGGCGAGCAATTGAAAAAGGAATATCAGGTGGCTACTGATGCTGATACAATAGTATTTATTGAAAAAGGAAAGGCTTATACTTATGCCCGGGCTGCTATTAGAGTTTGTCGTTACTTAAACTGGCCTGCAAAATTGCTCTATGCATTTGTAATTGTACCACGCTTTATCAGCCAACCAGTTTATAAATGGATTGCTCGCAACAGATATAAATGGTTTGGCAAAAAAGATTCCTGCATGATTCCTACTGCCGAAATTAAAAAGCGGTTTCTGGAATAAAATTTTGGCTTCCTTATTGTTTATTCAACCAATTCTTTTCTTTTAATAAATCAAAAAGTTTGGCTCTTATTTCTTTTATTGGTTTTGGTGTATTGCAAAGCAAAACATAAAATATTTTGTGACTGGGCACCCAGCAATAATCGCTGATAAATCCACCCTGAGAACCTGTATGACCTATCATATTTTCTCCGGCTTCATTTGTCAAAAACCAACTAAGCCCCAGACGGGAAGGAATACTGTCATTCCACTGAGGAAATGGAAATACTTCTCTGGATTTATCAATCCATTCCTTACTTAAAAACAAATGCTGTTGAATAGCCTTTTCGTATTTCCACAACTCCACTACATTGCTCCACACACCACCATTTCCTGCTGCAGCAAAAGTGGGTTCTTCTCCATAGTCCATTTCATCAAATCCATTGCTTTTGTTTTTTACATATCCGTGCGACACTCCAGTTTCCGGATGTGGCCCGTCAGTAATTGTAGAATGAAACATCTTTGATGGCCTAAAAATTTCTTCTTCAATATAGCTTTGCCATTTCTTCCCCGAAACTTTCTCAATAATTAATGCAAGACCATTAAAAGCCGGATTGGAATAGTGATACTTGGTACCTGGCTCAAATTCTAATTGTTCCGTTTGCTTTAAAGGTGCAAAATTTTCTTCATCCTTTGCAGTCAGATAAAATTCATTTTCATCATTTACCCTTCTACTATCAGGCAAACCGGAAGTATGTGTAAGCAAATGAACAATCTTTACTTTTTCTGCAATTTGCTTACTTTTAAAATCTGGAAAATATTTGCTAATCGGATCTTCTAATGATAATTTATTTTCTGATGCCAATTTCAAAACGCCATAAGCGACAACTGTTTTAGAGATAGAACCCAGATTAAACAATGTTTTCGAATTAATTTTTTCATTTGTTTGCATATCTGCAATACCAAAAGCATTCTGATAAACAACCTTACCGTTTTTTACAAGCAAAACTGCCGCACCCGGTTCCATTTCATTAAAATAAGGTTGAAAAACAGTGTCTAATTGTGATTTCATCAGCCTATTTTTTTGAGCAGTTGCCAGCAAGGGAAAGAAAAACAAAGTAGCAATAATTTTTTTCACTTCAGCAATTTAAAGAATTTCTTCAACTCCGTCATATCAGTGGTTGATAAGAGGTTATTATTTTCAACTTTTGATTTGAAAAACAATACCCTTTTATGTTCTGGGTATTTTGCCAATATACTTTCTATCATTTCAGCAGCTTCTTCATCTTTCTGATACAAAGGTGCATTAGCCGGCAACTCCGATTTTTGTTTTTCATGCTTTCTTAAAATAATAGCTTCCAATGTTGCCAACTTATTTTGTGGAATTTCAGGAATCCTTTTTGCTTTTCCATATAAGCCTTCCAATTGTTTTTTACTCAATCCTCCCCTTTCCTGATATTGTTTTAAAATGCTTTGAGAAAACTGATTATCTGGCTGCTTCTCTGCAACAATATTCAAAATATCCAATACTATGTCCACATCTGGCTTTAGCCGTTGCATATTATTTTTTTTGAGAATTCAAAGTTGCAGTTTCTGCTTCAAATTTTTTTAGAAAATTGCAGATATTCTACAATCAAATAAAAAACCCGAACAATGGATTTGCCCGGGCTTCTTAACAATCAATAGAATTTATTACTTAGAAAACTCAGCACGAATTACATTCAAAGCACCACCGGCCTTAAACCATTCAATCTGTGACTCATTGTAAGTATGATTTACTTTAATGTTATCAGCGCTTCCGTCTTTATGATTTAGTACAACTGTAAGCGACACACCAGGAGCAAATGATGCAAGACCGACAATGTCAATACTGTCATCCTCCTGAATTTTATCGTAATCATCCTTATTGTCAAAAGTAAGTGCCAGCATACCTTGCTTTTTAAGATTCGTTTCATGTATGCGTGCAAAGCTTCTTACCAAAATAGCTCTTACACCCAAATGACGTGGCTCCATTGCTGCATGCTCTCTGGATGATCCTTCTCCATAGTTTTCATCACCTACAACTATACTGCCTATTCCAGTGGCTTTGTAGGCACGGGCCGTAGCAGGCACAGCACCATACTCGCCGGTAAGTTGGTTTTTTACTGTATCTGTTTTTTCATTGTAAAAATTAATAGCACCAATCAGCATATTATTACTGATATTATCTAAGTGTCCTCTGAACTTTAGCCAGGGGCCTGCCATACTTATATGATCCGTTGTACATTTCCCTTTTGCCTTTATCAACAATTTCAAACCTTTCAGGTCTGTTCCTTCCCAAGCTTTAAAAGGCTCAAGTAATTGTAAACGTTTTGAATCGGATGCTACTTGCACCTGTACTTTACTTCCATTTGCTGCTGGCGCCTGATAACCGGCATCTTCAACAGCAAAACCTTTTGGTGGCAGTTCATAACCTGTGGGTTCTTTCAACATTACCGCTTCACCTTTATCGTTGGTTAAAGTATCTTTTAATGGATTGAAGCTGATGCTTCCTGCCATTGCAAGTGCTGTTACTACTTCGGGCGAAGCTACAAAAGCATGTGTACTGGATAGTCCATCATTACGTTTTGCAAAATTTCTATTAAAGGAAGTGATGATTGTATTTTTTCTATTGGGATCATCTATATGTCTTGCCCATTGACCAATACATGGGCCACAGGCATTTGCCAATACAATACCGCCAGCATTTTCAAACTCGTTAATGAAGCCATCTCTTTCAATTGTAAAACGCACTTGCTCGCTACCCGGAGTAATGGTGAATTCTGATTTTGTTTTCACTCCTTTACTAACAGCATCTTTTACTATAGAAGCACTGCGGCTGATGTCTTCATAAGATGAATTGGTACAACTGCCAATCAAGGCAACTTCCAATTTATCAGGCCATCCGTTTTTAGCAACGGCATCTTTCATTTGTGAAATAGGCGTAGCCAGATCGGGAGTGAAAGGCCCATTGATATATGGTTCCAGTTTGCTAAGGTCGAGTTCAAGTACCTGATCATAATATTTTGAAGGATCGGCATATATTTCAACATCCGGACGCAAATAATCTTTTATTCCATCGGCCATGGCTGCTACTTCTGTGCGACCTGTTGATTTTAGATAAGCACTCATTTTTTCATCATAAGCAAAGAGAGAGCAGGTAGCACCAATCTCGGCACCCATATTACAAATAGTACCTTTTCCAGTTGCACTTAAACTATCGGCTCCTTCACCAAAATATTCTACAATTGCTCCAGTACCACCTTTAACAGTGAGTTGACCGGCTACCCAAAGAATTATATCTTTTGCAGAAGTCCATCCACTCATTTTTCCATTAAGCTTCACGCCTATTACTTTGGGCATTTTTAATTCCCATGCAAGGCCAGCCATCACATCTACTGCATCGGCACCGCCAACACCTATAGCCACCATACCTAACCCTCCGGCATTTGGTGTATGAGAGTCTGTTCCAATCATCATGCCACCTGGAAATGCATAGTTTTCTAAAACAACCTGGTGTATGATACCCGCACCAGCTTTCCAAAATCCAATGCCATATTTATCTGAAATAGAACCAAGAAAATCATAAACCTCACGATTCGTTTCCAACGCCAGTTTCAAATCATTTTTTGCACCTACTTTGGCCAAAATAAGGTGATCGCAATGCACCGTAGATGGAACTGCTACTTTATCTCTGCCACAGGTCATAAACTGCAAAAGAGCCATTTGTGCCGTAGCATCCTGCATGGCTACCCTGTCGGGTGAAAAATCTACATAATCTTTTCCTCTTTTGAAATCCTGCAATGCTATTCCTTTCCAGAGGTGTGCATATAAAATTTTTTCTGTTAATGTAAGAGGCCTTCCCAAAGTTTTGCGGGCGGCTTCCACTTTTGCCGGCATTTCGGCATAAGTTTTTTTAATGAGGTCTAAATCAAATACCATGTGAAGAGCTTTTGAAATTAAATTATCCGGAGATTTCTTAAGAAATTGCTTCGGAATGGCAAATTTACGGAAAATTAGGGGTGTGAAAAACCGATAGTTGATCGTTTTGCAGGGATTTTTTACATTAGCAGTATGAACAGGCTCAAAAACTTTGTAGAGTGGAACGCATTTGGTGTTTGCACCGCCATTGGTAACCGCTTAGGAATTGCTACGGGCAAAATCAGACAATACTTTATTTATGCCTCCATCCTTACTATGGGTTCTCCTATAATAATTTATATGATACTTGCTTTTTGGAGAAATATCCGCAGATATATTTGGGCGGCTAAAAGAAATCCCTGGTATTATTTGTAAAGTTTTTAAATCAATTCTTTTAATTTCTCTACAATAGTATCTACTTCTTCTTTTGTATTGTTTTTGCTAAATGAAAAACGAACAGTAACCCTGTTGGGGTTATTATTTAAAGCCCTGATGACATGGCTACCCACATCTGCACCGCTGCTGCAAGCACTTCCACCTGAGGCACAAATATTATTCATATCTAAACTAAAAAGTATCATTTCTGATTTTTCAGTTTTGGGAAAAGCAACACTTAATACTGTATAAAGACAACGACCATCATAATCGCCATTAAACTCCACACCCGTAATATTGGCTTTTAACTGCCTTGCCATATACGTTTTTAATGACTGTACATAAGCACTATCTGCCTCATAACCCGCCATTGCCATCTCCAGGGCTTTTGCAAAACCAACAATACCATATAAGTTCTCCGTACCGGCACGCATATTTCTCTCCTGACCTCCACCAAGAATAAATGGCTTTATTTTAATATTGTCATTCACATATAAAATACCCACACCCTTGGGTCCATGAAACTTGTGCCCGGCACCTGAAATAAAATGAACCGGTGTTTTTCTTAAATCAATGGGATAATGCCCCACAGTTTGTACACAATCCGAATGAAAAATCGCATTGTGCCGATTGCATAGTTCACCTACGGCTTCAATATCAAGCAGGTTTCCTATTTCATTATTTGCATGCATCAATGTCACCAAACATCTTTCTTTAATAGAGGACAATTGTTCTTCCAGATCAACTAAGTTTATATGCCCATTGCTGAAAACACCAACCTGACTGGTTGTTACTAAATCCTCATGATCGTAATGCTCCACTGTATGCAATACGGCATGATGTTCAATAGGAGAAGAAATGATGTGTCTGCATCCCAAATCACGGATAGCAGCGCCAATTGCAGTATTGTTACTCTCAGTGCCACCGCTGGTAAAAAATATTTCTCCGGGATGCGCATTCAATAATTTGGCAACCGATTTTCTTGCATTTTCAATCGCCAGCCTGCTTTCTCTTCCATAAGAATAAATAGAAGAAGGATTGCCAAATTTCTCGGTCATATAGGGCAGCATAGCATCCAGTACTTCCTTATCTAAAGCGGTGGTAGCTGCATTATCAAAATAAATTCGATTCATGTTCTGCTAATGTTTTGCACAGCAAAGATAAAATTTCGGTGCTGTACCTTAAGATAATAATTGCTGCAACACTTTTTCTGCAAAAAATGTATTGCTGATGGATTTTGATTTTTCAAGTATTTCTTTCATCTTCATTTGCTCCACTCCCAATAAAACAGTTGCTTTTTCTTCTGCAATATGTTTATCCAATCCTGCTTCGGCAGCCATCATCGTTTCGGCTACTGCTTCTATTTTCAATCCGCTGTCTTTTAGCTTACCCAGCTCAGCTATCAACCAACTCATAGCATAAAAATGATTGGCATCAAGATAAATGATATGCGTTTCATCTTTAGCTTCTGGCATTTTATTGAATGAAGAATTTACAATTTCGGGTGTCAGGTATTTTGAGATATATTCAGGTGTTTGATTTACAGTTTTTAACTGCATCAATCCTCGCAAAGCCTGCGGATAAATGCTCAACCATCTGATTTCTCTTCTCAACTCATGCACATCTTCTTCTACATTGTCAAAGTTAATTTCGCCTTTATCTATTGAAGCTACTATTGCACTGATAGTTTCCTGATAAAAAGTTTTGATTTCCTCACTGTCCTTTTCAGAGTCCTGCCATTCTACTTCGCTCAATTTTTCATTTATTTTTTTCATTCGTTTGTTATCATCGCCAATCCATCCATCTTCTTGCATCAAGTCTTTCAATTTTTCCAATTCCTCATTCATTCTTTTTGCCAAATAATCTTTTGCCTGCTGAGAAATAGCAGGATGGGTAGCCAGTTCTTTTGAAAATGCATCATAATAATCAACAGCCCCCAGTTGGTCTTCCAGCTCTTTAAAGCGATCTTTCATTTTTTTGAAAGGCTTTTCAGATAATGTTTTTCGATATATCCGGCTTAAAGCCTCCAGCATAAAAAGCGGAGTGCGGGCACCTTGCTGATAAAAACTTAGAGCAGGATTATCTGCACCTGCTGCTTTATCTAAAATAGGCTGAAGCAGGTTGAGAAAATAATTAAACCGCTGTAATCCGTTGGCTTGTGTAGTTGACTCCATAATTTATTCTTTTACTCTTTTTGCAAAATTAGGCTCTACAATAGGTAGTGCTTCGTTTTTAATGGCGGTGGCACAGGTCAATAATCCTTTAGTTTTATTTATTGACAACAATACAGTGCCGGGCAAATTGGTATATATAAATGGTCCAAAAGGACTTTTTAAATCTTCAGTAAACCAAATCTCGTATCTGTAATTTCCAATTTTTCCTTTTGCTTTTCTACATTTATATCCCAAGATAAATTTTTCACCTTCCAAAAAATTCCACTTTGTTTTAGGGTGATTTTTTTCTACAAGAATGTCTTCTTTATTTTTTCCTCCTTTATATCTAACATTAATACTGGAGTTTTTATTCATGTATAAGAACTTATAGTTCAAATAGCTTCCCATTGGCAGATTTACATTACTTGAATCATTTGTAAACTTATTTTCATAATATGCCAAAGCAATGCTATCATGGACAATCAAATCAAAAGGGTTTTTTAGTTCAAATTCTTTTGGAACAATTTCATTAAATTTTTCACTTTGATATGTTATGGTAAAATGCTTTTGACCAATGGCATTATCAAAAGCAAATAACAACAAAATGAAAAATCCTATTTTCAGTTTCATCAACTAAATTCTTTTATATCCCTCATTATTTGCATAGCCATATTTGCTGCCTTTGTTTCCAGGTTACTTTCAGCATAAATACGAATAATGGGTTCGGTATTGGAAGTACGCAAATGTACCCAGTCATTTTCAAACTCAATTTTCAAACCATCTTCAGTATTAATGGGATTATTCTTGTACTTGCTTTTTATTTTTTCAAAAATGCCTTTTACATCCGTTCCATTGATCAGTTCAATTTTATTTTTTGAAATAAAATAATCGGGATAAGTATTGCGCAATGATTTGATTCCTTTTTTATGTGCAGCCAAATGGCTTAAAAAAAGTGCGATACCAATTAATGCATCCCTTCCATAATGAAAATCGGGGACAATGATGCCGCCGTTTCCTTCGCCGCCAATGATGGCATCCACCTCTTTCATTTTCTTTACCACATTTACCTCACCCACTGCCGATGGGAAATATTCACCTCCATGCTTTATCGTAATATCTTTCAAAGCTCTTGTGCTGCTCATATTACTCACGGTATTGCCTTTTATTTTTCCCAATACATAATCAGCTACTGCTACCAGCGTATATTCTTCGCCAAACAGGCTGCCATCTTCACATACAAAGCAAAGCCGGTCCACATCAGGATCCACAGCAATGCCCAGGTGCGCCTGATGCTTTACCACTTCAGCACTCAATTGTGTTAGATGCTCGGGAAGCGGCTCGGGATTGTGTGCAAAGTTTCCGGTGATAGCTTCATTCAATAAAATCACTTCATTGATGCCCAATGCATGAAGCAATGCCGGGACATACATGGCTCCGGTTGAATTGATGCCATCCACCACCACTTTAAAATCCTGTTTTTTTATCAGCTTTGCATTTACCAGTGGATATTGAACAACTGCATCAATTGTTTTTTGCAAATAATCAAGTGTGGTTACCTGCCCCAGTTTATCAACTGTCGAAAATTCAAAATTTTCATTTGCAGCCAGTTCCAAAACCTGAGCTCCTGTTTCCGCAGAAATAAATTCTCCAACACTATTCAACAATTTCAGCGCATTCCATTCTTTGGGATTATGACTTGCCGTAATAATAATTCCACCATCTGCCTTTTCAAGTTTTACTGCCAACTCTACTGAAGGTGTTGTAGAAAGCCCCAGATCTATTACATCAATTCCCAGTCCGGTTAATGTATTTACCACCAGACTTTGAACCATGGCACCACTTATACGACCATCTCGCCCAACTACAATAGTTGTTTTCCCTTTTCCTGTTGCCATTATTTTGCCATAGGCAGATGCAAATTTTACAATATCCACTGGTGTCAGGTTATCACCCGGTTTGCCGCCTATCGTTCCTCTTATTCCTGAAATACTTTTGATTAATGCCACTTTGTTTTGTTGTGATTTTGTATCTTAATTAAGGCTGCAAAAATACAAAATAGCAACCTGAATCAGTTCTTTAAAAATAGAATGAGAGAAAACGGTTTCGTAGTCTTTTCGGGCAGTATTATCTTTGCGGCATGTCGCAAAAAGATTGGTACACCGGCTGGTTCAATTCTCCTTTTTATCACAAACTATATTTTCAAAGAGATGAAAAAGAAGCGGCTGCATTTATTCAAAAACTAATTTCACATTTAAAACCTCCTCTGCAAAGCCGAATGCTGGATGTAGCCTGTGGCCGGGGCCGACACAGTAAGATGCTGGCTTCGCTTGGGTTTCATGTTACGGGTATTGATATTTCTCCTGAAAGCATTGCCTACGCCAGAAAATTTGAAAATGAGCAGCTTGATTTTTTTGTACATGATATGCGGCTTCCGTTTTGGGGCAATTATTTTGACTATGCATTTAATTTTTTTACCAGTTTTGGTTATTTCAAAAACCGGAGAGAACATGATAATGCAATGCGTACTATTGCCAATGGATTAAAACCCGGAGGGCATTTTATAATTGATTATCTGAATGTGCATTTTGTTGAAGATCATTTAATACCCAATCAGGAAAAAAAACTGGGTACCACTCATTATGAAATTCATAAATGGAGTGATGAAAAATATTTTTATAAAAAAATTATTATTACAGATCCTGAACTGCGAATGCCCATGGAACATACTGAGCAAGTTGCCAAATTCTCATTGGGCGATTTTAGCGATATGCTGGCCTATCAGGGCTTGCAGGTAATAGAAGTGTTTGGTGATTATCATTTGAATAAATACGACATCAGACAAACACCACGGCTGATTTTAATTGCCCGAAAGAAAAATTAAAGCCCAATAATTACTCACCTTACTGCGCTTTTTTATTATTCATAATCAAATATTTCGCCGTTTCAAAATAAGCACTTGTAAATGCCGACAATGCCTTCTTGATGGAGTCCGATTGTTCTTGCGTTAGTTTGATATCATTACGCATGGTAAACAATTGTTCATCGGGAAAATTGATATTACGCACAAAATAAAAACTATCGGTAACCATTCCAATGGTGCCCGTAGTACTGGTAATAAATGCAAAATCATTTTTTTTGCTGGTGTCCAATAAATCACGGCCCAGTGTGGTGTTTGTATAGCTTATTTGTGCCAAACCTGAGATAGTGGGCAAAATGTCAATTTGAGAAACAACTTCTTCTCTTTTTTCAGGCTTTAGAAATCCGGGGGAATAAAACAATAAAGGCACATGCTCATTGGTAAGGCTTTGCTGTGTCCATACTTCAGGATACATTTCGGTAGCATTGCCCGCCACACCATGATCGCCTACAAAAACAAATATTGTATTTGCAAAATAAGATTCCTTTTTTGCGGCTTCCATAAATTTTTGAATACAATAATCGGAGTAGCGAAATGCATTGAACTCAGCTTCATTTCTAAAACCATATTTTTTCAACTCTTCATTGTCTTTATCCATTTTTACAAAATCGGTATCCTCTGGAGCTATTGATTTGTCGTAAGGATGATGGTTGCCCGCTGTTTGTATATAGGCAAAAAATGGTTTGGTTTGTTTTTTAAAAACTTTATTCGCTTCCAGATATAAATCTTTATCGCTGATGCCCCACACATTGATGGGTTGTTCCGAAAAACTTCCTTCGGTGTGCATCTGCAATCCATTTATATTTTTTAAAATGCCTTCAAAATTGTTGAAACTGGGGCTGCCACCCAGAAAATATAATTTTTCATATCCTTTGAAATCATTGACAATGGTATGCTGATCCAGCGCTTCGGGTATGCGTGAAGAAAATTTAAACAGCTGTGCATCTGGTATTCCTGTAAGTATAGCAAACAATGCCCTTGCAGTAGAAAAATGTGGTGTAAAACAACGATCGAAAAAAATACCGCTTTCACAAAGTGATTTTAAATAGGGTGTTGTATTGAGTGGATTGCCGCTCATACTGCTTTTGTACATACTAAAAGATTCCAGTTGCACCAGCACAATATTCGGTGTACTGCGGCCCACACTATCAGCACCATTAAAAAACCGCTTATAAGAAAATGCAGTATCGGAAATGGGCAACTTCATCCACTGCTTCATCAGCGGGAATACGGCTTTTGCTTTTTCCTTACTAAAATTGGGTTTTCTTTCTTTCAAAGTTGAAAAGAAGTTTTGCATGGGATTGATAGCGAGATAGGACATGTATTTATTCTTAAACCGAAAACTGTCTTTTCTGGTTAATGGCATGCCCCAAAAATTTCCCCAGATAAATATTACGAGAATGACAGCAGCGACAATGAAAAATTTGCGACGGTATGGAATTCCCTTACCGTCAGTTTTGGTTACCACTTGCCAGTGATTGCGCCGGTACATCCAACGAAAAAATAATACAGCTGCCACCAACCCGCCAATGATCCAAAACAATGGATAACTCTCCACAATCATTTTAAATGAAATGCTGGGATCTTCCGCAAAGTTCATAGCACCGGCATCCAATGGCTCAATATTGTAATCAATATTTACAAATCCTGCTGCAAAAAAGAAAAACACCAGAAATGTGCCAATAGCAAGATACCATGTCCACGCTTTTTTATTGAATGGGGAATGAAAAGGCGACCATTTTCTTTCCATACTGATAAGTACAATGGGCAGCAGTAAAATTGATATCCAGCGAATATCATAACGCAATCCCATCAAAAAGGCAGGAAATAAATCTATGAGGTTGATGTCGTAAGTACGAAACCACTGACGTAGCACAAAATAAGTAGCCAGCCGGTAGATGGTAAATAATATTACGAATATGAGAAAGAGTTTCACTACCCATATTATCGTTTTTGGTATTCGGTATTTTACCAGCATGTTATTTCTAAATGGCTTGAATCTACAAATAAAATCAATTTAACTGGCTTCATCAAACAGAATCAATGACAAAACAATTTTCTTTGTCCAAAGCTTACATTTGCTCCATGTTTTTGTTGAATTCATTTTTGCAGCGCCTCGACCAGTTGGATAAGGAAATGTTTCTCACTATTAATCGCCGTTGGTCAAACCGATTGTTTGACGAATTAATGCCCTTTTTGCGACAGTCAGAATATTGGGCACCACTATATCTTGTTTTGTTAATTTTTGTATTGGTAAATTTTAAAATTAAAGGCTGTTGGTGGACTATTTTTTTTATTTGCACAGTTGCTTTAACAGATATGACAGGCACTTATTTGTTCAAACACAATTTAGAAAGACTACGCCCCTGCTCCGATCCGGATTTTTCGTACCATGTACGTTTATTGGTCAATCATTGTTCGGGTGGATTTAGTTTTATTTCCAACCACGCCGCCAATCATTTTGGAATGGCCTTATTTTTTTACTTCACATTCAGAAAAGTGTTGGGTAATTGGGTGTGGACAGCCATTTTGTGGGCAGCATCAATTGCTTATGCACAAATATATGTAGGCGTACATTACCCGCTTGATGTTTTAGCTGGGGCTGTATGGGGAAGCATAATTGGTATTACAACCGGCCGTCTCTTTAATAAGCACATCGGATTTGCTATCTTCGAAAAATAACCATTTGCATACATGGAAATTATCATTCTGCTTGCTTTAATTTTTTTAAATGCCTTATTCGTGATGTCGGAAATTGCATTGGTTTCTGCCCGCAAATCGAAATTGGAAACAATGGCCGAAAGAGGAGACGTCAAAGCGAAAAAAGCATTGATTCTTTCAAGTAACCCAGAAGTTTTTCTTGCTGCTGCGCAAATTGGGATCACCTTCATAGCTATTATTACCGGTGTGTATTCAGGCGAAAGGTTTAGCCATTACATCAGCCCCTGGTTCGAAAAAATAGAATTTCTAAAACCCTATGCGCTTACCTTAGCCACAACTATTATCGTAATACTGGTTACATTTCTAACTATCATTTTTGGGGAGTTGATTCCAAAGAGAATTGGACTACTGCGCTCAGAGAGTATTGCCCGCATGATGGCTGGGCCCATGAATGGTTTTGCCAGACTTACACATCCATTTGTGTGGGTGCTGAATAAAATTAGCAACTTATTTTTCAGTCTATTCAATATCAAAAAAAGCAAAGATGATGCTGTAACTGAAGAAGAAATAAAAACACTGATTACAGAAGGAACCGAAGCAGGCACAATTGATGAAACCGAGCAACATATTATAGAAAGGGTTTTCCATCTTGGCGACAGAAATATTACCTCGCTGATGACGCACCGCAGCGACATCATCTGGTTTGAACTAGATGATAATGAAGACAAGATCAAACAAAAGATTATTCAAGAGCCACATTCTGTGTATCCCATTTGTGAAGGTGAAATTGACAATATCAAAGGAGTTGTTTCCATAAAAGATTTATACGTAAGCGCAGACAGTACTTTGTTTAAAGAACTGATGAAACCCGCACTATTTGTTCCCGAGAACAATTCCGCTTATCAGGTACTGGAAAAATTTCGAGAATCAAAAGAGCATTGTAGTTTTATAGTAGATGAATATGGTAGTGTGCTTGGCTTAATTTCCTTAAATGACATTTTGGAAGCTATTGTAGGAGATATACCACAGCCTGATGTACCCGATTATGAAATTGTAACACGGGAGGATGGCAGCTACCTCGTAGATGGGCAAATTCCTTTTTATGATTTTTTAACCTACTTTGAAAAAGCTGAATGGATGAATGAAGGTGAACATGATTTTGACACATTAGCCGGATTTATTTTACACGAGCTGGAACGCATTCCCAAAGCCGGAGAAAAACTAAAATGGAAAGGTTTTGCTATAGAAATAATGGATATGGATGGTCATCGTATCGATAAAGTACTGGTAAAAATAAGCGATGAAATACGAGAGGAAATGGATTCTTAAATCCTGTTGTGTTTTTAAATTGCAACCTTAAAAACTAAAACTCGCTTTAGATGCAGGATAGTCCAGTTTGGTGCTTTGTCTTTTTCCGTTTACTACAACATGAATAATTTCTGATTGATCATCAAAAATATCGTGCATCAATGAACTGGTTACATTGATTTGTTTTACGACACTCACATTACTGGCCTGCAGGTAAGAGTAGATGACTACGTCTTCTTTTTCAAAACCTACAAACTCTAAAGGAATGGTCTTACTATCAACAATTATTTGTAAGTGAGATTTGATATAAGCAAATACTCTTTGATTATTTTCTGTTCTTGCTTTTTCACTGGTAAGATCGACTCTCGATTTATTAATGCGGCTTAATATATCTTCTAAATCGTCCCAAAAAATTTTGCAGGTTATTTCCAGTGTTTTGTCTGTCGCATTATGGTCAATTTCAACTGTAGCAATGTGCACCGGATGTGGTTTTGCAGTATTTTTCTCTCCTTTTATCATTATTGGAGAAGCAACAAATACCACTGCAAACAATACAAAACACCATTTATTGAGCTTTTTAACCATTGGGCAAATTATTTTTTATAAATGCAAAAGTCTGGTTTATTTTGATGCGCACCCGATTTTGATGATAAACCACCGGAAATGGTTGCTACCGGTTATAAAACAATATGAGCGATTTTTCATTTTACTTTAATATTGGATGGGAACATATAATCAGTAAAGATGCATTGGACCATCAATTATTCATATTAGCATTAGCTGCAATCTATTTACTCAAGGACTGGAAACAAGTATTGGTTTTGGTTACTGCCTTTACTATTGGTCATTCCATCACCCTTTTTTTGAGTGTAAAAGAAATTATAGTCATCAGCAGCAAGTGGGTTGAATTTTTAATTCCCTGTACCATAGTTATTACAGCTGCTATCAATTTATTTCAAAAGAAATTCAGTCCAAAAACCATTCGTGTCAATTATTTTCTAGCCTTGTTCTTTGGGTTGATACATGGGCTGGGTTTTGCCAATACGATACGCATTGCTTTAGCAAGCGATCAAAGCCTTGGCTGGGGTTTATTTGGATTTAATGTGGGTCTAGAAGTAGGGCAAATAGTGGTTGTTACTATTATTTTACTTATTTCATTTCTCATTGTTGACTTAATAAAAGCCAACCGCAAAGAATGGGTGGTTTTTGTATCAGGTGGTGCATTTGTAAGTGCCCTTGCAATGGTGATTGATCGATGGCCTTTTTAATAATATATTTTCAAAAACAAAAAATAATATATGAAACGTTTGCTGTTTTCTTTGGTTTGCTTGTTAAGTTTTTACAGTTATGTCTTTTCGCAAGACATTAAAAACAATAACAGCGCAAATCATGCCAATAAATTTGAACAGTTGGGAACTATTTTACCATCGCCCAACGAATATCGTACTGCTAGTGGCGCCCCCGGCAACAAATATTGGCAAATGCGTGCCGATTACGATATTAAATGCGAATTAGATGAAGTCAACAATAAATTAAATGGCGCTGAAGTCATTACTTATTACAACAACTCTCCCGATGTTTTAAATTATCTGTGGATGCAGCTGGATGAAAACCAACACAGCACGGTAAACAATGCCAATTATCAAAACAGTAATTCCATGCAAACACAGGTAACAAATAAAACCCTGGACAGGTATGCAGATGCTAAAACAGATAATGGCTACGGTTTTAATATTGTAAAGCTGACTGATATGATGGGCAAAACCATGAAGCATTTCGTCAATAAAACGATGATGAAAGTAGATTTAGCAAAACCTCTTTTACCGGGACAAAAAATTAGTTTCAAAATAGAATGGAATTATAAATTAGCCGATCGCAGCGATTTTCAAAAATTTGGTGGTGCCCGTGGTGGTTATGAGCCCTTTGAAGATGGCAATAATAATTATACAATGACACAATGGTATCCTCGTATGTGTAAATATGGAGACGAAGTGGGTTGGCAAAATCATCAGTTTACCGGCAGAGGAGAATTCACACTTAGTTTTGGAAATTTTAAAGTGCAGATGACTGTGCCTGCTGATCATGTTGTAGGGGCTACTGGTGTTTGTCAAAACTATGCGCAGGTACTTACACCAACACAAATGTTAAGATGGAATAAAGCACAAACGGCAAAAGAACCATTACAAATCGTAACACAAACAGATGCGTTGAATGCATCTAAAGTAAAAACCAATGCCAATAAAAAAACATGGATTTATAAAGCAGATAATGTTAGAGATTTTGCCTGGACAAGTTCACGCCGTTTTGCATGGGATGCTATGCCTATTGAAGTAGAAGGGAAAAAAGTAATGACAATGAGTTATTATGCAAATGAAGCTTATCCTATCTACAGCAAATTTTCTACAAAAGCAGTGGCACATACAGTAAAAACATATTCTAACTTCTCTATTCCTTATCCTTATCCTGTTGCCATCAGTGTAGAAGGCAATCAGGGTATGGAGTATCCAATGATTTCATTTAATCCCGGCAGGGCCGAAAAAGACGGCACCTATTCCGAGGGGTCAAAGAATGCCGCCATTCAGGTTATTATTCATGAAGTAGGCCATACTTTTTTCCCAATGATTGTAAACAGCGATGAAAGACAATGGACTTGGATGGATGAAGGATTAAATTCTTACCTGCAATATCTTACTCAGGAGCTTTGGGATAATACAACCCCGTCCAATGGCGGACCCGCCTGGAGTATAACCGACTATATGAAGCTGCCCAAAGAACAACTGGAGCCAATTATGACTAATAGCGAAAACATAAAAAATTTTGGTTCTAATGCATATAGCAAAGTAGCTACAGGATTGAACATTTTAAGAGAAACCATTGTTGGCCGAGAATTATTTGACAATGCATTTCGTGAATATGCTCGTCGTTGGGCATTCAAGCATCCCTCACCTGCCGATTTCTTCCGCACATTAGAAGATGCAACAGGTGAAGATCTTGACTGGTTTTGGCGTGGATGGTTTTATGGTACCGATGCTTGTGATATTTCAATTGATACCGTAAAATTTGCAAAAGCCGATGTTAATGCTACCCCTGAACAAAAAGAAGATCAGGTAATTTATCGTTCACTTCCAAAACCACAAGTAGGCAAAGAAGATATTTCCAAAATGCGCAATCGTGAAGACAAGAATATTGTATTTGAAACTGACAGAGACACAACGCTGCGTGATTTTTATTGGAAATACGACCGCAATATTGAAAAGTATGATACCACAAAATATGCTACAACGATGAAGCCTTTTACAGAAGCATTAGATGAAGCTTCAAAAGAAAAATATGCGGACAAAAACATGTATGAAGTTACTTTTAGCAATAAAGGCGGACTAATGATGCCCATCATTATTGAATGGACTTACAAAGACGGAACAAAAGAAGTTGAAAGAATTCCGGCTCAGGTTTGGCGCATGAATGAAAGTAAAGTAGTAAAAACTTTTGTAAAAGATAAAGAGGTAGCTACCGTTAAACTGGATCCTTATCACGAAACGGCTGATATCAATACTGATAACAATACTTATGGCGACATAAAAGAACCCAGCAAATTCAAAGTATTTAAACAAAAACAATTTGCAAGACCTGCAGGTGTGAATCCCATGCAGAAAGCACAGGAGAAAAAAGCATTTTAATTTGTAATTCAACAATTTTTGAAGCCGCTTATCAAAAAGCGGCTTTTTTATTCCATTTATGAATCAATAAATAAATATGTTTTACTTAGATTTGGCAACCTGATTCCTGCTTTCTATTTCAAGAATAAAATTTCAATAATCATTTATTCCAATTTTATTATTTAGATTTTTTTTATACCAATTATTAAATTAAAAATGAACGACATGAAAAAATGGTATGCTTTCACAGCAGTAATGTTTTGTCTTTCCACTGCTGTTTTTTCTCAAAACATTCAAAACAATCCCGGAAGTAACCACGGCAATAAATTTGAACAATTAGGAGCTACTTTGCCTACACCAAATGAATACCGAACGGCCAGTGGAGCTCCAGGTCCCAAGTATTGGCAACAGCGTGCAGACTATGATATAAAATGTGAGTTGGATGAAAAAAATTTGAAACTTACCGGCTTCGAAACAATTTCATATTATAATAATTCGCCTAACTCATTAAATTATCTATGGCTTCAGTTGGACGAAAACCAGCACAGCAGTATTAACAATGCCAACTACCAAAATAGCAGTAACATGAGCAGCAGGGTTGGTATTTCTCAAATCGAAAAAAATGAGGAAGACAAAACAGATAATGGATATGGTGATATTATAACAAGTATTACCGATGCTGCTGGTAAAAAATTAAGCTATGACATTAATAAAACAATGATGCGGGTAGAGTTGCCTGCGGTTTTAAAACCCGGACAAAAATTTGTATTTAAAGTTTCCTGGTATTATAAACTTGCCGATCGTATGGGCAGAGGAGGCCGTGGTGGATACGAATATTTTCCCGAAGATGGTAATCATGAATTTACAATGGCACAATGGTATCCGCGGCTATGTGTTTACAGCGATTTTCAAGGCTGGCAAAATCATCAGTTCACCGGAAGAGGAGAGTTTGCTTTGACCTTTGGTAATTTTAAAGTGGCTATGACAGTTCCTGCCGATCACATCATTCTATCAACCGGCGAAGGCCAGAATTATCCTGCCGTACTCTCTCCGGCTCAATTAGCAAGATGGAAGCAAGCACAAACATCAAGCGAGCCAATAGAAATAGTAACACTTGCAGAAGCAAAGGCTGCAGAAAAACAAAAAAGCGACAAAAAGAAAACCTGGATTTTTAAAGCAAATAATGTAAGAGATTTCGCCTGGTGTTCCTCACGCAAATTTGTGTGGGATGCTTTAGCCACTAAAGTACAAGGCAAAAAAGTAATGTGCATGAGTGGTTATAGTAAAGAATCTTATGGGTTGTACAGGAAATTTTCTACCAAAGTAGTAGAACATACGATACAGACTTATTCCAAGTTCACCATTCCTTATCCCTATCCGGTAGCACAAAGTATAGAAGCCAGTAGTGGAATGGAATATCCGATGATTTGCTTCAACTACGGTCGTACAGAAAAAGATGGCACTTATAGCGAAGGCACTAAATATGGAATGATCGGAGTAGTAACGCATGAAGTAGGTCATAATTTTTTCCCAATGATCATCAACAGCGATGAACGTCAATGGAGCTGGATGGATGAGGGCCTGAATACTTTTGTACAATATCTCACACAGGAATTGTGGGATAATAAGTATTTTAATAGCCGTGGCCCAGCTCGTTTTATAACAGATTATATGAAGCTTTCAAAAGATCAGTTGGAACCCATCATGACTAATAGTGAAAATATTGTTCAATTTGGTCCCAATGCATATTCAAAACCAGCAACAGGATTAAATATTTTGAGAGAAACTATAATGGGTCGCAAAAATTTTGATTATGCCTTTAAAGAATATGCAAGAAGATGGGCTTTTAAACATCCTGAACCAGCAGATTTCTTCAGAACAATTGAAGACGCAAGTGGTGAGGATTTAGATTGGTTTTGGCGTGGTTGGTTTTATGGAACCGAAGCTTGCGATATTTCTTTGGACAGTGTGAAATGGTCGAAGGCTGATGTTGACAATGTGCCAAACCCAACCAAAGAAATGACAATGAAACGCAGTCTTCCTAAACCACAGATACCACCTACAGACGATATTTCTAAAATGCGTAACCTGGAAGATAAATCTATCGTTTTTAAAACTGATGCAGATACCAGCCTGAGGGATTTTTACTGGAAATATAAAAGAGGAATAGAGCCTTATGACAGTACACAATATGAAATAACTATTCCCGGATCAACGCCTACTGGTCTTACATCTGAAGAAAAAGAACAATATAAAAACACTAACCAATACGAACTAACTTTTACCAATAAAGGTGGATTAGTAATGCCGATTATAATTCAATGGAATTATAAAGACGGAACAAAGGAAATAGAAAGAATTCCTGCACAGGTTTGGCGTCTTAATGAAAATAAAGTTGTAAAAACATTTATTAAGGACAAAGAGGTTACCTCAATTCAGTTGGATCCCTATCAGGAAACAGCAGATATTGACATAAGTAATAACGACTGGCAAACAATAGCTGCACCGTCTAAGTTTACAATTTTCAAAGGGAGAATGGGCTTTCCAAGAGGTAGCAGTGGCGGCGCTGCAAACCCAATGCAAAAAGCTATGGAGAAAAAAGCATTTTAATGTTTTGAAATAATTTCTAAACCATTTTTTGAAAAAGGCACGGCATATAAGCTGTGCCTTTTGCTTTGTTCCAAAAAAAAAATCAAGCAGATTACTATTATCTTTATACAATGAAAAAGTATATTTTAATCGCTTTTCTCTTCTTAGTTGTTTATCATTCAAATGCTGCTACTGTAGATACTGTTTCTATTTACAGCAATGCAATGCAAAAGAGTATTAAATGTGTTGTAATAAATCCTTCGCTTAAAAAAAATAAGTCGGCATCATTGCCAGTTGTTTATTTATTACATGGCTATGGCGGCTGGTATAGCAATTGGATAATAAGAGTGCCTGAATTAAAAACCTATGCAGATGAATATAAAGTATTGATTGTTTGTCCGGATGGTGGTAACAGCAGTTGGTATTTCGACAGTCCGGTGGATAGCACAATGAAATATGAAACTTATATTGGTAAAGAAGTGCCAGAATATATTGATGCACATTACAAAACAATAAAAAACAGAACTGCTAGAGCCATTACAGGATTAAGTATGGGAGGTCATGGTGCCCTATTTATCGCATTTCGGCATAGCAATTTTTTTGGCGCATGTGGTAGTATGAGTGGTGGCGTGAATTTGATGAGCTCAAAAAATAAATATGATATCATGAAAAGAATTGGAGACACAACAAACACCTCTTCTAATTGGAAAAATTATTCTGTAATGGGACTAGTGGAGCAAAAAACAAATGATTCCTTAGCCATAATATTTGACTGTGGTACTGCCGACCCGTTTTTTAAAGACAATTTTCTACTACACGAGAAAATGACACAATTGAAAATACCCCACGATTATATAGAAAGGCCTGGGAAACATAACTGGGATTATTGGAGAAACGCTGTACAATATCAATTACTCTATTTCAGAAATTATTTTGAAAAAATGAATGCTAATAAAAAGTAATTTCAGTAACCGGTTTGGCCATCTCTGGTTTTCACTTTCTTTTTACCCGAGTTTTTCTTTTCATACTCCATCACTTCTTTGGGCTTCACTTTCGTTTTAGTGGCAGTATCAGTTTTTACTACCTTTGCACCTGTTGCAAGAGAAAGAGGTCTTATATCATCATCAGACACCATTTCATCATCGCCGGTTCTTAGCTTGTTCATCCAATAATTTTCTGTTTGTGTTACTACACCTTCGTAAGGATCGTAGTACATCCATTTGCCATGCTTCATTGAAAAGCCGTCATTCTTCACCACCACTCTGTCCTTTACAATATTCGGATTATTTACATCATATACATTCACGGTATCAAATGCCACTTTGGGGTCCATCGCCCTCCAACTTTCTTCACGCAGCAGTCCACCATTATATGTGTAATAATACTGTTTACCATTTAGCTTGCCCCATCGGTAATTCTCTTCTGCAATTTTTACTCCAATCAGGGAATACCTTTTCCAAACTCCCTCTTTATTGTCGTTTTCAAAATACCCTTCTTCTTCATAACCTCTCTCGCCACGCAGATCAGGAACTTTTATTACCCATGGACCTTGCTTATGCCCGTTCATATCAATCCTGTCTAATGTATCTCCTTTTGGCCCCATTCTAAAAGATTTCCATTGCGAAAACCCTTTCAAGGCTATGCCATTCATGGAAATAAAGATCAAAAAAACAATGATACTGCGCATAGTTTAGTAAGTTTGGTTGGTCCTCATTGAGAATATTATGTTACAATAATAACGCCAAAACAATTTCTTTATGTTGTCAAAATTAAAGCTTTCAGTATCTATTTTTTGCAGCTTTTCATTATTGCTGCAAAATGTAAATGCTCAGATAAGCCCCACCTCAGCTGCCGAAAGAATGAAAAATATTGAAATTCGGAAATCATTAGAAAACAAATCTGTTGTTAATAATATTAAATTCAGAAATATTGGTCCATCCGTTATGAGTGGCCGGGTGGTTGATCTGGATGTAAATCCAGACGATCCAACAGAGTTTTATGTTGCTTATGCCACAGGTGGTCTTTGGCATACGACGAACAATGGTCAAAGTTTCACGCCAATTATGGACAGTCTGGATATGTTGTTTATTGGAGACATCGCTGTAAACTGGTCATCACCAAAAAGAATCATTTGGGTAGGAACAGGTGAAGAAAACAGCAGCCGTTCCACTTATGCAGGTGTCGGCGTTTATAAAACGGAAGACAATGGCATGCATTGGGAATACCTTGGACTTCCTGAATCACATCATATTGGCAAAATTCAACTTCATCCTACCAATCCGAATATTGCATGGGTAGCAGTACTGGGTCATCTTTATTCTGCCAACAAAGAAAGAGGCATATACAAAACCACTGATGGAGGGCATACTTGGAAACAAACTTTATTTATTGATGATAACACCTGCGCTGTTGATATAGATATCAATCCGTCCAATCCACAGGAAATATATGCTGCAATGTGGTTTCGAAACCGCCAAGCCTGGAAATTTGTAGAAAGTGGGCCTACCAGCGGAATATTTAAAAGTATTGATGGTGGTGAAACCTGGAATTTGATAACCGGACCCGGCTCTGGATTTATGAGCGGTACTAAAATCGGAAGAATTGGCATTGCAGTGTACCCCAAAATTCCGAATATCATTTATGCAGTTGTAGATAACAATACACCGTTAAAAGACAGTTCTAAAAAAAATGATGCAAATTATAAAGTTGCAGACTTCAAAGATCTTAACAAAGAACAATTTGCTTCACTTGACAATAACAAATTAGATACCTTTCTAAAAAAGTCATTTGTACTTAGAAAGTATAGCGCTAAAGCGGTAAAAGACTTAGTAGCTACTGATAAAATAAAATCAACATCACTATGGGAATATTTTGATGCTGATGATGGTTTCCAAAACAATGGTATTGCCGGTTGCGAAGTGTACAGAAGTGATAACGGTGGAAAGTCATGGGCAAAAACACATACACTGCCCATTGGTATTTTCTTTACTTATGGATATTATTTCGGCAAAATCTATGTTTCTCCTGTCAATGAAAATAAAGTTATCATCACCGGTGTGCCCCTTCAACTTTCAAATGATGGTGGCAAAACCTGGAAAAATATTGACAAGGGAAATGTACACAGCGATCACCATGCTGTATGGATCGATCCTAAAAAAGATTCGCATATAATTAATGGTAATGACGGTGGCGTAAATATTACCTATGATGATGGCGCAAATTGGTTTTTTGCAAATACTCCCGCTGTGGCACAGGCCTATCAGGTAACAACTGATGATGAAAAACCTTATAATGTTTATGCAGGCTTTCAGGATAATGGGTTGTGGTATGGCCCATCTACCTACAAAGCAAACATTCGCTGGCAAAGTAACGGTAGCTATCCTTACAAAGGACTAGGAGGAGGCGATGGTATGCAAACACAGGTGGACACTCGTGATAATAATACAGTTTATATTGGTTCCCAATTTGGCGCTTATCAGCGCATAAATAAACTCACACGAGGTGATAGAAAAAGTGTAAAACCTTCGCACGAACTAGGTGAGCTACCATTACGTTTTAACTGGCAAACACCGATTGTACTCAGTCGTCATAATCAGGATATTTTTTATATTGGAGCCAACAGGCTTTACCGTTCACTAAATCGTGGCGATTCCTTGACAGGAATAAGCCCTGATCTTACTAATGGTAAAGTTTTCGGTAATGTACCTTATGGCACGATAACAGCATTGAGTGAATCACCATTTCGCTTTGGAATGCTGTATGCCGGCACTGATGATGGAAATATACAATTAACAAAAGACGGTGGCTATACTTGGACAAAGGTTAATGTTCATATTGATTTGCCATCTCAAAAAAGGAAACCTCCTGTAAACATAGTGCCAACGGGATTGTGGGTAAGCCGTGTGGTTGCTTCTCAATACAAAGAAGGGCGAGTTTATGCTACGCTGAATGGCTATCGGTTTGACAATTTTGGTGCATACCTATATGTAAGCGAAGATATGGGAGCAACCTGGAAACAGTTGGGCAAAGATTTACCTGCCGAGCCTTTGAATGTGGTTAGAGAAGACCCAAAAGATGAGGACATATTGTATCTAGGAAGTGACGGGGGATTGTATGTAAGTTTTGATCGTGGAAATAGTTTTATGATTTGGAATGCAGGAATGCCAAGATCAGTTCCCATACATGACATTGCCATACAGCAAAGAGAAAATGATATAATACTGGGCACACATGGCCGCAGTCTTTACCTGTGCAACTTAAGCGATGTACAAGGATTGAAAAAGGATCCTGACTGGCTGAAAAAGAAACCAAAAGAAAAGGTGACACCTCCTTCCATCAGAGGTTTTGATGAAGCCACACCAGAGAAAGACTAAAATGAAATCAGGAGCGCCAAAAGTGCTCCTGATTTTTTTTGAAACAAACTTGACAGGTTTTTACATATCTCATTTCCTGCTATTCATTCTTTGATGTTACCTTTTTCTCTTTCCTGAAAATGCTAAATAATAAACCACCCATCAATGCACAATAGAGTGTACTGTTTACAGGCTTGGATGTAATGGTGCATGTACCCGAATTACATCCTACAAAATGGTAGTATAAATAACCACCTAAAGCCCCTATCAATATACCTATAATAGTAATGAAGTGCTTTTTAAAGAAGTTAGTGATAGCCATAATTCAAAAAAAAATATTTCTAATACGCAATACGATTAAACATTTTCAATAACACTTTTCAGTTTAACTCTTACCTGTTGAGCTACTTCGCCTAAGCTTGGGTTTTCAATTGCCATCATTGAAGCCACAGGATCCACAGCCGATATTTCAACTTCACCATTCTCTCTTTCCTGAACAATTACATTACATGGCAACATGGTTCCGATATGGCTTTCTGCTAACAAGGCCTGATAAGCAAACTGTGGGTTACATGCACCCAAAATTTTATACTTTCTAAAATCAACATCCAATTTTTTCTTTAGTGTTTCTTTCAAATCAATTTCAGTCAACACGCCAAATCCCTCCTTCTTTAATTCCTCAGTAACCTTTGAAACAGCAGCTTCAAAATCAAATTTCACGATTTTAGAAAAATGGTAACTCATATTAATGTATTTAAAAAATGGAAAAATTGAGAGTGTAAATATCGCAACTCTCTAGTAATCGTTTGGTAACATTTGTTTCATTCTTCAATTCTCATCCTATAAATTTTAAAGGCCAAGCATAAAAAAAATACGAACCGGAGTTCGCATTTTTTAAAATTTATTCACTTTAACATTATGCGGTCTTTTTCTTTCTCTTGAGCACCACTACCAAAAGTAAAATCAAAACCAATGCTCCCCCGCCTATCATCAAAGCCAATTTATTTTTATTTACAAAATCCATAAATCCATTTTCGCCTTTATCCAATCCCTTATCTATATTAGTCTGTGTATCTTCCAAAAATTTATCAACAAACGGGAAGGCCGGGTTTTGACTTTTTACTTCTTTTAATTTTTCCAAAGCCTTCTTAAATCTGGATTTATCAAATAGGTTCATCGCTTCTTCATAAAGCAAAGAAATATCGCTCATTTGAGGTTTTACACTACCCTTCTTTAAAAACTCTTTTACAATAGTTGCAGGAACAATAAAATTCATTCCCTGCACCTCTTGTCCTCTTTGCTCATCGGCACTACCAAAAGTTGCCAGCCCAATTACTTCTCCTTTATCATTCATCACCGGGCCGCCACTATTTCCATGTGTAATGGCTGCATCAATTTGCAATACATCCCAGCCTCCTTTCATTTTTTTTCTGGCACTTACCAGTCCTGTTGTAAGGGTGGCTTCGGCCATAGACTCTTCCGATATCAAAGGATGAAATGTAGCCACACCCGGATAGCCAAGTACATAAACGGGATCTCCTGTTGACATTTGTGTATCATCTCCTATTCTGATAGTAGGATATATATGCTTTTCCTGCAATTTTAAAATGGCTACATCTTTTCCCGGTATGGGATTACCTCGGGTTACCAGTTTGGCAGGTATAGTCATTGCAACAATCTCTCCTTTTTTTCCTGTAACACCTATCACCACATTATAATCTGCTTGAATATCATCAACTGTAAGCGTCTGGCTGAAATACCAACTCTCTGCATCAACAATTGCTTTTGATTCTTCTTCATTCATCTTTCGTCCCATAGACTGCTCCAATGATGCTACATCCTCATTGATGATTTTAGAAAACGCTTGTTGAGCAAAACTTTGCTTGGTCGATTCTTCATCAGCATCTATTACATGCGCATTTGTTACTACATATCCATCAGGCGTAATGACAAAGCCCGAACCCAACATCGTCGTATTCAATTCCTCGCTCATGGTTTCATTACTACGAGTCATGTACTTATCCACGTTTGCCGCAAAAGATTTGATGTAGGAAGTCCAGAATAAATCGGTAGTGTATGTTCCATCGGCTTCTAGTTGCTGTTTTATATTCTGTGCCAGCACAGTTAAAGACGATTCATCTATATATGGTTTTGCTGCACTTACATTGCCCTTAAATGTGGCTAATATCATTACTGTTCCCGGTTTATTGCGTTCAGCAATTTGCCTGGGACTCATACCACTCTTTTGTTGTCCTTTTGCTGTTGCACAACAAAAAACAAATAAGATGAGGACGAATTTTTTCATTTGCATTAGTTTTGATTTCAATGATTAAGCTACAAGATAATACTATCAATCCAAAAAAATATTGACTCTGATATAAACTTATAAACTTTTGAATCTTTCAAAGCAGACTTTTTCCAAAGCTTCTCTTTCATCAGGATGTGCAATATTGATTAATGCCTTTGTTCTTTGCCTTAGATTTTTACCAAAAAGATAGGCAATTCCATATTCAGTAACAACATAATGGGCATGTGCTCTTGTAGTAGTTACACCAGCGCCGGATTTTAATACAGGTACTATCCTGGATATGCCTTTTGCCGTTCGGCTGGGCAAAGCGATAATCGGTTTTCCTCCCTCGCTTAATGCAGCACCCCGCATAAAATCCATTTGGCCTCCCACACCAGAGTATTGATATGTTCCAATAGAATCTGCACACACCTGACCAGTTACATCTATTTCAATTGCACTGTTAATTGCAATCATTTTATTATTGCGACGAATAGTATGTGGGTCATTTACATAATCAATATCCAAAAACTGAAAGGCTGGATTATCATCAACATAATTATAAAGTTTTTTGGTGCCCAAAGCGAATCCCGTAACTGTCTTGTGTGGATGGATGCTTTTATACTTATTATTAATGATATCATTTTCAAAAAGATCAATTATTCCATCCGAACACATTTCAGTATGCACTCCCAAATCTTTATGTCCTGAAAGTGATTGTAATACCGCATCGGGTATGGAACCAATACCCATTTGCAAAGTGCTTCTGTCTTCAATTAATGAAGCAACATGTTTTCCTATTTGCTTTTCTGCATCACTTAGTTTTTCGCCAAGCTTCATTTCGTGTAATGCATCTTCACAATATACCAAACTCTGAAATCGGCTGCTATGTATCAACCCGTCGCCATGTGTACGTGGCACATTCGGGTTAACCTGCGCAATAATAAATTTTGCAGTATTTACCGCAGAACGGGCAATATCAACAGAAACACCCAATGAACAGTAGCCATGAACATCAGGAGGTGATACCTGAACCAAAGCAACATCAATTGGCAAAATATTCTGCTTAAACAACTCAGGTATTTCACTTAAAAATACCGGTATATAATCGGCCCTTCCTTCGTTTACATCTTTTCGAATACTTTCAGAAACAAACATAGAGTTCATATTGAAAATGCCTTTAAACTCAGGTTTATTGATCTGTATATCTCCATAAACTGAAATAAAAACGAGTTCAACATTTTTTAATCTGTTAGCCTGCCTGGCAAGCTCTTTCAGCAAAAAAGTTGGGGTTTGGGCACTACCTTGTATGTACACACGATTTCCAGGCTGAATAACTGAAAGTGCTGCTTCTGCTGATTGATAGACAATAGGTATTTTCATAAGCAGCAAAGCTATATACCGTAAAAGATTTTTAGATCAAAAGATTGTAAATACTTATAGCAGACCATCTGATTTTGAGGAAAGCAACCATTCCAATGCTAACTCATAGCCCTTCAAGCCTAAACCGAATATGCTGCCAATTGCCTTTCCACTTACATGCGAAAGCTTTCTGAATTCTTCCCTGACATGTACATTGGAAATATGCACTTCTATCACCGGAGCTTTGATGGCCGCAATGGCATCGCCAATGGCTACCGAGGTATGTGTGTAGCCACCCGGATTTAAAATAATTCCGTCATACTCAAACCCAACTTTTTGCAATTCATTCACCAGTTCTCCTTCTACATTACTTTGAAAATAACTGATAGCAACCGCAGGAAATTTCTCTTTCAGTGAATTAAAAAACTGATCAAAGGAAATATTTCCATAGATGTCTGTTTCCCTTTTTCCCAGCAGATTCAGGTTGGGGCCGTTGATGATGGCAATTTTCATTTCCCGAAAATATGCAATTGTTACAAATCTGTTTTCAAAAGACTATACATGTGCAAGGTGATTCGCTTTCCGTTTTTTACTTCTGCCTCACGAAGGATGCCTTCTTTCATAAACCCTGATTTTTCGAGAAGCTTACTACTGGCGTCATTTCCTGTTTCTACAATGGCTTCCATTCTGTGCAGTTTCCAGGTGCTAAAAAGGTGCTTGATCATTTCTGGTAATACTTCCGGCATAATGCCTTTTTTCCAGTATTTGGGCAAAAGCCAATAACCTATTTCGGCTTTTTCATGTTCTGCATTGTAAAAATTCATTCCACAGGCGCCTACTGGCATATTGGTTTCTTTGCTTACAATCTTCCACCAGCATCCGGTTTTTTCTTTCCAGATGTTTTCATAAAAATCCATCTGCACTTTAGTTGCCTTTAATGTATAATACCTCACTCCATAAAAAGGAATGACCTGTGGGTGGCTTAATCCTTCAAAAATAAATGGCTGATCAGCGTCAACAATTTGTTTTAAATAGAATCGGGTTGTTTCTAATTCGGGAAATGGCTGCATGTAAAAAATAATATTTGCTTAGTTCTTGCTTTGTTTAATCATGTCGATAAATTCATCAAATAAATATCTGGAATCGTGTGGGCCCGGTGTAGCTTCTGGATGATATTGTACCGAGAATGCAGGTTTGCCTTTTACCCGTATGCCTTCAATACTTTGGTCATTGAGGTTCACATGTGTTATTTCTATTTGTGCTGATTTCTTTACCGCTTCAGTATCTACACCAAAGCCATGGTTTTGAGTGGTGATTTCTGATTTACCTGTTACCATATTTTTTACAGGATGATTTAATCCCCTATGGCCATGGTGCATTTTAAAAGTAGAAATGCCATTGGCTAGTGCCAGCAATTGATGTCCCAGACAAATGCCGAATACTGGTTTTTCAGTTTTTAAAATTTGTTTTAGCATCTCAATGGCATAATCCATTGGCGCAGGATCGCCGGGGCCGTTGGAAATAAAATATCCATCCGGATAAAACTTATTGACTTCTTCAAATTTTGTTTTCGCAGGAAATACTTTTACAAAGGCACCACGTTCTACCATGCAATTCAGTATATTTTTCTTTACGCCATAGTCCATTACCGCAATTTTTATTGCAGCATTTTTATCACCCAATTCATAAGGAGTTGATGTACTTACTTTACTTGCCAGTTCCAGTCCATCCATGTCAGGAACTTTTGCAAGTTTTTCCTTCAGCATTTCTATATCCGTTGTTTCAGAAGAAATAATACAATTCATAGCACCTTTGGTGCGAATATGTGCCACTAATGCACGGGTGTCCAAGCCTTCTATTGAAACTATATTATTTTCTTTAAGATAATCCTGAAGTGAACCTTTCGCAAGCTTGCGACTATACCCTTCTTCAAGATTTCTTCCAATCAATCCATTGATTTTTATGCTCCCACTTTCGACATCTTCATCACTTACGCCATAATTACCAATATGAGCACTATTCATTATAAGTATCTGACCAAAATAACTGGGATCAGTAAAAACTTCCTGATAGCCGGTCATGCCGGTATTAAAACAAATTTCGCCGGTAGTGGTTCCTATAGCGCCAAAGGCTTTGCCATGAGCAACAGTACCATCGGCTAATAACAAAATAGCAGGGAGAGTAGTTTCAGACATTGAATTCAAAAATTTGTTTACCTGATAATTTCGGCCACAAAGAAACTGAATAAGACAATAATTGTCTTAATTTTCTTTCAACAGATCTTGTAAAAAAAAGCCTCAGCAAAATGACTGAGGCTCAATTGAACACACTTATTACAAAATAGTTACTGTTTAATAAATTTTATTGAAGCTTTTTGATTTCCCATATTTGCTGTTAGAATGTAACTTCCTGCACTTAGCGTATTTATATCCCATGTTTTAGAATTACTACCAACAAAACTCAAAGTTTCTGCTTTTCGCAATACCACCTGACCCGCCATGTTTGAAATTGTGTAATTTATATTTCCTTTTTCTGCATTGCTGAAGACAAAGGTCAAATTTGATTTTACAGGATTGGGATATAATGATGTAATCTGAATACTTGTATTATAGCTGCCACCCGAAAGTTTTACAATATTTGAATATAGCGTTTTGCCTGATGAACTGGTATGTTTAATTCTATACAGAACATTTGTTTGCATAGGTTGATGTTGATAGCGATAGTTATCCCTCCCTGAAATAGTGGCTACATTTCCTCCATTCTGGAAAGTTTGCCCATCGGATGAATACTCTATTGTAAATGCGCCACCGGTATTTGATTCTTCAAAATCCCAAACCAATTCAACATTACCTGCACTACTCCATCTTGCACGAAGCATGAAATTATTTAAAGGCAAAATTGAATAAATAGGCTGTGTCCACAATCCTCTACCATGTGTAGATGCAAGAATCATCTG
>Ga0138256_10000377_pt1 | contig 49684 bp, 48 predicted proteins | sample KNB2016incub_MG_FD_105486 | JGI IMG/M metagenome (GOLD analysis project Ga0138256, IMG submission 105486) | Active sludge microbial communities from wastewater in Klosterneuburg, Austria - KNB2014incub_MG | ecosystem: Engineered > WWTP > Activated sludge > Unclassified | place: Austria...
AAGATGACCGTTCACAAAGAGATCAAGTAAGCCATGGCAAAGAAGACCGTTGCAACCCTGAAAAAGGCGGACGCCAAGACCTTCACCAAGGTCATCCGCATGATCAAGAAGGAATCCGGTGGACATTCCTTCGTGGAGCAAGTGGTCCCCTCGGACGAGGCGGACAAGCTCATCGCTGGTAAGTAGTACTCGAGATCATTTAGCGAAAAGGTCTTCCTGGCGAGCCGGGCGGACCTTTTCAAGTATCTGGACGGACCATGGCCCTTTTTGGACTTTTCGGGAAGCGTAAGGAAGCCGCGGTTGAGGCGGAAGAAAAGCGCGTGCTCGATTCGGGGCTGGAGAAGTCCCGCGAGGGATTCCTTGGTCGGATCGCGCGCGCTGTCGCAGGCAAGAGTTCGGTGGATGATGAGGTACTGGACCACTTGGAGGAAGTTCTGGTGGGCAGTGATGTCGGGGTGGAGACGACCCTTCGGATCATCGAGCGGATCCAGCAGCGGGTGAAGCGGGACAAGTATGTGGGGACAGGCGAGTTGAATGGTATCCTTCGGGAGGAGATCGCCGCCCTGATGAAGGATCCGGTGCCGATGGACCCTTCAACAAAGCCCTACGTGATCATGGTCGTTGGCGTGAATGGCGTGGGCAAGACCACGACGATCGGCAAACTCGCGCACGCCTTCAAAAAGGAAGGCAAACAAGTTGTGCTTGGAGCGGCGGATACGTTCCGGGCGGCGGCCGTGGACCAATTGCGGATCTGGAGTGAACGGGTCGGGGTCACGCTGGTGCAGCAAGGCATGAATGCCGACCCTGCAGCTGTGGCCTATGATGCCGTGGAGAGCGCGAAAGCGAAGGGGGCCGATGTGGTCATCATCGACACTGCAGGTCGCCTGCACAACAAGGTGAACTTGATGAACGAACTCACCAAGGTGCGCAACGTGATGCGTAAGGTGATCCCCGATGCGCCGCATGAGGTGCTCTTGGTGCTTGACGCCAGTACCGGCCAGAACGCCATTGAGCAAGCCAGGCAATTCACCAAGGCCACCGACGTCACGGCGTTGGCGCTTACCAAGCTGGATGGCACTGCGAAAGGCGGCGTGGCCATCGGCATCAGCGACCAGTTCAGCATTCCGATCAAATACCTCGGGGTCGGTGAGGGGGTGGACCATTTACAGATCTTCGACAAGCACGCGTTCGTAGAGGCGTTGTTCAAGGGCTGAATGGCATGGTGCCCCGGTGGGATGGGCCGCCTATATTCGTCGCCACCAACAACCTACCCATGGAACAGAATCAACCCGTTGCGCCTCCTCCAGCTGGAGAGGACAAGACCGTGGCCATCGTGGCCTACCTCACCATTGTGGGGTTCATCATCGCTATTGTCCTGCATGGACAAAAGAAGACCGCTCTGGGTACCTACCATCTCCGGCAGATGTTGGGGATCATCATCACCGGCTTCTGCCTTTGGGTCGTGACCATGCTCCTCGCCGTGGTCACCCTTGGCTTTGGACTATTGCTCTATCCGCTCGTGGGGATCCTGATGCTCATCCTTTGGATCATGGGCCTGATCGCCGCCGCGAACGGTGAGATGAAGCCTGCCCCGATCCTGGGCGAGAAGTACCAGGAGTGGTTCAAGAGCGCGTTCAACTAGATCGACACTCGTTCAAGAGCGCCCCGCGACGAACATCGCGGGGCGTTCCATTTCATCCCTCTCCCGGTCGTCTAGCTTTGCCGCCCCGATGAAAGCTCGCACCCTCAAGCGCACCAAGGTGAACGTGGTCACGCTGGGCTGCTCGAAGAACACCTTCGACAGCGAGGTGATGATGGCGCAGTTGAAGGCGAACGGGATCGCTGTGGACCACGAATCGGAGAGCGGGGACCACAATGTGGTGGTGATCAACACCTGCGGCTTCATCGAGAATGCGAAGCAGGAGAGCCTCGATACGATCCTGAGTTGGGCCAAGGCCAAGGACGAAGGGGCCGTGGAGAAGGTGTACGTGTCCGGATGCCTCAGCCAGCGCTATGCTCCGGAACTCATGGAAGGCATTCCGCAAGTGGATGCATGGTTCGGTACGCGCGATCTGCCACGGCTGCTGAAGACCTTGAAGGCGGATTACAAACACGAGTTGGTGGGCGAACGACTGCTGACCACACCAGCGCACTACGCCTACTTCAAGATCAGTGAGGGCTGTGACCGCAAGTGTTCTTTCTGCGCCATCCCATTGATGCGCGGCAAGCACCTGAGCACGCCCCTGGAACAATTGGTGACCAACGCCAAAGGATTGGCCACACAAGGGGTGAAGGAATTGATCCTCATCGCACAGGACCTCACGTACTACGGGCTTGATATCTACAAAAAGCGGAACCTCAGTGAACTGCTCGCGCAACTCAGCGACGTGGAAGGGATCGATTGGATCCGCCTGCACTATGCCTTCCCGAGCGGCTTCCCGATGGATGTGTTGGACGTGATGCGCGAACGCAGCAACGTGTGCAACTACCTCGACATGCCGTTGCAACACGGCAGCACGAAGATGCTCACCCGCATGCGTCGTGGTATTACGCAGGAGAAGACCGAAGCGCTCGTGAACACCATCCGCGAGAAGGTGCCGGGTATCGCCATCCGCACCACGCTCATCACCGGTTTCCCGGGTGAAAGGCAAGCGGATCACGACAGCAATCTGCAATGGATCGAACGGATGCGCTTTGACCGACTGGGTGCCTTCACCTACAGCCACGAGGAGGACACGCATGCATTCGGCATGTTGGACGATGTCCCTGCCGAAGTGAAAGAGGAACGCGCGCAAGAGATCATGGAACTACAAGGCGGCATCAGCTTGGAATTGAACCAGGCCAAGGTGGGCAAGGTCTTCAAGGTGCTGGTGGATAAGGCCGAGAGCGGTCATTACATCGCACGAACGGAGTTCGATTCACCGGAAGTGGACAATGAGGTGCTGATCCCGACCGAGGGGAACCACCTCCGCATAGGCGACTTCGCGGATGTCCGGATCACCGAAGCCCGGGAGCATGAGTTGATGGCGGTGGTTATCTGACCGCCTCCTTTTCGGCGTACATACCCCCGTGCCGATCGATGCATTGCCAGAACAATGTGCGCGGTCGTCCCGATGGAAGGCGGGCGGGATCCACGGAAGGAATGGAAAGCGAACGGGGACCTGTTGTTCGTCATGGTCGTGTGGCGCGAATGGTGTGAAATTGGTCCTATCATTCCCACAGCCATGATCAACACGCTACTTCTCCTGTTCGCATTCCACCAGCCTTTCATGTCAACTGCATCAGCCCCGGTCCTCACGGGCGGGAACGATGTAGCCGTCGTGGTGCATATCAAAGGACTCGATGATGCCATGTACGGCCGTTTGGCGAAGGTGATCGCTAGCGAACCTTCCGCATCGTTGGAGTACGGGTGCGTCTGGTCCGGTATAGTGGTATTCAAGTTCAACGATACGGCCTTTGCGGAGCGGGCTGATGTGGTGAGCCACGTGAGCCGGATCATGGACGACGCGCGAATTTCCGCACCGGTGGAAGTGCTGCATGTCCACATGGAAGCACGCGGACCGGGGAAGTGCTGAGCGCGGTCCAGCTGATCGACGCGGCTACCTTCGGCGCCTTATGCCTGCGCACCGGATCCTGTACGCTGCCACACACCGGTTCTCCAAGCTCGTGGAGGATCACGCCGCAGGTGATCCGTTCTTGGATGACTTCAGGCTGTTCCCGCCCACACAAGCTGGACTGGAACAAGCCGCTTCCGCTCGTGCGTTCTCTGCGGAACATCGAACCGTATTGGTGAAAGCACTTCACCGGCAGTATGAAGGCATCGACATCGAAGGTCCGGTCCGGGAGAACATCGATCGGTTGTCTCAACGTGATGCGCTCACGGTTACCACAGGTCACCAGCTCTGCCTGTTCACCGGACCGCTCTACTTCCCATTCAAACTGCTCAATACCATTCGGCTGGCACGAACGCTGTCGGGGGAATTGAAGCGTCCTGTGGTCCCGATCTTCTGGATGGCCTCGGAGGATCATGATCGTGCCGAGATCGATCATGCGTGGTTGGCAGGGAAGAAGATCCAATGGCCGGGCGCTTCGGGTGGCGCGGTCGGTCGTCTCACCTTGGTAGGGATCGAAGCGGTTCTTGCCGAGGTGGATGGGATGCTTGGCACGGGCATGGATGCCGATCGCGTGCGCGTAGAACTCCGCCGTTGTTACACACCCGGTTCGACACTTGCGGAAGCGACACGGCGTTTCGTGCATGCCTTGTTCGGTCGCTTCGGACTAGTGATCCTCGACGGCGACGACCGCGAGTTGAAGAAACTCTTCATACCGGTGATGCGCGAGGAGCTGCTGAACGGGATCACGCAACGCAGTGTGTCCTACGCCGATGAGCGGCTGAAGGAGCGGTACCCGAGCCAGGCCCATGCGCGCACCATCAACGTGTTCCACTTGCGACCGGGATATCGGTCACGCATTGAGGCTGATGGCGATCACTATCAGGTCCTGGACGGTGGGCCGCGCTTCACCTTGGATGAACTACTGCTCGATCTGGAAGTGCGACCGCAGGACTATTCACCCAATGTGCTCCTCCGCCCGGTTTACCAGGAAGTGGTCCTGCCGAACATCGCTTACATCGGTGGGGGTGGTGAGTTGGCGTACTGGATGCAATTGAAATGGCTCTTCCAAGCGGTTCAAGCGCCGATGCCAGTGGTGTTGCTGCGGACATCGGCCGCGTTCCTTTCGGCAAAGCAGGAAAAGCAGCGCGGTGAGTTGGGCCTGTCGATCGAGGACCTGTTCAAACCCGCTCATGAACTGCGCGACCGTGTGGCGCACCATTTCTCGGTGTTGGACACCGATGTGGTGGACGAGCAACAGGAGTTGGACGCTTTCTTCCAAAGACTGCGAACGCGGACCGCGGCGGTTGATGCCACGTTGGGTGCCAGCACGGATGCCGCACAGGTACGCGCGCAACGACTACTGATGAATTTGCAGGGCAAGATGGACCGTGCGCTTCGGCGGAAGGAGAAGGTGCATATCGATCGGTTGGACGGGGTGTTGGAAGCACTCTTTCCAGCTGGTGGACTGCAAGAGCGCCGGGACGATCTCCTGCCAATGCTCGCCGCCCAAGGACCGGACCTGCTGGATCGGCTACTGGAAACACTGGATCCACTGGCCATGCGCTTCACGGTCCTTGTTGAGGACTGAAGTCCTACAACGAGGCATATCCCTGCTGGCTACCTTCGCCGCCTGCCGCAACAACCATGGCGCGGTGTACTCCTTTGCCGGACAGCATCCTCATTCTCGACCACGGTTCCCAATACACGCAACTGATCGCGCGTCGCGTGCGCGAATTGAACGTCTATTGCGAGATCCATCCCTTCTCCAAGGCGCAACAATTCGCCAACGACCCGAACATCAAAGGGGTCATCCTCAGTGGTAGTCCCAGCAGCGTACACGAACCGAACGCACCGGACACGGATCTCACGGGGATCCTCGGAAAGCTCCCGGTCCTCGCGGTCTGCTATGGCGCCCAGCTCATCGCCAAACGGGCAGGGGCGATCGTGGAGCGCAGCAAGATCCGCGAATACGGGCGTGCGCACTTGAGCACGATCAGTGATCACCGCTTGTTCGATGGGATCGAGGCTGGTTCGCAGGTCTGGATGAGCCACGGCGATTCCATCACCGCGCCGAGCGAGGCGATGGAAGTGTTGGCCAGCACCAAGGATGTGCCGGTCGCGGCCTTCGCCTTGAACGATCAACTCACGTTCGCGGTGCAGTTCCACCCGGAGGTGTACCACACCACGGATGGCGCGCAACTGCTCCACAACTTCGTGATCGGCATTTGCGGATGCGCAGGCGATTGGACACCGCATGGTTTCGTGCAGATGACCGTGGATCGGCTGCGTGCGGATCTCGGAAGTGATCAAGTGGTACTCGCCCTCAGCGGCGGTGTGGACAGTTCCGTGGCAGCACTCTTGTTGGATCGCGCCATCGGCGATCAGCTCCATTGCATTTTCGTGGACAACGGCTTGCTGCGCAAGGATGAATATGCGCGCGTGCTGGAGAGTTACCGGCACTTGGGCTTGAACATCACCGGCGTGGATGCCCGCGAGGATTTCATCAGCGCGTTGAAAGGACTGGAGGACCCGGAGACCAAACGCAAGGCGGTCGGTCGGACCTTCATCGAGGTGTTCGATCGTGAAGCGCATCGGATCACCGATGTGAAGTGGTTGGCCCAAGGAACCATCTATCCGGATGTGATCGAAAGCGTGAGCGTGAACGGGCCGAGTGTGACGATCAAGAGCCACCACAATGTGGGCGGCTTACCGGACCGCATGAAGTTGAAAGTGGTGGAACCATTGCGCCTGCTCTTCAAGGATGAGGTTCGCCGCGTGGGCAAGGAGTTGGGCTTGGACCCGAACATCCTCGGTCGCCACCCATTCCCGGGTCCTGGCCTTTCCATCCGCATTCTTGGTGAAGTGACGGCTGAACGGGTCGCGCTCCTGCAAGAGGTCGATCACATCTTCATCCAAGGACTGCGTGATGAAGGATTGTATGATCAGGTGTGGCAAGCGGGCGCGATCCTGCTACCGGTAAAGAGCGTAGGTGTGATGGGTGATGAGCGCACGTACGAGAACGCGGTCGCGCTGCGCGCGGTGACCAGTACGGATGGGATGACCGCCGATTGGTGTCACCTCCCGTACGAGTTCCTGGCACGGATATCGAACAGCATCATCAACCGCGTGAAAGGCGTGAACCGCGTGGTCTACGACATCAGTTCAAAGCCACCTGCTACCATCGAGTGGGAATGATCCAACTGCGAAGCATCCTGGTCGCGATCCTGATCGCCGCGCAAACCGTGGCGGTCGGACAGGATACGCGCACCATCGATGGCCGGAAGTACGTGGTGCACATCGTGGAGGTCGGCCAAACACTGTATGCCATCTCGCGCAGCTATGCGGTGCCGGTGGATGCGTTGGTGGCGGCGAACCCGGGTAGCGTGGATGGATTGCGCATCGGACAGGAACTACTGATCCCGAAGGATGCCGTGATGCGCAAGGAGGCGCGCATGGCCCCGACGCTGGAGAGTGGTGGCGAGCTGCGCCATACGGTGGCACGGAAGGAAACCGTCTTCGGCATCGCACGCAAGTACGGTGTGGATGTGAACGATCTCCTGGCGCGCAACCCCGGCATTCAAACCGGATTGCAGGAGGGAACGGAACTGATCATTCCCACCACGAAAGTGATCGGCGTCAGCGAGCCGGCTCTTCGCCCTGCGAATGGATCCATTGCCATTGATCATCGGGTGCAGCAAGGTGAAACCCTTTACTCGCTCGGGCTGCGTTATCGCGTGAAGCCCGAGGAGATCCTGGACGCCAACGGTGGTCTTCCATCAGGTCTTCAAGCGGGATCCACGATCCGCATTCCCAAGCCGCTCGAGGTGTCCCGGACCGATACCACGATGGTGGGAACAGCGCCTGTCCGGGAGAAGTACCATGTGGCCTTCCTGCTGCCGTTCGCCGTCGGACGCAATGACAGCACCCTGGAGAGCACGGCTCTTGCGGAAGGCGGTCCACGCTTCTATGAGCCCACACGGATCGCGGCGCAGTTCTACGCTGGCGCTCAATTGGCTCTGGATTCATTGGTGGAACTGGGATTCAATGCCGATGTGGATGTGATGGATGTGGGCGATGACCAAAGCCAATGGGGACCGGTGCTGAAGAGTGACGCCTTGAACGATGTGGACCTCTTCATCGGCCCGTTCCATCGTACGGCCATCGAGCAACTGACCCGCGCCCATCCGAAAGCACAAGTGATCTGCCCGGTGCCGCAGACAAGCAAGGTGATCCTCGGCCAACCGCAGGTGAGCAAGGTGGCACCCGTTCGCAGCGACCTCTTGAAACATGGCTGCAGGTATGTCGCGAACCGGTTCGCGCGGGAGAACATCCTCCTGCTCCAGCCGGACATCCAAACGGAGAAGGAGATGCAAGGCCAAGCACTTTCGGCGATCAACGGTTCGCTCGCCTTGCAATCACTGCGCTACCGCGATTCCGTCCTGGTCGTTCGCACCGGACGCCGTGATATCGGGGATCTCGCTGCGCGCTTGGAGACCGGCCGCACGAACGTGGTGGTGGTGCCGAGCGAGGACGTGGAATACGTGACCACCGTAGTGAACCGCTTGAAACCGCTTGCTGCCAAGCAGGCCATCGTGCTGGTGGGTATGGAAGCGTGGTTGGACATGCAAACTGTCGCAGCCCAGGATCTTGATCTCCTGAACTTCCATTTCGCTGCAGCATCCTTCATCGACCCCACGGCCAGCAAATTGATCCGCTTCACCCGTGCCTTCCGTGAGCGATTCCACACGGACATCGATGAATATGCATTGCTCGGTTTCGATGTCACCTTCCACTTCCTTCACGAGTTGATGGAGAATGGACCGAACGACACAGAGGAGGCACAACGGCCGGTCCCGGAACTGTTGCACATGGGCTTTCGCATGAGCCGCACCGGACCGGAGAACGGATCCCGGAACGACTATGCCGTGATGCTCCGGCAGAAGGACCTGAAGTTGGAGAAAGCGCCGTGATCGGCGATCAACCTATAGCGTCATTCACACCCGGGAGGCCTAGGCGGTGCAGCATCGCATAGTGCGAACGCAATGCGGAGATCAACGTCGGATTCTCCCTGTAGGCCACGCCGAATTCCTCTGCCGTGCGCTTTACGATGGGTGCGATCGCAGGATAGTGGACATGGGCAACGCGCGGGAACAGATGGTGTTCGATCTGGAAGTTCAACCCACCCACGTACCAGCCGATCCACTTGTTGTCCCGACTGAAATTCATGGTGGTCTCCAACTGATGCACGGCCCAGTCGTTCCGGATCGCGCCGTGTTCATCCGGCAACGGATGCGTGGTTCCTTCCACCGTGTGCGCGAGTTGGAACACCAGGGTGAGGATCATGCCCGCAATGAAGTGCATGATCAGAAAACCCGTGATCACTTGCCACCACGCCACGCCGAGTGCGATCGGTAACCCGATGATCCCCGCGAAGTAGACGACCTTCATCGCAATGATCCGGGCCAAGGACATGCGCCGTTCTTGTCCATTGCCGGGATCCACACCATCCCGAGCGAACTGCGCGAACTGAATGAGGTCCTTCGCAAGAACCCAGTACAAGGTGAGCAAGCCGTAGAAAAAGGTGGCGTAGATCCACTGGATGCGATGGAACCAACGGCGTTCCGTGTGGGGAGAGAACTTCAACACGAGCCGGTCCTCGATGTCCTCATCCACATGCGTGACATTGGTGTAGGTGTGATGGAGGATGTTGTGCTGGAGCTTCCAATTGTGCGCACTTCCGCCACAGAGGTTCAACGTGTGCCCTAGCCACCAATTCACGCGTTCGCTCTTCGAGAAAGCGCCATGATTCGCATCGTGCATCACGCTCATCCCGATCCCCGCAAGGCCAAAGCCCATGAGCGCCCAGAGGGCTAGACCGATGCCATACGACGGCTGAAGAAGGAGCAGGACGAGGAAGGGAACGATGTACAAGGAGATCAGGATCGCCGCCTTGGTGATCAACGTCGCATTCGCATGGCGGCTCAAACCGTGCTCCTTGAAGTAGGCTTCCACACGAGCTTTCAGAGTGGGGTAGAAGGCGCTGCGTTCCAGCGGAACGAACTTCACAGGACCTTTCTTCCCCATTGAGCGTTGCTGATGTTCTTATGGATCCAAGTCCATACGATGCGCGGCGAAAATAGGTCTTCGTGATGGGTGACAGATCTCCGGATGGCACAATACATCGCCCTCCGCTCCGCAGGGACAGCTCATCTTCGGAAGATCGTGAACCAATGCACTTCGAGACGGTGCGGTATCAACTACTTCTTCGCGACGGCGTTGTTGATGGCCCATGTCAGGCCCTCGCGGAACACCTTTTCACTCGCTGCTTTCAGTTCAACGAACGTCGCACCTTTTTCGCCCCACCTGTTCGGCACCGGGAAGAACACCGTTGGGTAGCGCGCGTGCAGATCGGATTGCTGATCCACGTTGAGCATGAACACCGCACGGTTCTCTTCGATCCAGAGTGTCATGAAGATCCGCGACGGTTTCCCTTTCGCATCGGGAACCCGATACGCGCCCTTCCCGAAGTGATCGTGCTCGGTTGCTCCGGGCAACGCGAGCACAAGATCACGAGCACTGGCCGCGTCCATCTTCGAACTAATTCCCGAGCAACACTTTCACCGCAGCCTCCAATTGTTGGTCTCGTCCTTGGCTCACCACACCTGGATCCAGCGTTTGCATTACGTCCGGTTCCAATTGCTGGTTCTCCAAGTAGTTGCCGTTGTTATCCACCATACCCACTTGCGGGATGCCGAACCACATGCCATTCTGCAGGCTTTCCCACCAGACGGCTGTGCCAGTACCCGGTACCGGCATGCCGACCAATTTGCCGATGCCCATCGCCCGATAGGTCACGGGGAACATGTGCGCGTCGCTGTAGTTGCTCTCGCTCATCACCACGCAACTCTTCCGTTGGTACTTGGCCGCCGGCTCGGTGCCCAGCTTCTGTCCGCGCGGAAGGAAGGTCATGTAGGTCTTGCCGTTCAGGAAGGTGGCGAGGTCATCATGCAGCCAACCTCCGCCGTTGAAGCGCGTGTCCACGATCAAACCCTTCTTGTTGTAGTAGCGGCCGAGCGCTTCTTCATACACCGTGCGGAAGCTCCCATCATCCATGCCCTGTACGTGTACATAGCCGAGTTGTCCACCACTCAAACTGTCCACGATGTGTCGGCAGCGTTCCACCCAACGGTGGTACAGCAGGTCGTAGTCACCGCCCGCCGGTAGCGGCTTCACGGTCTCGTCCCAGCGCATGTTCGTCTTCGGGTCGAACATGCCCAACAACATGGGACGATCGCCTTTGCGGTTGAAGTACTTCGCCCAGTCCACGTCCGCCGCGATCACCTCACCATCGATCTTCTCGATCACCTGGCCGGCCTTGATCTTCGATCCTTTCTGGATCAGCGGGCTCTTGTCCATGATCTCGGTGATCCGCAAACCCGGTCCGGGTTCGTTCGCATAGAAGCAACCAAGACTCGCGGTCTCATCACCGTTCGGATCGTTCGGTCGGTAGCCACTGCCGGTGTGCGATGCGTTCAACTCACCGAGCATCTCGCTGCACAGCTCGGCCATGTCGTAGTTGTTGTTGATGAAGGGCAGGTAGCGCTGGTACTCGGCCTTGTACTTGTCCCAATCCACGCCTTGCAGGTCCACGCGGTAGAATTTCTTCTTCACCTGCCGCCAGATGTGCTCGAAGAGATAGGCCCGCTCGGCGTTCTCGTTCAACGCCATCTCACCACTGATGCCAACGCCTTTCTGCTCGCTTTTCTCGATCTCCACCTTGGTAATACCGCCACTGCTCAGGAAGAAGAGGTTCTTGCCCTCTTTGTCCATTTGCAGATCCCCGATACCGTCGGCCCCCAGCTTCACCAGGATCTTGGTCTCGCGTGTGCGCACTTCGGTCTGCCAGAGGTCCCAGCCTTTCTCATTGTGGGCGAGGTAGTACAGCTTCTCACCATCGCTGCTGAGCACCGCACCACCAAGCTGAGATGACACGGTGGTCAAGCGCACCAGCCTGTCGTGGATGCCGGAGAACTCAATGGTGATCGGATCCACCTTCTTGTCCTTGGCTTCCTCTTTCTTCTTCTTGTCCTTCTTCTCATCCTTGTCTTTTCCGTCGCCTTCCTCCTTCTTCTTGTCCTCATCCTCCTTCGCGAGCGCGGCCTCCTCCTTCGTCATTTTGTACTTATCGAACGCCTCCTGCGTGAGGAAGATGGCGTAGGCATCCGATTGGCCACCCCAACTGGCGTGGTTCTTCATGCCATCGCGATCGCTGTAGAAGAGGATCGCCTTGCCGTCCATCGCCCACGTGGAATGATAGCCGCCATAGCCGCTGCGCGTCAGGTCGAAGATCTCCTTGCCGCCCTCGGCGCTCACGATCCCCACTTGTCCGATCCACTGTTCGGCGTGCAGGAAATCCACTGCGAACCACTTGCTATCCGGGCTCCACTGGTACCATTGGTCGCCATCGCTGTAGCTGTAGTTCTTGTCGCCAGGGACGATCAAGCGGGTCAATTTGCTCGCGATGTTCAGCACCTTCAAGGTGGTGCGTTCTTCCAAGTAGGCCACCTCCTTTCCATCCGGTGAATAGTTCGGTTGGAATTCCTCGGCCGGGGTATTCAACAAAGCCTCCTCCTTCAGGACGGTCGCATTGAAGAAATACTTCTCCTCTTTGCGTGTGATCGTGGTGGTGTACAGATCCCAACTTCCGTTGCGCTCCGTGGCGTAGAGCAGCGTGCGGCCATCGGGACTGAAGCTCACATTGCGCTCCTGTTCGGGTGTGTTGGTGATCCGCCGCGTGGTGCCTTCCGCCACGGAGGTCACGAAGACCTCGCCGCGGTGGATGAAGGCCACTTCCTTGCCGTTGCTGGAAACGGCGAGTTCCTCGGCCTTGTTCACGGGAACCGTGCGCTCCGGCAAGTAGCGGCCATCGGTCACGGCGTGGATCATCACTTTCTTCGGCTCGCCGCCATCGGTCATCGTGTACAATTCACCGCGATAGCCGAAACAGAGAACTCCGTTATCGCTCATGCTAAGGAAACGGACCGGGTTGTCCACGAAGCGGCTCACTTGCGTGCTCGCTCCACCCGTCGCGGGCATCTTGTGGATGTTGTACGATCCCTTTTCCTCGGTGAGGTAGTAGATCGTGTTGCCGTCCTTGCTCCAGACCGGATCACGATCCTCGCCACCGAACGTGGTCAACTGCTTGTATTCCTTGGTGCTGGGGTTGAAGGTCCAGATGTCGCGGGTAACGGAAGAGGTGTGGTGCTTCCGCCAATTGTCCTCATAGCCTTTGCGGTCGTGGTACGCGATCAAGGTACCGCTCGGGTTGTATCGCGCGTTCTGCATCGCCATCGTGCTCAACTGCATCGGCCGTCCACCCTTGGATGGAACCGTGTACAATTCGCCAAGACCACCCACGGGGAACAATTGATTCTTCACATCGTCCTGGCGGTTCGCGTAGAAGATCACCTGCGAATCATCCGCGTTGAAGTCGGAGGCCACTTCGCCATTGCCGTGGTAGGTGAGCCGGATCGGCATGCCACCGTTCGCTGACATCACAAAGACATCATTGCTGCCATACCGCGTGCTGGTGAAGGCGATGCGCGTCCCATCGTGGCTCCACACAGGCGTGTGATCGTACGCTTCGTTGGTGGTGAGCGGAACGGCATTCCCGCCACCGACCGGTACGCGCCAGATATCACCCTGATAGCAGAAGGCGATGGTGCTGCCATCCGGCGAGATCGCGGGCTCACGGAGCCACAAGGTCTCGTCCTGAGCGAAGGAACCGATGGCGAGGATGCAAGCGAGAAAAGCGGATGTCGTGCGAAGCATGGGTTGAGGAATGAGCGGCCAAAGCTATCCGGACAAGCGGTTCGACAATGAATGAGTTGAGTGGCGTGGAATGACCTTGAGGGATGGACCGTTGGACGAAGGTTGAATGAACGTTGTCCGTGATCAAGGCCTCACCGGTACATTCACGTCCTTATCCTTTCGACATGGAAATGATGCACCACGCCGTGAGTTGGTTCGAGATCCCGACGACGGATTTCGACCGCGCCAGGAAATTCTACAGCACCATCTTCGATTACGTCATGCCCGAGATGACCTTTGGCCCCGTGCGGATGGGCTTCCTGTTGCATGATCGCGACGCCGGCGGCATCGGCGGAGCGATCGTGTACAATGCCGAGCATTACACCCCGCATGCCGATGGAGTGAAGCTCTACCTGAATGGCGGACGTGATCTGGGTGTGGTCCTTGATCGCGTCCCCGGCGCAGGGGGTGAAGTGATGATCCCGAAACGTATGATCTCACCCGACATGGGCTACATGGCGATGTTCACTGACAGCGAGGGGAATGTTCTCGCACTGCACAGCAAGGAATAGATGAGGACGATCGGACCACTCGCCCTTGCGTTGTTATTGATCACAAGCTGTGGCACGCAACACCGCGAACCTGCTGCTCCACCCGCTGTTGAACCCTTCGTCGTCGGTGAGATCAGGACGTTGCACTCGGATGTGCTTGGTCAGGATCGCACACTCAACATATACCTCCCCGTGAGTTATGGCGATAGCACGTACGCCTATCCGGTGGTCTATCTGCTCGATGGTTCTGCGGATGAGGACTTCCCGCACATCGCGGGCCTGGTCCAGTTCATGAACCTGTACAACCTGTATCCGCAGAGCATCGTGGTCGGCATTGCGAACGTGGACCGGAAGCACGACTTCACCCACGTGACCCAAGGCGACAGCGACCTGGTCTGGTTGCCCACGGCCGGAGGTTCGGCGGCGTTCATGGAGTTCATGGCGAAGGAGATGCAGCCGTTCATCACGGAGCACTATCGCACGACCGATCATCGGACCCTCATCGGGCAATCGCTCGGTGGCCTGCTCGCGACCGAGGTGTTGTTCAAGAAACCGGAACTCTTCGATGACTATGTGATCGTGAGCCCGAGCTTGTGGTGGGACAATGGTTCGCTATCCACGCAAGCGGAAACTTGGGCAAAGGCGAATGCAACTTCACCCAAGCGTGTATTCATCGCCATGGCCAACAACGATGATTGGTCGCAGGTGCAAGTGGACAGTGTGCTTGCTGCATTCAAGCGGCATACGCATCCGCCGTTCCGGTGGTCCTATGAATTGTCCCCGCACGAGACGCACGCCACGATCCTGCATCGGGCAGTGTATCGGGGCTTTGAATTCCTCGGCACCGAGCAATGATCCGTTGCTGCTGCGTTCCTTTGGGATCGATCAACCCTTGGCATGAACCTCTTCCGCAACTTCAAGTCCGTTACCAAGACCTGCTATGGCCGGGGCAGCTTCGGCAAGCTCGGCGAGATCCTGGAACCCATTCGCACTGTCACCCCGGGCCAAGCCCCGGGGTTCATGGTCTTCGTCGTGGATGACTACTTCGCCGACAACTCCGACTTCAAGAAGCGCATCCCGAACAAGGCAGGCGATGAACTCTTCTTCATCAGTACACTGAAGGAACCCTATACCGAGCAGATCGACGCCCTGCGCGATGACATCGTGAAGCGTCGTGGTATGCCAGCGGGGATCATCGGCATCGGCGGTGGCACGGTGATGGACATCGCCAAGGCCACCGCGCTGATGTTCACCAACGAAGGCAGCAGTGTGCAGTACCAAGGCCTCAACCTGATCAAGAAGCCCGGCATCTACCATTGCGGCGTGCCGACGATCAGCGGCACCGGAGCAGAGGTGAGCATGACAGCCGTACTCACCGGTCCGGTGAAGAAGCTCGGCCTGAAGTGCGACTGGACGGTCTTCGACCAGATCGTGCTTGACCCGGACCTCATCGCCAGCGTGCCTACCGACCAGTGGTTCTACACCGGCATGGACACCTACATCCACAGCGTGGAGGCCATCACCGGAACGAAGAAGAACACCTTCGCCGAAGCGTATAGCGAGAAGAGTCTGGAGATGTGCCGCGAGGTCTTTCTGAAGATGGACCGCAGCAACGTGAAGAGCGATGAGTTCCTGATGGTGGCCAGCTACATGGGCGGACTAAGCCTCACGTACAGCGAAGTGGGCGTGTGCCACGCGTTGAGCTACGGCTTGGGCAAGGTGCTGGAGATCCACCACTGCATCGCCAACTGCATCGCGTTCGATAAGCTGGAGGATGTCTATGGCGAGTATGTCCAGGAATTCAAGACGATGGTGAAGCACAACAAGGTGCACATCCCGCAAGGCCTCGCGAAGGATTGGAGCGAGGAGACCATCAGTGCCATGGCCGAAGTGGCCTACAACCTGCCGCACATGTGGGACCACGCCTTCGGACCCGATTGGCAGAAGGTGCTGGACAGGGAACGGATCAAGGGGTGGTATAGGAGGATGTGAGTTGCGATCCCAAGAGGTCGCTCTTCCGGTCAATACTTCACAAACGTTCCGGATCCGACAACACCGGTCTCGTTTCGGACTTGATAGATGTAGTTTCCGGAGGCAAGCTGGGATACATCAATCGTTTCATATTGCGACCTCAATCTGATCGCGCGGATCAGATTGCCGAGTTGATCAACTATTTCAATTTGCGTAGAGGAATTCAGGGATCTCGAGATCAGGGTCAATGTTGAATTCGTTGGATTCGGGAAGATCTCCACTTCACGAATTGAGGTGATTTCGTTGACGGCGGGCGGCAACGAAGTGGTAAGGGTTCCTGTGAGACTGTACACGTAAGCATTAGGGTCTCCATGTGTTCCGCTCAGTATCATCTTGGTTCCTGCCGGTGTGTTATAGATCGGATATTGTTGTTGATGAATCGTGACAAATACGGCAGGAACCTGCTCTTCTGCCGTGAATAGAATGTTGTCGGTTCCCTCGTCGATGATCTGCGTGACACCATACACAGTACTCGTAGGAGCCGGGTAGAAGTGCGTATACATGAATTCGATGTCGTCGTCCAAGTCGAACAAATGTTCCGATATATAAAGGATGCCCATGCCATCGTTGTAATTCGGATTCAAGTCCATGGCCATTGAGAAGGACACGGATTTCCAAAATGTATGGTCAAGATGGAAGAAGTTCAGAGCCATGTTAGTTCGGTCAATGAGAACGTATTTCATGCCACTTGCCTCTAGGTCGACCATAAGAAGTTCGTTGGTTTCCGGACTACTGGAAACACTCGCGTTCACGTAGGTGTGCTCAAGATCAAACTGAGCATGCATTACGGATGGCGCTAGAAGAGCCCCGATCAAAAAGAGGCCCTTAGTCACTCCGTATTTGAGTGTGAGTTGGTTCTTCATGAGAATCATTGATCCGGTGAATGTAGAATTCCAAGGTGACCCTCACTTCAAGAACCCGCCATCCACTACCAGCAATTTCACCGGCCCCACGGTGCGCGAACGGTGCGAACTCAGACCATCGGACACCGCGTAGGATGAACCAGCCTTTAGCACCGTCGTTTCGCCGTTCTGTAATTCATTGATCAATTCGCCTTCAAGCACGAAGACCAAGTGCCCGAGTTCGCACCAATGGTCGGCGAGGTAGTTGGCGCTGTACTCGACCATGCGGATGCGGAGATCGCCGTGTTGTTGGATGCGCATGGTGGCGGTGCCGGAAGTTCCGTTCACGACGGTGGTGGGAACCTGCGACCAATCGGTGATCCGGAAAGGAATGTGAAGGCTCATGATATGTTCGGTGCGGGGTGGAACGTGCAATTGTACTCCCAATTGGTGTCCTCCGAGCGGGATGAAGTGTCTGACGGACTGCCGCGTAAGTTCGCCCTCGCATGAAGTCCATTCGGCCATACGTCGTACTTGGCCTGCTCACTTTTTTCTTGTTCATACTGGAACTCGTCACAGGATCCACGGCACTGAGCGTGCGTGAAGTGTGGGCCGCGCTTGTGGACCCGTCCGCGACCGATCCGGGAGTGGCCGCAGTGGTGCGCGAAGTGCGAATGCCACAAGCCATCACCGCGTTGCTTGCGGGGATGGGACTTGCCGTCGGTGGCCTCTTCATGCAGACCATCTTTCGCAACCCGCTCGCCGGTCCATCGGTGATGGGTGTGAGTTCCGGTGCAAGCCTCGGTGTCGCGGTCGTCATGTTGGCACATCCGCTCTGGGCGTCGTTGCCGATCCCGCCCGACGCGGCGTTGATGGGGGCTGCGATGGGAGGTGCGTTGGCCGTGCTCTCCCTCGTGATGTTCGCCGATCGACGTGTAGGTGATGGTGTGACGCTGCTGATCGTCGGTCTGCTCATCAGCTATCTCTGTTCCGCACTGGTCAGCGTGTTGCAATCCACGTCCAGTGCCCAAGCCTTGCAAGGGTTCGTCTTCTGGGGAATGGGATCCTTCGGAGGTGTTTCCTCGGATCGGCTCCTTTGGCTCGCCATCCCCGTAGCGACCACGATGGTGGTGGCGGTGTTCTCCCCGAAGACATTGAATGCACTGCTGTTAGGCGATGATCATGCGACCACACTCGGCGTGGACACGCGAAGAAGTCGCCGGCGATTGTTGTGGATCACGGGCATCGTGGCTGGCGCGGTCACGGCCTGTTGCGGCCCCATCGCCTTCATCGGCATGGTCACACCGCATCTTGCGCGAGGCATGCTCCGCACGAACGATCACGCGAAACTCATTCCAGCCACAGTGCTGTGCGGGGGGGCGTTGGCCCTGTTGTGCGATCTGATCGCTCGATCAGGTTTCATGGGTGGATCACTGCCGCTCAATGCGGTCACATCCTTATTGGGCGCTCCGATGGTCGGGTGGGTGCTGTTCAGTGGTAAACGATGGGCAGGCTCCGCATGAAACCGCTGCTAGCCATAGAAGATCTGGTTGTCGGACACCCGGGCGTGGTCCTGCTGAAGGATGTGTCGTTCACGCTGAAAGCCGGTGAGGTTGCGGCGATCGTGGGTGTGAATGGGAGCGGGAAGAGCACCTTGCTTCGGACCGTTCTTGGGTTGCATCCACCGCTAGCCGGATCGATCACGATAATGGATGAGGACCTCGCCGCATTGAGCGTCAAGGCACGTTCGCGATCGATCGGTGCGGTGCTCACCGGCCGTCCGCGGATCGGTGCGATCGATGTGCGGACCGTGGTCGCACTTGGCCGACATCCATGGACGGGCCACATGGGCCGTCTATCCGCCGTGGACCATGAAAGGGTGGAGAACGCGATGACCTCGACCGGAACACAGGACCTCGCCAACCGGACCTTTGATTCTTTGAGCGATGGAGAAGCCCAGAAAGTGCAACTCGCTCGGGCGGTTGCACAGGATACGCCGTTGCTGGTATTGGATGAACCGACGGCGCACTTGGATGTCGTGAATCGCGTGGTACTCGTCACGCTCTTGCGCGAGATCGCCCGATCACTTCAACGCGGGGTGTTGCTTTCCACGCACGACCTTACCACTGCCATGGATCTATGTGATCGGATCCTGGTGATCCATGACCGAGCACTATGGTCTGGCACTCCGGCTGAAGCGATCACATCGGGGATCCTGTCCCGGGCGTTCGCTGCGGATGGATCGCACTTCGACCCGAACACATCGACGTTGCGCGGTACAACGCATTGAACGAGAAGACCCCGGCCGTTCGGCCAGGGTCTTCTCGTTCATCGGTGCGTTCCTACTTCTTCAGCGCGTCGCGGATCTCCATGAGGAGTTTCTCCTCGTTAGAAGGTCCGGCCGGGGCAGGAGCGGGTTCGGCTTTCTTCATCTTGTTGATCGACTTGATCACCAAGAACATCACGAAGGCGACGACCAGGAACTCGATGGTCACCGTCACGAATTCGCCCCACTTCACCGCCACCTCCTCTGCGGCGGCTGTCACCACGGTGCCCGAGGCATCCTTCACCTCCGCGACCTTACGTGTAAGGATCCATTTGTAGCTATTGAAGTCCACTCCGCCGGTCAGTTGGCCGATCAGCGGCATCACCATGCCGTTGATGAATGCCGTGGTGACCTTGCCGAAGGCTGCGCCCATGACGAAGGCCACGGCCATATCGACCAGGTTGCCCTTCATCGCGAAGTCCTTGAATTCTTTCATCATACCCATGTTCTTGGTGGTGTTGGTTTCACGTCAATGATAGACACTGCGCCACACTCGATCAGCGCGGACGGAAATGGTATTCCTCCGAGCGGTCGTTTCCTTGTTCGGTGCCTGTTACCCGAACGTTCCAGGTGCCGGAATGGTCACGGATATAGGTGATGCATTGCGGGAAATCATGTTCCGCATTCTCGAACATCAAGGTGTCCACACCGCTCACGTCCGCCGTGAATGGCACCCATGTGCCATTGTTCTGCGAACCCACGCGAGCGGAATAGACCACGCGATCATTCACCATGCTGAGCCGCAAGTCCTCGATGAAGACCGTGTCGCCATTGGCGATCACGTGCCCGAAACCTTGAATGGCCGTGTCACCTTCAGCGGACCAGCGTTCGTAGCTCGTGTAGTGCGGCGAGGTGGTGCTATCCACCCACACCCCGATCAATGGCCGGTACTTTCCGAGTGGATCGGTGGTTACCGTGGCGGTGGGTTGTTCAGGCGAACCGCAGGCCCACAATGAAAGCGGCAGCAGGATATGGAAGATGTGCTTGCTCATGGTCGAAGGAACCCGGTGATCGCGTCCCGGATGGCGTCCGGGATGGTCACTTTGTGTCTGTTGTTGTAGTCGTACATCACTTGCACGCTGGTGCCGCTCGCCACGACCTCGCCCGCCGCATCGTTGATCACATACTCCATTGTGAAGCTTGTGTTCCCCAGATGGCTGCAGCCGGTACGGACGGTCAATTGTGCGGGCCAGTGTACGGGCTTCTTGAAATCGCACGTGGTACTTGCCAGGATCACGCCGATGCCCTGATCGAGGTGGGATCCCAGTATCCCCGTCCGTTCCAGGAAATGCATACGCGCACTTTCCATGTAGCGGAAGTAGACCACATTGTTCAAGTGGCCGAAGGCATCCTGCTCGCCCCAAGCCACGGTGATCTCGTGTCGCAGCGTCAGGTGATCGGTAGAGGTGCTCACCGCAATTCCTTCAGCAATTCCTTGTGCTGGCCCTTCAAGCGGTCCACGTCCTTGGCCAGCTTCTCGATCTTCTTCTCCATCTCCTTCTTCATCTCCATGCCGCTCGCGCTCTTGAAGTTGAACATGCCCATGCTCCGCTCCATCTGCTTCATCTCGCCTTCGAGCTCCTCGATCTTCCGCTTGATGAAGCGGCCTTCGCGTTCCAGATTGGAAGGCCCATCGGGGCCGGACTTCAGTTCCTCCACATGGCCTTGGAAGCGCATGCGCTGCTTCTCACCGGCTTCCATCTTCATCGACTCGTAGTGCTTGTCCAGCACAGCGCGGTAGCGGACGTTCAGCTCATCGAATTGGCGCGGTGATACGCGACCCGAATTCATCCAGCGAAGTGAGAAGGCTTTCAGTGCTTCGACATCCGTGTTCCGGTTGCCGGTGTGGGTATAGGCTTGGATCTCGGCGATCAATGCTTCCTTGTCCTTTGCATTCGTCGCTTGCTCCGCGTCCTGCTGCGCGAAGGTCTCCTTGCGCGATTGGAAGAATGCATCACAAGCCTCACGGAACTTGTTCCACAGTTTGTTCTCGTCGCGAGGGCCAGCACTGCCTGCTTCCTTCCATTTCTGTTGGAGGTTCTTCAGGCGGTCGGCGGTGCTGCGCCATTCGGTGCTGTCCTTCAACGTCAGGGCTTCGGTCAGCAACGCCTGCTTTCGCTCACGAGCTGCTTTGTACTGATCCTTGAGCTGGTCGAACCAGGCGTTCTTCGCATCGAAGAAACCGTTGCACACATTGCGGAACTCCTTCCAGATCTTTTCGTTGTCCTTGCGCGTGGCGAAGCCGATGCTCTTCCACGCCAATTGGAGTTCGATCACTTGATCGGAGTAGGTCTTCCACTCCTTGGAGGAGGAGGCCTGGACCGATGCCACCAGTTCGGTGACCTTTTCAACCAACGCTTGCTTGGCCGCGAGGTTGGCCTCGTGCTCGGCCCGGCGTGCCTTGTAGTGCTCGTTGATCTTGTCGTACACGGCCCGTGTGGCGGCTTGGAAACCGTCACGGATCGCTTCCCATTCCTCTTTCTGGACAGGTCCGAGGTGGTGCCACTTGTCCTGGTAGTCCCGGACCAGTGTCTCCAGTTCCTTCATGTTGTCCTTGGTGGCCAAGGATTCCATGTCGCTGATCAGTGCGGACTTCAGCGCGGTGTTCTTCCGCAGGTCGTGGTCGCGGAGTTCCTTGTAGATCCGGATGTGGTAGAAGAACTCATCCAGCAAGTGGCTGAAATCGGTCTGCAGGTCGCGGTAGGCGTGCTGCGGAACTTGGCCGATGGTCTTCCACCGCTCCTGTAATTCCTTGAACCGTTGGAAGGCCGTGCCGATGTTCTCCTCACCAGCGATCAAGGCTTTCAATTCCTCCATCACGCCTTGCTTCGCGGCAAGGTTGTCGGACTCCTCCTTCGCCTTCTTCCGCCGGATATCGTTCACCCGTTGGTTGAACTGGTCCAGCAACTGCTTGAAGCGCTTGTCCTCCTCATCCGTCAATTGAGCGGATTCGATCGGTTGAGGCTCGTCCGGTGCTGCGGCACTTCCAGCCTCCGCATCCGGAGCCCCGTCCGTGGTCTGTTGTTGGGCAAAGCTTGCTACCAGGGCCTCATAGGCCTCTTTGGTGCTTTCGACCGCATCCGCGGCAGCTTCCACATCCTCCTGCCCGATCAATTCCTCGAGCCTGCCTAGCAGCTCCTGCTTCGTAACCATGCGATCATTCGGACGACATGGGCCCGAGCGATCAAATATAGCAGGATGATATCTCTTGACCGGTCAGACCGCTAGCCCGAGTAGGCAAACGTCGTCCACCTGATCCTCGGAGCCCTTCCAGGAAAGGAAGGCTTCGTCCAGCAAAGTAGCCTGCCGTTCCAGCGGCAAGTGATGGATGCTGTTGAGCAGATCCGTCAGCCGGGCCGTCATGAATCGCTCCCGTTCCGGCCCGCCGAACTGGTCCACGTAACCGTCGCTGAAGAGGTAGATGCGGTCCCCGGGCTGATAGGCCAAGCGGTGGCAAGTGAATTTCCGCTCCAGGTCGTGGTGGGCCCCGCCGATTGGTTTTCGGTCGCCGTTGATCACGGTAAGCTGACCTTGATGCAACCAGTACAACGGCCGGAACGCACCAGCGAAGAGGATCTCCCGTTGGTGCCGGTCGATGCGGCAAAGTGCGATGTCCATGCCATCACCGCCACCTTTCTTCCGGCCTTGTTGGTGCAGTGTGGCCACCAACCGCGTATTGATCATGGTGAGCAATTCCGCCGGATCCTTGTCCGCATTGGCGGGCACGATCTCGTTCAGCAACGAGCAGCCGATCGCGGCCATCATGGCGCCGGGAAGCCCGTGGCCGGTGCAATCCGCGGCGGCCACGAAGCATTCATCCTGCCCGATAGGGTGGCACCAGTGGAAATCGCCACTTACCAGATCCTTCGGCCGGTCGATGATGAAGGACTCGGTGAACAATGCGGCATAGGCGCTCGGCGGCGGTACCAAGGCGCGTTGGATCTTGCCTGCATAGGAAATGCTATCCGTGATATCCAGGTTCCGGGAGACCAACGCGAAGCGGTCGGCTTCGGTCTGGCGGACCCACCGGCCCACGTAGCGGAAGAGGACGAAGCCAGCGATCGCGAACAGGACCAATGCCATGATGATATTCCGGATCAATGCGGCGTAGGCCGAAGCGGTCGCATCGGAACCCGGAGCGGACACGAGGATGATCCCGGCGGTCCTACCATCTTCGGTGACCAACGGCTTGAATGCCACGAGGATATCACCAGCAGTGGTGACGTTCCCTCCGGTCTTGTAGGCGCTCAAGATCGGTTGCGGATCACTTTTGAATGCGGAGCGGAAGTCGGGTCGGTCTTCAGAAGTGCAGACCAGTTGAAGTTCGCGCTTCAAGCTGTCGTAGGCCAGCACTTGGATCGGAAGCTTGCTAGCGTTCCGTTCCACCGCCTTCCGGAGGTGGTCGTGCATGACGTAGTACCACGCGTCCTGTGTGTTCTTGATGAGCATACCGCGCCCGTCATACTTGGCGAGCAAGGATTCCACGTGCTTCGCGGAGATCTGGTCCGCAAGCCCGGACGCGATCGTGCCCGAGCGGGCAAAGGCCTCTTCGCGTTGGTTCTTCAACTCGTACCAGTGTGCTACGCCGATGAGCGAGGCGCAGAGCACGAACAAGGTGCCGTACAGGATCACGAGGATCCTGCGCGATGTTCGATGAGGAGTGGTGTTCAAACGCGGTGCGCCAGAGCTGCGAGGCTCCGGCGATCGTTGATACGAGGATCGCGGTTGAAAGGTGACAGGGGCAACGCATCAGGGAATGGCGCTGGGGCCGGTTCGCGGCGGCCCGACGTCCAGCGTTACTTTGGTACGACCCAGCGATGATCCGCAGACGCATGAACCACGGCCTTGCCTGCCTTGCCTTAGTGGTCGGGAATGCGGCCTGGGCCCAGACGACGACGAGCGTGCAGAATGGGGATTGGAGTGACCCTTCGACCTGGGACTGCAACTGCGTCCCGGAGGTCGTTGACGCCGTGGTCGTGCATCAGGTGCGGATCGCGGGCAACACCTTCCTTTTCCAACGGGTGCATGTGATGCCCGTGGGCAGTTTGGTGATGGACGCGTTCTTCTCCGTGGCGATCATGGATACCGTGATCAACGACGGCCTCATGGACCTCATCGGCGACATTGATGTGGACTGGGCGCTCTTCAACAATGCCACCATCCACATCGAAGGGGTCATTCACAACGATGCACTGTTGGTGATGGGCGGGCCGGATGCGCTGCTCACTACGGACAACATCGGCAACTACGGCACGATCGAGGGCGAGGGCCGCATCTGTGTGGTGGGCTTTTCCGAGAACACCGGCACCATACAAGGGCAGATCGACTTCTGCGACCTGACGCCGACCGTTTCATCGTCGCCCTTCATCGACGTGAACACAGGTACGGTGGCGGGCTCGGTCACTTTTTGCGAGGCCGGGAGTTGCGGGCCGACCCATGTAGCCACGCGTGTAGGCGGGCTCGCGGAAGTGCGTATCGGACCTGTCCCAGCGCAGGACGTGCTGGTGGTAGATGCACCTAGTGGTGCGAGCATTGCTCTGCGCGATGCGATCGGCAATACCGTGCGGTCACTTCTGCTTCAAGGCGATGGCCCGTTCCTGATTGAGGTCACACAGATGTCTTCAGGCGCTTACGTCGCGGAGATTCGCGTAGGTGCGGAGCGGCGTATGTTACGATTGCTGATTGAGCGTTGAACTTGCCAACGATACCAAAGAACTGATCAGTGTAAGTGACCTCCATGAAAGCCTACACCCAGCGCCAGTCCCGCACCAGCGACTAGTCGTGCGGACTGTACCTCTGAATAGGCGAAGTGTCGCCTCCTGTGCTATGACCAAACGCCCAATCCATAATCCAAACCAACGGCTCGCCTCCGAGGAATACAGTAATAATGAAGAGCGCCAATAGTACCATCATTGAACGCCAAAAGAGCATCCGTACGATTGGCCTTTTCCACTCCTTTGTGAGCGGATCTTTTTCATCAAGCCAAGAAACGAAAGCGCGCCACATTTGAAGGATCTCGATAGTTTGTCTGTGCGGCAGATAGTCCCCAAGTAGGGTCTCACCCCAAGAACGGATACCTGTGATCCGTCGGCGGAACGAAGGTCTCTTTGATCGTGCGCGGGCTTACCCAGCGGATGAGGTTGAGGTAGCTGCCGGCCTTGTCATTCGTGCCGCTGCCGCGCGCACCACCGAAAGGCTGCTGACCCACCACTGCACCCGTGGGCTTGTCGTTGATGTAGAAGTTGCCGGCCGCGTGGCGAAGCACCTGCATGGCTTGTTCGATGCTTGCCCGGTCGTTGCTGATCACCGCACCGGTAAGGGCGTATTCGCCCGTGGCGTCCACGAGTTTCAGCGTGTCCATCCAGCGGTTGGTGCTGTACACGTAGATCGTCAGCACCGGCCCGAAGATCTCCTCGCACATCGTGATGCTCTTCGGGTCCTTGGTCACAAGCACAGTGGGTTCGATGAAGTAGCCGACCTTCTTGTCGTATTTCCCACCAGCGATCACCTGGATGTTCTTCTTGTCCTTTTTCGCAGCATCGATGTAGCCGCTGATCTTGTCGAATGACTTCTCATCGATCACGGCGCCGATGAAGTTCGAGAAGTCGCGCGGGTCGCCCATCTTCATGTCAGCGAGATCGGCCAACAATTCCTTCTTCACCGCAGGCCATAGGCTGTCCGGGATGTAGGCGCGGCTTGCAGCGCTGCACTTCTGGCCTTGGAATTCAAATGCGCCACGGCTCAACGCTGTGGCGACCACCTTCGGGTCGGCGCTGGGGTGCGCGATCACGAAATCCTTGCCTCCGGTCTCGCCCACGATGCGCGGGTAGCTGCGATAGAGCGGAAGGTTGTTGCCGATGGTCTGCCAGATGTGTCGGAAGACCTTGGTGCTTCCGGTGAAGTGGATCCCCGCGAAGTCCTTGTGCTTGAAGATGATCTCTCCTGCGGTGGAGCCACTCACATGGATGAGGTTGATCACACCGGCCGGCAATCCGGCGGCCATGAAGACCTCCATGAGCACCTGCGCGCTATATGACTGGCTGTCCGCACACTTCCACACCACGGTGTTGCCCATGAGGGCGCAACTGCTCGGCAGGTTTCCGGCGATAGCGGTGAAGTTGAACGGCGTGAGCGCGAACACGAAACCCTCAAGTGCGCGGTATTCCAAGCGATTCCAGACGCCCGGTGAACTCACGGGCTGGTCCCGGTAGACCTGTTGGGCATAGGCCACATTGAAACGCAGGAAGTCGATGAGTTCACAGGCCGCGTCGATCTCGGCTTGATAACAGTTCTTGCCTTGCGCCAACATGGTGGCGGCGTTGATGCTGGCCCGGTACGGCCCGCTCAGGAGATCGGCTGCACGCAGGAAGATCGCTGCGCGCTCCTCGAAGGGCATGTTCTCCCAATCACGCTTGGCCTTGAGTGCTGCATCGATCGCCGCCCGCACATGCTTGCCTTCTCCCAAGTGCGCCGACCCCAAGTTGTGTGCGTGCTTATGCGGGGGACCCATCCTTCGCAGTTCCTTGGTCTCGATCGCATGACCCGCGATCCACATCGGGGCATCGATCCGGGTGCGCAAGCGACGATCCATCTCGGCTTGCAGTTCGGCCCGTTCCGGGGAATCCGGGGCGTAGGACTTCACGGGTTCGTTCTTCGGTACGGGAACGGAGTACTGGCTCATCTACTAAGGATTATCGAGTTGCTGTGGGCGATTGCCTGTCCGCCATGTGGCGATGATCTTTCGAGGGCGAATTTACCAGCGCGGGTTGAAAGGGGGTGTGGATCCCTCGGATGGCATGTGCGACGCGATCGCTCACCCACAGGGAATGCCACTACCTGCCTAGTTCACCAGGAATGGCGAGGCCAACTGCATGGTCGGGATCTGCACATGGAACATCAGGCCATCCCGAGCACGCAACATGCGGTAGTTCCCTTCCATGCGCCCGAAACCACTGCGCAGATCGCACGCGCTGCTGTAGCTGAATTCCTCACCAGGCGCTAGCACAGGGGTTTCACCCACCACACCCGGGCCGTCCACTTCACGCACCGGTGCAAGGCTGTCGTGGATGGTCCAATGGCGATGGAGCAATTGGACGGTCTCCTCACTCCGGTTGCTGATGGTGATGCGGTAGCTGAAGATGAACCGGCCGGCCTTCGCGTCACTGTGCGCCTCCTCGTACCGCGCCCGTGCGGTTATGCGAATGCCGTGTGTCACTGCCGTAGCCATGGTGCAAGATTAACGCGCGGCGTGAGAGGATGTGCATGCCGATACCCAACTTCTCGTTGGCGATGGCCGGAACTCCGCGTGATGGATCCGGGATCCCCCAGAGCTTCATCGGGTCATCCCTATTCCACATCACGCCTGTGTACAAGTTCGTCGGATCCAGCCGGATAGGTTCTTCCAACCGCCCTACCGTTGCAATTCCGAAAGAACACACATGCGCCATTTTCCACTGCTCGTTGCTTGCTTTTCCGCACTCGCTTCCATTGCCCAGTACAATGGACCGGAAAGCGTGGAATACGATCCCATTGGTGATCGATATTTCGTGAGCAATACCGGTTCCTCGGTGATCAAAGTGCGCTCTCAAGCTGGCGTGGTCACGGATTTCGTAGCGGTAAGTCCCGCGCCGTACGGGCTGGAGATCATGGGCGACACGCTCTTCGCGTGCAGCGGTGGAACGGTGAAAGGCTACCTCCTCAGCAATGCTTCGTTGGTCTTCAACCGGAACCTCGGCGGTACTTTCCTCAATGGCATCACCACGGACGGCCATTTCCTCTACGTCACCGATTTCTCCGGCACCAAGATATTCAAGGTGGATGTGGCCAACAACAGCCACACAACGCTGGTGGCCAACACGGCAGGTACCCCGAATGGAATTGTTTGGGACGAGGTCGGGCAACGGCTCGTCGTCGTGTTCTGGGGGAGCAACGCGCCCATCAAATCCTATGATCGGAATACCGGCGCCAGCACCACGCTGGTTGCGGGTACCGGCGTCACGAACATCGACGGGATCACGATCGATTGCTTCGGGAATTTCCTGATCGCTTCCTGGAGTCCGGCTCGCATCACGCGTTATGACCCCTCCTTCGCGGGCGCCGGAGTGGATGTTGGCGTTCCCGGATTGAACAACCCGGCGGACATCGATTTCGACTTCGTGAACCAGCGCATCTGCATTCCGAATGCGGGAAACAACACGGTCACGTTGCACGTGGTGTCCTGCATGATGGGTGTACCGGATGTGCCCAAGGTGCTCGAACTGCGCGCCATTCCGAACCCGACGACCGGACTGATCCGGATCGAACCAGCGTTGACACAGAACGAGGGCTACCTGCTGCTCGATGCGCGCGGCCTGCTCATCGGTGGTGGAAGCCTTCGCGCTGGGGCCATGCTGGATATCAGTGCGCTACCGCGTGGCCTGTATACGATCGAGTTCCCGCGCACACGGCAGCGCATGCGGGTAGTGCTGGACTAGTTCGAGTCCCCCATTCGATCGGAATTGCTTCTTCCGGAATTCGTGAGCGACAGAACGACTGAATACCGACCGCGCCTTCGCATCTTCGCCCACCAACCCAAGCACCGTGGCGAGCAAGACCCGATCGATCAAGAAAATTCTCGTGGCCAATCGCGGGGAGATCGCCCTACGCGTGATGCGTTCCGCCAGGGAGATGGGGATCGCTACCGTAGCGGTGTACTCCGAAGCCGATCGCAATGCGCCCTTCGTGCGTTTTGCCGATGAAGCGGTTTGCATCGGTCCGGCGCCGAGCAAGGAGAGCTACCTCGTCGTGGAGAAGGTGATCCAGGTCTGCAAGGACCTGAACGTGGATGCGGTCCACCCGGGATATGGATTCCTGAGCGAGAACGGCGAATTCTGTCAAGCCTTGGAGAAAGCCGGGATGATCTTCATCGGACCCACTGCGCATGCCATGTTGGTCATGGGCGATAAGCTCGCAGCGAAAGCAGCGGTGAAGGATCACGGTGTCCCGTTGGTTCCCGGAACCGAGGGTGCAGTGAACGGGTTGGATGAAGCGATGAAGGTGGCGGAACGGATCACCTTCCCGATCCTGATCAAAGCGGCAGCCGGTGGCGGCGGCAAGGGCATGCGCATCGTGGAGAAGGAAAGCGAGTTGAAGGAAGGCCTTGAGCGCGCGATCAGCGAAGCACAGAACGCGTTCGGTGATGGAAGTGTGTTCATCGAGAAGTATGTGGCAGGTCCACGGCACATCGAAGTGCAGATCCTGGCGGATACGCATGGCAACACGTGCTACCTGTTCGAGCGCGAATGCAGCGTGCAACGGCGACACCAGAAGGTGATCGAGGAGGCACCGAGCGCCGTGCTGACCCCCGAACTGCGCAAGCGTATGGGAGAGGCCGCCGTGGCTGTGGCGAAGAGCGTGGACTATCGCGGCGCGGGCACGGTGGAGTTCCTTTTGGACGAGAAGATGAACTTCTACTTCATGGAGATGAACACCCGCTTGCAGGTGGAGCATCCCGTGACCGAGATGATCACCGGCCTTGATCTGGTGAAGCTCCAGATCCGCGTGGCGGAAGGGGAGAAGTTGCCATTCAAACAGGGAGACCTGAAGATCCTTGGCCACGCCGTTGAGGTGCGGGTCTACGCGGAAGATCCGGCGAACAACTTCCTGCCGGACATCGGAACACTCACCACCTACCGTCCACCTCAGGGACCGGGGATCCGCGTGGACGATGGATTCGAGGAGGGGATGGAGATCCCGATCCATTACGACCCGATGATCGCGAAGCTGATCACGCACGGTGCCACCCGCGAAGAGGCGATCGATCGTATGGCCCGCGCCATCGACGACTACGCCATCAGCGGTGTGGAGACCACCCTGCCGTTCTGCCGCTTCGTCATGGGACACCCGGCTTTCCGGAGCGGGAAGTATGACACGCACTTCATCCGGGATCATTTCACCCCGGATGTATTGGAAGGCAAGGACCCCGAAGAACGCAAGGCTGCGGTCCTGGTTGCTGCACATCTGATGCAGTTCCGCCAAGTGGGCAAACCACAGGAGGCCGGACCGGTGCAAGGCGCAAGTGCTTGGAAACTAAAGCGTCGTTGAGCGGGTAGAAAGGACTAATGTGGTCCGACCCGCGTTGTAGCTTCACAGGCGGAAACGCCATGAGCATGCTACGCGCTTTCCTTCTTTCAGCTTTTTTACTGGCCACCGCCTTTGTGACCCGGGTGCGGGCGCAAAGCGCGGGACCGAACACGGTCTTCAAGGCTGTGGTCATGGATGGGGATACGATACCGAGCGTGGACCTGCACGAGGCTGTGGTGGAAGGACGATGGACCCCCAAGGACCGACGTGAAGCAGCACGTTACGACCGTCTTACGCGGAATGTCCTGAAGGTCTATCCCTATGCCCATGTCACCCGCGAACTCCTCAGTGAGTACCAACGGGATCTCACCCTCATCCGGCGCGCCGGGGACCAGGACCTCTATGTGAAACTTGCCGAAGCAGAGCTTCGAGCCGAATTCGAGGCGGAGGTGAAGGACCTCACCGGTAGCCAAGGGCGGGTATTGGTGAAGCTCATCGATCGTGAAACGGGCCGAACCTCTTACGACCTGGTGAAACAACTGCGGGGTGGGTTCACGGCCTTTATATGGCAGGGTATGGCCCGGCTCTTCGGGCAGGATCTTCGAAGCACGTATGATGCGGATGGCGAGGACCGTATGATCGAGGTGGTGGTGCAGCGGATCGAACGCGGAGACCTGGTCGCTGCGGTGCGTTCTGCACGAACGGCCAGTGCGCAGGCCCGCCTTACCAAACGGAAGGCACGCTTGTACAAGCGGTACGGCATTGAATCGCCCCAAGCGGATCTTTGATCTTGTGGCCAAGAGGGTCGTCTAGAACGACAACTCCATCACGTGATCATCCATCACGTAGCCTTGTCCGATGTCGATCACTTCGTTACGTAAGATCCGGAATCCTTGGCGCTGATACCAGTGCCTTGCGAGGTTGAAGCGGTTCACGTTCAGTTCGATCGCCGTATCCCCCGCGTTCTTCGCCGCTTCGATCACCGCATTCAGGAGTGCATACCCGGCGCCCGAGCCATGCAGTTCGGGTAGGACGTAGAGCTTGTGTAAGCGCGTCGATCGAGAAGTTCCGTAGTGATGCTCGAAACCCGCGAAGCCGATCGGGCGATCATCCTTCGTGCAGATGAAAAATTGATGTCCTTGACGTAGCTGCTCATGCAGGACCGGGATCGAATACATGCGGTCGAGCATGTATGCGAGCTGGTCAGTGGATAGTATGCTCGCATACACGACGGGCCATGTCCGGTGCGCGATGTCGTGGATCACGCCGAGTTCATCCGCCGTGCATTCCTTGATGATCATTCCTCTGGCCCGATCGGCACAGCAACGACATGTTCACTTCGGCCATGCATCACCTCTTCTCCTTGTAAACCACGAACACGTTCTCATGCATGGTCTCCCAGATGTTCAGGACGGCGATCCTATCCACGTGGAAGCCGATCCGCTGGAACTCGACCAGATCGTCCAAATAGCCCACCGCATAGTTCGTTGTGGTGTCCTCGATCGCCATGCGTTCCAATACCGGCCATTGATCATTGTAACCTCCAGGTAACACATAGGGGTTCAGTCTCGGAACGATGTCGTTGTACGTGCGGAAGCCCATGGATGCCGCACCTATGAACACTGCGCCGTCATAGCTCCGTAGCGAGTGCATGAAGTCCGCGTAAGCATACTCTCTTTCAATGATCATGGATCGCACGGAGTTCCACGTTCCGGGGACAAGCAGGAAGCACAAGACCCATCGCGCATTCCACCAGGACGCTGGCTCCATCGCCCTTCGGAAAAGCAAAAGTGCCATGACCAGCAGGGTGATCGCGATCCCGGGAATGAGCGCGGGTTGCACCAGTGCTGAAAGGAAACTCGCGTTCTTCTGGTAGAACAGGATCTGTCCGAGGACCCCGGTGATCAGGATCAGGGCCAAGGTCCACCTGATCCATCGACCACGGACCGACCGGGGATCCGCCCCTGATGAATGTTCGAAACTCCCGGCGATCACCAAGAGCGCAAGGGGAAGAAGGATGACCAACTTGCGGGTGGGATAGTCGTTGATGAACGCGGTTTGTGCGAAGAATACGATCGTGAACGCGGCAACGATGATCAACGCTGGCGACCACCTGCGCAGCGATCGACGGAACAGAAAGAATACGCTTCCAAGGAAGATCAGCAACAACGCCGGGTCCAGGCGGAAGATGTTGGCCTGCACCGTGTTGTACAGGTTCAGGAGGAGACCCAAAGGGGACAGGCTAACACGGTGTTGGAAATTGTCTTTGGCCACAGCGCTTTGTGCGAGTTCATTGTAGCCCTGCAACCAAATGAGTCCGAGCAGGAGCGTGATGCCTGCAACAACGCCGATGACGTGAACGGACACCAACTTGATCGATCGCTTGACGCCGCTACCTGTCCGGAGCGTGATCAACGCGATCGCCAACCAACACGCAGGTAGTATGAACGCATTCGTCGGGTAGGTGAGAAGGACGAGAAGCGCGCTTCCGGCTCCATGCAGAAAGACTCTGCGTACGCTGGGCTCCTTTTCCAAGGTCCGGGACAGCCAGAGCATGGTGATCAGCATCATGGTCATGCGCGCGATCGTCGGTTCCACCATGATGCTGGCGAAGCCGAAGGATAGGTCGCTCACCATGATCAACGGCAGGACATTCAGCAGTATGCGATCCGTAGTGATCCGCGAGAGCAGCGCGTGGAAGCACAGCAGCGCGACCAAGGCGAACAGGACCGATCCCATACGCAAGCCCATGTAATTGTCGCCGAACGCCACCAGCCCGAGGTAGGTCCCCACGTTCGTGATGGTGGGGATCCCGGTGATCCGGAACGGGTGATCCACGAATGCATCTCCGCGCTCGTACAGGTCGTAGGCGGGGAAGACATAGAAGCCTTCGTCCTTCGGGAGGTAGTCGGTGAGGTCCCGAACAGGCGGGTCGATGTCGATCACCAGCAAGCGCAAGAGCGTGATCAGCACGGCAAGCAGAAGTCCGGGTGGGGTGGACCGGAGCCAACTCATGGCATCACCACATCGATCACATCACAGATCCGGTCCACGTCCTGGTCCGTAAGGTCCGCGAAGAGTGGAAGCCGGACCAAGCGGTCTGAAAGCGCATCGCAGTATTGGAGCACGCGACCATCGTGCTTGGCGCTGTAGAACGGACTCCGATGCAGTCCCTGATAGTGGAACACCGCCATGATGCCGCATTCCTTCAACCCTTCGATCAACCGTGTTCGGGTAGCCAGATCCCGGCAGACCAGATAGTAGACGTGCGCGTTGTTCGTCGCATCGGCAGGGATGACCGGTGTGGAGAAATGCCCACGCGCCTGAAGCGGTTGCAACCTGCGGTGATAGTGTTCCCAGATCGCGCAGCGCCTCCCTTGGATCGTATCCAAGGCTTCCAATTGCGCAAAGAGGAACGCAGCCGTGATCTCACTGGGCAGGAAGGAACTTCCCACATCCACCCAGCCGTACTTGTCCACTTGACCACGGAAGAAGGCGGACCGGTTCGTGCCCTTCTCCCAGATGATCTCGGCGCGTTGCACGAAACGCTCATCGTTGATCACCAACATGCCGCCCTCGCCGGAGATGATGTTCTTGGTCTCGTGGAAGGAGAACGTGGAAAGATGGCCGATGCGACCGAGCGGAACGGGGTCCTTGCCCTTGGGTCGATACCTAGCATCCACTGCGTGTGCTGCATCCTCCACCACGAACAGGCCGCGGCGTTCCGCGATGGACATGATCGTATCCATATCACACGCCACACCGCCGTAGTGTACCACCACGATCGCTTTTGTGCGTGGTGTGATCAACGCCTCGATCGCTGCGGCATCCATGTTCGGATGGTCAGGCAGACTGTCCACGAACACGATGCGCGCACCGCGCAACACGAAGGCATTCGCAGTGGACACGAATGTGAAAGCAGGCATGATCACCTCATCACCTTCCTTGATGTTCAGCAGAAGCGCAGCCATTTCCAACGCATCCGTGCAGCTATGCGTGAGCAAGCACGAGCGGAATCCGTAGCGCTTTTGGAAGAACGCATGGCACAAAGCGGTGTACTTGCCGTTGCCGGAGATCTTGCCGGTGGCGACCGCATCCTGTATGAAGCCGATCTCCTTGCCGGTGAGATGTGGTCGGTTGAAAGGGATCATCGGCAACGAAATTGGGAACAATAACAGGACGGTGCGTCGAAGGTGCGGTGAACGACGCACATGATGCGGACCCGATCAAGTGCGCCAAGGATCCGTGACGAACCCCGATGGAACGCCGCATTCGCGCATGATCGGCCGGTCATCCCTTCTTGGGCCGATAGTGATGGATGCAGGTTCGCTCGATCACTTGGAAGCCAGCACTGGCATACAAGGCCATCGCGGCCTTGTTCTCCTCTTGGGTCACCACGGTGATCCGGTGGTTGCCAGCCTCGCGTACGGCCACGAATGAGGCATCCAGCAATGCACTGCCCACGCCTTTCCCTCTTGCTCGCGCATCCACGGCGATCAACCCGATGCTCGAACTCGCATCACCGTGTGCTAGGCTCACGAAACCGGTAAGGCCGAGTTCATCCTGCGTGACGAGAACAAGTTCACCGGGTCGCTCCAAGGAATTATCCAACCACCGCATGTACAGCCGCTCGAATTCTCCATTGGTGAAGGCAGGGTCCACGCGGAACCGGGAATGGATCCCGCTTTCCAACGCGAGCCGCTTCAGTTGATCATTCGCCTTTCCTTGGAAACGTTCGACCGGGATCCGAGGCACCACAGGGGCCTCGGGTATTTCACGTTCAAGTACCACCTTCACGTCCATCAGGGCCAAGCCCGGTAATGGATCGGAGGAGAGCACATGGATGAGATCGAACCCTGAACCTTCCACTTGCAGGTTCTCAAGGCTGAACGCGTCCGGGGCGATCCTTGCCCGGCCCACCTCGTACCCGAAGAAGTCCGAATCCCAGGCCAGCCGCTCGATCATTCGGTGGTCCGTTCGATGATATAGAGCGGGCGGTCCTTCACCCCTTCGAAGGTCTTGCCGACATACAGCCCGACCACGCCGAGGGTGATCATCATGCAACCGGAAAGGAACCAGATGCTGGTGATCAAGCTCGCATAACCGAGGACGGTGATATCCCCCAAGGCCCACTGCACCAACGTGTACACGACCAATACCAGCGATAGCACGGCGACAATGACCCCGAACTTCACCAACATGCGCAAGGGCTTATCGCTGTACGCTAGGATGATGTCCATGGCAAGCCGGAGCATCCTGTTCAGGTTGTAGCTGCTCTTCCCCACGGTACGTCCTGCATGTTCAACATCCAGTTTGGTGGTCCGGAAACCGACCCACTTCACCATGGTGGGGAAGTAACGGATGCTTTCCCGCAACCGACGGACCTCCGTGATCACTGCTGCGGAATAGATCCCGAAGTTGCCCACGGTCTCGTCCTGTTCGGATCCGGTGAGGTAGCCAAGTGTGCGATAGAAAAGTCGCGAGAAGAGCTTTTTGAAGAAGCCGTCCTTGCGGTCCACACGCCGAGCCAGTACCACATCGTACCCCTTCCGCATTTCCTCCAGAAGACGTGGTATCTCCTCGGGACGATCCTGAAGATCGCAATCCATCACGACCACGGCATCTCCGCTCACTCGATCAAGCCCGGCGGTGATCGCGTAATGCTGCCCGAAATTCCTGCTGAGCTTGAACCCTCTCACGTGATGATCGGCTTTCGCCTCCGCCACGATCACATCCCAACTGCCTTCGGGGCAGGCATCGTCCACCAGGATCAATTCCCAATCGACCCCGAGCGGGATCATCACCGCGCGGATCCGCGCCACCAACTCCGGCACCAATGCTTTGCTCCGATAGACCGGACTGACCACGGAGACCTTCATGTGCTGCGTGCGGGCTGTGTTGTTTGCGCTGGCAATGTAGCCAAGCCATCGCTGGATGTGGCTCGGTCGTACAGAGGATCCGCTGCCGGTCCCGAAGACCCGAACGGATCATCGGGGTACACCTATCCGTTCATCCGGAAGCGGACCAGGAAGCGGAAATACTCCAAGGTGGTACGCGCCAGTTTCATGTTCGACTTTCCGATCCGTTTGCCGGAAGCCAGGATCATGGGCACTTCGATCACGCGGGCTTCCACGCGGATCAGCTTCAGCAAGAGTTCCAACATGCAGATGAAGCCCGGCTCGCTGATCAATCCCGTCCAGCGTTCCTTCACCTTGCGCAATGCGGGAACCCGGTACACGCGGTAGAAGCTGCTGAGGGTGCTCACCTTCAGATCGAAGATGGAGCGGAACAAGAAGTTGGCCGCAGCGGAGAGCAACTTGCGTAGCACGGTGGTCTTCTGGAAGCCGCCGCCCTGTGCGTACACCGATGCCAGCACGAGATCGTAGCCCAAGCCCGCGATGGCGAGCATGTCCGGCAGGATGGTGATGTCCGATGTACGATCCGCCTCCATAGTTACCACTAGGTCGTTGTCGTTCGCTTGTAGAAGGATGTGTTCGAAGCCCACCGCGAATGCATGCCCCGGACCACGATTGATCCCATCGCCCAAAATGGTCGTCCGCTCCATCGGGAAACAGGTCGTGATCACATCGCGTGTGCGATCGCGCGAACCGTCATCGGAGAGGATGATGCGGACATCGGTCCGTGCGACGTAGGGCGCGAGTTCGAGCGCGAGTTTCGGAATGTTCTCCTCCTCGTTGTAAGTGGGGATCAGGAGGAAGACCATCTACGGCACAGGTTGACGGCGTTGCCATTCGATCGCGAGCTTCAAGCCCTCCTCCAGCCCGAACTTCGGCTTGAACCCGAGCATCCTCGAGATCTTCGAGATGTCCGGTACCCGGCGAAGAACATCCTCGTAACCGCCGCCGAAGGAGGAGTAGGGGATGAGGGTGAGCTTGGGCTCCGCATCCTCCGGACGGATCAGTTTCCAGATCAAGCGGGCCAGTCCTTCAATGGTCACCTCGGTGGATGGATCGGAACCAACATTGAAGACTTCATTCTCCGCTTCGTCCTTTTCGATGCAGAGATGAAAACCCTGGATCGTATCCTCCACATAGGTGAAGGTCCGCGTCTGCTGGCCGGTGCCGTGCAATTCAATGGTCTCGTTGCGCAGAGCCTTGCCAATGAACACGGATTGTGGGCCGCCCCACCAGGTCATGTTCTGGTTCGGGCCATAGGAGCCGAAGAGCCGCAGAATGGTGTACTTCAACCCCTTCTCCTCACCCGTTGCAATGAGCTTGTGTTCGCTGTGGATCTTGGATGCAGCATAGGCCCAACGCTTCACCTTGGTGGGACCAAGGACCAGATCGCTCTCTTCGCTGAACGGGATTTTCGGGTTCTTCCCATACACATCGGAGGTGGATGCGAAGACCAGTCGCGCACCGAGTTCAAGTGATCTCGCGATCACATTGGAGGTCATCGTGTTGTTCTCCTCGATGGTCCGATAGCTGTTCGTGTAGCGCGGGATCTTCTGGCTGGCGAGGTGAACGATCGTGTCCCCCTCCAAACCTTTCAACGCATCCGGGTCGCAGAGATCGGCTTCGAGGAAGGTGAAGCGTTCATGACCAATAACCGCTTCCAAGTTGCTCCTGCTCCCATAGCTGAAGTTGTCGATACCGATGACTTGATGTCCGGCGTCAAGAAGCCTGCGTGTCAAATTCGAGCCGACGAAACCGGCTGCACCGGTGATGATGATCCTACGAGGCGTCATTCGAGAGGGAAAGAGTGGAGTGGTGGGGAAAAGTACAGGATGGTCGACTTTCAAAGATCCAGAACGAATGCGGCATGATCAATTCCCTCACGGCGATCGATCAGCAATATGCGCTGGGGTATCCGCGTGTCGACGCGTTGTACCATCGCGTTCATTCCTTCTTCGAAGTGCAGATTCAAGAGCAACGCATCCCGTGCATCACGGAACAAGAGGATATGGTCGTCGGACGATCCGGCTTCCACCAGCTGCGTGATGCTCTTCGCTGCTGGCGCGAGCTTTTCCGGACTCGCGTTTCCGCGATGACCGTGCGCGTGCAGCCAGAATACCGACGAGATCATGATGGACATCTGCACACAACCAACTACTACGGCGCTGATCCGTGCCCACTTCCTTGGCCAACGCCACCATTCCATCCAACCGTAGGCCATCAGGAGAATGACCGCAGGAGCGGAGAAGATGACGTAGTAGTAGCGCATGCCGAAGGTGTGCCCAGCAAAGGCGGACATGACCAGTGCATACAATGGCCCGCTGATCACAAGGAGGATCAGAAGGAGATGTCGCGTGGATCCCCCGCACCATATTCCCACGGCCAGCAACGCAAGCGGTATCGACAATGTTAGCGCCATGACCCGGAGCGGCGGCCCGATGAATTGCAAGGCATTGCCTCCCAACCAAAGCCACTGGACCATGGATTCCTGGATCAAACTGCTCGGCGTGGCGGCTCGTATGAAATCGTCGAACCCGGGGTCCTGCTCGATGGTCGTGCGGTACAGATCCTGGACCTCGGCCATGTTCGCAAGGCCTCGCGATCCCCCCATCATCATCCAACCGCCAAGGATCAGTGCGGTGATCAATGCGGAAATGACCAGTCCTCTCCAATGCGCCGATGATCGGCATGACATCAAGGTGTAACCGGCGTGCGCCAAAAGGATGTACACCGTCAAGTAATGGGTGAGCAGGCCGCAACCAGCGATCACGCCATATAGTAGCACCGTTGCTCCCACAGGTCTCTGCTGGCGTATGATCCGAACGAAAAGGACTGTGGACCACAAGGAGAGGATGGTCGCCATACTATACGAGCGCGCCTCTTGGGAGTAGTCCACGAGTAGTGGTGTGAATGCCGCGATGGCAAGCGCGATCACCGCGACATTTTCATCATGGAAGATAGACCTCGCTGACCAGTACACCACAACGAGCAGGATCAGCCCAAGGCACAACGACAATGAGCGGACAGCGACGTTGCTGTTCCCGAACACATCGGTCCATGCATGGAGTACCACGAGGTACAGTATGCCGTTCCCACCGTCCGTCGCGATGCATGCACGTCGCACCCCCGCAAGATCATCATGCTTCACAAGACCCGCGCGCTGAAAGGGAACATACTCCGGGATGAGCGCAGGGTGAAGGCCATTCGCCTCAAGCACGGAGAACGTTTCATCGTAACCCGTGGCGAACCGATCCAGCGCATGCATCCGCACGCCCACGGCCGCAAGGGCTATGGCGGCTATGGCGAGATACCGTTGTGTGGAGGTCATTCCATGGAAGTGGTGTGCGACCTTGGTTCAACCTAGAACGATCGGATGCTGTACTGGTTGTCCATTGGCCGATGCGAACGCTTCGCGAAAGAGCGATCGAATGATCAACGGAAGGCCAGTGCCACCACCAGGTCCTTGCTCCCTGCTGTATAGGCATAGAAGCCTTCTCCGCTCTTCACGCCGAGTTTGCCTGCGGCGACCATTTGCACGAGCAAGGGACAAGGCGCGTACTTCGGATCACCCAGACCCTCGTGCAACACACGAAGGATCGCCACGCAGGTATCCAGCCCGATGAAGTCGGCCAATTGCAGCGGACCCATCGGATGGGCCATGCCGAGTTTCATGATGGTATCGATCTCCGCCACGCCACCCACGCCTTGCCACAACGTCTGCACGGCTTCGTTGATCATGGGCATCAGGATCCGGTTCGCGACGAAGCCCGCATAGTCGTTCACCGTCACCGGCACTTTGCCGATCGCCGCGCTGAGGTCCACCACGGTCCTTGTTACCGCATCGGAAGTGTTGTACCCACGGATCACCTCCACAAGCTTCATCACCGGCACCGGGTTCATGAAGTGCATCCCGATCACTTGTTCCGGACGCTTGGTCACCGCTGCGATCCGCGTGATGCTGATGCTGCTGGTGTTCGTGGCAAGGATGCACGACGCGGGTGCTGCTGCGTCGAGATCACGGAAGATCTTCAGCTTCAGGTCCACGTTCTCAGTAGCTGCTTCCACAACGAGTTCGGCACTCTTCACACCGGAAGCCAATTCAGTTCGCGTGGTGATGTTGCCCAAGGTGGTGGCCTTCCGCTCCTCAGTGAGCGTTCCCTTGGCCACTTGGCGGTCCAGGTTCTTGGTGATGGTGGTAAGTCCCTTATCAAGACCGGCCTGCGCAATGTCGATGAGGACCACCGTGTGCCCGTTCTGAGCGAAGACGTGTGCGATGCCGTTGCCCATCTGGCCGGCGCCGATAACAGAGATGTTCATGAGGTGAAGGAATGGATGGCGAATGTAGAGGCGACGGCAAGTAAGGGCGAAGCGTGCATCGCACTTACTTGCCGTCGCCCTTCAGGATGATGAGCACGGTGTACGCCAGGATCTTCAGATCCACGGCAAGGCTCATGTTCTCGATGTAGAGGATGTCATACTTCAAGCGTCGGATCATCTGCTCCACGTTCTCGGCATACCCGAATTTCACTTGGCCCCAACTGGTGATGCCCGGACGCACTTTGTGCAGGTGCCGGTAGTGCGGAGCCATCTCTGTGATCGCATCGATGAAGAACTGGCGCTCCGGCCGTGGTCCCACCAGACTCATCTCACCCTTCAACACATTCCAGAACTGGGGCAGTTCATCCATCCGTGTGCGGCGCATCCAGCGGCCGATCGGGGTGATCCGCGGGTCCGATGCGCTGCTCAGTTGCGGGCCGTTCGATTCCGCACCGCAGACCATGCTGCGGAATTTGATGATCCAGAATGGGCGCCCGTGCCAGCCGATGCGTTCCTGTTGGAAGAAGACGGGGCCTTTGCTGCTCCATTTCACCAGCAGGCCAAGCACCAGGAAGAGCGGGGAGAGGATGATCAGTGCGATAGTGCTCACTGTGACATCGGTCATCCGTTTCAGGGAGAATTGCCACGCTGGCATGATCTCGGGGTTCACCGCGATCAGCGGCGTGCCGAAGATGCTCGTCATCTTCACCGAGCCTGATAGGATATCATACATGTCCGGGATCACCTTGATCCGGACGCCGCTCCCTTCCAGTTCGTTCATGATCCTGCTCATGTGTTCGTGTTCCCCTGAATCCACTGCGATGATCACCTCCTCCACGGAGTGGGTGATGATGATCTGCCGCAACTCGTGCCACTTGCCCAAGCGCGGTTGGCCCACCGTCGCCAGCAACTGATCACCACCATTCACATTCACGAAGCCGATGAAGCGGTTGCCGGGCGACTTCTTCATCCCTTCGATCTCGTGATAGATCGCCAGCGCTTGTTCGTTCCCGCCGACCAGGATGGTGTTGAAGCCGATGCGCCGGTCGTGGACCTTGCGCACCGTGGCACTGGTGATCAGGAAGCGCAGCGGGAAGGTGATCCCGAATTGCAGGATGAACAATGCGATGAACGACCGGTAGTGGTACTTCGTGCTCGGGACCTCATCATCCAACAGCAGGACGAAGAAGATCACCAACACGCCAAAGAGTGAGACCAGCAATGTCTGGCCGAGTTCCTTCGTTCGGAAGCGGCGGTAGACCTCACTGTAGCCGCCAACGAGGGTGTACAGGCCGAACCAGAACAACGGGACCAGAACCAGACCCTTGAAGTAATTGCCATCCCAGGTCAACGGTACTTCGTAGCCCGCCTTGATGGGATCCAGGTACAGTTTGCGGTAGGCGAAGAAGAGCGTCCATGCGGCCGCGCTGCCGAGCACGTCGGCGATCACGTATTTGGCCACTTGGGTCCTTCTGCCGTTCATGGTTGCAAGCGAAGGAGTTTCACATTGTCCAGATAGACCTCCGCAGAACCTGATCCTTCCGGCAATTCGGCCTCGATATAGATGTCCCGCTCCGCGATCGGGCTGTTGAAGAACGAGCTCAGGTCCACATACAATTTGTTCCAGGGCATGGACCCATCCGAACGCAAGGTCGCGGGCACATACAAATAGGGCTCGGAGCGCGCTGAACCATTGTAGGTGTAGAGCAGGCCGATGGTGATGAGTACGCTGTTCCGGTGCTCGATCTCCAGGAACGCCGGTCCTCCGTAGCTATCGAAATCCTCGTCGGTGTACACGCGTACACGGCGGTGTTCCGGGTCAAGGCGGAACCCGGCACATGGGCTGTTCTCCACATAGAGCAGTTCCGGATGCTCTGCGGGCAGATAACGTGTAAGGAGCGTATCGCTGTCCGTAGTGGTGTTCAATTGGAAGAAGGTGTCCTCGAACCCTTCGATCCATAGATCCGCTTGTGGGATGTACTCGACCACCGGGTTCACCGTCGTGGTCCCTTCCTTGTTCAGGGAGATGTTCGAAGTCCACGTGGTATAGAAAGGATAGCGAAGCCGGTCATCGAAGGTGCCGTTCCGCTTGATCGCCGGTACCACATCGATCCGGTGTTGCCCTTCGGAAAGAATGGGTACACGGGCAGGCAATTCCCACACGCCGACAAAGCTCTCGTCGATGCTCACCCACACATCCGTGATCTTCGTGGTGGCCGATCCCTGGGCGGTGGTGGTGGTCAGGGATACCGCAGGGATCTCCAGATACGCGGGGACCTTGTCCCCCTTGTTGCACGCCGCAAGGAGAATCAGGAAAGGAGCCAATACCGCGTACCGTAGAGTCATACTATCAAGCAGGCAACGCAAAGTCCGGTCGATCAGTATGTACGGTTCATACATTTCGTACAACCATGCCGGCGAGCACTTGGTGTGCCGTCTCCAATGCGGCACAGGCCTGCTCTATGGTCACCACTGGCGTTGAGCCATCCTGGATCGCCTTGGCGAAGGCGGTCAATTCCTCCCGGATCGCGTTGGTCTTGGGGATCTCGGGCTTTTCAAAGGCGATCTCGCGGCTGCCCTTTCCCTCACCGAGGTCGATGGTCACCGCGAACGGATCCGGTTCGCCATGAACCGTCCGCATCCTGACCACCTCCGTTTCCTTGGTGAGCATATCCACCGAGATATAGGCGTCCTTTTGGAAGAAGCGGCACTTGCGCATGTTCTTCAAACTGATCCTGCTGGCCGTGAGATTCGCCACGCAGCCGTTCGCGAATTCGATCCGTGCATTGGCGATGTCCGGCGTATCGCTTACCACGGCCACCCCGCTGGCACTTACCTGCGCCACCGGACTTTGTACCACGCTTTGTACGATGTCGATGTCGTGGATCATCAGGTCCAGCACCACGCTCACATCCGTGCCGCGGGGATTGAATTGGGCCAACCGATGCGACTCGATGAACATCGGATCCTTGAAGTAAGGCAGCGCAGCTTGAAATGCTGGGTTGAACCGTTCCACATGTCCCACCTGCACCACACGTTCCACCTTCGTGGCCAAGGCCACTAATTCGCGTGCTTCCTCCACCGTGTTCGTCACCGGTTTCTCTATGAAGACATGCGACCCGCGCTCCAAAGCCGCCTTTGCCAGCTTGAAGTGTGAAAGGGTGGGGGTGACGATATCCACAACATCCACTTGCGCCAGAAGATCCTCCGCATTCGGGAATACCGTGGCACCGAACTCCTTGTGGAGCGCCTCACACTTCTCGGGATGCGGATCATGAAAGCCCACCAATTCGAAGGCGGGCACCTCGAGCAATTGTTGGACGTGGATGCGACCCAGATGGCCGGCACCCAATACCCCTATTCGAATTCGTTCGTTCATCGATCCATTCGTCACACCATTCCGGAAAGGCCGGCAAAAGTAGCCGTCAAAGTCTGGCCGACGCATCGCCTACTTTTGGCGCCGTGGGATCGAATAGCGCGGACAATTACCGCCACCAGGGCATGCGCCGCAAGTTGGTGGAACATTTACAGGGAAAGGGGATCACGGATACGGCAGTGCTGGAAGCCATCGGAAGGGTTCCTCGACACTTGTTCATAGACGATACGGCCTTCCTCAACAAGGCATACGACGACCACGCATTCCCCATCGGCTGCGGACAGACCATCTCCCAGCCGTACACGGTCGCGTTCCAGTCGGAATTGCTCCGGTCCTCCAAGGGAATGAAGGTTCTGGAGGTGGGTACGGGAAGCGGATATCAATGTGCCGTGCTGTGTGAACTCGGCCTCAAAGTCGTCAGCATCGAGCGGCACCGTCCACTGTACTTATTGACCAAGTCGCGCATGCGCGACCTGGGTTACAAAGCAAGCCTGCACCATGGCGACGGCTATAAGGGAGTGGAACGGGAGGCCCCGTTCGATCGGATCATTGTAACGTGCGGAGCACCGGAAGTGCCAATTGCATTGCTTGCTCAATTGAAACCGGGCGGCCGTGCGGTCATTCCGGTAGGACTGGGGGAGGTACAGCGCATGGTGGTGATCGAAAAGGACATGAGCGGTCATTGCAAGGAAATGGACAAAGGCGCCTTCCGGTTCGTGCCGATGCTTGCGGATAAGGCGTGATCCGCCTTGCCCGAATTGTTCACATGATGTTCACAACGATGGGCTTGGCGCTTCACTACCACGCGTCAACGAAGCCCATGTCCAGTATTGTTCGAGTTCTCTTTCCGGACATGAGTAGTTGGTCTTCAACGGATTCATGGTTCTGGAGCAATGCGGCTCTACTTCATGTCGATCACATCGGTATTGACTTTCGTCATCAACGATCTATCGTTGACAATGCAACGGACGGTGCATATGTTTGCCCCCCTCAAGACCAGACTTTTGGTCGAGGTAGATAAAAGGAAACCAAACCAAACCCAATGAAAAAGACGATACTGTCCTTTGCACTGCTGGGGGTCTGCTCGATCGCGAGTGCCCAGCTCTCCACCCGGGAGAACCAGGATACCCGGTACAAGTTCGGTGGACGACCTGTGGCAGGCGATATGGCGCTGACCTTCGGGATCACCATCAACAACACCGAGATCGGTGGCAAGACCGTTCCGGCCTGGAACCTCTTCAGCCGCGGCAACCTGATCACCGCGAAGAAGTACATCCGGGACGATGTGGCCATTCGTGCGGGTATCGCACTGTACCGCGATTCGCGGTCCATCAAGGGTGACGTGGATTCCATCCCCGGCCAGCCTTGGACGAACTCGGCTTACGAGTTCAAATCCGCCCAGCGTCAGTACATGTTCGTACCCGGTATCGAGAAGCACTTCAGCAGCTCGAACATCTTCGACGTGTACACGGCAGGTGACCTGTTCCTCGGTTTCGGTCGCGACAAGTCGATCGACAGTCAGACCAACACGGACAGCCAGACATCTTCCATGACCAAGACCACCCCCTACACCATCGTTGGTCTGGGCGGCGTGATCGGTGTGAACGTGTTCGTGCTCGACCTCCCCATCAGCGTTGGTGTGGAGTACGGTATGAGCGCTTTCTGGATGATGGGCAACAAGACCAAGGTTGAAGTGGAGGAGTTCAACGGAACTTCCTACGAGTACTTCACCGTGGAGGATGCCAACAACCTCGATGGCTCTGCGTTCAGCGGAAACGGTGCACAGTACAGCAGCGTGAAGCAGAAGTACATGCGCATGGACAGCAACGACCAGGTGCGTATGGTGGTGAACATCTACTTCAACTAAGAACCACTACGTAACCACACAGCAGCAATGAAGAAGATCAAAGCGATAATCCTGCTGCCACTGGCCGTAGTAGTCATGTTCTCTTCCTGCACGATCTATTCGAAGTCCATCGCGGGCACTTCGGTGGAGACGCAGATCCAATTCCGGATGGAGGACCTGGAATACATCGGTGATGTGAGCGGTACCGCTACGCAATCATTCCTGTTCGGAGTGTTGCCTATCGGCGGTCGCCGTTTCCATGTGGCCAACATCGGCGGCGGGGGTCTCATCCCCCAGGACCGTATGACGAACAATGCCTTGTACGACGCGTTGATGCAGCGTGAGGACGCCGATTTCGTCCTGCCGCTCTCCAGCAGCTCCGTGCGCGACCAGATGTTCATGGGCAACCGCACCACGCTCACTGTGCGTGCAAAAGCCTTCCGCATCAAGTCCAAGTAAGGTTCTCAACGACCGATAGTGCAGAGGCCGCGAGCGATCGCGGCCTCTGTTCATTTGGTCCCGGCCCTACCTTTGGCACCACCCATTCCATGATGACATCACGATCGATCCTAGGGACATTGGTCCTCGTTGCCGCGCTCACGGCCTGCAAGCGGGAGAGCACCATCCCCATCCTCACGATCTCTCCGGCGAACCACGACATCGCCGCGACTTCCGGCGACGTGGTCGGTTTCGTGATCGGTGGACGATCGGAGAATTCGACGCTTGCGCGCATCCTGATCCAGTCCAAGCGAGGCAACGGATTCACCACCACGGTGAAGGACTCCAGCCTGAGTGGTACCCGGTTCGTTTGGAATTGGGAGTATCTGGTCGCCCACGCCACCGATCCCTACAACGAACTACTCACCTTCACGCTCTTCGATGCCAACGGTGATCAGATGTCCACCACGCGGAAGTTGTATGTGAGCTTGAGCCAGACCGTGCTACAGGAGACTTCGGGTCATTTGTTCTACACCCGGAGTTCGGCGCTGCATCCCGAAGCCGCGTTCGATGTACAGGAGCGGGTGCAGGTACTGTACACGGTGGATAGCGCGCGCCGCGATGTGCAGGACAACACCATGGGGGGGGCGGATGACCTTAGCCGCTCATGGATCTCCCCCGCAGGTGGACGCTTTGTCCGCTTCAATGGATTCGACTACGCCAATGCAACTGACGTTTCCCTGCGGAATGCATTCAACTCAGGGATCCCTTCGGAGCAATTGGACAACTTGACCACGGGCGATCTGATCATCACCCGGTTGGGCAGCTTGGCCCCGAATAATGGGTACTATGCCGTCCTCAGGATCACCGATGTGATCGACGAAAGTGGTTCGGACAACGATCGCTACACCTTCAACCTGAAGTGGGCCTCCTTCGTGGAGTGACGCGTTACTCCGTGGGGTAGGCTCGAACGAGTCCCATGCGACCTGTCCTGACCTCCGACGATCTGCGCAAGGCGGATGCTTGGACGATCGCGAATGAGCCGATCACGTCCTTGGCATTGATGGAGCGTGCGGCAACGGCTTGCACGGGCCGGATCCTTGAATACTTCGCAAGTCATCCGGACGGCAAACCGCCGATCGTCGTCTTTGCGGGCATGGGCAATAACGGCGGCGATGGGCTGGTGATCGCTCGTCAATTGAAGGCCGCTGGGTTTCCTGTTCGTGCGGTTCGGGTGAAGCACCGGGCTACTGCGAGTGCGGACAACGAAACGAATTGGCGTGCGGCACAGGAAGCCGGAGTTCCTTGTTCGGAGATCGATACAGCGCCCGATGGCGCGTGGGTCAATGACGGGGAACTCGTGGTGGATGCCCTCTTCGGTACCGGCTTGCGAGGACCGTTGACCGGTCTCGCGGCGGATGTAGTCCGGGCGATCAACGACAGTCATGCACCGGTGATCGCGATCGACCTTCCATCCGGTCTGGTGGCCGAGGACAATGCGGACAACGATCCAGCAGCGATCGTTCAAGCGAGATCCACCCTGACACTACAAGTTCCCAAGCTGGCTTTGCTCCTTGCGGACAACGCACGGTACGTGGGAGAATGGGAAGTAGTACCCATCGGGTTGGATGAAGAGTTCATTGCCAAGATCCCTGCGCTGTATCACGTGATCGAAGCGGCGGACATCGCCGCGTTGTTGCCATCTCGCGAACGCTTCGCGCACAAAGGCACCTTCGGCCATGCGATGCTGATCACCGGAAGCACCGGGAAGATGGGTGCTGCTGTCCTTTCGACGCGCGCGGCGACGCGAAGCGGTGCAGGCCTTGTCACCGTGCATGTTCCGGCTGACGGTCTTTCGATCCTGCAATCAGCCGCGCCCGAAGCGATGGGATCCGCGGACCTCGATCCGGACCGGATCACTGCACTGCCGGTTCTCGAAGGCATGACCGCCATTGGCATCGGACCCGGACTTGGAGCCGCCGAGGACAGTCAGCAGGTGGTGAAGAAGGTCTTGCAGTTCGCGGTGTGTCCGATCGTGGTCGATGCGGATGGATTGAACGCCATCGCGGCCAATCCGACCTGGGGTGCGTTCCTTCCTTCCGGGACGATCCTCACCCCGCATCCGAAGGAGTTCGATCGACTTGCAGGCACGCCATCGACCTCGAGCTACGATCGTCTTCAACGTTGCCGGGAACTTGCGCAGCGCTGGCGGTGTCACATCGTCCTGAAGGGTGCGTGGACGGCGATCTGCGACCCGAACGGAAAAGTGTTCTTCAACCCGACAGGAAACCCCGGCATGGCCAAAGGCGGTTCGGGAGATGCGCTCACTGGACTGCTCACTGGCTTGTTGGCGCAAGGACTTGATCCGTTGCGTGCGTGCTTGGTCGGTGTATACGTACACGGCCTCGCCGGTGATCTCGCTGCCGAGCGCCAAGGCATGGACGGCATGACGGTGAGCGACCTCATCGAGTCGCTGCCTGCGGCGTGGCAACAGCTGCGGGATCTCTAGAACAGATCGTCCACCGGGCCTTTGCCTTCGCGTAGGATAACCGGTGCGCCATCGCTCACATCGATAATGGTGCTGCCTTCCAAGCCACAGACGCCTGCGTCCAGCACGAATTCCACCTGATGGCCGATGTGCTCATCGATGCGCTCCGGGTCGGCGGTGTAGTCGAGTAGCTGGTCGGGGTCGTGAACGCTAGCGGCCACGAGCGCGTGTCCCAATTCATTCACCAAGGCCATGGGAACCGGATGGTCCGGCACGCGGATACCGACCGTGCGGCGGTTGTTCTTGAACAATTTCGGGATGGCCGCGCTGGCCTGAAGAATGAACGTGTACGGACCCGGCAGCGCACGCTTCATCAATCGGAAAGTGGCGGTGTCCACGCTCCGTGCGTAGGCGCTCAATTGGCTGAGGTCCGCGCAGATCAGCGAGAGTTCCGCCTTGTGCGGCTTCACGCCTTTCAAGCGCGCCACTTCCTCGATCGCGCGCGCACTTTCGGAACTGCACACGTACGCGTAGACGGTATCGGTGGGGCAAATGATCACAGCGCCGCTGCGCAGCGCTTCCACCGCCGTGCGGATCTTACGCGTCTCGGGATGCGTAGGGTGCAGCGTGATCAGCATGCCGCGATCACACCTTCGCCATAGCGGCGGCCGCCTTCTTGTGGTCGGCAAGGAATTTCTCCAGGCCGATGGTGGTGAGCGGATGATCGAAGAGGGCCACGATGGCGCTGAGCGGACAGGTGGCCACATCGGCGCCGACCTCCGCGCACTGGATGATGTGCATGGGGTGGCGGATGCTCGCCGCGAGGATCTCGGTGGTGTAACCGTAGTTGTCGTAGATCGTCCGGATGGTATCGATCAGTGCGACGCCGTCGGTGCTCACATCGTCCAAGCGACCGATGAAGGGAGAAACGTAAATGGCGCCTGCCTTCGCGGCCAGCAGCGCTTGTCCGGCGGAGAAGATCAAGGTGCAATTGGTCTTGATGCCTTTGTTGCTGAAATACTTCAGCGCTTTCACACCATCGCGGATCATGGGCACCTTCACCACGATG
>Ga0138256_10000378_pt1 | contig 49630 bp, 38 predicted proteins | sample KNB2016incub_MG_FD_105486 | JGI IMG/M metagenome (GOLD analysis project Ga0138256, IMG submission 105486) | Active sludge microbial communities from wastewater in Klosterneuburg, Austria - KNB2014incub_MG | ecosystem: Engineered > WWTP > Activated sludge > Unclassified | place: Austria...
GTGCGGGCTACTGACACCTGCGGGGCTACTGACACGTTCTTTGTGATCTTTGCATTTAAGAACGGATCCCGCAGAGTCGCGGAGCCGCAGAGGAAGAGCGGACGGGGGCGTCCGCGTTCCGACGGAAGGTAGACGGGAGACGGCAGACGGCAGACGGGAGACGGGAGAGGGGCGGGGTTTGTGCTTGAAGGTGGGGAGGGATTCGGCTAAAATGGAAGATTGCCGGGACGGGCGGTTTTTGTCCGGGTCTTCCCTTAGAAACCCCGATTTGGCAACTTAAGGCTGGGCGCGAACATCCAAAGCTGGCTTCCGAGCCGCAGGATCGATGTGCGGAAGCCTTTATAAAGAATAGGGATCGAGAAATCAAAATGAGTACAGGAACTGAAACGGGATCTGCCGCAACTGCCGGACTTAGAGGCGTTGTCGCCGCACAGAGTTCGATCGGCGACGTCAATGGCGAGCAGGGAATTTTAATTTACCAGGGCTATAACATTCATGACCTCGCTGAGCATTCTACGTTCGAAGAGGTCATTTATCTTTTGTGGAACGGGCGGCTTCCGAAATCGGACGAGCTCGCCGATCTGAAGTCGCGTGTTCGGGCGAATTATGCGGTTCCGGCCGAAGTTTTCGCGTTCATGAAGAACTTCCCCAAGGACGCCGATCCGATGGACGCCCTTCGCACGGCGGTTTCTTCGCTGGACTTTTACGACAAGGCCGGCCACGGCACCGATCGTGAGAATGCGATGAACTCTGCGATAAAGTTGACGGCCCAGATCGGCACGATCGCCGCGGCTTTCGACCGCATCCGCAGCGGAAAGGAAGTTGTCGCGCCGGACACGAGCCTTTCGATCGCGGAGAATTTTCTTTATATGCTTCGCGGCGAAAAGCCGACGGCCGACGAGGCTCGTATGTTCGACGTTTGCCTGATCCTGCACGCGGACCACGAATTGAACGCCTCGACGTTTACGACGCGCGTAGTCGCCGGTACGCTTGCGGATATGTACGGATGTGTAACTGCTGGAATAGCAGCCCTTGCGGGACCGCTCCACGGCGGAGCGAACACCAATGTGATGAAGATGCTCATCGAGATCGGCTCGCTCGACAAGGTCGATGCGTGGGTCGATAAGGCTCTCGAAGAGAAGCGGAAGATCATGGGGATCGGGCACGCTGTTTACAAAACGGAAGATCCGCGGGCGACGTGGCTCCGACGCTATTCGAAGCAGATGGCCGAAAAGACGGGCGAATCCAAGTGGTTCGATATGTCGCAACGCATCGAGAAACTGATGAACGAGAAAAAGGGTATGTTCCCGAACGTCGATTTTTACTCGGCTTCGACATACTATCTGATGGGAATTCCGCTCGATCTCTTCACGCCGATCTTCGCCGTGAGCCGCATTTCGGGCTGGACCGGACACGTCCTTGAACAGTACGCGAATAACAAACTCATACGCCCGCGCGCCGAATACATCGGCCCGCGCGACCTAAAATACACTCCGATCGAAGAGCGTTAAATTCTCTTGCGGGAAGAAAGTTTAGGAAAAGGCCTCGGGAGTGTGAGTTCCCGAGGCTTTGTTTTTGGCGGTTGCGTGGAAATTCAACTGTGAATGAACGCGATCGGCAAAATGCGGAAACCGCAAAGAGCGCGAAGGTTTGCGAAATGTCATACCGAACGATCCTAAAGGATCCTATTAAGTCCGTCGTGGCAGTTTTGAGACGGGATTTGGCAAATCCGTGCTACATTTGAGGTGCAAGTTCAAATGGCGCTGACCGATCTAATTCCAATCATTCCCATCCTGGCTCTTGCCGGGCTAAGCATTTTTGTCAAGAGTATTGTTGGCTTCCGCGTTCGGAATCTTCTGGGGGCGAGCCTGATCGTGTATTTTCTTGCGCTGTTTTTTATTGCGTCTGAGAATAGATACCCATTTTTGTTCGGCGCGATCATTTCATCCCTTTTTATTTTCAAAAGCTTCAGGCCCGCCCCGTCTAACCACCACGCTAGATAGCTGGGGAGGTTACTTATTGGACATACGAACTGCGGGCCGGGAAGTCGCCGGGGAGGCCGAATTGCGTAAAGGCAAACCCTGCGGTCGATCGGAGCATATACCACGCGCCTTGCGATGGCCTGAAGACGGCAAGGTCTTTTTGCCCGTCGCCGTCGTAATCGCCGGGGACGGGAAGGTCGCCGGCGGCGCCGAATGCGGCGGCGTAGAAACTGCTGTTCTCGCTCCGAAGGACGTACCAAATGCCGCTCGCTTCGCGGAAGACTGCGATATCCGCTTTGCCGTCGCCGGTGTAATCAGCCGGAACCGGCGTGTCGCCGGCGGTGCCGAACGAAACAGCGGCGAAACTCGCGTTCGAGCTGTTCAGCCTGTACCAGACGTTCGTTGAAGGGCGAAAGACCGCGATATCGGCTTTGCCGTCACCGTCAAAATCACTCGGAGTCGGTTGGTCGCCGGCCATCCCAAATTGCCGCACTTGGATCCCCGAATCCGAACCGGCGATGTACCACGTTCCCGTCGAAGGTCGGAATACGGCGAGGTCTGCACTGCCGTCGGCGTCGAAATCGGCGGGTGCCGGAACGTCACCTTGCGAGCCGAACCCTACGCCATAGAACGTCGAGTCCTCGCTTCTGAGTACATACCAAAAGCCGTTCGAAGGCCGCCAAACGGCGATGTCGGTCTTACCGTCGCCGGTGAGATCCGCGGGCACGAGCTTATCGCTGTCAAGCCCGAAACTGTATGCTGCGAATCCAGCCGAAGATCGCTGCACGTACCAAACGCCCGTGTCGGGCCGGAAGACGGCCACATCCGACTTGCCGTCGCCATCGTAATCGTTGCTCGGCATCAACAGATGCGGCGGCGTGTCGATGACCTCAAAATCAGAGCCTTTGACACGCGAGAGCGAACTAAGCTCTTCGTCGTCCCAAAGCGGGTCGTGCGTGCCTGAGACGTACCAATTCGAGCCGTTGTCGGCAAGGATCATCCCGTACTTCTGCATCGCGCGGAGGATCACACGGACATTCTCACTGAACGCGGGGTTGTCCACGTTGAAACTCGGTTTTAGGCGTACGCGAAGACCCATCGGCGGTGCGTTCTGGTTTGTCGTACTGCCTGCGCTATGTGTCGCGGGGTAAACATACGCCTGCCGCGTAACGCTCGCCGTGAAGCGAAATGCGTGGCGGATCTCACCGGCGAGAACTTCGTCGCGGCGGACGAGGCCTGGGAACACAGCAAGCCCGGCGGCATCGGCAGACGTCCAGCCAAGCGGACGCAATTTGTTCGAACGCAAGTTCCAACGACTGCCGCTGCCGGCCGTCCAGCTTGCGCCGTTGTTTACAGGGAATGAATAATACGTCTCAAACAGCCGCCAGTTGTCGCGATCAAGCACGAGGACGTGGCGGTCGCCGTCGGACGCGCTGCCGCCTTCGATCGGCGCATTTGAAGGAATCGGGTACGGCCCGGCGTCGCTCTCGTCCGGATACCATACGAATTCGACCGGAACCGGCGTTTGCGACCCCGGCACGACAACATACGGGATCCCGATGGGGCTGCCCTCCCAGAATGTGCCGAAATCCGGATGAAGACCGGTGTTAAGGCCGATACTCGAAATGATATTCTGCGAGTTCGGATGGACGCGGAACTTCGAAATGTCCATATTCCAGGCGTTATTCGCGGGGAATGGCCGCGCGCCGTTGAGGCTCGCTCCGATGCCGAGGGAAGGCGTCGGCTGAGGCGATTGTGCAATGCAAATGCTTGCAAACAATAGACTTAATAACGTAGTGCGAAACATATGATCTTATGTGCGGATGGCGCAAGAGCTTCGAGGTTCGTGGGAGACAAGCGATTCTGTTATGGATAATTGTATGCGTTCGAGCTTGAGGTGGTCAAGAAGTTTTAACAATGGCAAACGCAACACGCATCGCTCCCGATTCTGACAAGGTCGTGGCAGTTGAGGTAAGATATGGGGCTGAGGTGCCAGCGAAAAAAGATGAGTAGAACAATAACCGCCTTGGTCGCGTTGTTCACGATCTTCGTGATCGGGAATATCGTGATCGTCGCCCAAGATATGAAACCACCAATTGCCAAAAAGGTTCCGCACGTATTGAAGATCCACGGTTACGAGATAACGGATAATTACGCATGGCTGCGCGACCGTTCGGACAAGAAGAACCCCGATATCATCAAGTATCTCGAGGACAACAACAAATACACAGAATCGTTCATGGGCAAGCACAAGGCGTTTGCCGATTCGCTCTATAAGGAGATGCTCGGCCGCATAAAGCAGGACGACACGAGCGTGCCGTATCATAAGGGCGGCTACTGGTATTTCACGCGGACGGAAGAGGGCAAGCAATACCCGATATTCCTTCGCGGAACGAAACGCGACGGTTCGGATGCGACGGTCGTCATCGACCAGAACGAACTTGCGAAAGACCACGAGTATTTTGCGATCGCGGAATTCGATGTGAGCGATGACGGCAACATTCTCGCGTTCTCGACGGATACGACGGGTTACAGGCAGTACACGCTGCAATTCAAGGACCTAAAGACGGGTAAGATGCTGCCGGAGAAATTCGAGCGCGTAACGTCGTTCGTCTGGACGCCCGACAACAAGACGGTTTTCTTCGGCACGGAAGACGACGTTTCGAAGCGATCGGATCTTGTGTTTCGATACGCGCTCGGCGGCGATAAACCGACGCAGGTCTATAACGAAAAGGATGTGCTTTTCAACACGGGCGTCGGGCGTTCGCGCGACGGGAAGATGCTTTTTATCGGCTCATCGGCGATGACGATGAACGAATATCGATATCTTCCTTCGGACACGCCGACGGCAGAATGGAAAGTTCTCTCCGCGCGGCGCGAAGGGCATCAATATACGCCGGATTTCGATATGGGCGAATTCTACATCGTGACCAACCGCGACGGAGCTGAGAATTTTAAGGTAGATCGCGCTCCGGCCAGCGATCCGAGCGAGAAGAATTGGAAGCCTTTCATCGCATACAGAGACGATGTTCATATCGAAGGTATAGACTTTTTCAAGGACTATGCGGTCGTTTCCGAGAAGGAGAACGGCATTGAATATCTTCGCGTGATGGATCGTAAAACGCGTCGTGCCGACATACGCATCAAGACGGACGAGGACGTCTATACGATGAACTTGTCGAACAATCCGGAATACGACACGCCGACCGTTCGATACAACTATGCGTCGATGATAACGCCTTCGTCCGTGTATGAATTCGACCTGAAGGCCCGAAAGAGCACACTGCTGAAGCAACAGGAAATTCCGAGCGGTTACGACAAAACGAAGTACGAAACGACACGCGTCTGGGCGACGGTTCGCGACGGCGTAAAGGTGCCGATCCTGATCATGATGAGGAAAGGCACGAAGCTCGACGGCAAGTCGCCGATGTTGCTTTACGGCTATGGTTCGTATGGAGTGAGCATAACGCCGAGCTTTTCGACGTCTCGCTTGTCTCTTGTCGATCGCGGAATGATCTACGCCATCGCGCAGATACGCGGCGGCGGCGAACTCGGTGAAAAGTGGCGTCTTGCGGGACGAATGAACTCGAAGCTGAATACGTTCAATGATTTTGTCGATTCCGCAAAATGGCTCACCGCGAACAAATACACTTCGTCCGATAGGCTCGTAATTCAAGGCGGTTCGGCGGGCGGTCTGCTTGTCGGAGCGGCGGTCAATCAATCGCCCGAGACGTTTCACGCGGTGATCGCGCAGGTGCCTTTCGTCGATGTGATGAACACGATGCTTGACGACACGCTGCCGCTCACGACTGGCGAGTGGATCGAGTGGGGCAATCCGAACGAGAAAAAAGCTTGGGACTATATGGTGCAATATTCGCCGTATGACAACGTCAAAAAACAGCCGTACCCGAATATGCTGATCGAGGTATCTATCAACGATAGTCAGGTCCCGTATTGGGAAGGTGCGAAATTCGCCGCGAAATTGCGCGAGTACAACACGAACGCGAAGTCCGCGATCCTGCTGAAGACCAATATGGGTGCGGGCCACGGCGGTTCTTCCGGCAGATACGATCGGCTGAAGGAGATCGCGTTCGATTATGCGTACGCCCTGACGCAGGTCGGCGTCGAGAAATAGATAGCCATCGCGAATGTTTTTGGAGAATTGTGCATTGCCCTGCCAATCTACAATTCTCCAATTCACAATCGACAATAAAGACCGCATAATTCTCAAGAAAAGCCTGTAAATCCTGTTCTATTAGCCATTTATTTCAACGGTTATGTGTGGAATAAACGGCATTGCTTTGCGTGAAGGACGCGTCGATGAGAGTCGGCTCGTTGCGATGCGTGATGTGCTCGAACATCGCGGGCCCGACGATGCAGGCGTTTTCTTGGACGAAAATGTCGGTCTGGGGCATCGGCGTTTGAGCATTGTCGATGTTAAGGGCGGCATACAGCCGATGCGACGCGGCGATTCGACGATCGTCTTTAACGGCGAGATCTACGATCATCGCAATAGCCGAAAAATGCTTGCCAAAGACGGCGTTGAATTTACGACGACGTCCGATACGGAAACGATCCTTGCGCTCTACGAAAAGCACGGTCGAGAGGTCGTCGAACATCTTCGAGGGATGTTCGCATTCGCGATCTGGGACAAGTCGAAGCAGCGCCTTTTTATCGCGCGCGATCGACTTGGCGTTAAGCCGCTCTATTACGTTCATAAAGACAACGGCGATCTATATTTTGCTTCCGAGATCAAGGCTCTCTTTGCCGCCGGAGCGATAAAGCCGGAAGTGAATTTCGCGGCTCTTCAGGATCAGTTTGCGAATCACGGGACATGCGGCGATTCGACGCTGTTCGCGGGCGTCAAACGGTTGAAGCCGGGCAATACGCTTGAATGGAAGAATGGCAAGATCGAGATACGCGAATATTGGGATCTAGAGTTCGAGCCGAAAGCTACCCGCGCAAGTGAGCGCGACTTTGTCGAAGAGTGGCGCGAGATGTTTCGCGAGGCGGTCGAGATGCGGCTGATGGCCGATGTGCCGCTTGGAATGTTCCTCTCGGGCGGCATTGATTCGTCGGCGATCGCTGCGGAAATGTCGCAGCTTGTTGACGAACCGATCAAGACGTTTTCCGTCGCGTTCGATGACCGAGAGGCAAACGAGCATCATTACGCGCGGCTCGTTGCGAACAGGTTCGGAACCGATCATCACGAGACGATCGTTACGCCGGATGAATTCTTTGCGACCTTGCCAAAGCTCGTTTGGCACGAGGACGAACCGCTCGGGTTCCTTGCGAGCGTTCCGCTTTTCTTCGTCTCGAAACTTGCAGCTGAACACGTAAAGGTCGTGCTCACGGGCGAAGGTTCGGACGAGACGCTCGCGGGCTACGGGCGTTACGCGAAGGCGCTGAAGCTGCTCGAACTCGGCGAACGCTATGAGGCGGTAACGCCGGCGTTCATACGCGGAGCGGTTCGCGGCGGAGTCGCGGCATTGCCGACGGCGCTTGGGCAAAAGCTCGGCCGAACATTCCTCGCGCGCGATGCGGATATTGAGAATCTTTTCTTTGATAACTTTGCGGTCTTCCCGAAACGCGAGCAGAAACGTCTGTTCTCAAAGGAAGCACGCGAACATTTTGGGTTGGCGGGAGCGTATGACGAGCACGACGTGCTGCTTTTGAAAACTGATGCCGAGGACACGCTCGACAAGCTGCTCTACGCTGACACCAAAACTTACCTGCACGAACTTTTGATGAAACAAGACCAGATGTCGATGGCGGCATCGATCGAGAGCCGCGTGCCGTTCTTAGATCACAAGCTCGTTGAATTTTCGGCGCGTATGCCGCGAGAGATGAAGCTTCGCGGCGCGACGACGAAATGGATACTTCGCGAGGCGATGGCAGGCATTTTGCCGCAGGAGATATTGACGCGGCCGAAGATGGGATTTCCCGTGCCGTTGGGGAAATGGCTGCGAACGACGCATCGGTACATCGTCGATGAATATATCCTGAGCGAACGCGCAACGACGCGAGGCATCTTCGATCGCAAGTATGTCGCGTCGCTCGCTGCGAGACATTCGGCTGGCGAGAACGCGGATGAAAAACTTTGGGCGCTCATCAATTTCGAAGTGTGGGCGCGGACGTTCATCGACGGAGAGAATGTCGAGTTTTGACCGAGACCTTGGCAGCGTAAAATGACGAGAAACGCCGTGAGAATGCAGAAAGATAAGGGGCCGTTGAGGGGCCGCGATATCGTGTGTTTTAGCCACGATTGGACGGGCGATCCGCTTTCGAAAACGCATTTGATGCGTGTGCTCGCAAAAGACAACCGCATTCTTTGGGTGAACGCTTTGCCCAATCGAATGCCGACCGCCGCGTCGAAGGATGTCTCGAGGATCGCTAAAAAACTCAGAAGCTTTGCCGAGCCTGTTCGCGAGGTCGAGAAGAATATCTTCGTGCTCAATCCGCTCGTGATCCCGGCGTATTCGAGCGAACGGCTCGTTGCATTGAATCGGAAAATTCTCGTGCGGCAGATACGACGTGCGATGCGGCGACTTGGCTTCGAGAATGTTGTCAATATGGTCTTCAATCCGGCGGCCGGTATGGTCGCCGGGCGTCTCGGCGAGAGCGAGCTGATCTACTATTGCGTCGATGAATACACGGCGTTCACAGGCGTTGCCGCGGGTCTCAAAGAGATCGAGGAAGAGCTGTTCCGACGGGCCGATTTCGTGATCGTATCTGCCGAAAAGCTGCTCGAATCTAAGGGCAGGTTCAATTTGCGAACGCATCTAATACGTCACGGCACAGACTGGCAGCACTTCAGAAAGGCGATCGACGGCAATCTCGAAATACCGGCAGAAGTTGCCGACTTGCCGCGGCCGATCATTGGTTTTCACGGGCTGATCGCAGATTGGGTCGATCTTGAATTGGTCGAGAAGATCGCGAAGCATTTCGCTGCGGGTTCGGTCGTTCTTGTCGGCAAACACACGATCGAAGCGGAGGCAAAGGTCGCGGAATTAAAGGCCGTGCCGAATGTACACGTTCTGGGGCGCAAGCCTTACGGCGAACTTCCCGCATATTGCGCGGCGTTCGATGTGGCGATAAACCCCTTCGTGATAAACGAACTGACGCTTGCGGCAAATCCGTTGAAGGTGCGTGAATATCTGGCTGCGGGATTGCCTGTCGTATCGACCGACATACCGGAGGTGCGTGTGCTTGCGGACGTACTTGTGGGCGGATCGCACGCCGATTTTATTGAGAAGATCGAAGATGCCCTCGCACACCCGAAACCGCGTGCGGCGGTGAGCGACGTCATTCGAAACGAGAGTTGGGAAGCGAAGGTTGACGAACTGCGGGCGATACTTGAGGGGCGAAAATAGATGAGTACCATTGTGAGCGACGAACTTGAGATCGTAGGGCAGCACGGCAGGGAGGTTGCCGCGGGCGAACGGTTTGAATTCGGCAAGAATTGGGCTGCGTTTCTGAGCGTTCTGGACGAAGAGCGTATCGAAACCGCTGTTGAGAGCCTTCGCGAAATGCTTGAATGCGAGACGCTCGCCGGCAAACGATTTCTCGATATCGGATCGGGCAGCGGGCTTTTTTCGCTCGCGGCCATGCGTCTGGGAGCCGAAGTCGTTTCGTTCGATTTTGATACGAATTCCGTCGCCTGTACTCGCGAATTAAAGAAAAGATATTTTGAGTCGGACGTAAATTGGCGCATCGAACAAGGTTCGGCGCTCGACGCGGATTTTGTTGCGAGTTTGGGCAAATTCGACGTGGTGTATTCTTGGGGCGTACTTCATCACACGGGCGAGATGTGGACAGCTCTCGATAACGCGGTTCTTCCAACACGCATCGGCGGCAAGCTTTTCATCGCTCTTTATAACGACACAGGCAGCCAAGCGAGCCGTTGGCATTGGATCAAGAAAACTTACTGCCGACTGCCTCGCGTGTTGAAAACGCCCTTCGCCGTCGTCGTGAGTTTGCCGGACGAGGCAAAGCGTCTTGCGTCCGCATTGTTAAGGTTCAAGCCGATGGAGTACGTTCATTCCTGGACGCAATATAAGACGGGCCGCGGAATGAATCGCTGGCACGACATCATCGATTGGGTCGGCGGCTTTCCATACGAATACGCAAGCGTCGATGCGGTTTTCGAATTCTATAAGAAGCGCGGTTTTACACTCACAAAGGTCGTAAGCGGCGGCGTCGGTTTGGGATGCAATGAGTTCGTTTTTGAGCGGACAGCCTAATCACGCACAAGCTTAGCCATCAATTCACGCCAACGCGGATCGTCGCGAAGAGTGACAAGGTTCTTGTCGCCTTCGAAATACGGACGGTTTTCGTTGCCTAGTCGGATGGCCTTGTTAAGCCACTTGAAGGCGAGGTCCTTGTCGCCGAGAAGTGCGTAGGACGCGCCGACCCAATATGCCATATCGTGATCTGCGCGGGAGAGAGCGAGAGCCTCTTCGGTCAATTCGTCGCGAGCCTCATCGAAACGTCCATCGCCCGCAAGATATATCGCGTAGAGCGGCCGAATGCCGTCCATCTCGGGATGGTCCTTCAGGACGGAGCGCATCAGTTCGATCGCGGCGTCGGCGTCGCCCTGATAATAATAGACGCCGGAGCGGAAGATCTTGAGCATCGGGTGATTCGGTTCGACACGGACGCCGCGGTCGAGTTCGTCGAGAGCCTTGTTGTAATCACCCTTGTAAATGAAGATGCGCGCTCGATTGTATGCTGCGACGACGCGGGCCGCCGGGTCGAGCTTCGAAAGTTTTTCGAATGCCTTGAGCGATTCTTCGTACTCGCCGTCGAGACGATGCATCACGCCTTTGACGAAGAAAAGCGCGGCGTCGTTCGGAAACTGACGTTCGAGGACGCGGATCTCGAGCCGTGCCTTTTTCTTCTCGCCGCGAGCCATATAGATCATCACCATCAGCACGCGGGCTTCAACAACATTCGGATCGTAATAGAACGCTTTGCTGAATGCGGTTTCGGCGTAAGTGTAATCTTCCGGGTCGCCCATTCCCTTGAAAAGGCGGTTCGCGTAGCAGGCTCCGAGGCCGCTGTAAGCAAGAGCGAAATGCGAGTCAAGCTCGATCGCCCGTTTGAAATTCGCGATCGCCGCGTCGCAATCCGCAGAATCGAGCGTTCGGAAGATGAAGCGGGCGAAAGTATCGCGGCCGCGGAGATATTCTTCCCACGCTTCAGCGTTCTCGGTCGCACGACGGCCGAGTTTCTCAGCCTCGACATCTGAGAGCTCGAGTCGCAGGCCTTCGAGGATACGTTGGGCGATGCTGTCCTGGATGGCGAGAATGTCGCTGCCTTCTGCGTCGATGCGGTCGCTCCATAAGATCTGGCCGGTCGTGGTCTCAAGCAACTGCGCCGTTACGCGAAGCCGTTCGCCGGCACGAAGGAAGCCCGCAGTAAGAACCGCGTTCACGCGGAGTTCGCGGCCGGCAGCCGCCGGATCGACCTTTTTGCCCTGATACTTCGCGATAACCGAGCTTGGCCGCACGATGATCGAGCGGATCTGCGCAAGCTCGGTAATTACCGCATCTGCCAGAGCGAATTCGTAAAAGGACGAGTCTTTATCGTCCGCAAGATTTTGGAACGGCAGTATCGCGACGCTTTTCTTTTCCGTGCCGGTCGCGGTCATCAATAGGTCGGGCGCTTGCGATGATTGGCTTATCGAGCGTTGCCCGGAGATCGCGGTCGATGTTTGTTCCGGGGAAGAGCGTCCTGTGAACCAATTCAACATTCTCTTTACGGCTCCTCCGTCCGCGTGAGACGGCGTGAATGTATCCGTATTCAAAAGCTGAATGCCCGCGATCTGATGCAGTATATTTCGAAGGTCATCGCGCATTTGGGCGATCTTTTGATAACGATCTTTCGGGTCTTTAGCAAGCGACTTGTCGATGACGCTTTGGAGCTGCGCGGGAACCGCATCGCGACGGGCTTCGGCGACCGGCTTCGGCGTTCCGTAAAGAACCTGATGGCGCACGTCGATAACGCTCTTGCCTTGGAAAGGCCAAATGCCTGTTAGCATTTCATAGAGCAGGACGCCGGTCGAGAAGATATCGCTTCTGGCATCGGCGCGTTCGCCGCGAGCCTGCTCCGGCGCAGCGTACGTTGCCGTGCCGTATGGTATTCCAAGCTCGGTGATGTCGCTAGCTCGTTTTGTTCCGGCGCCTGCGTCGGTCTGTTCGTCTTCGAGAAGCTTTGCAAGGCCGAAATCAAGTATCTTCACTTGTCCGCTGTCGGCAACCATCACGTTACCGGCTTTTATGTCCCGATGAATGATGTTCTTCGAATGTGCGTATGCGAGGGCGTCGGTTACTTGTATCGCGATCGAAAGGGCGCTTTTTAGTTCGAGCGGGCGGCCTGAGACAAGCTGCCGGACGTTCTTGCCTTCGATGAACTGCATCGCGATGTAGTATGTGCCGTCTGACTCGTTAAAATCGTAGATCGTGCAGATATTCGGATGATCGAGTTGGGAACAAAGCTGAGCTTCGCGTTCGAAGCGTTTGAAGTTCGCGGTCTTTTTCGTTAGTTCAGGCGGCAGGACCTTTATGACGGCGCTGCGGTTAAGTTTGCTGTCGAGGACCTTATAGACGGTTCCTTGACCGCCGGAACCGATCTTCTCCAGAACCTTGTATTGATTGATCTGTGAGTCAACCATAAAAAGCGGCAACCATCTCGCCGGCCGCGTCCATTTGAGCCTTACTTGCCTCGTTACCGACGCGCTACCCAAAACGCGGAAACGTCTCGCGTGAAAAACAAACTTACGATTATTGCCGTATCTGCAAAGAATCCCAAACGCGGAAAAGCGATTTTCCGCGCGTTCGGGTAAAAAATCATTTAGGGAACGGCTTTCTTGTAAACGGACGGCCAACTGCCGCGCCTCTTAATACACCGTTCAGCCGCGAGGCGGATCGCCCCAGCCTGAGCCTTCGAACTTCCCGTCTCTTACAAAACTCGGCACCGTTGGGTCGCCGTTACTGAACGTAAGCATTGCGCGTCGATGCACCATGTCATTTTGAGCATCGTATTCGATAAAAGGTTCGCCGAGACTGTTGTAATGATCTTTTGCTTTCTTGCAATATGGGCAGCCGGGTTTTGTATAAATTACCAAGGCCATTGTTCAAAATTACACCTTTTGGCTATCATTTCATAGCCGAAGCGATAAAATCGCAAAAAACTCATACTCTATAAATATAGAAATGCCGAATCCTGATATTTTTGCACCCTATGAACGCCTGGTCGCGATAAAGATACTCGATCGCGCATTTGAGGTGCCCGAGAACAACACGCTTCTGCGGTGCTTTCAGTACCTTTCGATGGACTCGATCTCGCAGGCCGATCTCTGCTGGAACGGCGAGTGCCTGAATTGCCAGGTTTGGGTCAAGAACGGGGACAAGGAAAAAGGCGTGATCTCCTGCCGGACAAAAGTCGAGGCGGGCATAGAGATCGTTCGCCTTTCGGATGAGATAGATCTTGAAGAGATCAATATTTAGGGATCGACGGATCGACGTCGTTCGACCACGCCGTTATTCCCCCGGTCAAATTGGTCAACTCGCCGCTGAACCCCGCTTGTTGGAGAGCTTCGATCGCTTTCGCGCTTCGCACGCCGCCTTTACAATGCACGACCGTATCGCGTGCGGCGTCGATCTCATTCATTCGTGAAATGACCTGCGCGAGGGGAATAAGCTTCGCCCCTTCGATCTTGGCGAACGCGTTCTCGTCCGGTTCTCGGACGTCGATAAGTTGAATATCTTCACCCGCCTGAAGTTTCTCGTTCAGTTCCTTTGCCGTAATTGCTTTCATATTTACATTTACACTCCCCGAAAGATCTTCCATCGTTTGATCAGATCAATATTCAAATACGATAACATTAACGGAAAAATTTCCGATAGTTGCTGAGGCGATCTGTTGACAATTCTTTACACGTCTTCAGATTGCCCGTGTCCGCAAATGTTGTAAAATATTGGTTCTTGATAAATGTTTAGACTGATCTTCAGCCGTGTAATATTTGTTTTTGTCTTTGCGGCGATGTGTATCTTTTCTGCCTGCGGCGGTTCGGCGGCGAAGCCCGCAGAAACTCCATCCGCGGACACATCGATCGCGGTAACGGTCGCAAAGAGCGAATCGCGCAACGTGGCCTCGACCATCGACGCAACCGGTACACTTACTGCACAGGAAAAATCCAACGTCTCGCCGAAGACCGCCGGTCGTTTGTCGAATGTTTATGTGAACGTCGGCGATTTTGTTCGCGAAGGGCAGACCCTTGCGAAGGTCGATGACCGAGACGCGAGGATCCGCCTCGAATCCGCGCGTGCGGCTGTGCGGCAGGCAAAGGCAGGAGTCTCACAGGCGGAAGCGAAACTCGGCCTGCTTGGCGGCGGCAAATTCACTGCGACAACGGTTCCCGAGGTTCTGACGGCGAACGCAAATCTTGAGCAAGCGAAACTCGAACTAAAGCAAGCAGAGGCGAACGAAAAACGTTATCGCGAACTCACCGAAAGCGGCGATGTTGCGATGATGACTTACGAGCAGTATAAGACGGCTCGTGACACGGCCCGCGCGAGGGCCAATGCCGCTCAGCAGCAGCTTGAGACGACGATCAACGTCGCGCGCCAGAGCAATCAGGCCATCGTCAGTGCTCAGGCGAACGTCGAGGCGGCTCAGACACAGGTAGATGATGCCGAACGCGTTCTAGCCGACACTGTCATCAAGGCGCCGTTTGCGGGTTTTGTGAGCGATCGGCCGACTGCCGTCGGCGAATACGTGTCTTCGTCATCGGTCATCGCGACCGTCCTTCGGACAAATCCGATCAAAGCGATAATTCAGGTACCGGAAGCAGACGTCCCGAGCGTTCGGCTTGGGGCCGGCGTAACGGTTTCCGTCGATGCTTATAAAGATCGGAGCTTCGCGGGCAGAGTGTCGGCGGTCAATCCCGCGATCGATGTGAATTCACGCGCGGCGTCGATCGAAGCTCTGATCGACAACCCCGACAATTCGCTTCGCCAAGGAATGTTCGCCTCCGTGAGTATCATTCGCGAAGGCGGATCATCCGGCGTCTTCGTTCCTAAGACCGCCATCCGCAGCGATGCGGCGACAAAATCCTTTACGGTCTTTGTTATCGTGGACGGCGTTGCCAAGGCCAAGGTCGTGCAGATCGGGCGTGAAGAAGGAGATTGGCAGCAGATAATCTCAGGGGTCGATGCGGACGAAACGGTTGCCACGAGCAGCGTCGATCAGCTTTTCGAGGGGGCAAAGGTCTCGTTGTAGGCCCACGAAGGTTTTATGCAGTGGCTTGCCGAAATTTGCGTTCATCGACCTGTCTTTGCGACCGTGATCGTAATGTTCCTGACGGTCGTCGGAGCATTCAGCTTCTTTACGCTCGGAGTCGATAGGTTCCCGAAGATCGACGTTCCGACGATCTCGGTTTCGACCAGCAACAGCGGCGCGGCTCCGGCGGAAATGGAGACCGAGGTTACGGATCCGATCGAAGGAGTTTTGAATACCGTTCCCGGCGTGGACGAGATGCGTTCGTCGTCCTCGCGCGGAAGTTCGCGGATCACGCTCAGCTTCAATCTCGAGAAGAATCCCGACCAGGCATTCCAAGAAGTTCAGCAGAAACTCAGTACGATCACTTGGCGTTTGCCCGAAGAGGCCGACCCACCGGTGGCACGCAAGAGCGACCCGGATTCATCGCCTGTCTTGATGTACGCGGTCAGTTCGCCACGGGACGTTACCGAACTGAGCGATATGGTCAAGGTCCTGATACAGGAGAAGATCGAGTCGTCGGACGGCGTTGGCGAGGTCGTAGTTTTTGGTGGGCGTACGAAGCAGATCAAGCTCTATGTCGATGCCGATAGACTGCGGGCTTACGGGCTTTCAGTAAATCAGGTAACGTCGGCGGTTTCGGCTCAGAACCAGGAACTTCCCGGCGGGACGCTTGTCGAAGGCGCAAAGACGGTTGGGCTTCGCACGATCAGCAAACTTACTAACGTCGAAGAATTCAATGACATCGTCATCGCGACGAAGAACGGATTTCCGATCAAGTTCCGCCAGATCGGCCGCGTCGTAGAAACGGGCGAAGACCCGTCGAGCACATATTTGCTCGACAATAACCCGACAGTTGCTCTCGCGATCAGAAAACAATCGGGCGCAAATACCGTCGCCTTGATCAACGGCGTTAAGGCGCGAATGGCGAATATCATTCCGACGCTGCCGAAGGATTTTAAGGTCGCTGTCATTCGCGATCAGTCCGAATTCATCGAAAATTCGCTTCACGCGATCGAAGAGCACCTCGTGATCGGCGCGATCTTCGCCGCACTCGTCGTCTTTTTCTTCTTGTGGAATTTCCGCTCGACGATCATCGCGGCCCTTGCGATCCCGACGTCGATCATCGCGGCCTTCGCATTGATCGCGGCGATGGGATATTCGCTCAATCAAATGACGATGCTTGCCCTGACGCTGATGGTCGGCATTGTCATCGATGATGCGATAGTTGTGCTCGAAAATATCTATCGGTTCGTCGAAGAGAAGGGAATGGATCCGTTCAAGGCGGCGGTCGAGGGAACGCGCGAGATCGGCCTTGCGGTGCTTGCGACCACGCTATCGCTGCTCGCGGTGTTCATTCCGGTCGGATTTATGACGGGCATCGTCGGACGCTTTATGTCGTCCTTCGGCCTAACGTCCGCGGCGGCGATCGCGGTGAGTTTGATCGTATCCTTCACGCTTACGCCAATGCTTGCGGCTCGCTGGATCAAGCCGAAAAAGAAACCGAATGATCCGTTGCCGCCTGAGATCGGCGACGATCCGACGGTCGCTTACGCGGTCAGTCACGAGACGGACTCAAAAAGCGGTTGGCTCTACGGCAAGGTCGATACGGGTTACACATTTTTGCTGCGCCTCGCAATGCGGCATCGTTGGGCTGTCGTCTTGATCTGTATCTTGACGGTCGCTTCGATCTATCCACTGTATAAATACGTCGGAATGGCGTTCTTGCCGGACGAAGATGAATCGAGCTTTCAGGTCAACGTACGCGGACCGCAGGGAACTTCACTTGCCGCGACGCAGACCATAGTCGATCGTATCGGCCGAGATATCAAAGAAAAGGTTCCCGGGCTTTTGAATTCAACGGTGAACGTCGGCGGGTATGGCGGCGGCGGAAGCGGAAATTCCGGTACCGTCAGCGTCAATCTTGTGCCCGTAAAGGAACGCAAGCAGAGCCAAGCGGAGCTGATGGGAATGGTCCGCGGTATGGTCAAGCCGTACTCGAATAAGGACTGGCGCATCAACGTCTCGGCGGCTTCCTCGATCGCTCAAGGTATCGGCCTGGGCCGCGGCGGATCGGGCATCGGCTATTTCATTTCGGGCCCCGATATGGATCAGTTGAACGCCTACGCAGATCAACTCGTCGAAAAAATGCAGCAGGATCCGACGTTTCGCGATCCGGATAATTCGGTCGATGCGGGAACGCCGGAAGTGCGTTTCGTGATCGACCGCGTGCGCGCTGCCGATCTTGGGGTTGACGCCGGGAATATTGCCCGTGCGCTGAATATCGCGGCCGCCGGCCAACGCGTTTCGACATTTAGCGAAGGCACAAAGCAGTACGACGTGATGGTTCAGGCGGACGAGCAATTTCGCCGCACGCGGGAAAATTTACGGCTATTTACGGTGAGTTCTTCCAAGGGCGAACCGGTTCCACTGGATCGTCTTGTAACCGCGCAGGAGTCGCTCAGTCCATCGTCGATCCAACGCCTGAATCGTCAACGTGTCGTTACGATCTCGTCCGGCTTGCCGCCGAACGCATCAGAATCCGACGCGTTGGCGCACCTTAAAGAGCTTGTTAAGTCTTTGAATATGCCGCCGGAATATTCGAGCGGCGTTACCGGACAGTCGAAGGAACTTGAGCGTGCATACAGTTCGTTCATGCTCGCGTTCTTACTTTCGTTCGTCTTTATGTATCTCGTGCTGGCGGCGCAGTTCGAGTCGTTCATTCACCCGATAACGATCCTTTTGACGCTGCCTCTTTCGGTGCCTTTTGCGTTGCTCTCGACCGCGGTCGCGGGGCAGACGTTGAATATATTCTCGGCGCTTGGCATATTGCTGCTTTTCGGCGTCGTAAAAAAGAACGCAATTCTGCAGATCGATCACACGAATTCGCTGCGCGCAAAAGGAATGGCGCGGTACGACGCGATCATTCAAGCCAACCGCGACCGTCTGCGTCCGATCTTGATGACGACGATCGCACTCGTCGCAGGGATGATACCGCTCATCGTCGGAACGGGAGCAGGCGCGGCGACGAACCGCTCGATCGGGATCTTGGTCGTCGGCGGACAATCTTTGTGTCTGCTGTTGACGCTCTTGACAGTGCCGGTCTTCTATTCGCTGTTTGACGACGCTGCGAAGACGACGCTTTGGCGGAGGATCGCGAGCCCGTTCCACAACCTAGTGCAAAAACTTCGCAGGAACAAGGACGATATTTCGGAGGAGTCGATCAAGCAGTCGTGACGAAACTCCTCCTAAAAACTATTGTGCCGCTAGGCGCGGCTGTTGTTCTATTTTCGGCATTTTCAGGAGTGCTTGGCCAAACTCCGAGGCCAACTCCAACACCGGACGATAGACCGCCTGTTCAGCCGACGTTTTCCGTGCCGCAGCGTCCGCTGCCCGACGCGACGCGTGTCGGCGTAGTCGCAGGGACGGAATTGAGTTTAAGTCTCGACGACGCCATTGAGATGGCGCTCAAGAATAACAATGACATCGGCGTTTCACGCGCCGGCACAAAGACGTCGAATCTCGATCTTTTGGGAGTAAAGGGAGCGTACGATCCGTTGGTAGCGAGTACGAACTTTTACGAGAGCGTTTCGGTTCCGACGGCCTCGGCGATCGGCGGTGCCGTCAACGGCTCAGTTACTACGACAAGGACGTCGAATAACATCAGCATCGACGGCCTCGTGCCGCTCGGCGGCGCGTCGTACTCAGCCGTTTTCAACTCGTCGCGAAATACGACAAGCAACACTAACTCGTTCCTGAATCCGCAGTTTCCGTCGAGTTTGAATTTCAGCTATACGCAGCCGCTTCGCAGAAATCGCTCGATCGACGCGGCTCGACGGAATATCCAGATCGCAAAGAAAAATATCGAGATCAGCGAGACGCAGTTGCAGACCGAGGCAATGAACGTCGTCAACACAGTAGAGCAGGCATATTGGGACCTCGTTTATGCGATGAGATCGATCGAGGTGCAGACAGACACACTCAAACAGGCTCGGGCGCAGCTCGAGAGCAATTCGCGAATGGTCGAGAAAGGTGTTCTTGCTCCGATCGAGATCGTGGCGGCCCGCGCCCAGATCGCGACATTCGAGCAAAATGTGTACGAAGCTCAGGAATCGGCAACTCGTGCTGAGAATACGCTCAAGACACTTATCCTTGCAGAACGATCGGCGCCCGAATGGGACAGGCCGATCACGCCCGTTACGCCGACGGCGGTCGCGGTCCCGCAGATCGGGCTTGAGATCGCGAAGATCGAGGCTTTTCGGAAGCGGCCTGAAATTGCGGAGTTTCAACTCAGGCAGGATCAGAATTTGATCGATCAGCGGTTCTATAAGGATCAAAAGAAGATGCAGATCGATCTGGTCGGCAGTTACACGACGCAGGGCCTCGGCGGAACACAAACGCCGGCAGCGATCAATCCGGCAACGGGTTTGAGCCGGGTGCCGCCCAATCTCGTCGGCGGATATTTTACGTCTTTGCGGAATCTGCTAGGGCAGGAATATCCTACGTATCGTGCGAGCCTTGTCTTCTCATTTCCCTTGGGGAATCGTGCCGCGCGAGCGAATTACGGCAAGACGCTTGTCGCCGCAGATAGTCTCGAAAAACAACGCGCCGCGCGCGAACAGACCGTCGAGGCGGAAGTTCGCAATGCGCTGCAATCCCTTCGTTCGACCGAAGCTCGCCTTAGCGCCGCCACGTCCGCCCGCGAGGCCGCAGAAGAGCTTTACAACAGCGAAGAGCGTCTCTTTCGGGGCGGCACAAGCACGTTCTATCTCGTCTCGCAGAGACTGCAAGACCTTGTCGTTGCACGCGGCCGCGAACTTGCGGCTCGAACCGACCTTAATAAAGCGATCGCCGGATTCAACCGCGCGACGGGCACGATCCTCGAAGTCCACAACGTAACCGTCGGAAAATAGACCGAAACTGAAAAGCTTTATATACCGCTTCAGCGCCCGGCAAAGCAGGTGATCAAGAATCGGACCTTCAAACGAAAGTTTATTGTCCCTTGACGGTCTTTAGGTCGGCGCTGCCGCCGGTGAATTTCCACTTGCCGTCCTCTTTTACCATTTCGAACGGGGTCCATTTCCCATAGTCGCCGCCAAGGATCTCGACCGTTGCCCTATTGCCGTCAATCCGTTCATTGCGTACTTCCATCGGTTTTTCGGGGATGTTATCGAAGTCAGCCATGTAGGTCGCCAGATCTTTTGCGCCGTCTTCCTTCATCGCCTGCAGATTCCTCGCTAGATACGCGGCTGAACATACATCTTTTAATGCCGCAGAATTCTTGGTTCTAAGGGCGTCGTAGTAAGCGTGTACGACGGGAGCGAGCGTCGGCGCGTCATTGATCTTGTCGCCGACGGGCTTTACGGTGGTGCCGGCGGGCGAATTCGCTACAACATTAGTGTTTGCAGAGTTCGTAGAATTTGCTGCGGTATTATTCGAACCGACGTTCGCATTCGAATTCGTGTTCGCCGCAGGCCCGCCGCAGGCCGCAAAAATTAAACCGGATAAAGTGATAATTACTGAACCGAAGTGAAATTTTCTCATATAATGAAACCGTCCAAATCAATTGGAATATTAGAAGTATAGATAATCTGATATGTCAGCCAAAACAGCCGAAACGCATCTTTCGCGACTCTACCTGATCGAGGGCCTTCCCGAACCGCTTACAACGGCGAGTTCGCATCTGCAGTTGTTTGACGGCTATATACCGAATACGCGGATACGAATACGCAGCGTTCGCGACCCGTATTCAAAGACTTGGACACGTACCCTTCAACAGGTCTTTTTGTCGGAAGAGTCCGGACATCCGGCGGTTAAGTCCTCTGAATTTCACCTGAATGAGGCTGAATACGAGGCGTTGTCCGGCCTTGAGGGGCTAGAGATCCGTAAGAATCGATATTTTCAGGAATTTGACCGCTCGAAGATATTGTTCGACATATACCTCGGAAAGCTCCAAGGGTTGAGTACGGCAAGTTTCGAATTTGCTTTGATGGAAGATCTTGATGCGTTCGAGCCTCCGCCTTTTGCAAAGATCGAAGTTACGGGAAGCGCGTTCTTTTTAGGAACGAATCTGGTCGAAAAGACATTTGCGGACGTCCAAGACGAGATCCGCGAGCTGATCGACGGCTAGTGCGTTCTGGCGGCAAGCGGTACGCTTCGTTCGAGCGACGCATATATCTGCAAGTAGATCTGCGTTTCACGCGGGATCAGATTCGTCCAATTATCACCGCCGCGTCGGATGTAGCCCGCAAGCCGTGCAGGGTTCGAATTATAACCCGCGGCCATAAGGTCTTCCTGGCGTGCGATGCCGTCGGCCATTGCCTGTGAAACGGTCGCATTGCTCGACAGGTCATTCCACGTCATCTGCATATAGAGAAGCATCGCCTTTGTAGCGTTGACGTGGTCCTGCATACCTTCAACAAAATCGGGCATCAAGCTCGCTTGCGGAAAGCGCGCGCGCACCATTCTGTATGTCGAGGGGATCATCTGCACCATTCCGCCTGCACCGGCCGAGCTAACAGAATATCGATAAGTTTGACCTTCATTCAATGCATAGAGCGTGAAAATATCATTAAAGATATTCGGCTGAGGTTCGTTGCGGAATCGCCAATGATCGACGTGCTCGACGGTGGCGAGACGCTCGGCGATGTCGGCGACCTTCGGTTGAATAAGATACCCGGAATGCTTGAGTTTTTCGCGTGCGACCTCGATCGTATTGCGAACGTAAAATCTGCCCGCACCGATAACGTCGGGCGTGATAATGCCCGGATGGGTCGAAACATAATATGCCGTCTCAATGAACCGATCGTTGCGTACGACCGGATATTGGATCAAGAGCGGAAGCTTTGCGCGGCCGGACTGATCGGTCAGAACGATCGGCGTATTAACGCCGTTCGCACGTACGTTTCGAAAGAATAATGTCGAACCGTCGGTGGAGATCGCGGTGCTGGTCGTGTTCTTTGCAAGGAATGCATCCTTTGAGAGAGAAACGAATTCGATCTGACGGGTACGTTCGTCGATATATGCGATCTTTACAAAATAGATCGGGTCAGTGCCGACAGCCTCGGTACTTCCGATGGTGACGGGACGAGACTGCATTTCACGTTTAGCCTCGGCGATACGCGACTTGATCTGCGAGAAACTTAATCCGTCGTAGGTAACATTCGTCGCCGCCGGCGAGGTCGCCAGGAACGTCGGAGGAGTTGTCGTCGATGTGTCGCTCGGACGGGCGTTGCCGACAATGATCGGCGTAGGCGTTGAAACTACACGGGGCACGGGCGTTGGCGCCGGCCTTAACGTCGAAGTTACGACGACCTTTGACGTTCTAGAATTGCTCTCCTCATTATTCGATTGGGCGAAGGCCGCAGCGGCAAGCGTTAAAACGAGTATCGAGGAAAATGCTAATTCTTTTTTCATTTTTAAGATCGAGGAGTGATTGTTAGATCCTTATATAAAACTCACCGCCTGTCGCAATGGATTTTGGCGACGACTATCTTTAGATTCGCTCAAGCGCCAAGGTGTTGTCAATTATTTTCGAAAATTTTATTGCATATACAAAAATCTCTTATGTTTAAGAGTGAGCAATTTGGCGGTCGAATTTGGTAATCTCTATATTTCGCGGATCCCCGCGATTGCCATTTATGGGAAAGCATTTTGGAACAGACGGCGTTCGGGCGCGCGCAGGTGAATTTCCGCTCGATGACGCCACGGTGAGCATCATCGGGAGGTCTCTGGCTCGGCATTTCGAAGAACGCCTCGGCCGAAAGCCGCGATTTATTTCGGGGCGCGATACGCGCCGATCGGGACAAGCGATCGAAGGCGCGATCCACGCCGGTGCCGTTGCCGAAGGCGCTCAAATCTCTTCGGCCGGAGTGATAACGACGCCAGGCGTTGCGTTCCTCACGGGAGCGAGAGGTTACGACGCGGGCATCGTCATAAGTGCATCGCACAATCCTTTTGAGGACAATGGGATAAAGGTCTTCCTGCCGAGCGGAAAGAAGCTCGACGGCTCGATCGAGGAACTTATCGAAGCCGATATCGACGCGGGCAGGATCGAGCCTGTCGCGCGGGTCATTCCGAACGAGGATCTTGTTGACGGGTTCGACGAGGAATATCTCGAACACCTTCGCTCAGCCGCGACCGGAACCTCGCTTGCCGGACTTTCGATCGTCCTAGATTGCGCGAATGGTGCCGCGCACGATCTTGCGCCGACGCTCTTTCGCAGCTTGGGAGCGGAACTGACCGTGATCAATGACGCGCCAGACGGTCGGAACATCAACAAAGACTGCGGCTCGCTTCATCTCGAAGCTCTCGCTGCCACGGTCGTCGAGACCGGGAGTGATGTCGGTATCGCCTTCGATGGCGACGCCGATCGCGTGCTTTTTGTCGATCGAAAGGGCGATATCGTCGATGGCGACGCGACGCTCTGGATCCTCGCGACCGAGATGGCCGCGGGCGGCAGGCTCGCGAACAAAAAGGTCGTTGCGACCGTGATGAGCAACATCGGCCTCGAGATCGCGTTTAGGACAAAGGGAATTGAGCTTATTCGTGCGAAGGTGGGCGACAAGTACGTCCTCGAGGAACTGCTGCGGACGAATTCTGTGATCGGCGGCGAGCAATCGGGACACATCATCTTCCCCGAACGCAGCCTCGTCGGCGACGGCATGGCGACGGCGGTATTGACGCTAACATCGCTTGCGCGTCGCGGAATTTCGCTTGACGATGCGGTCGGTGAGTTTCGGCGATATCCGCAGATCCTTGTGAACGTCGTTGTCAAAGAAAAGCGTCCGTTCGACGAGGTGCCTGCGATCGCGGCGGCGGCGGCAGTGCTCGAGAAAGAGTTGGATGGCAACGGACGCCTCCTCCTGCGGTATTCCGGTACGGAAGACCTTGCGCGCGTGATGATCGAAGGCGCGGACCAAAGCGACATCGAAGAGCGGGCAGCGGCCCTCGCCGAGGTAATACGAGAGAATTTGGGATGAGAGCGGCGAATACATCGACAGGCCTTTTGGATACGATCTGCGTCGGGCATGGAAACCTCGATGCGGCGGGAGCGTTCGTGCGGGAGCGGGTCGGCGGGTCGGCGAATCGCATCTTTATCGTCTCCAACCGAAAGGTCTTTAAGCTTTATGGCGGGACGGTCGAAGATAGTCTCAAGGCGGAAGGATTTGCGACCGCCCTGGCATTAATCGGCGATGGCGAGAGGTACAAAACGCTCGCAACTGCCGAAAATGTCCTAGCCGAGATGGCGGCCGCGCGAATTGAACGCACCGACGCCGTTCTTTCGCTCGGCGGCGGCGTGGTCGGCGACCTCGGCGGATTCGCCGCCGGAATTTATCTTCGGGGCGTCAAACACATTCAGATGCCGACGACCTTGCTCTCGATGATCGATTCGTCCGTCGGCGGAAAGACGGGCGTAAACGCTTCGTTCGGCAAGAATACTCTCGGCGTATTCCACGCTTCGACGGGCGTCTTTGCCGATGTCGATTGCCTGAAGACTTTGCCGGAACGCGAGTTCGTCGCGGGCGGATGCGAGATGGTCAAACATTCGGCTATCGCCGGCAAAGCGTTGCTAAAACGCACGAAAACTTACTTTTCGCGGCGAACCGAAGCTGCTTCGGGCGAACTCCTCGCAGCCTTAGTACGCGATAACATCGCGTTCAAGGCAAAGATCGTAGAACAGGATCCGTTCGAGGACATTCAACGCACCGATCCACGTTCGCGAAAGATATTGAATTTCGGCCATACGCTTGCTCACGCGCTCGAAAAAGTTACCAATTACCGCTATTTCCGGCATGGCGAGGCGGTTGGTTACGGCATTCTTTATGCTGCCGAGTTGTCAAAAAAACTTGCGATTTGCGGTGAGCAGGATGTAGAATTGTTATACGATGTTGTGCGCAGCGTTGGTCGATTACCATCGCTTGCCAGCATCGAGCCTCGACAGGTCTTTGAGGCGTTTCAATTCGACAAGAAGAATATTTCCGGATCACTTCAGATGATCCTGCTTCGTGGAATCGGCCGTCCGGTAATTTTATCCGGCGATGAGATCCCTCCCAAAACAGCCTTCAAAACCCTCGAAGCGTTCCTTAAACTTCAAAAGTGAGCTCAACAGCACAAGGAAGTTAGAAAAATGCAGAAAGTATCGAACCACCGAGTCAATGAACGCGGCAGCGCGGGCGTCAAATTCCTTATGGTGTTTGCGTTCATATTGTTGGTCGCAAATGCGGGCTACAATTACATTCCGGTCGCCTATCAGGCAGAAGCGATGAAATCCGATATGGAAACCGCCGTCCTGCAGGGAATGGCGGTGCCGGGAAACGTCAATCCCGTCAAGAATGTGCAGGAGCGTATCGAGAAAGCGATCGCCGCAAACCAAGTGCCGTCAGACGCGCTTGTCGAGGTCAAGAAGAGCGGTCCTGGCGTGAACGCTCATGTCGCATACAACGTAAAGATCTCGATCCTGCCGTTCGGAATATGGAAATATAACTACGGATTTGACCACACTGCCACACCCAGCGGCCTTCTGTTGAAGCAGGCGGAGAACTAGGCGATATCAAGGCCGATCCTTTCGATCTCTTGCCTTGTTTTGAGCAAGGTTCAGGGATCGATCCACGTTAATCCTTACTCTTACTCTTATCCTTTTTGGCATCGCCGCCCGGCGCGATGTAGTACGGACGGGCTTGTACTTTATAGGCCTTCTCGTCGAAGATTCCGTCGCCGTTCACGTCAACCTTCACCTCGAGCTTATACTTTTGACCCGCCGTGTGCGGTTCGCTGAGGTCGTAAGCAATGTTGTATTGGTTCCGCAGAAGCGCGTTGATGCTGTTGAGATAATCGGGGATCTCGCCCTCGAAGGTCATCGGGAAGTGCATTCCGCCGGATTCCTTAGCGATCGTATTCATCGCGTTCTGAGCTTGCAGGAACGTCAAACGGCCGGGCAAACCGGTAGTGAGGTCGTCCATCGGCCCAAGCATATTTTCATAGCGCTTAAAGAAGAGATTGCCCGTGCTGATGATATAGACAGGGACGCCCGCTTCCTGAACGATCCGGCGAGCTTGGTCGTAGCTTGTCTTGCTGAATGTGTCGATGCCCGATGCAACGAGGATGATCGCCTTTCGCGGAGCGTTCAAGCTTGCCATACCGCCATATTGCGCGGTCTTCGCTTTGGAATTCTCAAGAACTACGGTATCGGTCGTTCCGCCGAGAAGCGTGAACTTCAGCGCGTCCCAGAGGTTATTCTCACGCATTGCAGGAGCGCTGCGGAATAGAAGATCGACCGCCTGACGAAGACGCTGCGGGTCGTTCGTGAAATCGGTTATCGGCGTCGGGCGAATATCGAACGCAACGATCGACGCGTAATCGTTCGGCGGCCTTATAAATCTCGAAACAAATAGCGCCGCAGGCTTGACCACTTCATACGAACCCGGTTCAAAGATACCGCCTGCTGCCGAACCGAAAACCTCGCTCCATTTACTGAATTCGACTAGAACAGTAACGGTTATCGGCGAGTCCGGCGTTGTAAAACTTGATATCGGCTGTTGCTTTCCGTCCTCGAAGATCGCAAAATTCTCCTTTTTTAGACCGGTGATGATGGCTCCGGTCTTTTTATTGATGACCGTGACCTCGACCGAAACGATGTTGGTCGAGATCTTTTCGACCTTCGGATCGAGGATAGCGTTCTTGTCCGCCTCATCGAGTTTTCGTTGTTCCTCGGCCTTGCGGAGTTCCTCGGCCGTCGGCGGTTTTGGCCGCTGATTGCGCTTCTCGTTGCCCGGAGCGGTGTCGGGCCGCTGCGGACGAGATTGTCCAAAAGACGCCGCTGCAGAGACGGCAATGATGAATAGAACGGTCAGCGCGACGGACGAGAACTTGGTAAAACGCTTCATACGGCCTTCTTTCGAGTGTAAAAAAAGTTAGATACGTGTCCGGCCAAAATAGTTGGACACGTATCCGTTTTGGATACTTGATTTTACACAAGTTGTCGGGCCGAAGAGAATCGGGCAGCTAGATCTTAAAGCCGCCGCGAGTAAGCATCGTTTCGAAATTCGCCTTATCGACGGCCTTTATGTAGGCGTCCCTTGGCTCGACGAGGCCGTTCTTTACGAGGTCGAAAAGCGCGTCGTTGAGCATCACCATTCCATTGTTCTTGCCGGTTTGCATTGCCGACGGTATCTGGAACGTTTTGCCTTCGCGGATCAGATTGCTGATGGCGGGCGTTACGATCAGGATCTCGAGTGCAGCAACGCGTCCGCCGCCTTTCTTCGGCAGAAGCGTCTGAGCGATCACGCCTTTTAGCGATTCCGAAAGCATCACGCGGATCTGCTGCTGGCGGTCGGCGGGGAATTGATCGATTATGCGATCGACGGTCGATGCGGCGGTCGTCGTGTGCAAAGTTCCGAAGACGAGGTGGCCTGTTTCGGCTGTCTCAATGGCGATCGAGATCGTTTCAAGGTCGCGCATTTCGCCGACGAGCAGGATGTCCGGATCTTCGCGGAGAGCCGCACGCAGAGCGTCTTTGAAGGAATCGGTATGATTATGTACCTCACGCTGATTTACGAGGCACTTGATGTTGTCGTGGACGAATTCGATCGGGTCTTCGATCGTGATTATATGATCTTCGCGATTCTGATTGATGTGATTCACCATCGCGCAGAGCGTGGTCGATTTACCCGAACCTGTCGGTCCGGTAACGACGACAAGGCCTTTCGAGAGATCGGTGAGGTTCAGGATCGCCTGCGACAGGCCGAGCTGCTCGGCGGTCGTCATCTTGGTCGGAATGATTCGAAAGACCGCTCCCATTCCTTTTCGATCCATAAAGATATTGCAGCGAAAACGGGCAAGCCCCGTGATCTCGTACGCAAAATCCGTATCACGCCGAGCGTCAAATTCATCGACATTCTTTTTCGGCATAATCTCGCCGAGAAGATGCTTCATCGCGTCGGCGGTTAATGCATCGGCGCCGTGCTTAAGCGGCTGCATTCTGCCGTCTTTGCGGATCATCGGCGGCATCGAGACCGAAAGGTGAAGATCGGATGCGCCTGCGGCGGCCATCTCCCTAAAGAGGTCGTCCATTCGTGAAGTCATATGTGTGGAGTTGTGATCCGCAGTTGGCGCAGGATCGGCAGGAGGTTCGGTCGGCGGAATCGGAGGCGGCCAGGCGTTGGTCTCGACAGCTTGTTCGTAAGACTGTTCCGCAACGGGAGCATACGCACCGGCAAAGTCATCACGACGGCCTTCCGGTTCGTAGGTCGAGGTATCTGAAAAGACGGTCGCAAACTCCGGATCGTTCGCCGCAATGACATCGACGGACGGCATTCGCGCAACTTCGTAGGCGGGAACTTCCACGCGTTCTTCAGTGATGAGCGTGTCGGGAGTCTCATCGACCTCGAGAAGCGTTGAAGTGTATTCGTATCCGGCAGAAGAGCTGTCGATATCGCTGAATACCAGAGGCGAGTTAGCGGGAGGAGTTGCCTGCGGGGAAAAGCTGGTTTGCGGGTCCGAAATGACAGGTTCGGAAACGGCCGGTTCTGCGGGCGCCGGCGGAGCAGATACTTGCGCTTCGGGAATTGCGGCTGGCGGAGGCGTTCGTTGATCGGACAACTGCGGCCGGATAATGACATTAAAGCCCGATGGGGATTTTTTTACGACGAATTGGAACCGTCCGAGTGCGTGTGGATGCTCGAACTCGATCTCAGGCGAATGCGGAAGGATCAGCTTAATGTCCTGCGGGATCAGCGGGAAGACCATCATACTGATCTGAGTGCCGAGGATCGGAGCGTTTGCGATGTCGATCGTCCGTGAACCTGCGATCATATACGGGTTTTTCCCCGGTTCGAGGCGAAGTTCGTCGCTGCAGCTAGAGAGCAGGTCTCTGAGAAATTCGTTCAATTTTTCCATAGGGGATACGAGAAAACGAGAAAAAAGGGACACTAATGCCGAAGGGCATCTGCACTTGAGGGGCCTTCTCGGTCGCGGACAAAGATGTCCGCAATAGGAAGAATAACACAGCTAAACGACGTTTGTCAGCGGTTTTTTATTTGAACGGCAGGAATTTATACGCTCACATTTTCGTGATATTCGCCCCAAACCTTGCGTAGGGCATTACTGATCTCGCCGACGGTAACGTAGTTTTCGACCGCAAAAAGGATGTGCGGCAGTAGATTTTCCTCTATTTGTGCGGCAGCGGTGATGTTTTCGAGGCTTTTTGCGGTTACCGCGGCATCGCGTCGATCTTTTAGGGCGGCGAGCCGCGCGCGTTGGTCTCGCTCGATCTTGTCGTCGATCTTTAGGATCGGGATCGGCTCGACATCGTCCGTGCGGAATTTGTTCACTCCGACGACGATCGCGTCGTTGTGTTCGACCGCGAGTTGATAGTCGTAGGCGGCCTGTTGGATCTCGTTCTGGACAAATCCGATCTCGATGGCGCGAAGCATCCCGCCGAGGTCGTCGATCTTTTGAATGTAATCAACAGCGGCCTGTTCGAGTTTTGTGGTCAGTTCTTCGACGGCGTAGCTTCCCGCGAACGGATCGACGGTGTCGGCGATGCCGGATTCGTATGCGATCACCTGCTGCGTACGAAGAGCGATGCGTGCCGCGTGCTCGGTAGGGAGGCTTAACGCTTCGTCCATCGAATTGGTGTGCAGGCTCTGCGTTCCGCCGAGCACGGCGGCAAGCGCCTGGATAGTGGTGCGGACGACGTTCACTTCCGGCTGCTGAGCGGTCAGGGTCGAGCCGGCGGTCTGCGTATGAAAACGCAGCATCATCGACTTTTCATTCTTTGCGTGAAAACGATCCTTCATTATCTTTGCCCAAAGGCGGCGCGCAGCGCGGAACTTCGCGATCTCTTCAATAAGGTTGTTGTGCGAATTGAAAAAGAACGAAAGCCGAGGCGCGAAATCGTCAACTTCGAGGCCGACCTTGATCGCGGCTTCGACATAGCAGATCGCATCGCCAAGCGTAAAGGCGATCTCCTGTGCGGCGGTCGAACCAGCCTCGCGAATGTGATAGCCAGATATCGAAATGGTGTTCCAGTTCGGGACCTCTTTCGTACAGAACGCGAAGGTGTCGGTGATCAGCCTTAGCGACGATGCAGGCGGATAGATGTAGGTTCCGCGAGCGATATATTCCTTAAGAATGTCGTTCTGAACGGTGCCGCTCACTTTGTCGAACGAGATATTCTGCTTTTTTGCGACGGCCAGATAAAGGCAAAGGAGAGTGGCGGCGGTCGCGTTGATCGTCATCGAGGTTGAGACCTGATCGAGCGGAATGCCGTCAAAAAGCGCGAGCATATCGTCGAGCGAATCGATAGCGACGCCGACCTTGCCAACTTCGCCGGCAGCGAGCGGATCGTCGGAATCGAGCCCGATCTGCGTCGGCAGGTCGAACGCAACGCTGAGGCCGGTCGTCCCTTGCGAGAGCAGATATTTGTAGCGGGCGTTTGATTCCTCGGCGGTCGCAAACCCGGCATATTGCCGCATCGTCCAGAAGCGGCCGCGGTACATCGATCTCCGAACGCCGCGCGTATAGGGGAAAGATCCCGGTTCGTTCAGGTCGGTTTCGTACGCGACCGAAGCCGTATTCTCGGGGTTAAAATCGTTCGGAAGCTCGATGTCCGAAGAGGTGCAAAAGCGTGTCCGTCTATCTGCCATGTCTTTTAGCGTCTTTTAGCGAATAGGTTATCACAGAGTTCGTCGCTGCCGCTTTTGTAATGAGACACGCGTCAATTAAGCTAAATGCTTCGAAGGATGCTGATTCAAGCCGCGTGAATTATTTCAATTACTACACAGAGATCGAGGACACGTTCGTTCGCAGGAGAGGGAAGCACCTTTTTCTCTCACCGCTTGACTGGGCGATGATCGAAGCGTGGAAAGGACGCGGTATTCCGCTGCATATCGTCGTGCGTTCGATCGAAGCCGTATTCGACGTTTTTGACCGTCAACCAGCGGGCACGCGGACGATCAAGAGCCTTTTTTATTGTCGTGAAGAGATCGAGATCCAGTACAAAGAGTGGCAAACTTCGCAGACGGGAAAGGGCCGGGAGCAGGCCGCTGATGCGAATGGTGAATTCACGGTCGAACGCGTTCGAGAGCATATCGATGAGTGCGCAGAACAGCTTACGGCTTGCGCGATGGCGAGTCTTTCTGAGGGAATCGCGCGCGCGGTGACGCATCTTTCTGAGATAAAGGCGAATCTAACCGATGACTTCGATACGGTCGATAAGACCTTGAGCGATGTGGAAAGGCTGCTTGACCGCACATTGATTGAGAATTGGGAACCGAATCATCTTGCAGGGCTTGAGGCTTCGGTAAAGACGCAATTGAAGCCTTACAAGAGCGAGATGGAGCCCGAAAAATACCGTCAGACATACGAGCTGATGTTAATGAAAAAGCTGCGTGAAGAGGCGGGCGTTCCGCGCCTCGGACTTTATTTTTTATGAGACCTTTTGCTGCGATCATCATCCTCTTGCTCGGCGTTTCGTTCGCCTTTTCGCAAAAGCGGCGGACGCCGACAAAGAAACTGCCTGATTCCGTCCCTGTAAAAGCGGGAACGGAAGTTCGCGAAGCTGCCTTAAAGCTCGATTCGGGGTCGGTAACGGGACGAACCTACATAAACCCGACGCTAAGTTTTCAGGTTACGTTTCCCGATAGTTGGCTAATTCCGGGGCCGGATTACGAAGCTTATATGAAGTCAGCAGGTTTTGACCTGCACACGATCAACAGCGACGCTCTCGGACCGCTCGCCAAAAAACAATTCGCAAAGAACGTTACCGTTCTTCTGACGGCGTATCGCTCGATGCCGGGCACGCCGGATAATACTTTTGTTTTGATCGCCGCGGAGAACCTCTCGGCGGTTTCGCAGATCAAAGATGCGGTGGATTACGTTGATGTTGTGCGGCAGAGCCTTTTGAGAGCAAAACTGCCTGCCGGATTCAAGGTTGGCGAAACGGATGCCGAGAAGCTTGGTGCGATGCAGTTCGCGTTTCTCGACACCTCGTCCGGCACGCAGAAAAGAAGGCTTTACGCCACCGTTCGGCAAGGCTACGCCCTGCTTTTTACTGTCTCGTACGTAAAAGAAGAAGACCTCGGTACGGCTCGGGATGTTCTAAAGGCAGGAGACTTTTTCCTGCCGACATCGAATGTCGGTGACTGACAGCGTTTAACGCCTTCGGAGTCGAGCATCCTACGGAAAAATTCGACTCCGAGATCCAAATTCACTCCCAATATTTCGAAACTCCTCAGAGTTCACCATCCGCGATTTGCGTTTAATACGTTTCAATTGTGCGCTAGAACATATTTTTCGCGCTTCGCCTGGAGGAACATAGGCGCAGGATTCGCCCTTGATGAAAGTAATTTTCACCTCTAGATCGGAGCGCGAAAGTTCTCTTACCTATTTTAACGGGCGATGTTAGGAGCAGAGTTATGATCAGTCACCACACGAACACGGAACAGGGGCATTGGATCTTGGCGAAGATGGGCAAACGCGTTCTGCGTCCCGGAGGCCGGGAATTGACCTCGAAGCTCATCGACGAGCTTGATATCAAGAAGACGGATGATGTCGTGGAGTTCGCGCCCGGAATAGGATTTACTGCGGCTCTCACGCTTAAGAGGAATCCTAAAACCTACATCGGAATTGAACTTGACGAGACCGCCGCTGGGAATCTGAAGAATACGATCAACGGAGAGAATCGGAAGATCATAAACACGAGCGCGGCTGATACGACATTGGATGCGGATTCGGTTGATAAGGTCTATGGCGAGGCGATGCTGACGATGCAGGCCGACCATCGCAAATCGGAGATCATTGGCGAGGCCTTTCGTATCTTAAAGAAAGGCGGCCTTTACGGCATACACGAGCTTGGACTCGCCCCGGACAACATTTCGGACGAAACAAAGGCGGATATTCAACGCGAACTAGCACAGACCATCAAGGTGAATGCGCGGCCTTTGACCGAGAAAGAGTGGTCCGAACTGCTTGAAAAGGAAGGCTTTAGCATCGTGAAGATCGAGAAAAATCCGATGAGCTTGCTCGAACCGTCGCGCGTTATCAACGACGAAGGCTTTTTCAGGGCATTGGGGATAGTATTTAATATTGCGACGCACCCGAAAGAACGCAAGCGCATTATGACGATGCGGAGTACGTTCAGAAAGTATAGCGATCATCTGAACGCGGTCGCGATCGTCGCGAAAAAGAACTGATACATTGCAATAGACCGGGACTTGTTTGAGGATAGATGATAAGAAGGTCATCGAACCTCAAGAAGATATTTATGACAAGTCTCAAGATCATTACATCGACGACACGTGAGAAAAGTCAGGGAATCAAGGTCGCGCGTTGGATAACAGAATTTGCGAAAGCTGATACCGACCTAGACGTAGAACTGCTTGACCTGCGCGCGATCGGGCTGCCGCTGATGGATGAGCCCGAACACCCGAGGCTTGGCAAATATACTCACGACCACACCAAAGAATGGAGCAAAAAGATCGCCGCGGCTGATGCATTCATCATCGTGCTTGGCGAGTATAATTACGGCTATCCGGCTCCGATAAAGAACGCCATTGACTACCTTTTTAACGAATGGACATATAAGCCTGTCGCTTTTGTGAGCTACGGAGGCATTTCGGCGGGCTTGCGTTCAACGCAGATGTTGAAGCAGGTCGTTACAACGCTCAATATGATGCCGATCGCCGAACAGGTGAACATTCCGCTTTTTGCAAAACTCATCAATGAGGACGGGCAGTTCGTCCCCGACGACGCAATCGAAAGATCGGCTCTCGCGATGCTTAAAGAATTAAAACGATGGAGTGACGCGATGAAGCCGATGCGGCAGCAGAATGCTTGATTAAGCTGACGGTTTTCCGGGAGATCTCTCGCCAATATCTTTTCGTTTGCAGAGGATCTTCGACGGCAGGAATTGAGCTATCAAATGCCGGGGCGGGATGCCAAATAGCGGTGGAATAACAACCGACCAACTTCACTAAAGAAATGCACAAAGTAATTCTATCGGAGAAATTTCCGCTTTTTTCGGAACATTGGTCGCCGAAAATAGTTGGTGAACTTAACGGACAATATGTAAAACTCGCTAAATTCAAGGGTGAGTTCGTTTGGCATAAGCACGACACTGAAGACGAAATGTTCTTCGTTGTGGAAGGCATTCTAAAAATTGAATTTCGCGACAGAATTGTAACGCTTAACAAAGATGAGTTCCTCATTATCCCGAAGGGTGAGGAACATAAACCGGTGGCTGAAAATGAAGTTTTGGTGATGCTCTTTGAACCTATGTCCACGCTGAACACAGGCGACACAGAAAATGAACTCACAGCGCATAACTTGGACAGAATTTAGAGAACTGCCTAACCGTACGATAGATTAACGAGCAGATATATGACTACAGGTCCAGTGGGAGACGAGGGAATAGAACTGACGATCGAGAGGATCGTGCCGCGGGGCTTGGGGATCGGTTTTGCGGACGGCCTGACGGTTTTTGTACCGTTGGCGGCGGTTGGCGATCGTGTGCGAGTAGAGATCACGCAGCGGAAAAAGAAGATCGCGTTCGCACGGATCGCCAAGGTGCTTGAGCCATCGCCGGATCGGCAGACGCCGCCGTGCAACTATTTCGGCGAGTGCGGCGGTTGTGATTTTCAGCAGATGAAGTATCCGGCGCAGCTTGCGGCGAAGTCTTCGATCGTTGCGGACGCCTTGCGTCGTTTGGGCAAACTGGACGTTGGCGAGGTCGAGGTTATTGCAAGCCCGGAACCTTTCGCTTATCGAGAGCGAGCGCGCTGGCAGGTTCGCGGCAGCTTGGTTGGTTATTTTCGACGCGAGAGCCACGACGTGATCGACATTGAGCATTGCCCGATCCTTACCCCAAAACTGAATGAGGCCTTGAGCGCCGTCCGTGAGCAGGCTGAACTTGGCAAGCTTCGTGCGCATGAGGTCGAGGCCGCCGCTGACGCTGAAAGATTCACGCTATCAACCTCTAATGGCGACGACGAACTTTTGCGGTGCGACTCTCTCGGCTTTGAATATAAGTTCCGTCCGACGAGTTTTTTTCAGGCGAATCGCCTTCTCATCGAACCGCTTGTGAATTTTGCGACCGATGGTTTTGCGGGGGCAAAGGCGATCGACCTTTATTGCGGAGTCGGGTTATTTACTTTGCCGCTCGCAAAGCGGTTCGATACGATCATTGGCGTTGAAGGTTCGGAGGCGTCGATCGACCTCGCACGAGCGAACGCGGCGGGCAACGGAATTTCTAACGCAGAGTTCGTTCAGAGTTCGGTCAAATCATTCGTTGCGTCGCGTGCGGCACGCGACGCCGATCTTGTTCTGCTCGATCCGCCTCGCTCCGGAACCGAAAAGGGCACGATCGAACTGCTCGCCGAACTGCGGCCGAAGGCGATCTCATATGTATCCTGCGATCCGTCGATGCTTGCTCGCGACCTTCGTGAACTAGTCGATGCGGGCTATGAACTCGACGGTCTTAAGGCATTCGACCTCTTCCCGCAGTCTCACCATGTCGAGACCGTCGCAAAATTATCGCGAAATTGATCCAAAACTCCACGCAAGCTGTTTTTAGGGTTTCGGTTCTCGGGGATTTCCCTTAGAATCGGTGCAATAGCTTATGCCGAAGAAAAAGCCAGAACCGTCGGAATCAGATTCGTTAGCGACACGCCTTTCGGTCAAATGCCGATATTGCGGCCAGAAGAACGCCGTTCGCAGCGATTACAAAGCTCACGACGCGAACTGCGGCAAGTGCAAGCTGCCGCTTTCGGACGCTCCGCGAAAGACGTTCGAGAATTTGGACAAGAATGAGTACATTCATCCGGCGGATGCGAAGGCGATGGCTACGCTCAAGGCGATCCCTGGAGTTGACGGCGCGTTAAAGAAATTGCTCGCGTGGACGGGCGAATCCGCGATACGCGTTATGTTCACGGCCTCTGCGGTAAAGGTTACGCCGAAGCAATGTCCCGACCTACACGCAAAGCTCGAAGCCGTATGCGCTTCGCTAGGAGTCGAAGTGCCGGATCTTTTCGTCCAGCAGAACCCGATCGTCAACGCCTTCACAGGCGGCGTCGAAAAGCCGATCATCGTTTTGCATTCGGCTCTTATCGAGCGTCTTAATGACGAAGAGACGTTCGCGGTCATTGCGCATGAGGTCGGGCATATACACGCCGAACACGTGCTTTATCTGACGGCCGCAAGATTGATGGAATTTCTTCTGAACAGGTCGGTTGCGGCGCTTTTACCCGGCGCAGAGATCATAAAACTCATCGTATCGATGGGGATCGCGAGCGCATTGCTCGCTTGGGCGCGAAGAGCGGAACTCTCCTGCGACCGGGCGGCGTTGCTTGTAACCCAAGACGCAGACGTTATCGGCAGGACGATGATGAAGCTTGCAGGAGGCACTTTTGCGTCGAAGATCGACTACGAAGAGTTTCTCGAACAAGGCCGCGAATTCAAGAAGAATTACGACGCAAGTTCGCTCGATCGGTTCTGGGCGGACGTTACGAACGCAGGTTTAACGCATCCATTTCCGGTATGGCGCGTAGCTGAAGCGCTGGATTGGGCGGAAAGCGATCAGTACAAAACGCTGGTCAGTGTGTAATTTCACGATAGATTCATTGAATTGATTTGATTATCACAAAAAACTAATTTACGCTCGGATTTACACTTCGGAGTACGTAAGGCATACTTTGACCCTTGTGCAATTTGCGGAATCTACGGGATTTAGTAAACTTGTCCTAGCTTTACGGCTCGCAATTTAATTTAACCTAATGCAGTCAAATATTGAGTGGCCCACTACTCGATTGATTGTTCGCGAAAAAATCCACTTGAGCGGGGCGATATTTCACACCCACGCTTTGAGGGTGAACGAGTTTTAAGATGGCACAGATCTTCAGAAAGAGCGCCAATAACATTGCAAAGATCAGCTTGATGTCTGTTGTCCTGCTGGCCGGCGTGGGCTTCTACGCTTGGACGCAGCTTGCGAGATCGTCCTATTTAACGGGGCAGTATCTCGAGATACAACAGCCTGTGCAGTTCTCTCACAAGCACCACGTCGGCGACGACGGCATTGATTGCCGTTATTGCCACCAGACGGTCGAGACGACGGCGTCTGCCGGTATGCCCTCGACCCAAACGTGTATGAACTGTCATAGCCAATTATGGGCCGATGCTCCATATTTGGAACCGATCCGAGCGAGTTTTCGTGATAATAAGCCGATCCAATGGAATCGCGTTCACGACCTTCCCGAATACGTCTATTTCAATCACAGTATTCACATCGCAAAGGGCGTAGGCTGCTCGACCTGCCATGGGCCGATCGATAAGATGCCTACGGTTTACGAAGAGAATACCCTTCAGATGGAATGGTGCATTCAGTGTCACCGCGAGCCGGAGAAGTTCATTCGGCCGAAGTCTGAAGTGTTTAGTATGTCGTATCGCCCGGACGATAACGATCAGGCCGAACGCGATCAGTTGAAGGTCGATTATAAGATCCGCAGTCGAGAGATGCTTACGAGCTGCTCGACCTGCCACCGATAAATATTTGGTTTTTTCGCCCGAGGAGATACCTTGAGGCTCTGAAAGTTTTAAGGAATAAGCAAAAATGCCCAGTCCTGACAGCAAAATAAATTTCGCTTTGCTCCGCGACCGCATCTTGTCGCAGAACGGAAAAGAATATTGGCGCAGCCTTGAAGAATACGCCGATACGCCGGAATTCAAAGAATTCGTCTCGCGCGAATATCCGCACGAGATCGAAGAATGGGACAGTTCGCTCAGCCGACGAAATTTCGTCAAGGTGATGGGAGCTTCGCTCGCTCTTGCAGGCCTCACCGGCTGCGTGATACAGCCGACCGAGAAGATCGTTCCTTACGTGAACTCCCAGATCGGGCTTCTGCCGGGCAAATCCAACTATTTCGCGACAGCGATGTCGCTTGGCGGCGTTGCCGTCGGACTGCTTGCGAAGTCTTACGACGGCCGGCCGATCAAGGTCGAAGGCAATCCGGACCATCCGGGCAGCCGCGGCCGTACCGACATCCTCGCGCAGGCTTCCGTACTCGGAATGTTCGATCCCGATCGCTCGAAGGAGGTCGTAAACCGTGGCAATCCAAAGACTTGGCAGGCATTCTCAACGGAACTGCGGGCGAAGATAGAAGATAATCGAGCTGACGGCGGAGCCGGAATTCGATTCCTGACGGAGACGACCACTTCGCCGACGCTTATTGACCAATTCAACGGCATCAAGGCTGAATTGCCGAACGCTAAATTGGTCCAATACGAGCCGATCAACAGCGATAACGCGATGAACGGAGCGCGCTCCGCTTTCGGTTCGGCCGCACAGACGATATATAAATTCGACAAGGCTGACCGGATCCTTTCGCTTGATAACGACTTTCTTTCGAGCTTTAACGTCGCTTACCCGAACGATTTTGCGAAGGGAAGGCAGTTCTCGGACGATAGAAAGGAGATCAATCGGCTTTACGTCCTTGAGACGACGATCACGATCACCGGAGCAAAGGCTGACCACAGGCTTGCCGTAAAACCGAGCCAAATGATCGAAGCCGCAAAGGCGATCGCGAAGGCGGTAGGAGTTGCGGGCGCAAGTTCGACCTATTCGGACAATGCCGCGTGGATCGCCGCGATGGCAAAGGACCTGCAGTCGGCGAAGGGCCGCTCGCTTGTCGTTGCGGGAGACAATCAACCGGCAGCGGTTCACGCTCTTGCGCACCTGATGAACGACGCTCTCGGCAACGTCGGGCATACCGTCATTTACGCCGAACCTTTCTTCCCGAACAGCGAGAAGTCGCAGCTCGATCAATATCGCGAACTTATTGCGGACATTGACGCCGGAAAGGTAAAGTTGCTCGTCATTATTGACGGCAACCCGATGTACAACACGCCGGCCGACCTCAGATTGGACGCTGCGAGGATGGAGAAAGTTCCGTTCCGCGCGCACCTTGGACTTTATCGCGATGAAACCGCTGAATTTTGCCATTGGCACGTTCCATCGAAACATTATCTTGAGTCTTGGGGAGACGTCAGGGCCTATGACGGCACTGCAAGTATCGTCCAACCGCTGATCTCGCCGATCTACGACGGGCACAGTGTTTACGAGCTGGTCCAACTCTTCTTCAAGGAGAATTTCGACAAAAAGGACCTCGATATTGTCAAAGGCTATTGGGAAAAGACCGGGATCATGCCTGCCGCGACAAAGGCGGCACCGGCGGTCGTTCCTGCCGAAGCGACAGTAAGTGCAGGTGAGAAAACGTCGGTCGTTGCGGTTCCCGCGGCGAAGGCGAGCCCCGCTCCGGAAGCGAAACCTGCAACTTCACCGGCCGCTCCTGCTGCCGGCAAGACGTTTGAAGATAATTGGCGAAAGGCCGTACACGACGGGCTGATACCGAACACGGCGGCTGCGGCAAAGACAGTTACTGCGAACACTGCATTCCTTTCGCAGCCTGCTCCGGCCGCGAACGGCTCCGGCGCTCTCGAGATCTCGATCCGTCCTGACCCGAGCGTCTATGACGGCAGGTTCACGAACAACGGTTGGCTCCAAGAGCTTCCGAATCCGCTCAACAAGGTCACGTGGACGAACGTTGGTTTGATAAGCCCGAAGACGGCTGAAAAGCTTGGGATCAACCAATCGCGGGACGTTCGCGAACAGGCAGGCGGCGCCGAAGGCGTAACGTTCTACAACACAAAGGGCGGCAACCTTTTCTCCGATCAGGTTCGGATAACGTACCAAGGGGCGGAAGTAAAAGAGCCTGTCGCAATGTGGATCACGCCCGGGCAGCCGGACGACACGATCACGCTGCATATGGGCTATGGCCGTTCAAGAGCCGGCAACTTAGGGTCGAACCTCGGCTATAACGTCTTCAACGTTCGCCGTTCGGATTCGTTGGACGCGGGCTTTGGTTCGCTGACGACGTTGGGGACGCGTGAAGAGGTTTCGTCCACGCAGACGCACTTCAATATGGAAGGCCGCGACCTTCTCCGTTCGTGGGACTACAACCACCTCGAAGAGGAGATCAAGGCAGGGCATCAGCACAATGAGATCGATATGTCGATGTTCCCGTATGAGGAACATGAAGCCACTTATGCGAAAAATCATAAGTGGGCGATGACCGTTGATCTGAACTCTTGCGTTGGCTGCAACGCTTGCGTTATCGCTTGCCAGTCCGAGAATAATATTCCGGTCGTCGGCAAGGAACAGGTCGGACGCCATCGTATGATGCATTGGATGAGGATCGACGCCTATTACGGCGGCGAAGATCTCAATGACCCGAACGGGCCGCATTTCCAGCCTGTCCTTTGCCAGCAATGCGAACAGGCTCCTTGCGAGGTCGTCTGTCCGGTTCACGCTACGGCGCACAGCGCAGAAGGCCTGAACGATATGACGTACAACCGCTGCGTCGGCACGCGCTATTGCTCGAACAACTGTCCGTATAAGGTTCGACGCTTTAACTTTATGCTCTATCAGGATTGGGACACGCCGCAGTACAAGCTGATGCGAAATCCTGAGGTTACGATCCGGAGTCGCGGTGTGATGGAAAAGTGCAATTACTGCACGCAGAGGATCGCAGCCGCCCGCATCGCATCTGAGAAAGACGGCCGTGCGATCCGTGACGGCGAAGTCCTGACGGCTTGCCAATCGGTATGCCCGACGAACGCGATCACTTTCGGCGATATGCACGATCCAGACAGTGCGGTCGCAAAGACAAAGCAGGATCATCGCAATTACAACCTTCTGAACGAGCTGAATACTCAGCCGCGAACGACGTATCTTGCGGGGCTGAAGAATTTTAATACCGAAATGCCTGACTATAAGGCGCCGGCCTTCCCGGCAAACGAAACAGCTGCGAAAGAGCAGAAAACGGGAGGCGACGCTCACTAGTTCATTCTAGTCTCGCGAGATCTATGCAGGATTCAAGAGAAGAACGAAAGCTGCATCCGGCGATGGTCGAGGGCGACCATGACTTCGGAACCGTCAGCGACCGGATCGGCGATCTGACGCTCAAGAAGCGCACGCCATTCCATTGGTTCATCGGTTTCGGTATTGCGTTCCTTGTGGCGCAACTCCTGATGGTCACGATCATTTATCTCGTGACGAAGGGTATCGGTATCTGGGGCACGAACCAGCCTGTCGGCTGGGCATTCCCGATCATCAACTTCGTTTGGTGGATCGGTATCGGCCACGCGGGAACGCTGATCTCGGCGATCTTGCTGCTTTTGAATCAAAAGTGGCGCACGTCTATCAACCGTTTCGCGGAGGCGATGACTCTCTTTGCTGTTGCGTGCGCGGGGCTGTATCCGGTGTTCCACACGGGCCGTCCGTGGCTCGCCTATTGGTTGTTCCCGTATCCGAACACGATGGGCATTTGGCCGCAATTCCGCAGTCCTTTGATGTGGGACGTCTTCGCGGTCTCGACCTATGCGACGGTTTCGCTGCTGTTCTGGTACGTCGGGCTTATTCCCGACCTTGCGACCCTGCGTGACCGCGCAAAGAATAAGTATTTCAAGAAGGTTTACGCGATATTTTCATGGGGATGGAGAGGAAGCGCACGTCATTGGCATCGTTACGAGCTTGCGTACCTGATCCTTGCGGGTATTTCGACCCCGCTAGTGCTTTCGGTCCACTCGGTCGTTTCGCTCGACTTCTCGGTCTCGCAGATACCGGGCTGGCACGCAACATTCTTCCCGCCGTACTTCGTTGCCGGTGCCATCTACGCCGGTTTCGCGATGGTGCTTCTATTAGCGATCCCGCTCAGACATCTGTACGGGATGAAGGATTTCGTCACTAAGACCCACTTGATCTTGATGGGGAAAGTGATGCTCGCGACCGGACTGATCGTCGGCTACTCCTACGTGATGGAGTTCTTTTTCGGCTGGTACAGCGGGTCGCAGTATGAGTGGTTCATGATCAAGAACCGCGTTTGGGAAGGCCCTTATTGGGCGTTCTACTGGATGCTGATGTTCTGCAACGTCATCTCGCCGCAGTTCCTTTGGTTCAAGCGATTTCGCGAGAGCGAATTTTGGCTGTTCATTATTTCGATCATCGTCAGCATCGGAATGTGGCTCGAGCGTTTCGTTATTATTGTAACGAGTATCCAGAGAGACTTTCTGCCATCGTCTTGGGCGATGTATTCGCCTACGATCTGGGATTGGTCGATGTTCGTCGGCACACTCGGGTTCTTCTTCTGTCTGTTCTTCTTGTTCGTGAGATTCCTGCCGATCATCTCGATCTTCGAGGTAAGGACGCTCTTGCCGCAGGCTAATGTCCACGGCCGTCCGCAGGATTTTGACGAGAACGTGCTTGAGATCGAATACACGTACGATAAGACGGATCCGCCGAACAGTTAAGACACGGAGTTCGCGGGAGAAAGAGTTAGTTTAACAACGGACTATATTTTGAGTATGAGCGAGAATATCTACGGAATAATGGCGGAATTTGACACGCCGACCCAATTGGTCGATGCGGCGGTCAAGGTCCGTGATGCCGGATATACAAAAACGGACGGCTTTTCGCCGTTTCCGCTGCACGACATTGATGAGGCTCTCGGCATCAAGCGCAGTGTGCTGCCGTATCTGATCCTGACAGGCGGGATCACGGGCCTTTTGAGTGCTCTCGGCCTCGTCTATTTCGTTCACGTTATCGATTACCCGATCATTGTAGGCGGCCGCGGGCATTTCAGCCTCCCGGCATTCATTCCGCCGATGTTCGAGCTGACGATCCTTTTTGCGGCGTTTACGGCCGTATTCGGGATGCTTTTTCTGAACGGTTTGCCGTCGCCCTATCACCCGGTCTTTAACATTCCGCGATTTGCTCTGGCGTCAAGAGAGAAATTCTTTCTGCTGATCGAATCGCGCGATCCGCTTTATGATTACGAGAAGGTCCGAACCTTTATGGAAAGTCTTTCGCCTCAGGAGGTCTTCGATGTCCCTGAATAAACGAACCGAAAGACGCATCAACCTGCGTGCCGCCCTTATTCTGACCGCGATCTGCGCCCTGCTGCTTACGGAAGCCTGCGGCGTGCGTTCAGATATGCAGGATCAGCCGCGATACGATGCTTACGAAAAGAGCGATTTCTTCTCGGACGGCAGGTCGTCAAGAGACTATCCGGAAGGAACTGTCGCCCGCGGCCACCTCGAAGAGAACAAGGCGTTCTACACGGGTAAAATAGATAATCCCGATCCGAACGCTCAGGCCGCGACCTCAACCGACGCAAAGGGCAACACGGTCGTTGCGAGCTTCCCGAATGCGGTTACGGAATTTCCGCTTCCGGTTACGAAGGAACTGATCGACCGCGGAGAAGATCGATATAAGATCTACTGCATCGTTTGCCACGGCCAATTCGGCGAAGGCGACGGAATGGTGGTCCGGCGCGGATTCCCGCAGCCGCCGACCTTCCACGACGACCGCCTGAGAAATGCGCCCGTCGGACACTTCTTTGACGTTATGACCAACGGCTGGGGCAAAATGAACTCTTACGGCTTTCAGGTTCAGGCAGCAGATCGCTGGGCGATCGCCGCGTACATCCGCACCCTGCAGTTGAGCCGCAATCCTGACGCGAATCTGCAAATGAATTCATCCGCTAATTCAAATACGGCATCGCCCGCTAATTCTGCGAAGCCTTCAACTCCGGCCGCTAATGCCGCGACTACAAAAGGAGGCGCGAAATAATGGCCGAAGCTCAGAATTACCGAGCCCCGCAATCTTTGGGTCATTGGGGTACCGTTTCTCTCGGGATCGGCGCGATCGCGTTGATCGCGTGGGGGATCGGGACGTACTTCAATGTCGAACAAGGTCTTAGATCGTGGATCCTCGGCTTTATCTTTTGGGGCGGGATCGGGATCGGATCGCTTGGGCTGCTGATGCTGCAGTATTTGACCGGCGGAGCTTGGGGGATCGTTATTCGACGGCCGCTTGAGGCCGGAACGCGTACGCTGCCGCTGTTGATACTGCTCTTTATCCCGATCGCGATCGGCGTTGCCACGCACAGCGTTTATGAGTGGACGCACCTTCCGGCAACCGACCCTGTAATGGCACAGCGCGGCATCTTTATGACGCCGTGGGCTTGGATCCTGCGCGGTTTCGTCTTTCTCGGCATCTTCTTTATCATGGCCTCGCTGTTGAATAAATGGTCGGATAATCAGGACGCCTCGACAACGTTCGATGATTCGGCAAAATGGCTCGAAAAGATGTCGAGATTCTCGGGGCCGACGCTCGTTGTTTACTGCCTCGTTGTAACTTTTGCAACGGTCGATTGGGTGCTCTCGCTTGATCCGCATTGGTTCTCGACTATATGGGGACTGCTTTATGTGGTAGGTTGGGCATTGAGCTGTTTGTGCTTCATGGTAGCGATCCTTGCGTGTTTGATCGATCACGAGCCGATGAAAAAGGTCCTTGGAAAAAGGCATTTTCACGATCTCGGCAAGCTCATCCTAGCGTTGGTGATGGTTTGGGCATATTTCAGCTTTGCCCAGTATCTCGTCGTTTGGTCGGGGAATATTCCGGAGGAAACTGCCTACTACATCCCGCGGATCAAAGGCGGTTGGGGCTGGATCGGAGCATCGCTGATCTTCCTGCACTTTGCGTTCCCGTTCCTCGTTCTTTTACAGCAGGATTTCAAGCGGCACGCAAAATGGCTTGCGGGTATCGCGATCTTCGTGCTCGTTATGAGGATCGTCGATATGTATTGGCAGATCGGCCCGTCGGCGCGTATAAATTCGCTTGGCCTAGAGTCGGGCGCGTTCTACGTTAGCTGGCTGGATCTTGCGGCGCCGGTAGCGATAGGCGGACTTTGGCTCTGGTGGTTCTTCGGACAGCTTGCGAAGAAGCCGCTTGTGCCGATCAATGATCCTTACCTGGAGGAAGCCATCGAGTTTGGCCACGGCCATTAGCCGTTGAAGTAAGAGGTTCTTATGTCGAGCAAGAAAAAGGTAATGACGCCGGCGGATTTCGATAAGGCGTACGAAGAGAATGAGGTTCAGCTGCGCGGGATCGTTTGGTTCGTCGGCTGCCTTTCGGTTCTCATTGTATTGGTCTCGATCCTAATGTGGTTCTTTCTCTCTCAGATGCATGATTATCGAAAGGCTACGCAAGGACCGGTCAATCCGCTCGCCCTTTCGGAGCGGGAACGCCTTCCGGACGGGCCGAGGCTGCAGTCTGCTCCTGGCTTTGGCGTAGAGGGACCGAATGGCTTCGTCAATCTGGAGTTGACGCAGCCCGCCGCCGAGTATTTAGAATTAAAGAAGCAGTGGGACTCACTGGAAAAGAACGGCGAGAAGGATCCAAAGACCGGCGCCGTCATTATGCTTCCTATCGAGGAGGCGAAGAAGCGTCTGCTCGCCGAAGGCCTGAAGGCTCGTTCGGATGACGCAGGTAAGAAACTCTATGACGATTCGCGCCGATTCTATTCGGAGTCGAGCGCGGGCCGCATGGAAACAGAGATACGGAGATAGTAGTTCCGTAAGGCTAGAAGTTAGAAATGAAAGTAAGAGACACGATAATAACGATAGTCGCTGTAGCAGTTTTGGCGGCGGGAGCCGTCGTGTCTGCGAGAGCGCAAAAGGTCGAGCATTATAGTTCGCCATTATATTCACCTCGGACATACGATCCGGCTGCATCCGAGGGGAACGGAATGCCGGCGGCACTCAAGAAGGTCGGGATCGACCAGAAGCTAGGCGATCAGCTTCCTCTTGATACTGTTTTCAAGAATGAAGACGGACAGGAAGTCCGCCTTGGGGATTATTTCAAGAAGGACAGGCCCGTGATCCTCGCACTCGTTTATTACGAGTGCCCGATGCTGTGCAATCAGGTGCTTAACGGACTTACGGGTTCGCTAAAGGGTATCGCTCTTGAACCGGGTAAGGATTACGATCTCGTAGCCATCAGTTTTGACACGCGCGAGAACAACAAGGCGGATCTTGCGAAGAATAAGAAGGCCTCATACGTCGAACGTCTTTCAAAGCCGGGCGCCGCCGAAGGGCTGCATTTCCTGACCGGAACGCAGGAGTCGATCGATAACGTCGCCAATGCCGTGGGGTTCCATTATTACTGGGACGACAAGAGCGAGCAGTTCGCCCACGTCGGCGGCATTATGATCGCGACGCCCGAAGGCAAGCTTTCGCGGTATATGTACGGGATCGATTACGCCCCGAAGGATCTAAAGTTCGGGCTGATGGATTCATCACAGAACAAGATCGGCGGGGTTACGCAGCAGCTGCTGCTCTATTGCTATCATTACGACCCGGCTACGGGAAAATACGGCCTTGCGATAATGCGTACGCTCAGAGTCGCAGGCGTTGTAACGCTTGCGCTGTTCGGCGTGATGGCTTTCGTCTTTTATAAACGCGGCAAGAAGCGACGAGCCGACGATGAAGGGTTAGGCGGACCTGACACAACCGCTGTTTAATGGGACGGGCCGACGGGCGAAATTGACGCCAACGGCCTTTGTCCGAATCGAATTATGCAGGACTCATCTTTCGTGCAGCTGTTTCCCGAACAGGCATCTACGTTTGCTTGGCAAGTCGATGCGCTCTACGGGTATCTGATCTTGGTCAGCCTCGTTTTCTCAGTGCCGATAATCGTCGCGATCTTTTACTTCTCGATCAAGTATCGCGAACGCGAAAAATTTGCGGTGCCGAGGGAGATCCACGGGTCGATGGTACTCGAGACCCTCTGGTCGGTCATTCCGTTCTTCGTCTCGATGAGCGTATTCGTTACCGGCGCGATCGTATATTTTAACCAGTACACGCCGCCCGATGATGCGATGGAGATCTACGTTGTCGGCAAACAATGGATGTGGAAGTTCCAGCATCAAACGGGCCAGCGTGAGATCAACGACCTTCACGTACCGCTTGGCCGCAACGTCAAACTCGTGATGACGACCGAAGATGTGATCCACAGCCTTTACGTTCCCGCGTTCCGAACAAAAGCCGACGCCGTGCCCGGACGCTATACGTACGTTTGGTTCAATGCGACAAAGCCGGGGAAATATCATCTCTTTTGTACGGAATATTGCGGCCTTAATCACTCAGGAATGATCGGGACCGTTTACGTGATGGAGCCCGGCGATTTTGATAATTGGCTCAGCGGAAACGCAGGCGGCGAAACGCCGGTGCAGGTCGGCAAGGATCTCTTTGAGAATAAGCTCGGCTGTGCGTCTTGTCACGCCGGCGGGCCTCAGCAGCGAGGTGCGAAACTCGAAGGCTTGTTCAACACCGAGGTTCACCTGGTCGGCGGCGGAACGGCGATCGCGGATGAGGATTATATACGCAATTCTATCCTGAATCCTGCGTCGCAGGTCGTCGAAGGTTATCAGCCGATCATGCCGACATTTAAGGGGCAGGTTACAGAAGAGCAGTTGAATGGACTTGTTGCTTATATCAAGAGCTTAAGCCCGAATGCCCCGGCCGCAGCGCCGGCGGCAAAGAAACCGGACGAAAAGGCTCCGGCCGAAAAGAAACCGGACGCGAAGGCTCCGGCAGCGAACACGGCGGTCAAGTAAGCAAGGTAGATTTAGATAGGGAAATATTATGGAAACGGTAGGAGCAATCGAAACAGGAAGCTATGGCACAGCCAAGCTGAATTACCTGAATAACGGTTCGACGCTTAGGTCGTGGCTGCTGACTAAGGATCATAAACGCATCGCGATCATGTATTTGATCTCGGTCTCGGTTTTCTTCCTTATGGGCGGGCTGTATGCCGCCACGATCCGGCTTGAGCTTCTCACACCGGCGAGCGATCTGCTTGAGACGGGAACGTACAACAAGGTCTTTACCCAGCACGGTATCTTGATGGTCTTTTTCTTCCTGATACCGTCCATCCCGGCGGTTCTGGGGAACTTCCTTATCCCGATCATGATCGGCGCGAAGGACCTCGCATTGCCGAGGATCAATCTGCTGAGCCTTTACATCTATTGGATTGGCGGCGCGATCACGCTTTGGGCGTTGATGCAGGGCGGTGTTGACACCGGCTGGACGTTCTATACACCGTATTCGACGACCTTCTCGAACACGTATGTGCTCGCCGTCGGAGTCGGCATCTTTATCAACGGGTTCTCGTCGATCCTGACGGGCGTCAACTTCCTTGTCACGATCCATACGATGCGTGCGCCCGGAATGACCTGGTTCCGCCTTCCGCTCTTCGTTTGGTCGCATTACGCGGTCAGCCTGATCTTCGTGCTCGGAACTCCCGTCGTCGCGATCACGCTTCTGCTCGTTGCGATCGAGCGTGTGGCTCACGTCGGTATCTTCGATCCGGCACTTGGAGGGGATCCGATCCTCTTCCAGCATATGTTCTGGTTCTATTCCCATCCGGCGGTGTACATCATGGTGCTCCCCGGCATGGGCATCGTCAGCGAATTGATCGCGAATTTTTCGAGAAAGAGGGTCTTTGGTTACGAATTTGTCGCATTTTCGAGCATCGGTATCGCGGTCTTCGGGTTCCTTGTTTGGGGACACCATATGTTCGTGAGCGGACAGTCGATGTACGCGAGCCTTGTGTTCTCGTTCCTGACGATGGTCGTTGCCATTCCGTCCGCGATCAAGATGTTCAACTGGACCGCGACGCTCTATCAGGGAAGTATTTCGTACGACACGCCGATGCTCTACGGACTTGCCTTCATGGGACTTTTCTTGATCGGCGGGTTCACGGGCCTCTATCTAGGAGCTCTCGGATTGGACGTTCACCTTACAGATACGTATTTCGTCATCGGCCACTTCCACTATGTGATGGTCGGCGGCCAGGTGATCGCGTATCTCGGCGGACTGCATTATTGGTGGCCGAAGATCACGGGCAAGATGTACTCGGAATTCTGGGGCCGCGTTGCCGCGATGCTTATCTTCGTCGGCTTTAACCTGACGTTCTTCCCGCAATTGATACTCGGCTATCTTGGTATGCCCCGAAGATATGCGGCATATCCGCCCGAAATGCAGGTGCTGAATATCTTTTCGTCGGCAGGAGCGTCTGTGCTCGGCGTCGGACTTACGATGCCGCTGTTCTACTTCATCCATTCGCTCATCAAGGGCAAGCCTGCACCGGCCAATCCGTGGCTCCTGCCAGGCCTTGAATGGAGGACGAGTTCGCCGCCTCCGACCGAGAACTTTGACACTCCGCCGGTCGTTACCTGGGAGGTCTATGACTTTGGTGACGAGAGCGGGCTTGATCTAGAGGCCGCAAAACGTGAGATCGCTGCCGTAAATGCCTGATCGGCGGCGTGACGCGGGGAAGGGAATTAGCTTAGCTGACTATTAATCGATAAAGATGTCTGCACATTCACATTCGGACAAATTCGTCTATCACGAGCCAGGGCTTCAGCACCAGTTCGATGACATGGGGCAGCAAGAGGAAAGCGTTTCGCTCGGGA
>Ga0138256_10000380_pt1 | contig 49425 bp, 44 predicted proteins | sample KNB2016incub_MG_FD_105486 | JGI IMG/M metagenome (GOLD analysis project Ga0138256, IMG submission 105486) | Active sludge microbial communities from wastewater in Klosterneuburg, Austria - KNB2014incub_MG | ecosystem: Engineered > WWTP > Activated sludge > Unclassified | place: Austria...
CCGCCAAGAGAAACAACACCTTCCTGAATTCTTGCGCCGCCGCTGTCATTAATACCGATTACCGGCACTCCGATCTTCATCGCAAGATCCATTATTTTACATATTTTTTTTGCGTGGTATTCTGCAAGCGATCCGCCGTGAATAGTAAAGTCCTGTGAGAATACACAGACAGTTCTGCCGTCTATTTTACCTGTTCCGGTTATTACACCGTCTGTATAAAATCTCTGATTTGCAAGATCAAAATCATAAGACTGATGTCGTACAAAAATATCTGTTTCCTCAAAGCTTCCTTCATCCAGCAGTAATTCAATTCTCTCTCTTGCTGTCAGTTTTCCTTTTTTATGCTGTGAATCAACTCTCTTCTGACCTCCGCCTGCCAAGGCTTCGGCTTTCTTTTCTTTTAATTCCTGTAATTTATCTTTCATAATATTTTAAACATTTAAAGTATATTGATTAACTAATATTGAATTTAATTATAACGCTAATTTTCTATTCTTTTAATTTCCGCTCCGAGATCCCGGAGCTTTGTATCAATTTCTTCATATCCCCTGTCGATGTAAACAGCGCCGTTTACTGTTGATTCGCCTTTTGCAATAACGCCTGCTATTAAATATGAAAAACCCGCTCTGAGGTCAGGGACGTTTATTTCAGCTGAATGAAGAGCGGTCGGACCTTTTATAACTGCGCTGTGAAAATAATGAGTATTGGCAAATCTGCACTGCAGTCCGCCGAGACAGGTATCATATAATTCTATTTCCGCTCCCATTTTAATAAGCTCACTCACATATCCAAATCTTTCTTCATATACAGTTTCGTGAACTATTGAAATTCCTTTCGCCTGTGTCATAAGTATTACAAACGGCTGCTGCCAGTCTGTCATAAATCCCGGATGCACATTTGTTTCTATCGGAATGGATTTAAACTCTCCGTCATAATAAAATCTTATCCCGTTCTCTTTTACTTCAAATTTACCGCCGACTCTTCTTACAGTATTCAGAAATGTGATCAGATTTTCCTGAACGGCATTCTCAACAAAAATATCTCCCTTTGATGCAAGTCCCGCGCAGGCAAATGAAGCGGATTGATTCCTGTCAGGTATCACCGAATGCTCAGCTCCGTATAACTTATCCACACCTTCGACAGTTATTTTCCTGTCTGTATTAATTTCAATTATCGCTCCCATTTTCTGGAGAAACTTTATCAGATCAATAATCTCAGGTTCTACTGCGGCGTTTGTAAGTACAGTCCGTCCTTTTGCAATCGATGCGGCTATCAGTATATTTTCAGTTGCGCCGACACTCGGATAATCCAGTCTTATATTACAACCGCGGAGACCGTCAGACTGAAGAATAAAATAATTATTTTTTACTGAAACATTGCAGCCTAATTTTTCAAGTGAGTCAATGTGAAAATTCACAGGACGCGAACCAATCTTACATCCGCCCGGTATCGGGATCTCAGCTTTCCCTGTCCTTGAAAGAAGCGGTCCGGCCAGAAGGATGGCTATCCTGTTTTTATTGCCGATATCTTCAGGAATGTGTGATGAAATTACTGTTTCTGTTTTGGCTTTAAGAACATCTTCATTACAATCAATTTTACTGCCGAGGGATCTGCACAGATCTGTAGTGATGGAAAGGTCGCTGATCTTATTAGGTGAATTGTAAAGGATACATTCTTCTGAAGTCAGAAGTGAGGCGACTAATAATTTTGTTGCGGAATTTTTTGCACCGCTTACTTTTACTTTACCGAAAAGCGGGTTACCGCCTTTAATGAGAAATTTTGTTTTGTCTGAAGACAATTTATTATTTGAAATTTTTGAGATGTAATAAGTTATCTCTTATTTATTTATATATCAGTCTTTGAAAAAACCCATTTCCCCGAATTTCTTAATTCTGTTATCAAGGAATTTATCTTTTTTAATTTTACTCACTGCGTCAAGTTCTTCTGTCAGAGCTTTTTTCAGCAGCTTTGCAGCTTCTTCATGATCCCTGTGCGCGCCGCCTTCCGGCTCTTCTATTATCCTGTCTATTATTTTAAGTTCAAGCATGTCTTTTGCAGTAAGCTTCAGCGACTCAGCCGCCTGCTCTTTATAGTCCCAGCTTCTCCATAATATTGATGAACATGATTCCGGGGATATTACAGAATACCAGCAGTATTTCAGCATAAGGATCCTGTCTCCGACTCCGATACCAAGCGCGCCGCCTGAAGCGCCTTCACCGATTATAGCAACAATTATCGGTACCTGCAGAGATGACATTTCATACAGATTTTTTGCGATTGCTTCCGCCTGTCCTCTTTCTTCAGCTTCTATTCCGGGAAAAGCTCCGGGAGTATCTACAAGTGTAATTACCGGTTTATTAAATTTTTCCGCAAGCTTCATAAGTCTCAGCGCTTTTCTGTAACCTTCGGGATTCGGCATTCCGAAATTCCTGTATATGTTTGATTTGGTGTCTCTTCCTTTTTGCTGACCGATTATCATCACAGTCCTGCCGTCTAGATTTGCAAATCCCCCGACTATCGCCTTATCATCTCCGAAATGTCTGTCCCCGTGAAGCTCTACAAAGTTTTCCGTCATCAGATAAATATAATCAAGCGCATATGGCCTCTCCGGATGACGGGCAAGCTGAACAATCTGCCACGGAGTAAGATTGCTGAAAATTTCTTTTCTCAGTTCATTGATCCGCTCTTCAAGCTTGCTTATCTCATGGGAAATGTCAAGCTGATCAGACATCTTCCGCATTTCCTTAATTTTATTTTCAAGAGTAATTATCGGTTTCTCTATTTCAAGATAATTTTGAACAGCCATTTTATTTTTTGAATGTTAAGAAAAATGTTTTTAACAAGATCTCCATGTCGAGTATAAGAGACTGATTCTTTGCATAGAATAAATTCATATTGATTATCTCTTCTTCTGAAATTCCCTCGTAACTGTTCAGCTGAACAAGACCTGTAAGACCTTTTTTTCCGATATACTGTTTCTGATTTGTTTCAAGCCAGACGGGATATCCTACAAAGCTTGTATTACCTTTAAAAACATCGGGCAGCCGAAGTAATTTGGACAGGTGTTTTCCGGGTTTGTACTCAAACGCTTTCATCAATATAATCAATACGGGATAGACCGTTAAAAGCAGTATCAGTGAAAAAATTATATCAAAAGTTCTTTTTAAAAATATATTTAATTTATTATTAATATTATATTCAATTTCAATTAGGTTAATCTCATCAATACTGCTTGTATTCAGCTTTGAAAGCATCAGCTCTTTTCCTGAAGGGAATATTCTGAATCTTACATTCCTGTCTCTCATATCCCACATCAGATTCAGCATATCCTGATTAGAAAACTGATTTCCCGCAAATACTACTTCATCAATCTTATTTATAGTAATAATTTCTTCAAGCTCTGAAATTTCATTCTTCTGTGAAATATCTGAATAATGAATAATATTATATTTCGAATTTAACTTATCTTCCACATTCTGACTGAGTCTTTCGCTTCCTACCTGCAGAAGATTTACTTTATTAAGAAGAATATTCTTTGAAATTATAAATAAATACATCTTGTATCCGCCTCTGAAAAGAAGCAGAAAAAATATTGATAGGACTGTCGAAGCAAGTATTACACCTCTTGAGAATGCATACTCCTTAAAAAAATAAGTAATGGAGGAATTGATAAAAAATCCTACTATGAGTGCGTTAAATGTATTCCGGAGCGAAAGGAAATGCTTTTTAGAATATGAACCAAATACTGCAAGTGTCAGGATCCAGATCAGGACATACACAGAAATAATAAACATGTAATCTGTATTCGGAAAAATACCAAAACGGAATCTTACTGACAGTATGAGAGATAAATATAAAAGTATGATATCAGAGATCGGAAAAATAAATATTCTCAGTATCCTCTGCATATATGAGAACAAGGATCTCCAGAAAATTCCGAACTGAAGTACAGGTGAAAGGAGTCTTGAAAATCCTGTGAAATTTTTCCTCACAAAAATAATCATAGCGCCGTAAAAATTATTAACATAAGACAGATTAGTCTTCCGCGTACTTTCTCCTTTAAAATGAATTGTTGTAACTTCCGGAAAATAAAAGATCTTGTATCCGTGTTTTTTTATCCTGTAGCAAAGATCAATATCTTCACCGTACATAAAGTAATCTTCATCAAATAATCCGGCATCATCAAGGACGGCTTTTGGAATGAACATGAAGGCTCCGCAGATAGCATCTACTTCCCATGTTTTATTTTCATCGAGATATGTAAGATTATACTTTCCGAACAGTTTGCTTTTGGGAAACAGAGACGAAAGACCAAGTATCCGCGGTATTGCAACTGACGGAACAGGGAAACTTCTTTTACACGCCGAGTCAAGCTTTCCGTTACCGAGTATCAGCCGGGAAGTAACGGCTCCTGTATGTTTATGACTTTCACAAAATTTAATGAGTTTACTGAAAGTATTTTCCTCAAGAAGAGTATCAGGGTTGAGAATTAATACATACTTTCCTTTGCATTGTCTTAAAGCAATATTATTGGCTTTTGAAAATCCGATATTCCTGGAGTTGCGGATTACTTTAACTTCAGGGTATTTTTTTTCGATATGATCAGAACTTCCGTCAATGGAATTATTGTCAACGAAATAAATCTCTATTTTATATTCGTTATTGTTTGCGGTGTATATGGAGGAGATGCAATTGTCTGCAAGATCTCTGACATTGTAATTAACTATTACAACCGAAATGTCAATGCTGATATCGCTCATTGAAAATTTATTGGGTGCTTATTGAAATGCCTTATATAAATTAACATTTCATATGAGAACTGAATGGAACTACAATTTTCCAAAAATAGATTTGAATTTTAATTTCCATACCATAAAATACGCTTCATAAACAACTTTTCGTGACATCTTTGATTCCCCTTCTCTTCTGTCTATAAATAAGATCGGAACTTCGACTATTTTAAATCCTTTTTTATACATTTTGAATTTCATTTCGATCTGGAATGAATATCCGTTTGATCTCACTTCGTCAAGATTTATCTGCTTCAGAGAATTCACTTTATAGCACATAAATCCGGCTGTAGTGTCCATTACTTTCAGTCCCGTAACAGCTCTGGTATAAACCGATGCGAGATAGCTGAGTATCAGTCTTCTCAAAGGCCAGTTCAATACTGATATTCCGTCAATGTATCTTGAGCCTATCACAAGATCATAACCTTCATCAATCTTCTTAATGAATTCTTTCAGATACTTCGGATCATGTGAAAAGTCAGCGTCCATTTCAAAAACGCAGTCGTAGTTTTCTTTAAATGCATATTTAAAACCGGCGACATACGCTGTCCCCAGTCCGGATTTTTTTTCTCTTTTGAGAATGTTAACCCGGGGGCTGTTATAATCTTCGACAAGTTTCGCTGTACCGTCCGGAGAATTGTCATCCACCACCAGAACATTATATTCATTGTCCGCATCACTGTTTTCAAGTATAAGCGGAATTATCTTTAGAATGTTATCAGCTTCATTATATGTCGGTATGATCACTAATATTCTTTTCAAGATCAGTGACCTTTCATTAAAATTATCACGATAATTGTATTGATCATAATTTTAAAATCTAATTTCAGACTCATATTTTCTATATAATAAAAATCAAACTGGAGTTTGGATTTTACGTCATCAACAGACGTATCGTATTTATGTTTTATCTGCGCCCAGCCTGTAATACCCGGCTTCACAGATAATCTTTTATAATAATACGGTATTTCCTTTTTTAACTGCTCTACAAAAAATGGTCTTTCCGGTCTCGGACCGATCAGGCTCATTTCATTTTTTAAAACATTTATCATCTGAGGTATTTCATCAATGTATAATCTTCTCAGGATCTTACCTATTTTAGTTATTCTCGGATCATTGCTGCCCGACCACTCGGGTCCGTACTCTTCGGAATTCACGATCATTGATCGGAATTTATACATGGTAAAAATAACACTCTTCTTCCCGACTCTCTCCTGTTTGTAAAACACAGGACCTTTTGAGTTTAACTTTATCAGCACTGAAACTAAAACAAGTAACGGAAAAAGTATTATCAAAGTTAAAAAAGAAATTGTTACATCAATAATTCTTTTTGTCAGTAATCCCGCAGGGGACATTATATCAGGCATCACTTCTATCAGCGGTACTCCGTATATCTGATTTGTCCTCGCCATTCCGCTTACTATCTCATACATATCAGGCAGTATTTTCATGTTCACTTTTTCTTCACTGCAGTATCTGATAATTTCAATCAGCTTTTCCTTTTCATTTAACTCAAGCGCGATAAGTATCTCTGAAATTTCTTTTTCCTTAATAATTTTTTTTATTTCTGTAATGCTTCCGAGAGAATTCCTGTTCACTGCTGACTCATTATGGTTTATTTTGACAAACCCTATAAATTTATATCCTAGCTGGGGATATTTTTTGATCATAGCTTCGAGTTCGATTGCTTTTTCACCGCTTCCCGCTATCAGGGTATTTCTCAGACCAATTCCTTTCTCAAGTAAATTCCTCTGAACGCTTCTGATTATTATTCTTCCGGTGCTTACACAGATAACTGTCAGCAGCCAGTAAATCAGGATCAGAAATCTTGATATAATGGGAGCGTCATTCATCATGTCATCAAGAAATATCAGAAAGAACAAAATGAAACAGCCTACAGAAACAGTTTTAAACACAGATGAAAATTCATCAAACCTTGATCTTACAAACCAATGCTGATATAATCCTGCAAATGAAAATATAACTAACCAGTAAATATAAATTGCAATTAGCGGAGCAATGAAAGCGGGAGGATTGGCGTATATGATCCAGCCGGATTCCACTCTGATGTAATAATATACAGTCCAGGCTAATGCAATAAATATAAGATCGAACAGAAATAAAAATATTTTTTCCTTCCTCTTGGACAATTATACCGTGTTTAGTTTCTTAAATTTAAAATTCGTATCCTGCTGACGATGCATCATTGTAAAACATTTTCACTGTGTCAAGAGAGAGTTCTTTCAGATCCATGCCAATCATTTTCAGTTTTTTCAGCAGGTCATTGGTAACCGTTACGATGTGACATCCGCACTCTTGCGCCTGCACAATATTCAGCAATTCTCTGGAGCTTGCCCATAACAGCTCTACACTCTCGGAGTTTTTTACGATCTCATAACTTTCTTTCAAATAAGGTATCGGGTCTCTGCCTGTATCTGCGATCCTCCCTGCAAACACTGAAATTATTGAAGGCGTACTTTTAGCAAGACTGTCGTATACACTTTTCACCTGAGCGGTAGTAAGTATTGCCGTTACATTCAGCTTAAAACCTTTTGATGACAATTTATTTATAAGCTCATAAGAAGTTTCGTCTTTTGTATTGGTTACCGGAATTTTTATATAAACATTATCTCCCCATGACGCTATCACATTCGCCTGTCTTTCCATTGATTCGAAATCATCCGTGAACACTTCAAACGAGATCGGCATGTCCTTTATCTCCGACAATACATCCTTGGCAAACGCCACATAATCTTTTACCCCGTCTTTCTTCATCAGCGTTGGATTAGTTGTGAAGCCCGAAACAATGCCTTCGCCGTAGACTCTCTTCATCTCGTTCACGTTAGCGCCATCTGAAAATATTTTTATTTTGAGATCTTTTGAACTGTTCATATTAATGTTTTTTATTCAAAATTATTTCTGCTGCGGAAGTTAGATCCGAAGCTTTATGATCCGGTTTTACTCTTCCGGGATAAGTGTTATATTTATTTTTTATTAAAATTGTTTTCAGCCGGGAATTTATCCCGCACTCAATATCAGTCTCTCTGTCACCTATCATCCAGGAAGAATTTCTGTCTATCCCGTATTTACTTACTGCCGTATCCACTGACAGCGTGTTAGGTTTTCTGCATTCGCAGTTAAATGAAAATCCTTCGGTGACGCCTTCGGGATGATGAAAACAATAATAGTCTTCTTTAATTATTTCCCTGTCTATATTCAGAATTTCCATAAACTTATTCCGCACCAGCATTAAACTTTCCAGCGAAGTTTTCCCCTTTGCATGATCAGGCTGATTTGAGATAATAAATAATTCAAACCCGTTTTGAGTTAACTTATCAAGCGCTTCCGGGACACCGCTAATTATTTTTATATCTTCAGTCCTGTGCGGCGGCTCAAACTCCCCGCCGGCTTCATTATATATCAGTTCGTTAATGACACCGTCTCTGTCAAGGAAAACCGCCTTATTCACTTTACGGCTGATTCCCATTTCATTTCATATTCTTTCACCAAAGGATGAGTCACAAGCAAATGCCAGACCGTCCCCTGAAAAGATTCAGTATGCGGAGTTATAGTTTCCGGATTAATCGTCGGTATAATAACAACGGCATCTGCAGCTTTTGCAGTGTATCCCCCGTCCTTTCCGACTATCCCTATAATTTTAGATCCGGTTTCTTTTGCAAACTTCAAAGCATTGACCAAGTTAACGCTTATATTTTTTTCTTCATTTCCGCCGCCGACAGAGAATACAAATATACAGTCCTCTTTTTTCAGACGGCTTCCTTTCAGCCAGTTTACATATGATGTATCCCAGCCGTCATCATTGATTCTTGCGGTAAGTTCAGATACATTGTCTGAAGGCGAATAACTTTCAATGCCTGCAATTTTTCTGAAATCATTTACTGCATGGGAAGCATTTCCCGCTCCCCCGCCGACTCCGAGAAAAAACAATCTGCCGCCGTTTTTCTTTAATTCTGAAATGATCTTTGCCATCTCAGCGATCTGATCCTTATCCAGACTGTTAGCAATCGATGTAACTTCTTCTAAATATTTTTTTATGTAATCCATTTTTTAATTTTCCTGTAAATATTCCCGTGTTTCATCCAGTCCGTTAAAGGAACCAATCTCATAAAACCTTTCTTTCACTTCATATCCTGAAAGTTCATTTTTATTTAATAAAGATTTATAAACTTCTTCCAGATCAAAAACTTTTTTATCTTTAAATTCTTCAAAAACGCTTTTAGATAAAATGCCGAGTCCGTAATCTATATACTTCATTCTTTCAGTTTTATTTTTCTTATCATAACTGATCAGTATTCCATTATCATATTCAATATTACTGCTGTCCCATTTGCCTTCATTTCTGAACACAGTCATGAGTCCGCTTTTATTTTGATTCAAAAAGTATTTATTTATATTATTAAAATCAGTATCTAAATAAGAATCACCGTACATCACAAAGAATTTCTCATCAAGATAACCAATTGCATTCATAAGCGCTCCCCCCGTGCCCAGAAGCTTTTCTCCGTCATGCGAATAAACAATTTCAATGTCTTCCGGTATAAGAGTCTTCGTATAGTTTTCCAGCTGATCCCCCATTGCGCCTGCGCATATAACAACTTTCTTAATACCGTTTTCCTTTAATAATTTAAGCTGATGATAAATAAAAGGATTGCCGTTAATATCCACCAGAGACTTGGGAATTGTTTCCGTCAGCGGTTTTAATCTCGTTGCAAGCCCTCCTGCCAGCAGAGCCAGATTATTTATCTCCATAAAAAACTAATTATAAAATCCATTCTTAACACCTTCATGCTCAAAAGAAAACCATGTCGCTTTCAGTCCCATTTTTTTCATGGCTGAAACAAGTTTGGTTTTTTCTTTCGGACAATAAAACATTAAAAATCCTCCCCCGCCTGCGCCGATCACTTTACCGCCTATTGCGCCGTTTTTTCGGGCGGTTTCATAGACTTCATCAGTAAACGGATCTGAAATCTTGCTGGATAATCCTTTCTTTACTAACCAGTGTTCGTGAAGCAGATCACCGAATTCATCGATCTTATTTTTCTCAAGTATTTTTCTAGTGTAATGTCCGATCTCTTTTATTTTGTGCAGTCTGTCAAGCACAGCCTCATTCTTCTGCTTAGTTTTTTTATTCTGATGTTTAAGTATGTCGCTTGCCGATCTGTTTTTATTCAGATAAAATAAAAAAATGTTGCTCTGCATTTCCATCAATGCTTCTTCTGATATCTTCACCGGCTCTACATCGACTGATCCGTCCTTATTAAAAGTATAAGAATTGAATCCTCCGTATGTAGCCGCATACTGATCCTGCTTTCCTATCGGCTCTTTCAGAATATTAATCTCGATGTTACACGCGCATTCAGCAATTTCCCTCAGCGTCTTATGATCCCTGTTATAAGAAAATAATGCGCTGAGCAATGCGACAGTAAAAGCAGAAGAAGTCCCGAGTCCGCAGTTCGAAGGAACGTCAGCGATGGAAACTATTTCAATCTGTTTTCTGACATCAGTAAATTTTAAAGATTCTCTGAATATTCTGTGTTCTATATCTTTTACATTATTTACAATCTCTGTTTTGGAATATGAAAGCCTTATGGAATCTTCAAATCTTTTGTTAAGCATAATATGAACATATTTATTTATGCTCGCCGCAAGAAGGAATCCGCCGTGCTTCTCATAATATGAAGGAAGGTCTGTTCCTCCGCCGCCCATGGAAATTCTTACCGGTGCTCTGGAAAGTATCATACAATTTCTCCCTTCCATCCGAATTTATTCTTTAATGCGTCTTCATAAATGGATTCAACAGATTTTCTGATTGCTTCAGCGGATGTTAATTCATTTGTCCAGCCTGTCTTTCTTATCTTATCGGAATTAATTCTGACCACAGGGACATCACCTTTCCATCCCCTGTTACCGCCTGTGAAATCGTATTTTACATTCTTTAAATTCAGTACTTCAGAAGTTATATCAGCAATTTCTTTAACACTGATATAATCCAGAGTAGATACATTATAATAAGAAAACCCTTTCAGAAAATTCAGCTGAACATTTCTGATAGCATTAATTATATCAGTTACATATATATATGACTTGCTCTGAGTACCGTCACCTAATATTGTCAGCTTTGAACTATCATCAAGAAGTTTTTTTGTAAAATCATATCCGACACCGTGTGTCTGATTCGGACCTACTACATTTGCAAATCTGAATGCCGCTGCATTCATATCAAACATATAACAGTAAGAACACAGCATTGCCTCACAAGCAAGTTTGCTTGAGCCGTATGTAGAGATCGGGAGCTGCGGGGAATGATCTTCTGAAGCTTCAGTAAAACCTGTATCTCCGTATACACCGCTCCCTGAGGCATACAGCAGATTCTTTACTCCGCCGATCCTCATTGCTTCAATAATGTTATTCGTCAGAAAAGTGCCTTCCCAGAAATCAATGTCCGGCTGAGTCATTGCTTTTGCAATATCCGGATTTGATGCGAAGTGATAAACAACGTCGTTTCCTTTCATAGTATTTAATAAGGCGTCTTTATCTTTAATATCAGCTTTGACAATATTCAGCTTATCTTTAATGTCATCCAAGTGCCACATCTGACCGGAACTGAAATTATCATACACTGTTATTCCGGCATTCGGTTCGTCTTTCAGAATACTTCTGCAAAGATGACTTCCTATAAACCCGGCGCCGCCTGCTATAAAATATTTAGTCAATTTAGAAATTTTTTCTTTTGAAATAATACATGAATGACTGCAGTCTCTTCTTAATAAATACAGGTAAAAAAGAATACATGTACTGAGTGTAATTCAGCATATACGCTTTATAAAAATTCGGATAATCGTTTCTGTACATCTTCACAACATTTACTACTGTTCTTGAATTTTCCCTCTGCTGGAGAAATGATTTATTCTGTCCCGCTGTCATATATGTAATGAAATATTCTTTGAAGTTATAAAGCTTTCCGACCTTTCCCATTCTCAGCCAGAACTCCATATCTTCCACGTGTTCGAGGTTCTTATAACCCCCCAGCTCCAGCGCAAGATCTCTTCTGAACATTACAGTTGCATGCGTAAAAGGATTAGAAAACAGAGCGTATTTTTTTATTTCACTGTCAGTTTCTTTCTTAAGATATTTGAAAAGCTCATCACCGTTTTCGTCAACTAAAATCACCCCGCCGCCGACTACAACGTAATCGGAATTTTTATCGAGAAATTCAACCTGCATCTTAAGCTTATCCTTGTGACACCAGTAATCGTCATCATCGATTCTCGCAATGTATTTTCCCTTCGCATTTCTAAGTCCGATGTTCAGATATTCTGAAATCCCCTTACCCGAAATTCTCGGAATTCTCATGTATCTTATCCTGTCTTCTTTCGAATCCAGTTCGGTCATTCTGACCTGTGTATCATCAGTTGACGCGTCATCTATTATTATAAGTTCCCAGTCAGTAAAACTCTGATCAAATACACTGTCTATAGCTCTTTCAAGCATACTGACTCTGTTGTAAGTGGGTATAATAATGCTGACTATAGGATTGCTGTTATCCTGTAAATTCATTGATTGGGAAACTATCTATATAATTTAAGATTTTAAAGTTAGAAATTAGGAGATTTAATTTTTTCGGAAAGATTTATATTACGGGGTTAGTAATGAATAATTGGATTATTTCTAACTAATTGCCTATCGGAGTCATTTTATATACTCTTATATAATCCACTTCCATCACATACGGAATTTCAGAATTGTCAACTTCGAAGTTATTTTCTTCCCAGTCTTTTACTGCCACATTAGCGATCATATACATTTTTGATGTAGGTATTCCGTCTGTTGCTTCAAATACTGTGTTTCCGTTCAGCTTCCAGACTAACCTGTCCGGATAACATTCAAAAGTCCAGATCATCCATTCATCCGCAAATTTTCCTTCGGTTTCTTTTCCTGATACATAATAAAACGGCTCGCCTTTTCCTTCATATACATTTCCTGAATAATGTGGATAATCAAGTCCCCAGTGATGCACGCTTGCAATTGAGTTTTCCTTCTTGCCAAAGTATTCAAAAATATCTATCTCGGGAAGTCCGGGCTTCTGATTAGCAACAAGCCAGAATGCTGGCCAGAAACCTTTTCTGAACGGAAACTTTACTTTGATCTCCCACTTGCCGTATGCCTGTGTGAATTTATCCGAACTGCAGATTATTCCTGAGGTATATTCAAACTGTTTCTCACCATGAAGATCATTTCCATAAACTGATTCTTTCTTTGCAGTAATTTTCAGAATTCCGTTTTCAGCTTTAACGTTTTCATCTTTGTACCACTGTAGCTCTTTGTTTGCCCAGTTAGTTCTTCCTCCTGATTCATAAGTTGTTAACCATTTTCCGTTATCAAAAATATCAAAGTCATCTTCAAAAGTTATCTGCCACTCAAAATCAGAATTTTCAGAATAACTTAAACTTTCAGAATTTAAATTACCAGTTGAATTAAATATTGAAAAAAAAATCACCAATATTATTAAATACAAATATCTCATTTCAATATATTACTCTAATAGTAAAATTGTCTTACCAATTATTCAGTCGCCTTTTGGATTAATTGACCGGCACCATTTTATAAGCTCTGATGTAATTAATTTCCATAACATACGGGGCTATTGTGTTATCCTCTTTAAATAATTTTCCTGTCCAGTCTTTCATAGCTACATTTGCAATAATATACATTGGAGCTATAGGAATTCCTTCGATTGATTCATATACAGTTTTACCGTCTAGTTTCCAGAGCATTCTGTCGGAGAAACATTTAAATAACCATACCATTCAAACGTTAGACCGAATCTTTTTTGTAGTTATTTTCAGTATTCCATTTTCAACAGTTACATTTTCATCTTTATTCCATTGAGCTTCATTTCTTGACCAGATTGTCCTGTTTCTCATAATATAATGTCCTCTCCAGATATTTGTATCCAGTGTATTAAAATCATCCCCGAAGGTTAGCTTCCATATGTTATTTATCTCATCCGAACATGTAGATCCGCAGGATGAAATGATAATTTTTACAATGAAAAATAATTCTAACAAGCTTTAAAACTTCATAATTTTTATTAAGTGGTTTGATAAAAATTTTTTTATAGATTTAATTTTAATTTTCTGTAATACAGTTGTCTGTATAATTCTGAATTTTTGCTTATATCAAATTTATCTTTCAAAGTAATCATCGCATTTTTCTTAATGAAATCAATTTCATTCTTATACTCCGATATAGCGACATACAAATTCAAAAATTTTTCCTGCAGACTTTTTTCATTTTCGGATTCAAATAAATATCCGTTGATACCGTCTTCAATAATTTCCGGAATTCCGCCGACATTGGAAGCAAGAACAGGTTTTCGCTTTATCATACCCTCGAGAATTACCAAACCAAAACCTTCCCAAAGTGAAGGGACAGCAACCATATCGCATATCTCAATATACACTTCCGTATTCTTTAAAAATCCGGTTAATATTATAAATTCATTCAGATCAAATTCCGATATTAGATCTATAATTTCCTCTTTCAGATTTCCGTCGCCGATTATTAAAAGTTTAATATTCTTTTTGCTTTTTAAAATATTCTGCATCGACTTAATGAAAAATAAATGTCCCTTTTGTTTTTCGAGTCTTCCGGATATTAATATCACAAAATCATCTTCGTTTATATTAAGACTTTTTCTCAATGTTCTTCGTGATTCATCACTGGTCACAAAAACTTCTTTAGAAACATCAATACCGTTGTAAATTACTTCGGTTCTGTTTTTGAAATTACTGTCTCTGTTAATTATAAATTGTTTAACAATTTCCGATATTGCTACAATATAAGAATCACTATATTTAATAACTGCATTATCTATCCTGTCAAATAAGGAAATGCTGTTGATATCCGCACCTTCATGATGCGAAGAGTAATTATGGCATGTTGAGAAAATATGTTTTACGCCTGACTGTTTTGCAGCAACTCTTCCGTAAAAATCAGCTTTATTCAAATGCGTGTGTACAATGTCCGGATTTGTATTCTTTAATATTTTTTTCAGCTTGAATAATATTTTAAAATTCAGCAGCCCTTTTTCTTTCAGATCTATCACATCAATTCCGTTGTCAATAAAATTCTTAACAAACTCTCCCGAATCCAGACATATTACTTTGATTTCCATTTGTCCATCTCTGTTCAGATTCTTAAGTATATCAAGAAGTAAAATCTGAGCGCCGCCGAGACTTAAATTTGAGATTATATGTACCAATTTAATTTTATTCATAATTCGAACTATATTGATATTGATCATTTATTGATCTGTCAGTATGGCAATTCATGTTGGCTCGTATAAAAAAATCATTTATTATAAATATTATTCAAAATCTTGACTTTTCATTATTCCCTGAATTTATTAAATACAAATCACAAAAAATGCTCCATTGGTCCTACTTTGTCAAAATCGGAAATATTCTGTTTCTTAATGTCTTCGCGGCAAAGTAACTTGAATTGCAAATATACGGACAGCTTAACTTTAATTCCCTGTTGTAATATTCATAGAGATTTTTTATTGAAGGTATGAGATCGTAACTTTGCAGGCTGTTATTAACGCATACATGATTCGAGTATAGAGATAATTCATCTTGCCTAAATCTTTACCGTAGTTGATAAATTAATCATTGCGCATACAAAACATTTATTTATTATTGAAATTAATTCATAATTTTTTACTAAATAAATAATTACTAATTTTTTTTCAAAACCAGAAGAGAGGATTTTACTGTCAATTCATCTATCGTGTATTTTTCTTTATATAATTCATTAATATTCTGAAGTTTAAATGATTCTAAATCATTATTTTCAGGAAGATCTTTTTTTTCATACATTATTTCAAAACCGGCCGATTTTATAAATTCAATATAATCTCTATGTCTTAACCTGTTTTGATACATTAAAGAAGGATTAACTTTTTTCCATTCATTTTCTGAATACTGCAAATAATTATATACGCTGATCGAGTTATCAAAAAATGACCAGTGATCTCTGTAGTCAATAGCATTTGACATAATACCGCCTTTTTTGAGAATTCTGTAACATTCCTTTAGTATATCTGAGATACTGTTTACAGGTATATGTTCAAACGTAGCGTTAGATAAAATGAAATCAATTGAATCAGTTTCCAATCCGGTTTTTCGCGCATCCAGTGGAGCAAAATATTTGATATTAAAATATTTATATAATATGTCCTTGTAGTTTTTTTGTGTTATTTCTGGTATATCCTTATCGAATATATTTTCACTGTCTGACTCAGAATAATGTTTTCGTAATCTGATAATTGTATCATTTATTAAATCCGGGAAAACAAGTTCTCTGATATCAATACATGTTAAATTTGAAATTCCCATTTGACGCATTGTAAGCGGAATTACCAGATCATAACCGCTGCCAAACTCATAATAACTTACTTTACTAAGATCTTTATTTTCCGAATACAATAAATATTTATCAAGATGCATTTTGACAGTATTAATTTTAGTAGCTAATTCATCATCCGGAATCGGCAAAGATTTAGATATATACTTTTGAAAGAAATAATTTATGTTTTCACCTTTGGGCATTGCCGATAATAACATTTGTAATTTAGCTTTATATAGGAAATTCATAAATAATACTAATTCTGATTAACTAAAGAGTATACACTGTCTATTTCTGATATTGTCTTATCTAAAGTATAATAATTTTTAAAATCCTCAGTAGCTTTTTGAGATAATCTAATTCTCATTTCTTCAGAATTATATATAATTAATATCTTATTCATTAAATCTAAAGGGTCTTCTTTTTTAATAAGTAATCCGTTTTCATTATTCGCAATTACTTCATTTATACCGCCCACATCTGTACTTATTACAGGGATTCCTGCTTTCATGGATTCAATTACAACATAAGGTATTCCTTCATATCTTGAGGTTAAAACAAAAATATCAAATTCTAAAATAGTTTTAAGTGTATCTGATGAATAACCTTTTAAAAACACTTTATTTTCCAATCGCTTCTCAATTATCATATTCTTGTATTTATCATATAATTCGCCGGAGCCGTAAATATGAAATTCAAAATTATCATTCTCTCTTATCAATAATTCGGCAGCATCAATCAAATATTCCTGTGCCTTTTGATATGTCAATCTTCCAATTGTGCCTATGATAAATTTTTCTTTTTTACTTTTATTTATTTCAGGCAGTTTGCTGTCTTCTAATCCATTATAAATTACTTTTACTTTATTTTCATTGTATCCGAATTTTTCAACAAGAATAATCTTATCAGCTTTGCATCCGGTCATAGTAAAATCAGTAAAATATTTCTTTATACTTTCATATTTCTTTTTTATATAATTCATATTTTCAATTTCTTCAATCGTAAAATCCAATCCATGTTTGTGTTCTATCAGCAAAGCGTTGTTCACGAGCTTTCCTATTATACAAGGCGCTATACCTGCCTGCGCATGAATTATATCATATTTTGAAGTAAATATTATTTTGAACAAATTAAATATTCCACTTAAAGAATATTTGCCGGTAGTGCCATTATGAAATGTAATGTATTTTATACCTTTTTCATCAAGTACTTCACATATGTCTCCTTTTTCAGGTATAGCAATAGTAAAATCATATTTACTTTTATCTGATTTTTCAGCCAATAAAATTGAGAACATTTCTATACCGCTAATCACATTGTTATTTAATGTAAGCAATACTTTTTTCAATTTATTTTTTTATAAATTCAAATTTGCTGGATAAAAGATACGAATTACTAAAATAAAGCTTTAATATTTTCATTAACTGAAAAAATTTTTCTCTTTTAATGCCATTGTACTTTTTCCAAAATGGCAACAATAATATTCTGGAAATGACATTAGTTAATGATATTAGATATAGAATGTTTCTTTTGAAAAAATTATAATTTCTTATGAAAAGTAACTTACTTCTGTTTAAATGGAAAATATAAATATCATCTGAAACTTCTTTTGCAAGTGAAGATTTAGTAGAATGATAGTATGTGAAATCCGGGATACAAACATTTTTTTTTCTTAAATTATTTTTTACTTTAAAACATAATTCTACATCTTCATAATACATAAAATATTCTTCATTGAACTTTCCTGCTTTTTCAAAATCGGTTTTTCTTATAAATATAAATGCACCGTGAAACCAATCTACTTCAAAATTTAATTGTTTTTTAATTTCCGTTCTGGCATTTAAATTATATATTTTTTTTTGAACGATACCGGACATCAGCAACGATAATTCCCATGATTCTGAAGGAAAATCATTATAAAAATAGAGAATATTATCCTTATCATCATGCATAACCCCGGACACAATTCCCGTATTTTCATTTTTCTCAAGATAATCGATCAGCAATTCCAGAGAACTGTTTTTAATTTCCACATCCGGATTCATAAACAAAAGATATTTTCCATTTGCCCTTTCCGCTGCATAATTACAGCCACTTGCGAAGCCATCATTTACATTTCTGAAATTAAAGCTAACCTCAGGAAAATAATTAACAAATTTCTCAATTTCCCTGTCCGTAGAATTATTATCTGTCACAATAATCTCTAAGTTAACATTTTTTTTATATAAATAGATTGAATCAAGACAATTTTTTAAATTCTTATGAGTATTAAAATTAACAATTATTACAGATACAAGTTGTGTATTTTCTTTATTCTGCAATAGACTTAATTATCAATTATTGGAAAAACCGGAGAATAACAAATCCATCCGGATTCTTTATTTAAGATTATCCTTCCCGGATTTTGACTTCCGGTATATAATTTATCTGATCCATTAATAATGCCATGATAATTATACCATCCGGGTAAATCCGTTAATTCAATATCCCATGTCTTTTCAGGATGACGGTTTACAAATATTTTGACTCCATTTTCATATTCTATAAAAACCTGAGAAATAAAGTCCTGATTATTAAATTTATCATAAGTTTTTGGATATTTTCTCAGATAATCCGAAAGAGTAATTAAATTTCCATTATCATTATATAAAATACTTTTAACACTTGAGTTACCATAAAGTAATTGGACAGGGTAAACATATTCATATTCAAGTTTTGACTGTTCATAAATATCATATGAAAGATCGGAAAAAAATGCTCCGTGACCATAAGCTAATTCTGTAGCTGAATATATCAATGCAGAATCCAGACTTCGGCCCATATGTTTCCAGTATCTGTCTTTATGAAAAAATCTTTCATAGTAGCCCATCCCATGTGCAAACATTAAAGGTTTAATTTTTAAAAGATCAAAATCCACTAATACAGGCTGATAATATCCTCCGATTATGTGATCTCCGCTAAAGAAATCGGAGGCTGTTACTATTTGAGGTTCTACATCATCATAATATCCTGAATAATAAAAATGTGAAGATCCTTCACCGCTGACCGGTCCATTGTGAATCTTCCTTGAAACATCTGCTATCTCCTGATTTTTTCTTAATGCGTATTTAAATTTTCCGGCACCGGTTTCTTTATAATCATAATCAATATATTCTGATGGATCAGACGCAGAGTGGACATCCAAATATCCGGCAGTAGTATTAAGTTTTTTATTAATTAGAATTCCGCGGTTTTTATCATTAAATATTTTTTCCATTTTCGAAGGTTTTACTTTGTACATTATAGGATTATTCCAGCCAATGACAAAATTTCCGTCAAATCCAATTGTCAGATACTGTTTATAATTTTCAAAATTTGGATTGTCAGAACCAATTAAAGAGTACATTTCATGTACTGAAAATAAAAAATTATTGGATTTACATAAATTACTAATCTCACTTAACTTATCAATCCCTCCATATCTTGGATTTGGCGGGAAAATATCAGGATATTCACTGTCATAACCTTTATTATGCCAGTTGTGAACAATCAACCAAATATTTTTATAATTGTCATAAATTAAACTATCAAGAATTTCAGATGTTTGATTAAATGGTTTCCAGGAATCAAAAATTATTCTGGAAACTGATTCACTTTTGTATTTTGAAACCGGATTTGGAATTGAAGGAAATGTTTCATCTATATTTTCGGATACAGTTATATAAATTGTCTCATTTAATTTATTTATTTTTCCGTTTGATAATGGTAGATAAAGGCAATATTGTGAAAAATAAATGGAGCTTTCAGAATATTTCTCGTTATATCTTAATATTTTGGAACAATTTGTTTTTGTCCAGTCGAAAAAGGTGGATACAAAAACACCATTGGTATATAATATATTCTGATTTGTAAGATACGGGATTCTGATTGGAGACGGATCAATACAATTCTCGGATCTTCCTAATAATACAGCGGAAATTTTTGCACGTTTACCAAATTCATTATTACAATTATCTTCTCCGATATCAGTGGCTTTTATAATTAATGTTTTACCTGAAATCGAAATATCCATACTGTATTTTACATAATAGTCACCAATTTTCATGACCCATTGGGTATAAAATTTTTGATGCCTGACTTCTGCTTTTTGTAAAATATAACTTACGTTATTTGACTTATTTTGAAATTCTTTGTTATTTTCATCTACAATACTAAAAACTCCTTCTTTACAAGGATAAAATTCAAAATCATTAATTTTAGCACTAATACTGCCAAAATTTCCGCCATTATTCAGATCTATTTTATAAGTTAATTTATTATTTGCAGTTACATAGCTTAAAAGACAAATCTTTCTGTTTTCATCATAATCTATAAAGTTGCGAAAATTTTTTTCATTAGTAACCGGTTTAGCAGGATATCTTTTATCAAATCCTGAAATATTAGAAACCAATGTAAAAAATAAAATTAAAGTAAAATAAATAATATTTTTATACGAATAAAATATTTCCATATAATTTAGTTTAAATATTTTCAGAAATTAAATTTTTTAAGATATTCATATTAATATTTTAATCAATCTATATCATTTTTGGAAAAATAATTTTTAAATTTTTTGATTAACGCCTTTATATACATAGGATTCTTAAACATAAAAATGAAAACAGCGAGATCAGATAAAAAAGTTATATATTTCTTTTTTTTTAAAATATATTTTAAAGAGTAATACCTGTTATTCAAAATACTCAGATAAGCTGTATCCTTAAGATCCTTATTGTCACTTCTTAAAAATGGTTTACTAAGATTAATATGATTCGCAAAAATTTCTCTTGAGTGTTTATAATTCCTGGCCCAGCTGTCATGCGTTCTGTGTAAAGCCAAAGATTCATTTAGAAAAAAGAGATCGTTTTCTAAGGATAGCTTTATCCATAGATTATAATCCTCACATAAATTTATATACCTTGTCTCGTCAAAAGGTTTATCATTTTTTAAAATTTTTTTTCTGAAAATAACAGAAGATGGAATAACTAAGTTTTCTTTAAGAAGATCCTGAGTTTTCAGTATAAATGATTTTTTAAATTTGATATAATGCGTATCGAGAATAATATCGTTTATATCTATCAGTTTTACATTTGTACAAATAAAATCGTGATTCTGAAGATATGTCATCTGAATCTCAAGTTTATCAGTCTCCCACAGATCATCATCATCACAAAAAGAAATGAATTCTCCTTTAGACATCTGTACACCGTAATTTCTAAGTTTTGCAAGATTATTTTGTTTCTTGAGATTATAAAGTCTTATTCTTTCATCTTTGAAAACATCAAGTAAATCACCAGTTTCATCCGTAGATCCGTCATTTATTATAATAATTTCAAAATCATTATGAGTTTGCTTCAAAACAGAATGAAGTGTTTTAGACAATAATGAAAACCTGTTGTATGTAAGAATTATTACGGAAATTAAATCATTCACTCTTTATAATTGAAATTACTAAATAATTGATATTACTGCTTCAATATAATTGAAAATTTTACTCTCTAAATTTATGAGAGAACACATCATACTTATTTTTAAATTAATTAATAGAATTACTTAGGGAAAGTTATTCTTTAAGTTTAAAATAGCCGGGATAAATAAGTTTTATTAGATTTGACAAATTTATTTTATCAAATATTTTACCGCCGTTTCTTCTGGAAACCTTAAATATTTCAAGCGCCTGTTTCCGAAAATTCCTGTTGGTTAATGTTTCATTGTATACCCTGAAATATGAGAGTTTTTTTTCAGTATAAATTGCATCTGTAAATGAAAGCATTCTTAAAAAAAGATCATAGTCAAAAACAATTTTCAATTCCTCATCCAGCTCCCCAACTTCTTGGTATAAACTTTTCAAAAAAAAAGTTGATGGTTGTCTGATATCCGGTTTTCTTCTAATAAGAAAATCCCGGTCATATATAGCTTTCCAATCATCGAATAATTTTTTTTTGTTTTTATCTATAAAAATTAAATGACCGAATAGTAATTTTTTATCTAAATTCTTTAGAAACTCTGAGTTTATGAATTCAAAAATATTTGGTACATAATAATCATCTGAATTTATCCAGGCAAATATATCACCGGTTGCCATTTGAAACCCCTTGTTTATAGCGTTAGCAGGTCCACTGTCTTTTTCAGAAATCCATTTTAAATGAGGGAAATCTTTTAATATTTCCAGTGTATTATCAGTAGATCCTCCGTCTACAATAATATGTTCGAAATTCTTGTAGTTTTGATTAAGAACAGATTCAATAGTATCTTTGATAAAATGTGCTTGATTTAAAGTAGGAGTTACAATTGAAAATTTTTGTAACATAACTTAATTTTTTTTAATCCAAAATGAGCCGGGTTCTCTTTGTAATTCCCTGCTGAATATTGGAGATATTTTGCGAAATAGATCCGGGTAATGGTGAGACAGATAATTTAAGGCACCTATGATTTTAAAATTATTGTTAAAAGATAAAAATGCTTCAAGTAAATATTGTTCGTTCCAAAAATAATTTTTTTCAATTACCCATTCTTCGAGATAATCTTTTGGAGTAAAAATATCATGAATATGAATTAACACATTTGAATTTAGTACCGGAAGTATTTCTAAATATTCATATAATACATCTCCCTGGGGTCTGATAATATGAGATGAATCAATAAATAATATATCATTATCTTTTAATTCTTTAAATACTTCTATATCAATTTCTTCTACCTGATTTCTGATTACTTCTACTTCTAATAACTCAAGCCAATCCATTTCATATGGTTCAATACATTTCATAGTACATTCATAATTTACATCTTCATATTTATTTTTTTTAATCGCTTCCAAAGCAATAAGTGTTGAATTTCCACTGCCAATTTCAATTATTTTACGGGGTTTGAATTTTCTGATTATACTATAATAATATTCAGCATCTCCGGATTTGAACGAAGTGTTGTCAAATTTAAAAGAACTATTGTTTTCAAGCATTAGTAATTCATCATTATAATTAAACTCATTTAAAATTGAGATTTGTTCCTCAACATTAAAATCAATTCCAGGCAAAATCCTATCTGATTTTAATGATTTTTTGAGTTCTCCGGTTTTAAACATTGGTTCATAATAATGATCAATAATTGGGAATACTCCGATTTTAAATAAAATCCTTTTTGTAAGCTTAAAATTGTTTACTCCCCTTTGCCTTATTTTTAATAACAAAAAAGAGCTGCATAAAATAAACGGTGAAATTAATATTTCAAAAAGGTTTCTAACAATTGTTTTATATGTAGTCATTTATTAGAAATAGAATTATAGAATAATTAAAGTATTAATAAATCTGTAAATGTATAATAGATTTTACTTTCATAAAATATTCTTTATTTCCAAATTAAATATTTTTCTCAAAATAATACTATGACTAATAAGAAAATTTATTTTGAATATTTTGGTATAGCAACTTCAAAATAAATACAAATTGTTTTATATATATCAATGAAAATATTATGAACGATAAAACCAAAATGTAATTCAATTCTTCCTGATAATATACTATTGTCATTATTTGAATAAATATTAAAAAGTTTAGAATTACAATTCTATATAATTCCGACATTTTTAAATATGACTTAAAATCAAAGCCATATGATTTATATAAATAATGAAAAATTATTATTATACTGATTAAGATAGATAAGTAGTAACCAAATAATCCAAACACATTATTGAATAAGCTCAGTGAAATTCCAAGCATAACATAAGTAAGAATTAAATTGCTTGTTTGAATTATCAGCAGTTTCAATCCTTTTCCCTCAATCATAAGTACAGCATACAAACAACCTCCAAAATTAATAAAAGAATAAGATAAGGAAAATATTAGGTAAATCAGCATAGACTCATAACTATTAAACCAAAACAAAATAAAAAAACAAATCAATGGGTTCATTATTCCATAAATAATTATAGAATAATAATTAGACATTTTGGAAAAATAATATAGGTTTTTAGTTAAATACATCTTTAAATTTCCAACTATATTTTCTTCACTTAATTTTACCAGTAATCCTCTTTGTGTAGAAAATATAATTCCACTCGAAAAATTAATAATTTTTTTTCCGGATTCAAAATATGATACCCAGGTAAAAGACAAATTTAATCCTATTAAATATTTTATAACAACATCTATCATGCTATTTAAAAAAGAAGCAATTTGTATATTGATTCCGTATTGCGAATACTTTTTTACTAATGAAAAATCATAAAACCTCCATTTAAAATTAATTAACTTTCGATAGAAGAATATATAGTAAAATGTAATTAGAAATGAAAAAACACTTACAATTGTAATAAATGATACTAAATAATATATATCCAAATTGAATATTAAAATCATAGTAAATAAAATAGTATTAAAAATTACACTTAAAATATTTATTTGGCCTAATTTAACATATTCAGAAAATCCTTCAAGTGTACACTTTAAATAACCATTATTATAATTAAATATAAAAGTAATGATCATTAAAAATGTAATAAGATTAAAGTTCAGATTTTTCACATTTTCTTTTTCCAGCAATTCCGAGTTTTTCAAAACAAAAATGCAATAAACAAAAAGAATAATGACTATGATTAAACCGGTAATTAAAAAAACTAAAAAAAATGTTGTAAAATATTTATCAATAAATTTCAGATCATTTTTTTTTTTTGCTTCAGCAATATTTTTTATGGTAGAAATTCCAAACCCAAAATCCAAACTGGCTCCAATTCCAAATATAGAACTGATAAGAATAAAAAATCCGAATACATTTAAGTCAAACGTTTTATAAATAAGTGAATAATTCAGAAAATTCAATAATGAAGAAATCACAAATGACAATGTATTCCATAAAGAATTTTTTTTATCTTGCGATGTTAACAATCAGTTAATTAAACTTAAATAAAATTTTTTCTTCTGTAATTATTTTGCAGATAATCCCTTATCCGCTAATTTATTTTTCAGATAGATATAATTACCAGTATTCAATCCTAAAAATATATACATAAAGAATGCCTGCTGGGTCATTGTATATTGCCCCGAATATATACTGTTAATAATTATAAAAAAAACTGCGACATTTAATAAAATGCTGTTCGTTTTTTCATTTTCATTTTCTGACATTCTAATTGCCTTCAAGCTAAGGAAATACATTGTAAAAATAAAAATCAAATAAGAAGATAATCCAATTAAACCGGTTTCAGATAGAAATGCCAGCATAGTATTATGGGGATCTAAACCTTCTACATATAATTCGTAAAAGTAATCAGGCAGAACATTATATTCTTCAGAAACAAAATTAAACATCTGATGACCAATTCCGGTATATGGACTTGTTTCAAATGCATTATAAGCAGTAAACCATATTAATGCTCTGGTTTCCAATGAATTTTGTATATATTCACCATCATCTTTTTGTTCAAAAAATTCAAATGTAAGGTCTGAAAATCTTGTAGCGATTACATTTTTTACCCCAAGACCTATTAATACACCAATTAAAATAAATGCTGTAACCATAATCAGTTTGAATTTTTCTTTAAAATAATTTCTCCATTTTGGGTCATATTTATATGAGATTATTAATCCATAGGTAAGACTAAAAATAAATCCAATCCAGGCAAAACGGGAAAGAGAAATTATTAAGACTGTAAATATGAATGAAGATATTATTAATATTTTTAAATTTAATTTTCCCTTTATGAAATATTTTAGTATCAAAAAAGAAAAAGTAATTGCAGAGAAATCCATCACAGGAAACCCAATAAAACCTTTTGATCTAAGCCTTGAAGTAATTATAGTTTGAATAATTATTACAAAGCAAGCTACAGCCATGCCATAGAAATAAAAAGTAAAGAACTTTTCAATTGTAAATTCATTCTTCACACTTCGGAACACTAAGTATCCTGTGGTAATATAAGTGAAAAATAAAAAAAAGAAATACAAACTAGCGAAAGAAATATGAACTGTATTTACTGCTGATAAGAATATTGATAAAACGAAAAATACAGCTGTATATTTCACTACATTTGGTAATCTAAAAGAATTGAATATCTGTGTATTTTTATTAGTTAAAAATAAAATAAAAACACCGAAAGCTACTACATTTACTACCTGAATTTTTAAGGGAACATAAAAATATTGTTCGATAAATAGTGCAGAGGTTAAATAAAATAAATAATATTTTGCGGCATTTTCAATTAGAATAAATATAAGAGGTACTGTCAGTAAAACTATTGGAATAAGAGTTTTTCCAATACTAAATAAATATACAATTAAAAAAAAAATGATGAGGAAAAAAGAAATGAAAATTATATTGTTGTATTTATCCAATATCATATATTGTAAATGCTAGACATTTCTAAAAAGTGAAATTAATTTTTTATAATACAATTCATATAGAGTCAGTGTAGTTGTAATAAAAAACAAGAACGCCACCATGCTGAATAATATTGTAATTAATCTTTTTGGTTTGGTTTTTTTCTCAGGTAAATATGGATAATCCAAAATTATAACAGTTGGTGTTTCTCTTTTTTGTTCAAATTTAGCTTGTTCATAGATTGGAATAATTGTAGTAAGAATTCGGTTTTTAATTTCTAAATCTCTTTTTAATCTCAGAAAATTAATTATAACTGTTGGTAATCCTTTAAGCTGCAATGAACTGTTTCCATCCTCCGAATATTTTATTTCGTTTAATTGATTATTTAATAAAACTAATTTTTCTTCCTGTTCTTTGATCTCCGGTTGGTTATCAGTTAAAATTTTTCTCATAAGTTCTAGTTTTATTTCTTCAGATTTTATTGTAGCTTCTAACTGTAATGACGTCTTTGAAGCAACTTCAGCTTGAATTTCAGGTGATAACCCGTAAATATCCTGATATCCTTGTAAACTATCTTCAGCAATTTTTAATTCGATTTTAGCTGAATCATATCTTTGTTCAATAAATTCCTTGTTATTTTTAGCATTTAAAGCACTCATTTCAGAATAAATTTTATTTAGCTGAAATATTAAATATTCTGCTATCTCTTTTGCTCTTTGTTTATCTTTGTCAAAAACATCTATTGACAATGTATTTGCTTTTTTATTTGCTGTTAACAACATGATATCAAGCCTGAATGCTTTTATAGCATCTTCCATGTATTTAATGTCATAAACCTCCATTAAATTGAATTTTATTATTGTTTCTTCAATGCATCTTCTGCTTAACAGGATCTCTTCATATAATGCAAGTTCTTTTGACCCGGATCCGCCGCCTAAAGCTTCAAGTCCGCCTAAGTCGGGTAAACCTGATACACCTAAAAAGCTGCTTAGTCCGGAACCTCCTGCACTTTTTACTTTTGCACTAGATAAATAAATAGGATCAACCACAAAAAACATCAAAATTGTTACAATTAATCCTACAATTAAAGTACTGGTAATCAGTAATTTTTTATACTTTAAAACTAACTGAATATAATCTTTTAAGATAAATTCTTTCGTTTTTTTATTTAAAGTAGAATTTAATTTTTCGTTTTCATCTGCCATTTTTAGGATCTAATTTTTAAAAACATTTTTTCATGACTAATTAGAAAATTTGTAGCAAAATACCCTAAATATCATTTCTGATATCAAAAATACTATCGCAACTTTAAATTTAAAGACTGATTGACTATTACTGATTCTGCTTAATTAATATATATGTCGTCAATACACCAAGTATCACTCCTGCTATCTGAGCTATTACTGAGATTGTCTGACCGAATGTCTGTCTCACTTCTTTCGGAACATATACGTAATCTCCCGATTCTATTTTTGTCTGTTCCGGCTGATACCAGCCTCTTGAATTGAATTTAATTATTCTTGTATCATCTTCTTCCGCTGCATTAGAATAACCGCCCGCTTTCTCAATATAATATTCCGCATCAGCTCCTTCTTTGAACGGTACATACCCTTCTTGACCTACCTGTCCGAATACATACACGATATTTTTGTTATCATTTATATATATAATATCTTTTCCTTCAAGTAATACATTCTGTGATTCATCGCTTTCCTTCAATAGTTTTTCAAAATCAACTATCACTCTGTTCCTTCTTGATTTTATATCCGTAACTAAATTTTCCTTATCAATTTCAGATACTATAAGGTCATTTGCTCTGAGATTTAAAAGCACTTCAGCAGTGTCCTTTGCCATATATTCAGCATCGTAATTTCTGAATAAAATACTCAGAGGTAAATATGCTTTTTCTTTCAGCCCGCCGGCCAACTCTATGATGTCTTTAAGTCGTGTCTTCTTAAAAGATATAGGATAATATCCGGGACGAAGCACCTCTCCCATTATAAGGACTGATAGATTTTTCTGATATGTTATTTTTGATTTTACGAATATTCTGTCAAAGCTTTCTATCTCAAACTCCTTGTCCTTTTCATATGACAAATCGATCATTCTGAAATCACTGGATTTTTCATCCGCTCTGTAAAGTATTATACTGTCCGGCTCAGCGCTTACATCAAATCCTCTGGCTATTCCGATTATAGTTTCAAGATCATCCCCTTCGGAATATTCATATGATCCTCCAAGCTGAACCGCACCGCCTATGTTTATAAAATTATTATCTAGCTGTAGATAAGGTATTTTCAACAGATCCCCTTCGAGAAAGAACGGATTGAATTCATCTTTATTGGTCAGAAAATATTTATAAATATCAACTTTCTTTACAGTCCCGTTTTTTCTTATTAACTCAATATTTCTTAATGAAATCTGATTGTTAAAAAATTCTCTTTCATTTGTTTTTTCATAAAAAACTCTTGAAGTATTGAGTGTATCAAATATTAAAACTTTAAGTATTTCTGAAACTCTAGTAACAGGCGAAACTTCAAAATTACCCTGTGTAAGACCTGAAACTTTTATGAGAAATGTTCTGGGAGTGTTTAGTGTGAAGCTCGCATCACTTGAATAATATCTTCTCTTAACTGCTCTTATCACACTATTTTTTGCTGCAGTTAATGTTAATCCTGAAACCTCCACTTCCCCAACAGTTGGAATAATTACTGATCCTTCCGGAGATACTACTAAAGGCATTTGCTGATTTATATATCCGTAAAGTCCGAGTGTAAACAGATCATTAGGTCCGACTATATATACATCAGGATCGATTGCTCCTTCAATAGGCATTGACCTGGTTGTGTATGTATTCTGACTATTCAGCTGATCAAAGATGTCCGGAGCATCAGCGTTTATTCCGACTTTGCCGTTTGTTCCGGATCTGTTCATTATTTTACCTAACGGATCATCTTCAGAATCCTGTGTCTTGCTTTTAAACTGAGAAAAAATTTCATCATTATTAAATGCGCTGAACAGAACAATAAAAATTAATGCAATACTAAATTGTTTATTCATAATCCTAAAAAATTTTTAGTTTGTGTCAATATTCCTGATGTCTGATCCTCACCATACGTTTCACAATATATTCTGATCAACGGTTCTGTTCCCGAAGCTCTGACTAATAGCCAGCCGTCTTCGAAATAAAATTTATTTCCGTCAAGATCGTCAGTTTCCATGATTTTCTTACCGCCGATTTCATCTCCTGCTTTTAATCCTTTACTGATACTCAATGCAGCATTCTTTTTCTCTTCCGTTGTCTTTACATCATTTCTCTGATAGAAATATAATCCGAATTCATCATCGAACTCTTTCTTAAGTTCAGAAATGCTCTTACTGTATTCAGACAGCATTTCCATATAAAGCAGTCCGTTAAATATCCCATCCCGTTCCGGCAAATGACCTTTAATACCAATGCCGCCGCTTTCTTCTGCGCCGATCATTACGTCATCATTGATCATTATTTTTGAAATATGCTTGAATCCGATCGGAACAGTAACAAGCTCGATATTATTTTTTTCACAATACTTTCTCACAAGATCGCTTGTAGAAAATCCTCTTACTACTTTTCCGGTAAATTTCTTTTTCTCGAATAAATATTTTATAAGTAAAGCAAATGTCTTCTGAGCATCGAGAAATTCTCCGTGCTCGTCAATGATCGCAATCCTGTCTGCATCCCCGTCAGTTACAATTCCAATATTATAATTGTCTGATTTCATTTCAGCGCAGATCTCTCCGAGATTATTCTGAACGGGCTCCGGAGCGCTGTTTCCGAATGAAGGATTCACTTCACCATGCAGCTGTTTAACTTTTACAAAATTACTGAATAAATTCTGACCGGCACCGTACATCGCGTCATAAATTACTTTCAGACCGGCATTATTAATTTTTTCCGTATCAATTTTCTTCTTCAGATAATTAATATAGAAATCATTTCCTTTGAAATATTCTATTACACCTTCATTCAATAATTCATCAAAACTTTTTGGAGTATCCGCCGATACAATATTCTTAAGTTCACCTTCTATTTTTGCGATCTCGTCCGGATCCATAGAACCGCCGAATTCGTCTTTGAGCTTATATCCGTTATACTGAAAAGGATTATGAGAAGCAGTGATCATTACTCCCAGAGCGCAGTTCAAATCCCTCGCGAGCAGAGATACTGTCGGCGTCGTGACAAAACTGTCCGTGATAAATGTTTTAATGCCTGAATTGCCGAATACCGTTGCAGCTGCATGTGCAAATTCCTTAGACAGAAATCTTGTATCATATCCGATTATAATTCCGTTACTGATTTTTTTATGATCTTTGAAAACAATTGCTGTTGCAAGCGCGGCTCTTTTCACATTGTCAAAAGTATAAGTATCACCTATAATTGCTCTCCAGCCGTCAGTACCGAATTTGACCGGCTCTGTTTGGTTGCTCATCTAAAAAATTTTGTTTAATGATTTTAAAAAATAATGTAAAAATCTGTTTATAAAGATTTCCCTTCATTAGTTTTTCTGACCCAGTTTTTTACATAGTCTATGGTTTCATAGGTAGGTGTCCCGGGGGTAAAGAGTTCTCCGACCCCGAGTTTTTTCAATTCTTCTATATCCTGATCCGGAATAATTCCGCCTCCAAAGAGCAGCACATCATTCAGCCCTTTGTCATCCATCAGTTTTTTGACCTTTGGGAAAATTGTCATATGCGCACCGCTTAATATACTGATCCCTATTGCATTCACATCCTCCTGTAAAGCAGCTTCTACGATTGTTTCAGGTGTCTGTCTAAGACCAGTATATATAACTTCTATACCCGCATCCCTGAATGCGGCAGCAATAACTTTCGCTCCTCTGTCATGACCGTCAAGTCCGACTTTCCCTATAAGTACACGGATCTTGTTATCCAATTAAGTAATTAATATATTTTAAAATGTAAGTTAACCCAAATACAATATTTCTTCAAGTGAATTCTAAGTTTCCACCTGACTTACTTCAATGTTCTCTAAATTCTTGTTTGAATATTTCTGATAAAAATATACTGATATAACTCCGACTAATACTGCAAACCATAAAGTTGAAACCCTGATAATAAATGTAGAGGCTACTGAAACATCTTTTGGGATATTTAACAGCACCAGCAATCCGGTCATTGAAGCTTCCGTTACGCCCAGACCGCCCGGCAGCATTGCTATAGAACCGACAATAGTTGAAAACCCGTAAATAAATACCGCCGCTAAAATACTTACATCAATATGAGTAAAAGAAGAATATACTTTAAGAATTATATATAATCCGAGACATTCGCAAAACCAGGCGACTACACTCATAGATGTTGCAATCAGAAGCGGTTTGATCCTTACAAGAGTGTAAATGCTTTCATACGAATCTTTGAATTTATGTGCAATCTTATTTAAAAATTTTATTCTTTCCAGATGTGAGATTATCCGGAGAGAAATTCTTCTTGAGCTGATCAATATTACTAATAAAATAAAAAATAATCCGACCCCGATTATAACATTCTGACCGAAATTAAATACGAAAGCTCCTGCAATGCAGAGAATTACAACTGAAATAAAATCTGTAAGTCTTTCTGCAAGAATGATCGGCGCTGATATACTGACGGGTGTTCCGTTCTCTTCTCTCAGCAGGTAGGATTTCAAAAGTTCTCCCATTTTCCCCGGTGTAACGCTCATTACAAATGTTGACATGAATATAAGAAAACTCGCTTTCTTCTTTATTTTTATCTTCAGCAATCCGAGATAATATTCCCATTTGTAATACCGTATAATGAAATTTAAATACGTGAGAGCAAGTATTAAAGGAAGGTAATACCAGTTAAACTCACTGAAGGTTTTCATTAACTTGTCGAAATCAGCATAGATACTGAATCCGAGAAATACAGCAGCTCCCAATGCAATCGAAAAAAGAATTCTTTTCTTATACTTCCTGAACATCAGATAATTTTTTTAATGCATTCGTAAAGTTTTACCAGAGGAAGTCCGACTATATTATAATAATCACCTTCTATTTTCTTAATGAACAAACATCCGAAATCATCCTGTATTCCGTAAGCTCCGGCTTTATCTAAAGGCCTGTGCTTTTTAACATAATATGATATTTCATCCCTGTCCAGTTTTCTGAAGTATACACTCGTCTTTTCATATGAGAATATTTCCTTTCCGTTTGATGTGTTGATCACATTTACTCCTGTATAAACACTGTGTACTTTTCCGCTGAGTCTTTCAAGAATATTTTCAGCATCCTTAAGGTTCTTAGGTTTATTTATGATCTTATTGCCATGTACAACTACAGTATCTGCTCCGATCACAATTTCTTTTTTAAAAAGCGCTGCAACTGTCCGGGATTTTATAACTGAATTATGTTTTACAGAGTGAACAGGATCATTATCCGGTATTTCCATCTCAACGGCTTTACTTTCTATTGAAACAAATTTAAATCCTAATTGTCTTAAAAGACCGGCTCTCCTCGGTGAAGCCGAAGCAAGTATATATCGTTTATTGAGAATTGATTTAAGTATCGGCAAAATTATAATTTCAATAGTTCGGCTGCTTTATTAAGAGCATCTTCTTTTTTCAGGATCAGCTTCTCACCTGTCTGTCTTATCTTGATCTCTACATTTCCGTCTTTCAGATTTTTATCCCCTATTACAATCTGTAAAGGAATTCCAATAAGGTCAGCATCATTAAATTTTACGCCGGGTCTTACATTCTCTCTGTCATCATACAATGTTTCAATATTCATTTCTGACGTCAGTAGTTTATAAAATTCATCGGATAATTCCTTTACATCAGACGTTTTGCCGTGAAGACAAATTAAGATGATCTTAAACGGAGCAATCTCGCCTTTCCAGATTATTCCCTTATCATCATTACTTTGTTCAATGAATGAAGCAACCGTTCTCTCAACGCCGATGCCGTAGCTTCCCATTATAATAGGATTTTCTTTTCCGTCAGTATCGAGGAACTTTGCTCCGAGCGCTTCTGAATACATTGTGCCGAGTTTGAATATATGACCGACTTCGATAGCTTTTGTAATTCTGAGTTTACTTTTTGAATTTTTAGAAAGCTCTCCTTCCTTTACAGTCCTGAGATCTTTGTATTCAATGCCGGGTACGTCTCTTTTTAAATCGATATTCCTGATATGGTAATCATTCCTGTTGGCTCCGCTGATAAGTTCATCACTGTCTTCCAGAAGAAGATCGGCAATGATCTTAATTTTCTTATTCTTTAATCCCAAAGGACCGATAGAACCTGCATCCGCTCCGGTAATTTCCAGAAGCTCTTCATTATGAGCCGGTCTGATATTTATTCCGAAATAATTCTGCAGTTTCATTTCATTCACTTCATCATTACCTCTTACAAGCGCAAGTATAAATTCATCACCTTCTTTAAAAGGTTTTACAAACACGCGTGATTTTGCAAGATATGACTTATCAGTAATATTCAGAAATCCTGCCAGCTCTTCTATACTTTTAATATCCGGAGTATGAAATTCTTCAGAAGGCAGATCAGTATTTTTTCTGACATTTTTTTCAACAAAAGAAACAGCCACTTCAATATTCGAAGTATAACTTCCGTCTTCGCTGATCACAATGTTATCTTCACCGGCAGACGACGGCACCATGAATTCTTCCGATGCGCTTCCGCCCATCGCACCGCTGTGAGCTGATACCACTACGAAATCCAGTCCGCATCTTGTAAAAATATTTCTGTAAGCCCGTTCCATGTCTGCATAGGATCTGTCTAGTCCTTCCCAGGTAGCGTCCAGTGAATATGCGTCTTTCATTGTGAATTGTCTGGCTCTCAGCACTCCCGCTCTCGGGCGTTCTTCATTTCTGAATTTAGACTGGATCTGATACCATACCTGCGGAAAATCTTTATAGGAAATTAAATTAGGCTTTGCAATTGATGTAAATACTTCTTCATGCGTGGGGCACAGTACCAGTTCGCGGTTTTTTATTCTGAACATAAGATCGCCGTAATCTTCCATTCTACCCGTCTCCGACCATATATCATGGGGCGATAATGCAGGAAGCAGAAACTCATTTCCGCCAATCGCATTCATTTCCTCTCTGATAATATTTTCCGCATTTCTGAATGCAATTAATCCGAAAGGTAAGGAAGAATATACACCGGATGTAAGCTGCTTTATCATTCCCGCTCTTATCATCAGTTTATGCGAAACCGTAATAGCATCCGCCGGATCATCCTTAAGAGTCGGCAGAAAAAACTTTGTTAATCTCATTTTTAAATTTAAGTTGACAATATAAAAACGAACGCTCTCTATTACAATTCTAATTTAAATATCACAGAGACATTCAGTTCTTTGATACTCTTTAAATTTAATAATAAGATAAACCTAATAAATTATTAATTTTATTATATTGCAAAGTATTTTAAATTAAAAAACTTCCCTATTGAATAAAAAAATACTCATTCTTTGTACAGGTAATTCATGCCGCAGTCAGATGGCTGAGGGTTTTCTCAGGTCGTTCGATAATTCCCTTGAAGTTTATTCCGCAGGCACATTCCCTGCAGATGAAGTTAACCCTAATTCAATAATTGTTATGAAAGAGATCGGCATAGATATTTCCTCTCATAAGCCCAATGATGTTTCGGATTATATTAAAGATTCATTCGATTATGTGATCACAGTCTGCGATAATGCAAAAGAGGCATGTCCTGTATTCACAGGTAAAGTTAAGCATAATCTGCATCTCGGCTTTCCTGATCCGGCTGATGCAAAAGGCTCGAAAGAAAAAGTACTTAATGAATATCGTGAGGTCCGCGATGATATTAAAAGCAGTTTTAAATATTTTTATGATACAAAGCTGAAGAACAAATAATTCAGTTTTACACTTCAATATAAACTTCAATTCTTTACTTTACATTCGTTTATTTACAATTTATTTTATAAATAAAATAATCATTTCATATGATCCACATACTTTATATCGGTATCGGCGGATTTTTCGGAGCAGTATTCAGATTTATAGCTGCCAGATTTTTTAACAATCTGTTTCCGTCATTCCCTTTCGGTACGCTTTTTGTTAATATACTCGGCAGTTTTATAATCGGGTTTATTATGTATAATGTAATGGGCGGTAAACAAATCTCACCGGAGATTCGTGATATGCTGCTGATCGGGTTTATCGGAGCATTTACTACAATGTCCGCACTTGCCTATGAATCTTTCAGACTTTATGAATTGTCGCAGTTTCTTTTTTTCGGACTTAATTTATTTCTCAATGTATTTTTATCGCTGCTGGCGGTTTTCGCCGGTAAAGAATTGTATCTAATTTTAAATAAGTAAACTATGCTGAAAGAATCGGAATCTCTTTTACTCAGAATTTTTATAGGCGAAAGTGATAAATACGAAGGAAAAAATCTTTACAAGTATCTTGTAGAATATTTAAGGAAAAATCATTTCGCCGGAGTGACAGTTCTCAGAGGAATTACAGGATTCGGGAAAGCCAGCAAGATCAAGTCTTCAGACCTGCTTGAAATTTCATCTGATCTTCCCATTGTAATAGAAGTAGTAGATACAGTTAATAAAATTGAAGAACTTAAAGAAGTATTCAGTAAAACTGATATGCTCGGCAGCGCGCTCATCACCGAGGAAAAAATTAAAATTCTCCGGTACGGTACTGAATAATCTGTTATATATCTTTTCTGTTCAGCAAGGAATTAAGGTCCCCGTGTTTCTCCAGATAATCACGGTGACTTGCGTTAATAATTTCATAAGCTTCTTCTTTACCGTACACGCTGTGAATCTCACATCTCTTTCCTTCCGATCCCGGCGCATCTTTATATGTCAGGAAATAATGCTTTAATCTTTCTATGAATGATTCAGAACAGTCTGTGATATCTTTCCACTCACTGAATATTGCATCATCTTTCATCACTGCGATTATCTTGTCGTCGGCTTCATTATTATCTATCATTCTTAATCCGCCGATCGGAATGGCCTGCAGAAGTATATTGCTGTGATTTAATGACTTCTCAGTTATCACGCAAATATCCAGAGGATCATTATCACCTTTTATATTATCCCTTCCGGTCATTTTCATACAGTACTCCCCTACTTTATCAGCGCATAAAGTCTGCGGAATAAATCCGTAAGGCGTAGGACAGATATTCGAATACTTTTGCGGTCTGTCAACTTTCAGATATCCGCTGTTTTTTTCGATCTCATATTTCACAGTATCAGTCGGAACGATTTCAATATAAGTTGTAACTGTTTGCGGAATATTATTTCCGATAGGCACACCGTGCCAGGGATGGGATTTTAAAAGTAATCTTATCTTACTCCAGATCTCGTCTAAACTTTTTTCTGACATATTATTATTTTTTAAGAAACCAAATCAAGAGCTCTTCTTATAAGCTCTTCTGTTGTTGTAATTTTCAGATCAGTCTTTTTTAATACTTCACGGATTAGTTTTTCTCCGTCCGCTCTCGGATACCCGAGGTTGATCAGCGCGTTCAGGGCTTCAAATCGAATACTTTCCCCGGAAAGTTCGCCCGGTATGTCAAAAGCTCCCCTTCCTGTCTCTTTATCGATCTTAAATATTTTATCTTTTAAAGTCATGGAAATTAACTCCAGTTTCTTTGCACCTATACCGGGTATTCTTATATTTTTTGAATATGCACTGTCAGATATCAGTGACAGGATCTCATCAAAAGAAAGATTAGCAAGAATATTGTGAGCCATTCTCGGACCGATCCCGCTTACCGACAGCAGCATTTTAAATATTTCCTTTTCCTTCTCATCTGAAAAACCGTACAGCTGCATTGAATTTTCTTTTACATCAAGATAAGTAAATATCATGTATTCCGACTGAAGACCGGTCATACTCTCGGAAAGTTTTTTGGAAATAAAAACCTGATAACCTACGCCGCCGGCTTCAAGAATTATTTCCTGATTTTTTTTAGAAAGTAATTTACCCCTGAGAGATGATATCATTTTATTTCTAAGTTAATATCCTTTGCGGATTTTTTTCAAGGAATGATTTCCAGCTGTTTTTGACTGAACTTTTTGAAGACGGAACAATAACCGACTGCAGATTAAATGAATGACAAATCGCAATTGCTAGGGCATCGGATGAATCCACCGGAATTTTCTGTTTCTTTAAATTAAGAATTGAGCTTACCATATACATTACCTGATCCTTGGAAGAAGCGCCGTTTCCGGTTACGGATTTTTTTATTTCTCTCGGGGAATATTCTGAAATGTTTATCTCAGAATTTAATCCGGCTATAATAGCGACTCCCCTTGCCTGTCCGAGTTTGAGTGTTGATTGTATGTTCTTGCTGTAAAATGCCGTTTCAATCGCAAGTTCCTGTGGTTTGTATTTTTTTATACATTCAAGACATTCGTCATAGATCCTTTTAAGTCTTACCGTCATGTGATCCTTCGAATTCAGAGTAACATTTCCAAAATGGATCAGCTTAACGGAGCCGTTCAGAATTTCAATCACTCCTATTCCCGTAACGGATGTCCCGGGATCTATTCCGATTATTCTCATTATCTAAAATATAGACGGAAAGTAATTTCAATTACGTAATAACAATTTAACTTACTCATCAATAAAATCAGCATTAGTATAAACATTCTGCACATCATCATTGTCTTCAATCGCTTCTATAAATCTCATCACTTCTTCCGCTTTCTTTCCTTCCGTCACTATAAGATCTTTTGCAATATACTGAAGAGATGCGCTGTCAATTTTATAGGCTTTATCCTCAATTGCTTTTCTGACGGGATCAAAACTATCAATAGGAGTTATAATTTCAAAATATTCTCCGTCGGTTTTCAGATCATCTGCACCGGCTTCGAGAATTACTTCCATAATATCATCCTCATTTATATTTCCCTTTTCCACTGTGATCACTCCTTTTCTCTCAAACATCCATGCTACAGAACCTGACTCACCGAGGTTACCACCCGCTTTTGAGATTCCGTGTCTGAGCTCTGCAACTGTCCTGTTCTTATTATCCGTCACGCTTTCTATGATCACTGCAATACCGTTTGGAGCATAAGCTTCATAAGTAATCTCCTCATACTTTACGCCTTCAAGTTCTCCCGTTCCTTTTTTTATTGCTCTTGTAATATTATCCTGCGGCATGTTACTTGACTTTGCAGTCTGAATGGCCAGACGTAATCTTGGATTAGCGTCCGGGTCACCGCCGCCGTCACGTGATGAGATCGTTATCTCTTTAATTATTTTTGTAAATACTTTACCTCTTGCTGAATCAGTAGCGGCTTTTTTTCTTTTTATAGTCGCCCATTTTGAATGACCTGACATTTATGTATGCTCCGTATATTGTTTTAAAATTTATTAATATTTTTATTAAGATTTCAGTTTTAAAATTTAATATCGCGAATTCTGAGCTTAGTAGTCTCACGGCTGTTCCATACATTTTTCTCTATTGAATAACAAATATCACAAACATTCCCTTTTACAATTTTACCTGAAGTATCTGCATCTTTCTTTTCATCAAATCTGAACTGACCTGAATTAAAAAACACAGCCTCAAATATTTTTTCTGAATCAATTTCCTTTACTTTAAAAATGTGTGTATCCGATTTTGCAAATCTTACATCGCCGATTATCTGAACATCCTTAGTTATAAATACCGGCGTCATGTTATCAGGTCCGTATGGTTCGAAAAATTCCAGTATCCTTATAAATTTATCCGACAGTTCGCTGAATTTAATTTCAGCGTCAACTTCAATTTCAGGTATCAGCTCTTCATCAGTTATTTTTTTTGTGGCAATTGCGTTAAATGATTTCTTGAATTCTTCTAGCTTGTCAAGCTCAACTTCCAGTCCGGCTGCATGAAAATGACCTCCGAACTGAATCAGCTTATCTTCACATTGCTTCAGCGCATCGTAAATGTTAAATGTACTTATGCTTCTTGCGCTCCCTTTCGCAACGCCGTTTACTGTTGTAAGTACGATCGAGGGGAGGTTATATTTTTCTACAAGTCTTGCGGCAACGATTCCGATCACACCCGAATGCCATGTTTCATTATGTATGACGATCGATTTCAGCGTATCAATATTATTGTTTTCCTCAAATTGCCTGAAAGCATCAAACGTTATTGTCTTATCTATATCTCTCCTGTTATTATTTTCATCATTGAGTACAAAAGTGAATTCTTTGATCTTCTCATCATCTTCGCATATGAGAAGCTCTACCGCTCTTTTTGCATCGCCCAGTCTTCCTACTGCATTAATTCTCGGAGCGACAGTAAATACAACATTTCCTGTATTCAGGTTGCCGGGTTTGAGACCGCTGGACTCTATAAGAATTTTAAGCGACGGTCTGGGATTTTTATTAATTAATTTGAATCCTTCGCTGACAAGTATTCTGTTCTCATCAGAAAGAGGAACGATATCCGAAGCCGTTGCGATAGCTACAAGATCAAGAAGCGAATGGGTGGATTCCGGCTTGTTAAGTTTATTGGCAATTAGCTGCGCAAGTTTGAAAGCAACACCGGTACCGCATAAATATTTGAAAGGATAATCATCGTCCGTGCGGAGAGGATCCATAACTGCAAATGCATCCGGAATGTGTTCGGGCGGCTGATGATGATCGCAGATAATAAAATCAATGCCGAGAGATTTGGCATACTCCACTTTATCAAATGCAGTTATACCGCAGTCAATTGAAATAATAAGTGAGATCTTTTTTTCCTTTGCGTAATTGATGGATTTTATGGAAATACCGTATCCCTCTTCTATTCTGTCAGGGATATAGCATTCCGCTTCCAGTTCGAATTTTTTAAGGAACAGGTAAAACATTGATACACCGCAGGTTCCGTCCACATCATAATCACCCAGGATCATGATCTCTTCTTTGTTTTCTATAGCCTGTATTATACGGTCTGCAGCTTTATCAGCATCTTTCATTAATGATGGATCATAAAGCCTGTCGATGGTAGGTTTGAAAAATTTCAGTACTTTCTGATAGTCCGTAATGCCTCTCATATATAAAAGACGAATCAGACTTTCCGGCATTTTGATGTTACTTTTTAATCCTTTGAACTGTACTATGAAATCCTCAATATTTGAATCATCTGAAATACTGTTTTCAGACGCAGTGTTTCCCCACTTGGTCAGAGTTTTTAATTTCCAATTTTTTTTCAATTTTCATTATTTTTATTTAATGTGCTCAGGGGGGGACTCGAACCCCCACCTTAATACAAAGACTGCACCCTGAATGCAGCGCGTCTACCAGTTCCGCCACCTGAGCGTGACAGGCGAAAGATAATTATATGACTTAGAAATTACAATTTGAAAAATCATCTCCCTGAAGAAAATATTCTTTCATGTTTTAACTAAGCATTTTGACGAAGCGGGCGAATGTGAAGGTACTTTTGAAGTATAATCTGATGTTTGGAATTAATATTGCGAAGATAAAATAATCACAGGTTCCGGAATAAGACTTATGCCGAACCTGATCTTAACTGCATTTTGAATAACCTCTGAAAGCTGTATCAGCCCTGCTGATGTTCCGCTGATATTGATCAATGCTAAGGAGTGGTTTGATGAAATTCCGACACCATTTTTAACAAATCCCTTTTCAAATCCGGATCTTTCGACAAGCCATGCAGCAGGTATTTTGAATTCATTCCCGCTTTTGTAAAAAGGGAATTCAGGATATTGTTTACTGATCATGTTTTTAAATTCATTGAACTCATTTTCATTTAAAACAGGATTCATAAAAAATGATCCGCAGGATCTGGAATTTGCATCTGATTTATCAATCACCATTGATTTCTCTTTCCTGATCTCAAGAACAGTATTTCTTATTGTATTTAGTTTTTTCTTTATATCTTTTGTTTTTTCAAAATCCTGAATTTTACTGAATCTCTCTTTTAATCCGCTGAATTTTATTTCCGATATATTATTTATCGAGAGTCTGATACAGATCTCAGTTATTATAAATTTATCTGCATCCTCTTTTTTAAATCTGCTTTGTCTGTAGCTGAACCCGCATTCCGGGTTTGTAAATTTTTTAAAAGAAAGATCACTTCTGTCAATGACAGAAACATATTCGAGTACATCTGCAATTTCCTGTCCGTAAGCTCCTGCATTCTGCACTGGAGCTGCGCCGGCAGAACCGGGTATTCCGGACAGACATTCAATTCCGGCATAACCGTTTTTTATACATTCACTTATCAGTCCGTCGAGACTTTCTCCGGCACCGGCTATAGCAATAATATCATTACCGATTTTTTTAAATATTATTCCCTTTATATCAACCGAAATAACAACGCCCGGAAATCCGGAATCCGGAAACACAATATTGCTACCGCCTGACATTATCTGAACCGGAAGATTTTTACCGGAAGAAAATTTCAGCGCTTCGGTTATTTCATCCACACTTTTACATGAGATAAAATATGAGGCGGTTCCACCTAAACCTATGGAAGTGTGATCAGAAAGATTAACGTTTTCTTTTATATCCAATTAATGCAGCTGTAAATTTTACTCAATATAAATTTAATGAAATTTTTTAGAAACAGATTAATGCGGAAAGATTTTTTATTATAAGGCGGTGGATAGGAATTGTATTCCGTGCATAAGCCGGCAGCATGGAATTGTAATCCCTGTATATGCAATAAATTTCAACGTTCTATATTTATTTTATTCCGGTAAAAATAACTTATTCCATAAAGATGATATTTGTCATATTACATGATATTGTCTTTAAAATTATAATTAATGAAAGTAAATTAATTCGAATCTAAAAATTATATTTAATATGCCTAAATCCATTAAATCAAAAACTAAGTTTGTATCAGCAGATGAAGCCGTAAAATCAATCAGATCAGGTGATAATGTTTATGTGCAGGCAAACTGCTCTTTTCCTTTTGTACTTATCGATAGTCTTTGTAAAAGATATAAAGAACTAACCGATGTAAATATTTTACAGCTTATGACTTTCCTTGATGCGCCTTATGTAAGACCTGAAATGGAAGGTCACTTCCATCTCATTTCTCTCTTTACCGGAGCAAATGTCAGAAAAGCTGTAAATGAAGGACGAGCTGATTTTATTCCTGTCTTTCTTTCTGAAATTCCTCTGCTTATTGAAAACGGAAAACTCCCGATAGATGTCTGTCTGCTTCATCTCTCCCCGCCGGATGATCACGGATTCTGCTCGTATGGTATCAGCAATGAATGTTCCAAAACCGCTGCAGAACATTCCAAATTAATTATTGCGCAGATTAATCCTAATATGCCCAGAGTACTCGGTGATAACTTCATTCACATCGACAAAATTGATTATGCAGTGGAAATAAATGAACCTGTACCGGAGTTCGTAAATCAGAAAAATATTGCGGGCGAAGAACTCGCAGCTTACGAAAAGATCGGACAGAATATTGCAACTCTGATCGAAAACGGTTCAACTCTTCAAATGGGTATCGGTATTATTCCCGATATGGTGCTTCAGTATCTTACTGACAAAAAAGATCTCGGAGTCCATACCGAAATGTTCTCGGATAATCTAATTGACCTTATCGACTCAGGTGTTATTAACGGTGAAAGAAAAACTCTGCTGCCGGGAAAAGTTGTATCTTCATTTATTTTAGGATCTAAAAAAGTTTTCGATTATATGGATGATAATCCTGTATTCGAATTCAGACCCACTATCTTCGTAAATGATCCTTTTATTATTGCAAGAAATGACAGAATGGTATCAATTAATTCTGCGCTTGAAGTGGATGTCACCGGACAAGTTTGCGCTGATTCTATCGGACCAAAAAATTATTCCGGATTCGGAGGACAGCTGGATTTTATCAGAGGCGCATCGAGAAGTGAGGACGGAAAACCGATAATAGCTTTTACATCTACTGCTAAAGGCGGTAAACTTTCCAGAATTGCTCCGTTTCTTAAACAGGGTGCAGGTGTCACTACCACACGGGCTGATGTTCACTATATTATTACTGAATTTGGAATAGCAGATCTTTATGGAAAATCAATTCGTGAGAGAGTAAGAAGTCTTATAAATATTGCACATCCTGATTTCAGGGAAGAGCTTGAAAAATATGCTTATGAAGTAAATTTTCTCAGGAAATAATTTTCTATATGGTTATCTGATTCTACTACTACATATAATTTGATCAGTAAAATCTTAACCATCACCGGATTTTGTATTTGCAGGATCTGTTATTTTTACTGAACATTATTATTATGAACATTCTTTTTATTAAAGCGGATACAATCAATACCGTCTGATTTGATATTACTAATAATATTTTAACTATGACTTCAATATTCTTTGTCAAATTGGTAATTTCGTAAAATGAAATTTAAAAAACCTGAGGCTGTAGTACTTGTAAGCGGAGGAATGGACAGCGCACTTACAGCGGCTATTGCAGACAAAAAATATAATCTGAATTTTTTACATGTCAATTACGGACAGAAAACGGAAATGAGAGAACTCAGGGCATTCAATGATATTTCGGATTACTATCACGTAAAGAACAGGCTTATTGCCGATATAAGTTACCTTGGAAAGATCGGTGGTTCTTCTCTTACTGACAGTAAACTTAAAATTTCAAAAGCTGATCTCAAAAATAAAAACATTCCGACAAGCTACGTTCCTTTCAGGAATGCAAATATACTTTCAATTGCAGTAAGCTGGGCTGAAATTTTAAATGCAGGAAAGATTTTTATAGGCGCTGTAGAAGAGGATTCCAGCGGATATCCGGACTGCCGTAAAGATTTTTTTAAAGCATTTAACAATATGATCCGAAAGGGAAGTAAAGACGGATCAGGGATTAGAATTGTTACGCCGATAATTAATCTTTCTAAAAAAGAGATAGTGATAAAGTCAGTGAAAACCGGTTCTCCTCTACACCTTACCTGGTCGTGCTATAAGAATAATGAAATTGCATGCGGTGAATGTGACAGCTGCGCTTTGCGGTTAAGAGGTTTTCAGTCAGCCGGTGTTGAAGATCCGGTTAATTATAAAAAAATAATTTCGTATAACTGATTTGAATAAAAAAGAAATATCTGAAAAACCAAAAGAAAATCCGCTCGGATTACTGAACTTTTTAGCCGTTGTAATACTGATCGTGCTTTCAGTTTTTATTTTAAAAGAATTACAGTCAATACTCCTTCCGCTGTTTGTTGCCGTTTTAATTACATTCGCTTTTTTACCTTTATATAATTTTCTGATCAAAAAAAAGGTACCCGCTGCAGTATCTTTAATTTTAATAATTCTGATATTATTAATTCTCGTAAATTCAGTAAGCTTCTTTATAATTACCAGCATAAATTCATTCTCACAGGAGTTTCCGAAGTATGAAGCCAAGTTCCTGCATTTCTATTACTCAATGTTACCTGCCCTAAATTTAAATCCTGATGAAATTTCCAAAATTGAAGAATTCTTTAATATAAAGAATTTATTGATGGGTGGAAATCTGACAAATGCTATTACCGGAATTCTTACCAGCATTACTTCCCTTCTCGGAAGTTTTGTCCTGATAATGTTTTATATTATTTTTTTAATGACTGAATCTGACAGTATTGGTAAAAGATTTTCAATCGCTTTTTCTGAAGAAAAAAACGCTTCATTAAGAAATACATTAGGACACATAACTGAAGGTCTGAGAAAATATATTTCAGGAAAGACTGTCATGAGTCTTGCGCAGTCTGTCCTGATTGGAATTATACTCTGGGCCAGCGGCGTTGAGTTTTTCGTGATCTGGGCTTTCCTTTTTTTTATAACGGACTTTATTCCTAATATTGGTTCTATGGTTGCATCTATTTTATTATCTCTGTTTATGGTGATCCAGTTTGAAAGTATTCTTTTTCCGGTTATAATTCTTGCGGTCCTGATATTAATACAAAATCTTAAAGGTAATTTCCTGGAACCTAAAATACTCGGCGCCCGGCTGGATCTCAGCCCGTTCCTTCTTTTCTTTTCTCTCATATTCTGGGGATATGTCTGGGGAATTATAGGCATGGTTTTATCTGTACCAATTATGAGTATGCTTAAAATTATTTTAATGAATATTCCTTCTACAAGATACATTGCAATTTTAATGAGTAATAACCCTGAAAAAAACCAAATAAAAATTTAAAAATAAAAATTTAATAAGGAGATAAAATGACTATCAGTAACAAATTACAGAAATGGGTTGACGAATGTGCAGATCTTTGCAAACCCGATAAAATACACTGGTGTGACGGATCCGAAGAAGAATTTCAATCCCTTGCAAATATGCTGATTGAAAAAGGCTCAGTAAAAAAACTTAATGAATCCAAAAGACCGAACAGTTTTTACGCAATATCCGATCCGACAGATGTAGCAAGAGTAGAAGACAGGACTTTCATATGTTCGCAGAAAGAAGAAGACGCCGGTCCTACTAATAACTGGAAAGATCCGGCTGAAATGAAAAAGATCCTTAACGGAATTTTTGACGGATGTATGAAAGGCAGAACAATGTATGTAATTCCATTCAGTATGGGACCGCTCGGCTCTGATATTGCTCACATCGGTGTTGAGATCACAGACTCTCCTTATGTAGTGATGAATATGAAAATTATGACGCGCATTGGATCAGAAGTTCTTGAAGTGCTCGGCGAGGGAAATTTTGTTCCCTGCCTGCATTCCGTAGGACATCCGCTTGCAGATGGTGAGAAAGATGTAAGCTGGCCGTGCAATAAAGAGAAGTATATAGTTCAGTTTCCCGAAGAGAGAAGCATCTGGTCTTATGGAAGCGGCTACGGCGGAAATGCATTACTAGGGAAGAAATGTTTTGCGCTGCGTATCGCTTCTGCAATGGCAAGGGATGAAGGTTGGATGGCAGAACATATGCTGATAGTCGGTATCACCTCGCCCGAAGGCGTGAAAAAATATGTCGCAGCTGCTTTCCCAAGCGCCTGCGGTAAGACAAATCTTGCAATGCTCACTCCTACTATTCCCGGCTGGAAAGTGGAGACAGTAGGTGACGATATTGCATGGATGAAATTTGGAGAAGACGGAAGACTTTATGCGATCAATCCTGAATACGGTTTCTTCGGTGTCGCTCCCGGAACTTCATATGACACAAACGGGAATGCTATGAAATCTATGGAAAAGAATTCATTATTTACAAATGTTGCACTTACTGATGACGGTGATGTCTGGTGGGAAGGAATGACAAATGAAAAACCGGCTCATCTGATAGACTGGCACGGTAATGACTGGACTCCGGAATCGAAAGATCCTTCTTCACATCCTAATTCAAGATTCACTGCTCCCGCTTCACAGTGTCCCGTAATTGACAAAGACTGGGAAAATCCAAAAGGAGTCCCGATCTCTGCAATCCTTTTCGGCGGAAGAAGAGCTTCAGTTGTTCCTCTGGTAAATGAGGCTTTCGACTGGCAGTACGGCACATTCCTCGGAGCATCCGTTTCATCAGAAATGACAGCTGCCGCAGCCGGCGGACTCGGACAGCTCAGACATGATCCCTTTGCAATGCTCCCCTTCTGCGGTTATCATATGGGAGAGTATTTCGCACACTGGCTTAAGATGGGAAAGAAAAGCGATGCAGCAAATCTTCCGAAAATTTTCTATGTCAACTGGTTCAGAAAAGATGAGAACGGTAAATTCATCTGGCCCGGATACGGTGACAATATTAGAGTACTGAAATGGGTTTTTGAAAGACTTGACGGATCAGATAATTTTGAAGACAAACCTTACGGAAGAATTCCTTCCAAAGGCGCATTGGATACAAATGGTCTTAATATATCGGATGAAGATCTGCAAAAACTTTTTGTGATCTCCAAAGAAGAAGGTCTCGCTGAAGTAACAGAGCTAAGAGAGTATTTTAAGAAGTTCGGTGATAAATTACCTCCGGAATTATCTGATGAACTTAATAAACTCGAAGAGAGATATAATAATTTATAACACTAAAATTAAAGCGGGGTTAATTACTTAACCCCGCTTTTTTTAATTATATTTCTGAATACCCCAGTTTAAAATCAACTTAGAAATATTATGGAGTAATTGCCGATACAAAATTACCAGCATTATTATCACAGAATGAAAGGTCTGTGAGATCAACTACTTCGTCTCCGTTCACATCTGTAACTACATAACCGCTTAAGAAATTAAATGCGTCATTGTCGATATTCGAACAGTCCGTAAGATCAACAACATCGTCCTGATTGACATCAGACGTATATGTAGACCATCCTCCTACACCTGTATTGTCAGCAGATACAAATACTAAATTATTTCCTAATGCCTGTGAACTTGCTGAAGAAAAATCATAAGATGTCGTATTTGCATTCAACTCTTCGCATGTTGAATGACTGAAAGTTCTGATATGATTTCTGTGAATGACTTCATAATAGTAACATGTATTTGCTGAAGCATTATCAAATTTGAACACACCGTTACCGGCTGAATTGACATAAGCGGTTGCATTATCAACGATATTATAAGGAGGCGTTTGTAATCTTAAATTAACATCCACTGTATCCCCAACCATCGATGTTCCGTTAAAAAATCCTTCCATCAATAATGTAAGGTTAAGATTTGTAGTGGTTACCAGTTGTACATTATACTTAAATCCGCCAAATGAAGGACTCCAGGTTCCGGGATTTCCTGTGAAATAAACATCAGGTCTGATTGGAATTTCCTGCTGGAACTGAAGTGAAAAATTAGCTGTGCCGATCTGCTTGAAAGCTACAAAGAACTTTCCGGCCGGTATGAATAGAGGACTTGTTAGCGTATGTGAATTAGCTCCGGTTGTATTGACCAGATTTCCGGAGTTATATAATAATGCACCGGGTATAGTGTCTCCGTCACCATATACGCTGATCTGATAAGTTTGACCTGTAGTTCCGAATATATAATTTAAACTGTTGAGATAAATCGGACAATCACCTGAAGTATGAGCAATTGCAAGTTCCAATCCTGCATTTCCATTAAATCCGGCGCCACCAGTATTGTTTGCAGCAGTTACCGCCTGATTAATAGTGTTTAGTGTGGCTGCAGTTCGTGTCTTTCCAATGTTATTACCTGTAAGACCTTCATTTGCTGTTGTAGTAGCAGTAACAATGATTGAATCTGCTTTGATCTCATTAGATTTTAAAAACGGTAATGTGAGAATATATCCGGTTACTGTATCTATATCATTGAGAACAACTAAAACTGTAATTGAATCTTTAATTGTATTATCAGCGACATTTTTAATGACATATTTAAAATAAATTGAATCCATTCCTGCTCTTAAATGTTCAAAATAATTTGCAAAGTAATTTGTATCAATACATCCGCTTAATTTTTCACCCATAGCATAGACATTTCCTACACTAATAATATCATCAAGTGAAGTTCCTAATCTGGTTTCAGGTCTGAAAGATGAAAAATTTGACATAGTATTTGATAATGCAACATTACTTCCGGAAGACATGTTTCTCAGAACTGAACCTAAAGCAGTATTACATATAGCTGTATTTGTAACACCAAGTACACCGGTAATATTTTGGTATTCAAAAGCTATCCATAATCCGCTTCCGGTATATGTAAATGCCCCCGGATTACTTAATGTATAATCTACAGTTCCGGCTGAAGAAGGAATTGTCATTACTCCCTGATGTACCTGAGACATAGTTGAAATTGCTGTTGTCCAGTTAGTACCTTTATCTACAAAGTTTGCAGCTCCGTTCTCAAAATATACTTTAAAAGTATCTGCTGTAGCTCCGTTAGTTTGTACTGAATAATTAAATCCTAAAGACGTAATATTTTGACCTACAGGATAACCCGAATTTTGCATTTCTGCAGCTGAGATGAAATAATAACATCTTTGATA
>Ga0138256_10000381_pt1 | contig 49304 bp, 46 predicted proteins | sample KNB2016incub_MG_FD_105486 | JGI IMG/M metagenome (GOLD analysis project Ga0138256, IMG submission 105486) | Active sludge microbial communities from wastewater in Klosterneuburg, Austria - KNB2014incub_MG | ecosystem: Engineered > WWTP > Activated sludge > Unclassified | place: Austria...
TCAAAAGCCTCCATCTCGTCAGCGAGACATGATTAGCGGCATGAGAGGGTCAGCAGGCTGCGGCTAACGCCAAGCGCCACGATCTTATCGGCGTACCGCGATCTCATCCTTGCGCTGCTTGGCATAGCCATCGACAATATCGCCCGAAATCGGCGTGATCCCGTCGGAAACCACATAGTTTGGCAGCCGTGAGGAACTCAAAAAGGCGCCGGTGAGCTGATAACCGAATCGCAACGCAAGCTCTGCAGCGGCCGCGACGCGGCGTCGCGCCGAAATCGAGCTGTCGACGTGGACAAGAATACTGCAATACCTCACTGGCGCCTCCTGATGGGAGGACGCTAGTCGAGGCGACTAGCGCCGGCTTGACTCGCATCAGCAGGAAGCGGATGCGGCTTGCGTGAAGGCTGCACCTCTACAGGAGCTCCGGCCAGCCGCTGGAAAAGCTTGCGCCTGCGCGCGAGAGGCCACCATTCGTAGAGCAGGATTTCGATCGGCCTCCAGTTTGCGACCCAGCCGACGATGACGAGCCCTTCGGCGAGGAATCCGGCGATGGCGCCGTCCGGCAACAGATCCTTGAGCAGCTGGCGGATGCCGATACAGGCGGCCAGCACGCTGAGCCCGATCACAAGCGATAACTGCGCGATCGTCAGAAGTTCGCGCATATCCGCGCCCGTCCTGCGCGCACGGTAGAGAAAATGGCTCGAAATGGCGGCGCGCAAATCCTGCACGTCCGCACCCGCCGCGCTCGCGTCAGGTACGTAGAAACGCAGGCCCAGGCTGGCGTGCGGCGGCAGCTCAAGCGCCCAGCCGACGATGTAGTCCTCGGCGCTGCGCGCAAGATCGCGTGTGGGAATTGGAAATGGATCGAACGGGTCGAACAGCTGGTCAAGGGTCTGCAGGCGAAGCTCGATCTGATGCGCGGGGTTTGCTTCGGTTGTCACGGGCCTCACCCGACGCTCTTCCCGGCATCGCCCGAGCCGTGTGGCCGGCGCTTGATCGTGTTCGCTGTCGTCACGACGTATGTGACGTCAATCCGCCGGTCTTTGCCTGTCTTGCACATGCTGGTTGTTGTCATTGGACGACCCTCAGTAATCGCTTTCGTATCGACGCCGAGACCGACTGCCAGCGAAGCTGTCTTGCGCAGACAGCGCAGCGATCACCTTCAGTGCGACATGAGCACCGGCACAGTTGTTGTACGCAGGATTTCTCGCGTCACGCCTCCAAAGATCACCTCGCTCATGCGCGAGCGTCCGTACCCGCCCATTACGATAAGGTCGGACCCTCCGACCTGCGCATGATCAAGGATGACCTTTGTTTCAGAACGCCCGCCGGAGTCCAGATTGAACAGCTCCGTCGTCGCACCTCGGAAAGCGATGTGCGCCGCTATGTCTGCGCCAGGTTGCTCGCCATACCCCCGCGACGGTTTGGCGTCCACGGTGACGACGCTTACGCGCTTTGCTCGGGCGATGAGTTCGTCGGCATCGCCCAGTGCGCGGGCGGCTTCGCGAGTGGGCTTCCAGGCGAAGAGGATATGCTCTCCAATCGGCCCAGACTTCCATTCCGGCGGGACAATGATTACAGGCCGTCCGGATTCGAACATTGCGGCTTCCAGGATGGCCTGCGCTGACTCGCGGTTTGACTTTGTCGGCCGCGTTACGATGCACACGTCGGCGTGGCGCGCCCTCAAGCCCAGCTCGGCGCCTGCCGCCCCAAACTCGATCAGATAGGATTCGACGGTCGCATCCGTTGTTTCTTTCTTCAGACGCACGTCGAGCTTACTTGCCTCCTCCCGGAGTTGTGCTCGCGCGTCTTCGACAAGCTGGCCATAAAGCGGGTCGACAACATATCCGTCGACCGGAGCAACGTTCGGCTGCCAATTCACCGCAGCTGCCGTCACGCGGCCAGCTGTCTGGCGAGCGAGCTGCTCGGCGAAAGCAATCACATGCTCATTCTGCGCCTGCGATGTGACAAATGTCAGGATGTCCCTGAAGCTCATGGCTGGCCTCCTCTGATTGCCGGCACATTTGCCTGAGACCCCCGCGCGCGCTGTGATGCAGGTCAAACACGCGCCCGAGACGCAGACGCCACGGCGTGAACACGAAGATGCAGCCTTTGTCAGCGAAACACTGACGACCATCGTACGGCCGCCTGAGGCGCGGCTCGCAGATCTCCGGCTTATCCGACGAGGCGACAATGCGTTGCGTGTCTTGCCCGAAGGATCGAATGACGTCGTTCTCTCGCGTCTGTCTGCACTCGCCCCCATATCCGCCGATCGGGCAAGCAACGATCGGCGTATTCGTGTGATGCCGGCGACGCCGTTCTAGTGGGAGAGAAAAGCGGGGATCGCGAGCCGGTTCAGCACATGTTCTGTTGCGCCGCCGAGGACGAATTCCTTAAGACGCGAGCTGCCATAGGCGCCCATGACAATGAGCTGCGGCGCAGACTCGCCTATGTAGGCATCGAGCGAAGCGCCAATGCTTCGCCGGCGTCCCTCAATTTCATCGACTTGCGCATTGATCCCGTGCGTCAGGAGATGTCGGACCAGCTCGCTCGCAAGACCCGAGGTCGCCGAGGCCTTCTCGCCGACAACTGTCAGTACACGCACGCTCTCAGACTTCTTGAGAACCGGAATCGCATCGCAGACCGCGCGCGCCGCACATCTGCCGCCATCCCAGGCGATCGCCACACGTTTCAACCGGTCTTTTGGCAAAGGCGCTCGGTCGGGATGGTAGATCAAGGTGGGGCGCCCAGATCCGAAAATCACCTCCTCGGCTACCGATCGCTGACTGTCCATGCGGTCTCCGAGAGAGATGAGACATAGATCGCGTGTGCGCGCATGCCGCGCTACGCAAGAGCCGATGCTATGCAGGCCGGCGCGAACGACATGCCCTTCGCATTTGACGCCGGCGGTTCGCCCATATGTTTCAAGAAGCTCAAGCGAGCCCCTTGCAGCCGCCAGACTCTTCGACTCCTCCACGCTCGCCATCTCGTTGATGTGAAGCAGACGTTCGGCAAGCCAGTTGTCGGGCACGCTGATGTCGATATGGGCGGCCACGCCTGTAAGTTCCGCGTCAAGACTCTTTGCAAAGCCCACAGACTGTTCGATCGCCCGCGGCAGAATGGGTTCTGCATAGGTGTCGATGTGCAACATGATATCGCGCATATGGGATGACCTTTGTTGCGGTCCTTTCCGGTTATGGCGCAGCTTTTGTCTTGCCGGCGGGCTGGCGCGTATGGGTGACAGCGTAGCTGAGAAGGCCGACAGCGGCGGCTGCGAGCGCCGCGGTCGCAACCGGATGCTCCTTGATTTCGTGACCGGCCTTTTTGGCGAGTTCGATCGATTCGTTCTTGATCTGCTCCGCAAGCTCGGAGGCTGCATGGACAAAGGCTGCAGCGGAGCGTGAGACGGCGTCGCTCGCGTCGGCGCCGAGATGCTTCGTCATGCGGGCAATGCCGCGTGCAACGTCATCATATCCTTCAGCCAGATCCGTCGCCATCCGCTTCGACATGTCGTGTGTCATGGAGTTCTCCTGTGTTTCTAATTCCTTGTGCCCCATCCGAAACCGCACTCGTTGATTGATATCAAACTGGGCCGTTGAACTTCGCGGCGCAGACGCCGCCATGACGGAACGAGACGGTGGTTCCATCAACCGTGCGCCAGGCCGCAAATGCGGCCTCGCGTTCGTCCGAAAGCGAGATCCACACGTTGAACCTAGTGGGCCAGAAGAATAGGCAGGCTGGCTGTGCGGATCATCTCGCGCGACATGCCGCCAAAAATGAACTCGCTCATGCGCGAATTGCCAAATCCCCCCATCACGATCAGGTCCGCTTCAATTGCCGCGGCATGATCGAGCACCGCTTTCGCTTCCGTTCTTCCGACGGGCGCGATGACGCAAGTGCGCGGACTTAGTCCACGGCGCGCAAGATGCGCGGCGATCTCGCCGCCCGCATTGCGGCAATCACTCTCTGTGCGATCCATGTCGACGGACAGGATTGTAACGAGGTAGGCGCCTGAAAGCAGATCGTCGGCCTCGTTAAGGGCTCGAGAGGCTTCTCGTGTTGGCGTCCAGCTAACGATGACGTTGCGACCGATGGGGCACGGCGCCCATTTCGGTGGAACCAGCATGACCGGCCGGCCGGAGTCGAAGAGAACCGACTCGACAAGGCGCTGCTGCCCATCGGTTTCGGGGCGATTCATGACCACAAGGTCATAGTGCCGCGCCCGTATCGCAATCGAGGAGGATGACTGGCCGTCCTCTAACAGCACGCTCTCGACAGAACCGAGGGGCGCTTGGGTGCTTAACCGGCGCCGCAACTGATCGAGATCCGCGTTCAGCCCGGCTTGTGCATGTTCCCGGATATTCTCCCACACGGGGCTAGCGACCCAACCTTCCGTCATGATCAGCGCCGGCATCCGCGCAACCATGAGGCCAGAAACACGGCCACTATTCTGCTCAGCCAGCTGTTGGGCCATTGCGACCACGTTGGTCTCCGGCGCTCCGGAAACCGCGATCGCGAGAATATCCCTGAATTTCATGACCGCCTCTGTTGCGCGAACAACACTGACCGGAGAACGAAAAGCTGCCGTGACGCAGATCAAATGGCCGGTCCGATAGATATCTGGGGGCGCGCTCATACTGTCGCAACAAATTTCGGGCGCACCGGCAATATCGGCTATTTCGTTGGCGCTGACGGGTCCGCCGCATTCTTGATCCCTGTCAACGCACTGAGCCTGTCAATGGGCATGGATGATCGAGGAGAACGCCATGAAAGTAGTTGCGCTCGTCAATACCGCGGCTGGCAGTGTCGGACCGGATGGCAAGAACCGCATGCTGCGAATGCTCTCGCGATCCGGTATCAGCGCAGATGTCGTTGTCTTCGATCCCGAGTCGGCTGCAAGCCAGGTGCAAAGCCTTTTGGCCAAGACGCCTGATCTGCTTGTCGTATGGGGCGGCGACGGCACGCATCGCACCGCGCTCAGCATGGCTGGCGTCGGAAGCGATAGTCTTGTGCTGCTTCCGGGAGGAACAATGAACCTGCTGACGAAATGGATTCACGGCGACAAGCCTTGGGACATCATCCTTCAGAGCATCATTGCGCGTCGGGCGAGACGCACATTAGACGCTGGTCGCGTTGATGACGCTCTCTTTTTCTGCGCCATGATCGCCGGCGCACCCGCACAATTCGCCTTGGCGCGTGAAGATGTTCGCGCAGGCGACTTTGGCAAAGCGCTGCGCGACACTGGACTCGCGTTGGAAACAGCTGGCCACCTGCATCTCAAGGCGCACACGGGCCTGGGCGCCGACCTCCCCGCAGCAAATGTCGTCGCCGCGATGGTGGGTCCGCTGTCACGGTCACGCGGCATGGAAGTCGCTGGCCTCGATGTCCCCTCGCCCGCAGCAGCGCTGGGACTTGCGTGGTCATCACTTCGCTCGGGCTGGCGCAACCTCAAAGCCGTCGACATTCAGATCACGCAAACCTTAACTGTCGCCGATCCGGACGGCCGGCCGATCCCCGTGATCATGGATGGCGAGCAGATCGACCTTGGTGCGCGGTTTACGGCTCACTACGCCGAAACGGCCGCAGCCTGCCTCGTCGCGGCCTAGTTGCGCGGCCGCCGGTCTGCCCCGTCTGATTCTGACGTCCAGGGCAATGAATTCCCCTTGGCCCCGGCGCTTGTTGCACACTTGCGCGGCCTGGGCGATCGGGACCAACATGCTGGGACAATCGCGCCTGCTGATGCAGCCCTGCGGCGCATTTTTGCCGCGATCTTGATCCGCGATTTGACGACGCTCAAGCCCCGAGCCCGGGAAGTGGCCATGGTCGAAGCTGAACAGGAGACGCAGTTATGGAGAATGATCTGTCGATCCGCCGGCGCGTGGAAGACGAGCTTTTCGCTGATCCCAGCGTGACGGCCGAAGGCATTGGCGTCGCGGTCAAGGATGGCGTGGTTACGCTGTCGGGCCATGTACCCGCTTACACCGAGCGCTTCGCGGCCACGCGCTGCGCCCAGCGCGTTAAAGGCGTGAAGGCCGTCGCGTTGGATTTGTTCGTGCGGCTGCCGAGCTTGAAAAAGCGGGCCGATGACGAAATCGCCGGTCGCGCCGTCAGCATACTCGCATGGACGCTTCATGGCGTTGGCGACATCCAGGTTTCTGTCGAGGGCGGATGGGTCACGCTGTCTGGGGAAGTTGAGTGGGGATATCAGAAGCGAGACGCGGAGCGCGCCATTCGCGTGCTGGGGGGCGTCACCGGAGTCAAAAATGCGATATCGATACGTCACCAGGTTGATCCGCAATCGATTCGCGACGCCATCCAGACCGCCTTCCAGCGCGGCGCAGCCCTCGAGGGATCCGGCATCAACGTCGAGATCGACGGCTCGACGGTAACACTATCTGGCAAGGTCAAGGCATGGCATGAACGACGCGCCGCAGAAGACGCGGCATGGACCGTTCCCGGCGTCAGCGAGGTCCACGACTACCTTGTCCTCGCCTGACCGGGCCGAACAGCGAAGGGGGGCTCTCTTGCTGCAACGCTCGAGTGTCGCCCCGCCAGAGGGCTATTGTCGAGTTAGGACGTAGGCCGGGCAGTTTGAGGTCCGTGGACATCCTGCCCGAGTAAAAATCTACCGTCTGCTCGTATGTGGGGGACTGGGACCGCAGCCAGAATTTCGCGGTGAGAGAATTCATGGCCGACGATTCACTGACCGGGTTGAGCGTCGCGCAGGCTGAGGCGCTGCTGAAGACGCACGGCCCAAACACGTTGAGAACGGTCAGATCGCGCAACCTCCTGACCATTGCGCTCGCAACACTCCGCGAGCCAATGTTCATCTTCCTCCTCGTGGCAGCTTCGCTTTACCTTCTGGTCGGCGATCTCGGCGAAGGTCTGTTCCTGCTTGGCGGCGCAGCTGTTTCGGTCGCGCTGGTCGTGTTTCAAGACGCGCGCAGTGAACGTGCGCTTGCGGCATTGCGGCAACTGGCCGAACCATTTGCGGATGTCATTCGCGATGGGAGCCAGCAGCGCATCCCGGCACGCGATCTGGTTCCGGGGGACATCATCCTCGTCAAGGAGGGCGAGCGAATTTCCGCTGATGCGGTTTTTCGCAAGGGAGACATACTCACGGTCGATGAATCCGCTCTGACAGGCGAGTCAGTCGCCCTAATCAAGCAACCAGGTCCTTGGCATTCCAACGAGACTGACGAAGATGCGCATGCTGGTAACGCCCTGTTTGCCGGGACGATGCTGCTGGCGGGACAGGGCCTGGCGCAGGTCACACAGACCGGACCCCGAACACGGATCGGCGCCATCGGCTCGGCGCTATCTGGCGAAATGGAGCGCACCCCTCTCCAGGAAACCACCGGCCGGCTGGTCTTACGCCTAGGCGTGATTGCGGTCGTGTTCTGTCTGCTCGTCGCCGCAGCTTACGGATTCATACGGGGCGATTGGTTTGCCGGGGGCTTGGCCGGACTCACCATCGCAATCTCTCTACTCCCGGAAGAGTTTCCGATGGTGCTGGCGGTTTTTCTCGCCATCGGTTCGTGGCGGCTAGCGCGTCATCAAGTACTGGTGCGTCGTTCGGCCGTGGTCGAAACTCTTGGCGCAATGACGATGCTCTGTGTGGACAAGACGGGCACGCTTACCGAAAACCGTATGAAAATCGGAGCAATCTGGGCCAACGCCGAACAACTCGGCGTCGATATGGACAGCGCCGCCGGAGATGTCGCTCGCGTCGCCCTTCTTGCGTCTGCGGTTCACCCCGTCGATCCGATGGACCGCGCTGTGTGTGAGGCCTTGGGCAGTCGTGCTGCGTCACTGCTGACCAGCTATGGCGGCGAACCTGTCAGCAGCTTTCCGCTCCGGCCGGACCGGCTTGCCGTCATTCAGTCGTGGAGCACGGACGCTGGGACCGTCTGGGCCTCAAAGGGCGCGCCCGAGGCAATTTTGCGGCTCTGTAAAACACCGCTTGCCGAACAGCGACTTGTTGAGGCTGCACTGGCCGGTATGGCGGCGAGCGGATTGCGCGTTCTGGGTGTTGCCAAAGCCGATGACCCAAACAAGGCAATTGGCGATCCTAAAGATGCGCCGTTCGAATTCGTTGGCCTGATCGGATTTCTTGACCCGCTGCGAACGGATGTTCCAGCCGCGCTCGCCGAAGCCCGTGCGGCCGGTATCGACGTTTCAATGATCACGGGCGACTATCCCGCGACTGCGTTAGAGATCGCGCGACAGGCAGGCCTTGATATTACGGGGGGCGTTCTGACGGGGGCTGAGATCGCAGCGCTCAGCCCTCAGGAGTTGTCCCACCGGCTTGCGACAGTTCGCATCTTCGCGCGCGTCAAGCCACAGCAAAAGCTGGCGCTGGTCGAGGCATTCAAGGCGCGCAGCGAAATCGTCGCGATGACCGGCGACGGCATCAATGACGCCCCGGCATTGGAACGCGCGCACATTGGCATCGCCATGGGCAAGCGCGGGACTGACGTTGCGCGCGAAGCGGCCGATCTTGTTCTGCTCGACGATAGCTTTCCCGCAATCGTCGGCGGCGTGCGGCTGGGCCGGCGTATTTTCACCAACCTGCGTAAGGCGTTGATCTATGTGATGGCGGTTCATGTCCCCATCGCCGGCGTGTCATTGCTGCCAATCCTCTTTGGCCTGCCGCCCCTGCTCTATCCGATGCATGTGGTGATGCTGGAGCTCATCATTGATCCGGTCTGTTCACTTGTTTTCGAATCCGAACCAAGTGATCGCTCGGCCATGCTTCGCCCGCCCCGTTCCATCAAGGAGCCGCTGTTCGGCAAACCTCAGATGATGCTTGCCATCGTTCAAGGCGCTGTTCTGCTGGCGGCGGTGCTTGGCATTTATGTTTGGGCCCTTCACAACGGGCTTTCGGAGAATCAGGCGCGCGCCGCCGGTTTCATGGTGCTCGTCATTGGCAACCTGGTTCTGGCCCTTGCAAACGCATCGGGTTCGGCAACGCAGCTGTTCGACCCACGCCACAATATTTTCTGGGGCGTGGGCGCCGTCGCAGTGGTTGTTCTTGTGGGCACGCTGACCATCCCATTTCTGTCCGAAATCTTTCGCGTAGAAGCGCCAGACGGCGCTATCATCGCGCTCTGTGTCATGACCGCAGTCATCGCGGGCGGATGGTACGGCATCGCCCGACGATGGAACCTGCACGATCAGGCCGAACATACGCAGGCCGCTGCCTCTCTCACTCGCGAGAAGCACCTCGCGCCTCGTTCAAGGAACTAGGAGAAATTATGAAACGATTGACCGGTAAAGTTGCAATTGTCACAGGCGGAGCGTTGGGAATCGGGCGGGCTGGCGCGATCCGGATGGCCGAGGAAGGCGCCTCCATCGCCGTGCTGGACCTACATGCCGACAAGGGGGAAGCGTTGGCGGCCGAGCTGCGCGCTCGCGACGCCCCGGCGCGCTTCTGGCGCTGCGATGTCGCCAGCGAAAGCGAAGTCGCGCGCGTGTTCGAAGAAGTCGCGGCGAATTTCGGACATGTCGACACCGTCGTGAACAACGCAGGCGTTGCCGGCGCCAACAAGCCCACACATGAGCTGACGGAGGCGGAGTGGGACTGGGTTCAGTCGATCAACGTCAAGGGCGTCTTTTTCTGCACAAAACACGCCATTCCGCTTCTGCGAAAGGCGGGCGGCGGCAGCATCATCAATCTCTCCTCGATCTACGGGTTGGTCAGCGCGCCCGACATTCCAGCCTACCACGCCTCGAAAGGCGCGGTCAGGCTGATGACCAAGACAGATGCGCTCCTCTACGCCGCCGACAGGATCCGCGTGAACTCGATCCACCCGGGTTTCATCTGGACACCGCTTGTCGAAGCACACCTGAAGGCGGCCGGCGACCTTGAAGCTGGTCGAGCCGCCACCGACGCCCTGCATCCGCTCGGTCACATGGGAGAACCGGACGACATCGCCTGGGGTATAGTCTACCTCGCCTCCGACGAAGCAAAGTTCATCACCGGCGCCGAGCTTGTCATTGATGGCGGTTACACAGCTCGTTGACCTGCGGTCTAGCATTGCCGGCCGTCTTGGATCTGCATCACCTCTGCCAGAGATTTTCTCCCTGCCTCAACGCCGGGGAAGCGCGAGCCAGCGTGCAGCATTGCCCGTGCTGCAAGTCTACCTGCAGCACCGGCGAGAGACGTCGCCGATGACGGCGGGGTTTACATGACGGCTTGGCCGTTGAGCATTGGCCGGCCAGCCGCGTCTAGTCTCGTTTTGACGCTTGGCGTTTTCCAATGCGGGGATCGGCAAGGCGCGGCTCTCACCTTACAGACTCAATGACGGGAGCATTTGACTGGGGTTTGGGCGCCGATAGCGGCAGTCCATCGTCTCGCATGACGACGTAGATCGCTGGAATGACGAGCACAGTCAGAAGCGTCGATGACGCCAAACCGAACAGCAGTGAGATCGCGAGGCCCTGGAAGATCGGATCGCTCAGGATCACGGCAGCTCCGATCATCGCAGCAAGAGCGGTCAGCAAGATGGGCTTGAAGCGGATCGCTCCCGCCTCAAGCAATACGTCGCGCAGAGGCCTATCCGTATCCTTCGAGTGCCGAATGAAATCCACCAGCAGAATCGAGTTGCGAACAATGATGCCCGCCAGCGCGATAAAGCCAATCATCGACGTCGCGGTGAACGGCGCGTTGAACAGGACGTGACCGATCACGATGCCGATCAAGGTCAGCGGGATGGGCGTCAGAATCACCAGAGGCAGGCGGAACGATTTGAACTGGGCAACCACAAGAATGTAGATGCCGAAAATCGCAACCGCGAAGGCCGCGCCCATGTCGCGGAACGTCACATAGGTGATTTCCCATTCGCCGTCCCACAGCAACGTCGGCTTGGCCTCATTGTCCGGCTGGCCATAGAGACTTATCGCCGGCTTGGGCAGTGAGCCCCAATCGTGAGTATCGATGGCCGCCTGCACATCCAGCATGCCATAGATTGGCGCTTCATAGGCGCCAGCCAGATCAGCCATCACCATCTCGGCGGCGCGGCCATCACGCCGGAAGATCGAGTAGCTGCCAATCTCGTCACGCGCCTGGACCAGTTCGCCCATTTCAATAAGGCGTGAACCATCTGCAGCCTGCGCGACAGGCATCGCCGCCAGCCCCTTGGACCAGGTGCGCGCCGACTGCGGCAAGCGAACCGCGATGCCGATGGGATTGCGCCCCTCGCCCCGATGAGAATAGCCGATAGCCTGGCCGTTGAGCGTAACGGCGATGGACTGCATGACGTCGCCTTCGGCAACGCCAAAGAAGTCCATCTGCGAGCGATCCGGGGTCAAACGGAGACGCGGACGCTGCTGGCCAAAGCTGTCATCGGCGTCAACGATGTAGGGAATGCTGTTGAAGATTTTTCGGACTTTAGTCGCGACAGCACGGCGTGTCTCCGCATCAGGCCCGTAGATCTCAGCCAACAGGGTCGCAAGCACCGGAGGCCCTGGCGGAACTTCAACCACCTTGACGGATGCGCCCTCCGGCAGCTCAAGCGCCTTGAGACGCTGGCGCATATCCAGGGCAACCTCGTGGCTTGACCGGCTCCGCTTGTCCTTCGGAGCGAGCGTTACCTGCAGATCGCCCATCTCCGGCTTGTTGCGTAGGTAGTAGTGACGAACGAGGCCATTGAAATTGAACGGAGATGCCGTTCCAGCGTAGGCGTCGGACGCGAGCACCTCCGGCATGCTGCTGACGATGCCGGCAGCATCGATCAGCACACGTTCCGTGGCCTCCATTGTCGCGCCTTCCGGGAGATCGACGACGACCTGAAGTTCCGACTTATTGTCGAACGGCAGCAGCTTTACGCGCACGGTCTTGGTCGCGAACAGAGCGCAAGCGGCAATCGTCACCACGCCGACGACAATCAGGAAGATCACTGAAGCTTTGCGGGATGCAATGATCGGCGTCGCAACCTTGCGGTAGAGGCGGCCGAGTTTGCCGCCATCAGTATCATGCCCACCATGCCCTTCCCTACCATCGGCTAGTGTCTTGCGGGCGAAGCGGACCATGAGCCAAGGCGCCAGAACCATCGCGACGAAGAACGAGAACAGCATGGCCGCCGAAGCATTTGCCGGGATCGGCGCCATGTATGGACCCATGAGCCCCGACACGAACATCATGGGCAGCAGCGCGGCGACGACTGTCAGCGTTGCAACGATCGTGGGGTTCCCGACCTCTGCCACGGCTTCGATGGCGGCCTGATGGCGCGAACGGCCATCCTTCATCGCCCAGTGGCGCGCGATATTCTCGATCACCACAATCGCGTCATCGACCAGAATGCCAATCGAAAAAATGATCGCGAACAGGCTGACCCGATTGATCGTGTAACCCATCAGATTGGACGCGAAGAGCGTCAGCAGGATCGTGGTCGGTATCACGAAGGCGGTGACGATCGCCTCTCGCACGCCAATTGCGAACACGATCAGGACGACGATGCTTATCGTGGCTAACGCAAGGTGGAACAGAAGCTCGTTGGCTTTCTCGTTCGCGGTCTCGCCATAGTTGCGCGAAATGTTTGCCGAGACGCCCTCGGGAATGAGCTTGCCTTCCAGTTGATGGAGGCGCTGCTCGATGGCCTGGGAGACCACGACTGCATTTGCCCCGTCACGTTTGGCGATGGCGAGGCTCACCGCCGGGGTCATCCGCACAGCGTCGCCTTCGTGGCTGAAGCGCCAGGCGCGGGCCTGATCTTCACGCGCCCCCAACGAAATGTCCGCCACGTCCCGGAGATAGACCGCGCGTCCGTCAGCGGCGCGAATTGAGAGCAGCTGCAGCTCCGAGACCGTATCGATCGTGGCGCCGACCGCGACGGACTGAACCTTGTCAACGCTCCGCAGATCGCCGGCGGGGAAAGAAGCATTGGCGCTGCTGACCGTATCGATGACAGACTTCAACGGTACGCCGTAAAGCGCCATGCGGCCCGGGTCTGGCGAGATCCGGATTTCCTGCGGGCGGCCGCCGACGATGAAGGACAGGCCGACATCCTGAACTTTGGTCAACTCAGTCTGTAACTCTTCCGCGACGAGATAGAGCGCCTGATCGTTCCAGCGGTCGGCGGCCGCCGCCACGGGGGAAAGTGTAATGACGACGATCGGAACATCGCTGATGCCGCGGCCGACGATCAGCGGCTCGGGAATCCCCGTGGGAATTTTGTCGTAGTTGGCGCGAATGCGCTCATGGATACGCAGGATTGCGTCGTCGCGATCCGTGCCGACCTTGAAGCGGGCCGTGACAAGGACGCCATCATCCTGCGTCTGGCTGTAGACGTGCTCGACGCCATCAATGGCTTTCACGATCGTTTCAAGCGGCTTGGTGATCAGCTCAGCGGCGTCCGGCGCCTTGAGACCGTCGGCGCGGACGGCAATATCCACCATGGGCACGCTGATCTGAGGCTCTTCCTCACGCGGGATCGTGAACAGGGCCAGCAGGCCAAGCGCAATCGCCGTGAGCAGGAAGAGCGGCGTCAGCGGCGAACGGATCGTCGCTTCAGTCAACTTGCCGGAAATGCCGAGTTTCACGACGCGCGCTCCACCGGGAGGATGACGTCACCAGCCCGCAGGCCCGACATGATCTCGACACCGTCCGGCATGTCATCCAGCGGAACACGCGCTCCGCGCTGCACCGGGGCTTCGATCGTGGCGCCGCCCTTTCGGCTGAGCCTGACATAGTCGGCCCCGTAGCGCGTATCGATGTAGCTGTCTGGTATCACAATCGCCACACGCTCGCCGGCGGGCGCCATGACGCGGACGCGACCGCCGACAAGCTGGCGATCAATGCCGGACGCGTCGATGTCAGCCACGACGCGACCTGAACTTACGGCAGGATAAACCTGACGAATGGTGGCGAAGCTCGGCTCTTCGCTGTCGTCCGTCAGGAAGCGGATGGACTGACCCTGCTTCAGATTTGCAGCTTCGGACTCGGGCAGCTCGATACGGAGGACGGGGACGCCGGTCGTAATCTGCACCACAACTTCGCCGGGCATAATGACGGCGCCGCGCGGAGATGGAATGCGGATCACTTCGCCGGCGGATGGAGCAACAACCTGTCCCTGGCTGTTCAGTGCGCGGGCGGCGCCGGCTTGGGCGCGAGCCGATTGCATCTGCGCTTCGGCTGCCTTGGCGGCCGATCGCGCCTGATCGATTGCGGCCCGAGAAATGGCCCCGCCGGAGAAGAGGCGCTCCGCACGCTGCAGATCCTGCTGCGCTTGCTGACTGGACGCCTCGGCCGCCCTGACTGAAGCAGAAGCGGCATCGGCCTCCAGGGAGATTCGATCGTCGCTGATGACGGCGACGAGCTGTCCCGCACGCACCGTGTCGCCTTCCTTCACGAGTATCTGCGTTATGCGACCGCCAATTCGGGCGCGGGCATCGCCCACATCGCGATTGGTGAGGACGGCCGAGACCATGCGGAAATCCGGCACGGTTCGCTCAGCGATCGTCAGCGCAGCTGGCACAGCGTCCTGCGTGGCTTTCAGCGCGTCCGTCTGCGCCCCGCCACAGCCGGCAGTGAATAGTGTCGTCGCCAGAACCAGACTTCCAATGAAGCTGCGCATGCCCATCCCCACTGCTATTTAGACGCGGTCGTGAACGGCGCCGGTCGCCGGATCAGTCGAGACAACCGGAAGGCCGGCCGCCTTCCAGGCCATGATGCCGCCGCCCATGTGGCTGCGCACAAGGACGCCTGCGGCGAAAGCTTTCCGGAACGCCATGTCGGATCGTTTACCCGACCCGCACTGAAGGACAACCTGCTTGCCCTGCGCGTCGGGAAGACTCGCAGGGTCAAAAGTTGAAAGCGGGAACAACATGGCGCCGTGAATGCGCTCGACGGCGTACTCGGACGGCTCGCGGACATCGACAAGGATGATCTCCCCGCGCGCCATCGCGTCGTGAATCTGCTGCGGGGTTTCCGTGGGGACGACACGTGACTTGAACATTGAAGACTCCTAGTTCGCACGGTTGGCGCTAGCGGGAATCGCGCAAAAATGGGCCGCCAGCGTCTCGGCGACGGCGCGCGCGGCGCCACTACTCAGGCGATAGCGGATTGTCTGACCGGCGCGGCGGGCTTCAACGACGCGCTGACGCCGCAGAATTGCCAGATGCTGAGACACCAGCGTCTGTTGCAGATCAAGATCGGCCGCCAGACCGCCGACGCATTGATCTCCCTCAATCAAGCGACAAACAATCATGAGACGATGCGGGTTCGCCAGCGTCTTCAAGAGATCGCTGGCGTCTGATGCGCGCCCTGCCATATCCGCTGCCGTTATATTCATACTTGCATATATACTGGTGTTCGCATATATTGTCAATACCGGATGACGCAAACCCGGGAGGAAACAATGGCCCACATCGTCGTACTCGGCGCCGGACTTGGCGGCGCTCTCGCCGCCTATGAGATCCGCGATCAACTCCGAAAGGAGGACGAGATCACGGTTGTCTCGAAAGGGGCGATCTACCAGTTTGTTCCGTCAAATCCGTGGGTCGCCGTCAGCTGGCGCAAACGCAAGGATATCGAAGTCGACCTTCGGCCGGTGATGAAACGGAAGGGCATCAACTTCATTGCGACGGGCGCCTCCCGTGTGGTTCCCACTGAAAGCCGGCTGGAACTCGAGGACGGCAAGTCGATCAGCTACGACTATCTGGTAATCGCCACGGGCCCCGATCTGGCCTTTGACGAAATTCCGGGGCTTGGACCCCAGGGCTTCACGCAGTCGATCTGCCAGGCCGAGCATGCTGAGCACGCGGCGGCGGCTTTCGAAGCCTTCTGCAAAAATCCGGGACCTATCGTCGTTGGCGCCGTTCAGGGCGCGTCATGCTTCGGGCCCGCCTACGAATTCGCGATGATCCTCGATACCGAGCTGCGCAAGCGCAAGATCCGCGACAAGGTGCCGATGACCTTCGTTACCTCGGAGCCATACATCGGCCATCTCGGTCTTGACGGCGTGGGCGACACGAAGGGTCTGCTCGAAAGCGAGATGCGCAACCGTCACATGAAGTGGATCACCAATGCGCGCGTTGCGAGCGTGGAAGCGGGGAAAATGAACGTTGAAGAAGTTGGCGAGGATGGGATCGTCAAGGCGACACATGCTCTGCCTTTCGCCTTTTCCATGATGCTGCCCGCCTTCCGCGGCGTGACAGCCATTCGCGGCGTCGAAAACCTTGTCAATCCGCGCGGCTTCGTCCTTATCGACAAGCACCAGCGTAACCCGATCTACCAAAATGTCTTTGGCATTGGCGTGACAGTCGCAATCCCCCCCATGGGCAAGACGCCGGTTCCGGTCGGCGTGCCCAAAACGGGCTTCATGATCGAATCCATGGTGACCGCGACGGCTCACAATATCGGCGCTCTCCTGCGCGGCGAGACGCCGAATGCCGAAGCGACGTGGAACGCCGTATGTCTCGCTGATTTCGGCGATGGCGGCGTTGCGTTTGTGGCGCAGCCGCAGATACCGCCGCGCAATGTGAACTGGTCTGCCAAGGGCGGCTGGGTCCACATGGCGAAAGCCGGCTTCGAGTCCTACTTCATCGGCAAGATCAAAAAAGGTGAGAGCGAGCCGTTCTACGAAAAGCTCGTCATGGACACCCTTGGGATCCACAAGCTGAAGGGATGAAATGATGAGCATTGCCCTGACCAGTCAGGCCGTCTGCACCGCTTGTGGATCTGCAAATCGAATTCCCGCGGACAAGCCTGTAGCCGCGGCTAAGTGTGGTCGGTGCGGGACGCTTATGGGTCTCGACGCTCCTGCCGAGGTGAATGACAGTCAGCTGAAACAGGTTCTGGAAAAATCGTCTGGCCTTGTTCTTCTGGATGTCTGGGCCCCGTGGTGCGGCCCATGCACCGCCATGGCGCCGCAGTTTTCTGCGGCGGCCCGGACGCTGGCGGGGCATGCGCGACTGGTGAAACTCAACGCGGATCACAGCCAAATGGTCCGCACCCTTGGCGTATCCGGCATCCCCGCACTGATATTGTTCCGCGATGGCCGCATCATCGATCGCAAGGCGGGACTGATCAAAGCTGACGCCCTGGTCGCGTGGGTGCGCGGCCACCTGTCCGCCCCGGACAATTCCGCAATCTGAAGGAGCCTACTATGTCACTCGATCGCGCCGTCCTCGCCTTCGCCGGACTTGTCGTCCTGACCGGCATTATCCTGTCCCTGACTGTTCACCCGCTATGGATCTGGCTTTCGGCGTTCGCCGGCGCCAACATGTTGCAGGCAGCCTTCACCGGCTTTTGCCCGGCCGCGATGATCTTCAAGAAACTGGGCGTAAAGCCGGGCACGGCATTCAGGTAGGATTTTATAACCGCTAGTGGCTGGGTCCGCCGTAGAGTTCGCAGAGCACGCCGATTAGGCGCTCTGCGATCGGGTCGGAAAGCCGATAGTAGATCGTCTGAGCCTCCCGTCGCGTAGCGACGAGCCCTTCAGCACGCATCTTTGCAAGATGCTGCGACAGCGCTGACTGGGTCAGATTCACGTGCTGGCCCAGCTGGGTCACCGACATTTCTCCCCCGCTAAGCCGGCAGAGAACCGTCAAACGCTGATCATTCGCAAGCAGCTTGAGCAATTGGGCCGCCTCGGCCGCACGCGGCTCAAGCTTGCGCACAGCGGGAACTGCTGCACTCGGCTTGCGACGGGCTGCGGGCATGGGCGACTCCAGAATATCCTGGCCGCCAATTTAGCGGCAGCGAAAACACATACAAGGCGCAGGATGTAGCAGCCCTTTGCTCAGTCTGGCCATTTGATGCGCCGAACTGGGGAACCCGACCAGTCCGGGCCGACTTCGTGGCCCGTAAAGATAATGGCGCGGCGACCTTCGCCGGCCCAACGAGCCAAGTTGACCCTGATGCGCTGAGACAGGTCCACTTCCATGCCCGCAAATGGCTCATCAAGCAGAAGCAGCGTCGGCGTGAAGCGGCCAAGCATGCGCGCCAACCACGCCCTCATTGCTTGCGCCAAACCACTTTCCCATTCTGCATGACCCATGTCACCTTCCTCGTGTCGGTGATCACGCTGAGCGGATCGCCATCGAGAAGCACGAGATCGGCGATCTTGCCGATGCCGATCGAGCCAAGCTGCGATCCGGCGCCAATCGCCTCAGCCGCCTCGGAGGTCGCGAGCTTCAAGACGCGTGCGGGTGCGATGCCCGCCTCGACGTAAAGCCGCAGTTCGACGTGCAGGGAGTCAGCGAAGGTGACGAATGGCGAGTCGACCCCTGCCACGACCTTTCCTCCGGCATCCACGATCGCCTTCACCGTTTTCTGGATTGAAGGTATCGGGTCCAAGCCATTGCGTGAATGAAGCGCCAATGTGGGCGTTATGATCATTCCCGAACCGGCGAGCAAAGCCACGACGTCCTGATAGGTGTTGTTGAGGCGAGATATCTTGGTCGAGAACCCACGCCTGCTCGTGCCGCCGACATGCTCCATCTGATCGGCGCCATTGGCGAGAGCTGGATAAAGCTCATGTCCCGACACGGGGATTCCCGACGCATGCGCTTGGGCGATAATTGCTTTCTGGACCGTGTAGTCTTCGCGCACATAGCTTTTCAGCATATCGAGCTTGAGGGCCGTTGATCGCCTGACGGCGGATTCGGCTAGCTCGATCGTGCCGACCGTTTCAGAGATGCCGTAAGACACCCTCCCACCTTCGTTGAGCGGGCCTGCCGAAAAAACGCGCGGTCCCGGTCGCCGGCCTGCCGCCTCGGCTTCGCGCCGCTCGACCCCCTCGTAAGGATCGGCCCCCGTCTCGCGCACGGACGTGACGCCATAGCTGAGCCAGCGCTGTCCGAGCGAACGCCCCAGACTGGTGGACTGGTGGGTGTGACTTTCGATCAACCCCGGGATCAAGGTTCTTGTCGAGGCATCGACCAGGACACCGACGACGGGTTTCGAACCGGCAGGCCGGATATCGGTGATGACATTCCGCTGCACAACCACATCGACGTTGTTCTGATAAGTGTCGCCCCTCCCATCGAACATCTTGCCGGCGCGGATCGTATAGCTCGTATCCGGAATCGCCCGCCGCCATGTCACATCGGGGTTCACCAATGCGGTCGCGCCCGTCGCTGACGACCAGACGTTGAGCCTATCGCCGTCAAGATAGACGAGACGACTGCCATCGGCCGACCAGCTGGGGTTTTCGCCCGAGGCGGCAATGCGGCGGGCGACCCCAAGCACGCCTTTGTCATCGAGCGGAACGACCCAGAGCGCATCATCAATACGATAGACGATATCGCCCCGACTGCTCCAGGCAGGTCGATTCCATTGCCGGCGGCCAAGCGACTTGCCCTCGACCGGCGACACCCACCGGCTTGCTCCCGTGCCAGCGGCGGACACGAGCAGGAAGGCGTTGTGCCCCTCCCTGAACCGGCTGGTGAGGGGCTTGCGGGCAATGATCGCGAGCGTGTCGCCGGTCGGTGACCAGGCGGGCGGGCTCGGACCGAATATCTCCTGCGCAACCCGCGTGATCTTGCCTGTCGCCACATCCAGAACCTCGACGGTGCCTGCAAGAAAGATCGACGCCCGCGAGTCCAAGAGAAAGGCAATGCGGCGGCCATCCGGCGACCAGACAGGTGCGTTGGCTGGCTTATCGAGATCGGTCAGCTGCGTCAGCTTCCTGTCCGCAAGCGCAATGCTCCAGAGGTCTGTCTTGCCTCCCCGGTCCGAGGCGAATGCGATCTGCGCGCCATCCGGCGACCAGCTCGGTGAAAGATCGATTGCCTCATCATCCGTGAGTTTCGACGCGGCGCCTGTGGCGACGTCCGCCAGCCACAGATCTCCAACAGCTGTGAAAACAGCTCGGCGTCCGTCCGGGGACAGCGCGGGATCGAAAATGCCAAGCGCCTTTTGTTGGCGGGCGTCCGTGAAATCGTAGGCGCGGCGCTTGTATGGCGCACGGACGAATGTCGCTACGGCTTCAAACGGCGTCTCTGTCACCGCCCCGCCCTGCCTGGGGAATTTCTTTATCCTGCCGTCCGCCGTGACCGTGACATTCTGCAGCGTCACGCTCGGACGGAAAGGAAAGATGTCGCCAGCTTCGCTTAGCGTGGTTGGCTTTGCGCCATCGATGGGGACGTAGGTGAGGTTCGTCAGATTTGGCCGCACGCCCACAACGTAGAGAGCAGTATTGTCTGGCGTCCATGCGGGGGCGCCAAGCGTCTCGGCCGTATGCAGTGCTCGCGGCGCTCCGCCCGAAAGCGGTCGCACGAAGAGTGTATCAGTTTGACCGTCGACAACATACGCGATCACGGCGCCATCCGGCGATATGGTGGGATAGATGGCGTTTCCCGATTTCTGGAAATAGGCGGCCGTCGGCTCGACATAGCCAACGTCTTGCGATTTCACGAGCGTTGTTGTCGCCCCCGAAGAAAGGTCGTGGCGCACAATGGAGTAGCCTTCCCCGTCGATAGAGTAGACCAGGGATTTGCCGTCGGGCGTGAATGTCGGATAGCGGGCGTCCCCTAGCCCCTGGCTGCGCTTGATAAGCCCACTTCCGTCAGCGCCTACCGTCCAGACAGACCAAGCATCGTCCGCGAACGCATAAAACGCGATAAGCTTGCTGTCGGGCGACCATGCCGGCTCCTGGGCATCGAGTTCGGGCGCCGTCAGTGCGGTCGCCCGGCCGCCGCTGGCGGAAAGCGACCAGAGCGCCCCCTGAATGCTCGCTGCAATCGACCGCCCATCCGGCGACAGAGCGGCGGACATGTTTGTGCCTTCCGTCATGACGACGGAGATGGACGTCGGAGCGCCAGCCAGGTGTTCGGAAGGATGCGCCGCGCAAGCAGCTAGTAGGGGGGCGAAAAGACTGACGCGCCACCCGCTCCAAAATCTTGCCGGCATGCATGTCCCCGCTGCTAGATCGCCTGACCGTATCCCCAGGTCAGAGAACGGTTTGCCGGAAGCTTTGCCGCCTAACAACTGGAGAGTGGCGTCGCGAAGCACGAGAGCCGCGAGCGCAATGCGCTGGGGGACAAACTGAGGGGATCGGACAAGCTGCACATCAACTAAGCAGTTTGGGCCGGCACGGCTTGGTCAGGCGAAATCGATCTCCGCATACTTTATCTCGATGCAAATGGAGATGTGCTTCCAAGATCAGTCGCCGGCGGACGCTGCAGCTGCCCGGTCTTGCCTTTGCGAATTTGTGGACGTGCGCTCCCAGAGCTGGCGCAGGCTAGGTATCGCAGGGCCAATCAGGTCACCAACCGTGTCATCGACCCAAGCTTGCCGCGCAGCCCATTCTGCAAGCTGAAGCCGGCAAGCGAATTTTGATCATGGTAACGCATCGACTGGGGCTTTAATACCCAAATCTGATGTTCTATTGGATATCAACTTGCTAGACTGATATCTTTTTTGATATCACCGCTTGCCGCACTACCTCAAAATTGATATCTTTTTGAGTATCAAAACACCCACCTGATGTCTGAATTGCTATCATGAACCCTCTTACTGCCCACATCGCTACCGCGTTGAAAGAAGCTCGAGAGCTGAAATCGCTCACTCAACGGGGGCTGAGCGCGCGATCCGGCGTGCCCCAAGCGAAGATTTCGCGGATCGAACGCGAAGGCGCGGACATGCAAATCACAACGCTTATCTCGCTGGCGCGGGCGCTCGACCTCGAAGTCGAACTCGTCCCGCGCAAAGCGCTTCCTGCGCTCGAGACAATCGTGCGCAGCACCGCGACGACTTGGAGTGACCCGGGCAAGAGATTCAGAGATCTTCGGCAGGCTCTGCAGAACGTCACCACGCCTGATATTCCCTCCACGACGCTGGAGGAATTGCAAAGTCACATCAGGATGCTGGCGAACTTCCCGCCAACTGCCGAAGTTATGGCCGAAGTCAAAAGCTTCACCACCTGGCTGAGCAAAGCAAAGTCACCAGACCTCGCAACCTTCGATCGTCATGCCAGAGAGATCAAACGCCTACGCAATGAGCTTGCGCACGCACGCCTGCCCGACTCCCCGCCACGGCCTGCCTACAGCCTGGATGATGAGGACGACGACGATGCCTGACGTCTCTACCCTCAACGTCATGCTCCACGGAACCCGGATAGCCACGCTCACGAATGTGGGCGGTGACCGCACCATCTTCGCTTTCACCGAAGACTATATCCGCAACCGTCAGCGTCCCGTGCTTGGCCTTCGCTTCAAGGATGCTCTCGGCGAGTTGATCACCGAGTTTGCACCTACCCAGACTTCGCTCATCCCCTGGTTCTCGAACCTTCTCCCTGAAGGCCCTCTCAGGAAGTACCTCGCAGAACGCGCGCGCGTAAATCAGAAGCGCGAATTCTTCCTGCTCTGGGCGCTGGGCAAGGATCTCCCCGGCGCGGTCACGATCGAGCCTGCAGAAGGGGAAGCATGGCCCCCTTCCGCTCATGATGGGCATGATGAGCCATTCGAGAATGCCAGCGCGAACGCACTACGTTTCTCACTCGCAGGCGTGCAGTTGAAATTTTCCGCTCTCGAGGATGCACGCGGTGGCCTTGCAATACCGGCGCGCGGCATGGGCGGTGACTGGATCGTCAAGCTGCCCTCACGCGAGCACGACGGCGTGCCCGAGAACGAATTCTCGATGATGACACTTGCGCGCAAGGTGGGCATCGACGTGCCAGCTATCCAGCTCGTTGACCTGAACGCCATCGCCAACCTGCCCGAAACTGGCCGGCTGAGGGGCGCCCAGGCGTTTGTCATCCAGCGCTTCGACCGGCTGGCGAGCGGTCCGGTTCACATGGAAGACTTTGCCCAAGTGTTCGATGTCTATCCCGACGACAAGTACAAAACGGCAACCATGCGCCGTGTCGCCGGCGTGATCGCAGCCGAGGGCGCCGACAGCACTGAATTTGTGCGTCGGATGGTGTTCAACGCCCTGATCGGCAATGCAGACATGCACCTCAAGAACTGGTCGCTGATCTATCCAGACCAGCGGCGAACTGCCCTCGCTCCCGCATACGACTTCCTGTCCACGACGCCCTACATCAAGGACGACAAGAGCGCCCTCAAGGTAAGCCGCTCAGCGCGCTTCGATGAGTTCACGCGCGATGAGCTTGTTCACTTCGCTGCAAAGGCGCGTCTTCCCGAGCGCGTCGTGCTTGATACCGCAGCAGAGACGGTCGCTCTCTTCCATCAGCAATGGAAATCTGAAGCGAAGAACCTCCCTATGGCCAAGGACGTCATCGCTGCCGTCGAACACCAGCTCAGGATTGTGCCGATCGCCAACGACTGAGGTTAGTCCACTCCGGCTACGGTTCTCCAAGAGAGGACTGTCTATCTTCGTTTCGGCTTCCTTGTTGCTGACAACGAAAGCCATCGGCGCCGAAGGAAGGTAGCTGAACGAGGCGAAGGCAATGCTGACGCAGGCCATGCCTTAGATAGCTAGCCGGCAATAGCGCGATACCCAGCTCCTATTCGAGCGGGGGAGGGACGCAATGAAATGACGCAAGACGAGCGCCAAGTTGATCTGGCTCCGCCCCAACTCTGTTAACTGGCGCTCAAGAAACGATTGTCGCAGATCTCCAACCGCCTTGCGATCCGATCGTCAGTTTATCACATTAGACCGGACCATCTCAGTCCGCGGCAGCTCATCTCGCCAAGTCTGCCACTCGATGAAAAGACAATCGTTGGGCACGCAGATGGGCGTCGTGCCTTGGGAGGCGGAATTTTGAATACTTTCAGAGGGGATTGGTGGAGCCGAGGGGAATCGAACCCCTGACCTCGTCATTGCGAACGACGCGCTCTCCCAACTGAGCTACGGCCCCGTTTCCGGAATACCCGGGGCGGCCGGGTACTTGGGAGCCGGTTTGCTAGTCCTTGGCTGCTCGCCCGTCAAGGATGACGAAACGCCGTTACGGACGCCCCTAAAGCAGGCGTTAAACCTTGGCGGTCAGTGTCCGGCCATGCGCAAGGCCCTCGCCCTACTCCTCGCCTCATCCCTCGCGGCTGGCAACGCTTCGGCCTCACCGCCGGCGCCCCCGGCCAAGCCGCAGATCGACCCGCAGGCAAAGCGCATCACCGGCTCGGAGAAATACTTCCCCACTTTCGGCCTGCGCGCCTCGATCTCGCGCGGCTTCAAGGTGAACGGCGTGCTGGCGGTCGATGCCGGCCTCGACGTGCCGGACGAACAGGTGCGCAAGGCCGCCGAAGCGAGGCGCCCCCAACTGATAAGTTCGATGCGCGACGCCGTACTGAACTATGCCTCGCTGTCCTATGTCGTAGGCGAAAAGCCCGACGCAGACATCCTGCGCGCCCGCCTGCAGAAGGCTGTCGATCAGGTCCTGGGCAAAGAGAAAGCCCGCGTCGCGCTCGCTAGCGTCATTGTCTTCAAGCAGTAGTCAGCTCAACGCCGCCTGGTCCATGAACGTCGCCAGCGCGACATCCTTGTCGGTGACGCCGCCAGCGTCATGGGTGGTGAGAGTGACTTCGACCTTGTTGTAGACGTTGGACCATTCGGGATGGTGGTCCATCTTTTCAGCTTTCAGGGCGATGCGTGTCATGAAGGCGAACGCGGCGTTGAAGTCGGCGAACTTGTAGGCCTTAGTGATGGCGTCGCGGCCGGGCGTCTCCGTCCAGCCAGACAGGCGGGTGATGGCTCTGGCCGCCCCGATGCACTCGGTCATGTCCTGGCTCCTTCGCAATTCATTAACCGCAACTTAGTGCGAAACCTACGCCTGTCCCGCAACGGTCCGTCAGCACATTTGAGCGAAGATGGCTGCAAACAAGGGGAGACGACCCGTGACTCATTTCCTGCGTTCCGAGAAAAAACCGGAAGGCCACAAGCTTGAAGACCTGCTGATGCAGCTGCGTGCGGATATCCTGCATCGCTGCGAGATCATCGCATCCGACACGCGCCCCGAAGCGCTGCACGTGATGGCGAACAACATGAAGATCCTCGGCCATCTGAGCGAGTCGATCGCGCTGGCGCTGGATTCGACGCGCGTGCTGGACCGCGCATTCGGCCCGTCGCAAGCCGCGCAAGGCGGCTTGCCGCGCATCGGCAAGTCCGACGCCGCCTAGCCCGATCCTGAGATGAAGTAGAGCCATGCGCCATCCTCTGCGATGCCGAGGACGTAGCCGGGCCATACACCGCCCCGGCGAAGGGCGTCCGCCTGGCCATCGCCCAGCAGGCGGTTGATGTCGCGTTCGGCCGCTGGGGTGATCTCACCAGGCTTCAACACCGCCATCCAAGGCCATACATAGACCTTGCCCTGCCGCGTTTGCGCGACCGTATGTCGGTAGGTGAGAAGCTTTTCCGCCTGCGCCATCGGCCAGTCGCCGGCGCGCATCTTGAGATACCAGTAGTCCTTGTGGGTCATGTCCGCATTGTTGGAACGGAAGCCGGGCGTGGCGTCCGCCAGCGCCGCCATGTCGCGATATGTGCCGTCGCGCGCGATGTCGCGCAGCTTGCGAACGGTTTCAGCAACGGCATCTGGCAACGGCTCGAGCACCGGCGGCAGGTCGAGTTGCGGTGCGCCAACAGTCGTCGCCAGCGGCGGATCGCAAGCCGAAGCCAGAACGAGCGCCGCCGCCAAACAAAATAAAACACGCGAGGGACGCATTGCGCCGACCCCCTGAACAAAACTCCGCGCCACTTTCCTTCTCGCGCGATCAAGCGCAAGTGGCCGCATCGGGATTCTTTGACGGCCGACAGGCGTCGGCTTCCTAAAACGCGAGGCCGGTCGCCTTGGATAGATCGCCCAGCAGCTGGTCTTCGGACATCACCTTTATCGTCGTCATGCCCATTTCACGGGCCGGCTTCAGGTTGATGCCGAGATCGTCGAGATAGACGCAAGCGTTAGGCGTCACGCCGAGAGCGTCGCACATCATCCTATAGATCCGCGGATCGGGCTTGCGCACGCCTGCCTTCGAGCTTTCGATGACACGATCAAACAGCGAGAACACCTCGGCGACCTGCTGCGCCTTATGCGCCGAGGACGACATGCCGGCGCCCTTCCCCGTGGACGCATTGTTAGTGATGCAGCCGACCTTGAACTTCGACTTGCAGGCCTTGAAAGCCTCGACCACGCGGGGGCGGAGATCGCCGGAGAGCAGCGCCAGCACGTCGCGGCCAGGGATCGAAAGACCAAACTCCCTGGCCTCGCCCAGAAAGGCGGCGTCGAACTCGGCGGGGGCAAGTTCAGATCGTTCAAGTCGCGCCCAAGCATTGTTGTCGGGATTCACCGAATTGATCCGACGGATGATGTCGTTGGGCAGACCGCGCTCGTTTTCATAACGATTGAACGCGTCGAAAGGGGATGTCGTGAAGACGCCTCCGAAATCCCAGATGACGGCTTCGATGGACGTGGGCGCGGCTTCAGTCATGACGGCTTCCACTTCTACGCGAGGGGTAGCGGCGCGCTTCAGATAAGGCAACGGCGCTCCCGTGAGGGAGCGCCGCGCTGTCTATCAACTTGAGACGTGGTCAGCCCTCTTTCACCGGATCGGGCTGCTGACCCGTGATGCCAAGGTCCGGCGACGGCTCGTGGCCGGTGACAACGATGCCCTTGGCCAGCTTCGAGTTCCACATGCCGTAGGCAAAATAGAACAGCGTGCCGATGGCCAGGTAGGGAATGAAAAAGTTGCGCGTGGCTTCGTGCGCCATGAGCGACATCACCAGCAGGAAGCACATGCTTGCGCCAAGGACGGCGATGGTGACGATCAGCCAAGTCGGCATCTTGAACGGCCGGTGGAGGTTCGGCCGCGCAAAGCGCAGATAGATAACCGTCACGCAAATAAACATGAACGCAATAAGGGTTCCTACGTTCGTCGTGTTGCCAAGGAAGTCGAGACCCGTGAAGCCGGCAAAACCCGCCGCAACGATGCCGACGACGATCGTATTGACCCACGGCGTCTTGTACTTCGGGTGGATGCTGGCAAACACGGGCGGCAGCAGGCCGTCGCGCGCCATGGTGTAGAAGATGCGGGTCTGGCCGTAGAGCAGCACCAGCATAACTGATGACAAACCAGCAAAGGCGCCGACCTTCACCAGGATGGCGAACCATGGCAGGCCCATACGATCGACCGCCAAGGCGATCGGGGCTGGCACGTCTAGCTCCTGGTAAGGCACGATGCCAACCAGCACGGCGCAGGTCAGGATGTACAGGATCGTGCAGATAACGAGCGAACCGAGAATGCCGATCGGCATGTCCCTGGCCGGATTCTTCGCTTCGGCGCCGGCGGTCGAGACGGCCTCGAAGCCGATATAGGCGAAGAAGATTACGGAAGCGCCGGCGATCAGACCGCCAATGCCGTACTGCGCCGTGTTCTGGCCCGATACGACGCTGCCGAGCGCGCTCCAGATCTGGGCGCCCATCGCCATGTCGGTTCCCGGCGGCGGCGCGGGCACCTGTTCCGGGACGAGCGGCGACCAGAGTTCCGGCTTCACATAGAAAATGCCGATCACGATGAAGGCGATGACGACGGTTACCTTGATCGCCACGACCACATTGTTGACCTTGGCGGATTCAGAGACGCCAAGAATAAGCAGCGCAGTGACCGCCACGATGCCAAGCAGGGCCGGCAGGTTGATCACGCCCATGACGGACGCGCCGGTTACGGGATCGACCACGGCGACGCCGGGAGCAGCCGTCAGCGCAGCCGGAATATTGATGCCGAGGTCATGCAGCAAGCTGACAGTGTAGCCGGACCAGCCGACCGCGACGGTCGAAGCGGCGACGCCGTATTCGAGCAACAAAAGCACGCCCATGATCCAGGCGACGAACTCGCCCAAGGATGCGTAGGTATAGGAATAGGCTGAGCCCGAGACAGGGATGGCGGCGGCAAGCTCGGAATAGGCAAGCGCGACCAGGCCGCACAGGACGCCGGTGATCACGAACGAGATCATGATGCCCGGGCCAGCGAATTCAGCCGCCGCCCTGCCCGTCAGCACGAAGATGCCGGTGCCAATGATACAACCAATGCCCAGCAAAACGAGGTTCACGGCACCAAGCGAGCGCTTGAGCTCCCCGCCCTGGTGCTCCGCGTGCATCTGCTCGACCGACTTGCGGGCGAATAGCTGCCCGATCCCTTTAGCCATACAAATCCCTCCGCCACGGCGTCCGCAGACCCGTCGATCATCGGCTAGACGTTAGCCAGCCCCGCTCAAGGCCGCAACCGTTCCTGTTTGGGCGGTCGCAAGGCAAGGATTCCTTCGTGCTGAGCTGCCTGTGGGTCGATCTTGCTCAGATATCGATCGTGCCGGGGTCGTCGGCGCGCCGCCAGGGTCCCTTGAAGCGGGGATCGGCGCGACGGCGGCGCTCGGGGCCAAAATACCCCGGGGTCTGGATGAAAGGCCGACGGCGCTCGACGACGGCGTTAACCCGGTTCGCGACATCGACGGCACGTATGGGTTTCACGAGGAACTCGTCGACGCCGGCATTGATGGCGTCGATAACGCGCCGGCGCTCGGAATAGGCGGTGATCATAATGATGGGCAGATACCGGTTCGGACTGTCGGGATCGAGGCGGATGCGCTTGCAGAAATCGATGCCGTCAAGGGCGCCGAGCTTGAAGTCCACAAACGCAATGTCGATATCGCCGCCCGCGATGACGCCGACAGCCGTGTTGCAGTCAGGCGCTTCCTCGATCTGGCGCATGCCGAAACTGGCGAGAATCACTCGCACGAGTCCGCGCATGTGTGCATTGTCGTCGAGGATCAGCGCTGAAACGTTTTCCAGAGCCATTCGACAATCCCTCGCCGCCGCCCACAGCCGCCCCGGGCTCAGGTTCAGGCATTCCCTTAAGGGGCAAGTGGTCTCGCCTCTATTATGGCGTAAGCCTCTAGACTGTTCGCAAGCCAAGACAAGCGCAATTCCAGCCAATGCATGCCAAGTTGTTTGCCACAAAGCGAGAATGCAGGTTGCCGTGATATTCTTGGAACGCCCCTGATTTCTACTAGCTACGATCGTTGGGCGGGGACCTGACGTCGCCCCCGGCATTGGCTAGAGAGACATTTCCCGGCTGCAGCCGGCCAGAGGGAAAGACCGCGTGAGCCCGACACAGGACCAGATCGCACAACTCGCTCGCGGCCGCGTTCTCGTCGTCGGCGATGTCATGGTGGATCACTACGTTTCCGGCCGCGTCTCGCGCGTGTCTGATGAGGCGCCCGTGCCGATCATCCATGTCGGCGAGGAGCGCTGGACGGCCGGGGGGGCCGCAAACGTCGCGGCGAACGTGGCCGCCTTGGGCGGCAGGGCGCTGCTGGCGGGTGTGACAGGAGGAGACGCGGCGGCATCGACTCTGGCCGGCATCCTGTCGGATCTTGCGAGTTCGATCGAAACGCATCTGGTCACGGAACCTGGACGACCAACAACGATCAAGACGCGCTACATGGGCGGGCAGCACCAAATCGTTCGGGTTGATCGCGAGCATCCCGGCGCCATCGGCAAGGCGACCGAAGACAGGCTGATCGCCGCGGTCGACATGCTGGCCGACGATTGCGACGCCATCATGATTTCCGACTATGCGAAAGGCGCGCTGACCGATCGCGTGCTGGCGGCGATCATGGCGGCGGGCAAGAAGGCGGGCGTGCCGGTAATCGTCGATCCCAAACGCAATGACTGGAGCGCCTATTGCGGGGCTGCAATCATCACGCCGAACCGGAAAGAACTGCAGCTGGCCACGCAGATGAGTTGCGGGTCGGATGAGGAGTGCGCAAGTGCAGCTGGAAAAGCCATAACGATCGCCGGAGCCGCGATCCTGCTGACCCGGTCAGAACATGGCATGTCGTTGTTTCGCGAGGCCGAGCGGCCCGTGCATCTTGCAGCCAAGGCGCGGGAGGTCTTCGACGTGTCCGGCGCCGGCGATACGGTTGCGGCGACGGCCGCGCTGGGCGTCGCCAGCGGGCTGACAATCGAGACGGCGATGCAGCTCGCCAACGTCGCCGCCGGCGTCGTCGTGGGCAAGCGCGGCACCGCCACCGCGACGCCTGCGGAATTGCTGGCTGAAATCCTCACAGGCAATCGCGGGCTTGGCGGCGCACCGGGCGCCCTGCCACTCGCGGAGGCAAAAAAACTTCGCGAAACCTGGGGGCGCGAAGGCCTGACCGTCGGATTCACCAATGGTTGTTTCGACATCCTCCACGCAGGCCATATTTCCCTGCTGCGCCAGGCAGCCAATGCTTGCGACCGGCTGATCGTGGCGCTCAACACGGATGAGTCCGTCCGTGGGCTGAAGGGACCCGAACGGCCAGTCCAGTCCGAGGACGTGCGGGCGGCGGTAATGGCGGCCGTCAAAGGCGTAGACGCCGTCGTCTTGTTCGCAGAGCCGACGCCGCTGGCGGCGATCCGGGACCTCCAGCCGGATGTTCTGATCAAGGGCGCCGACTATGGCGAGGACCAGATCGTCGGCGCGGACTTCGTACGGGGCCGGGGCGGGCGAATCTTGCGTGTGACACTGGTCGATGGGCAATCCACCACCAAAGTCATCGAGAAATCACGCAACCCGGCAGGGGGTTAACCTGGGACGCCGTAACTTGGCGCGGCAGGCCCGAACACTGTATGCCCTGGCGGCAATCGACTTGACTTTGGCGCGCCCGCCCGCGCTAACCAAGCCGTGCGAAGCAATACGTTCGAATTCCCAAGAGGTGCGCAATGCGCGTGACGATGATCGGTGCAGGCTATGTCGGCCTGGTGTCCGGAGCCTGCTTTGCTGACTTCGGCCATACCGTCACCTGCGTCGACAAGGATCCGGGCAAGATCGACCGACTGGAAAAAGGCGTGATGCCGATTTTTGAGCCAGGCTTGGCCGAGCTGGTCGCCTCGAACGTCAAGGAAGGGCGCTTGTTCTTCTCTCTGGATGCGCGCGAGGCCATCAAGAACGCCGAGGCAATCTTCATCGCCGTCGGCACACCCTCGCGCCGCGGCGATGGGCATGCCGACCTTTCCTATGTCTATGCCGCCGCAAAGGAGATCGCCGAGCACATCAACGGCTTCACGGTCGTCGTCACGAAGTCGACGGTTCCGGTCGGTACGGGCGATGAGGTTGAAGAGATTATCCGCAAGACCAATCCGAACGCAAAGTTCGCTGTTGTGTCCAATCCCGAATTCCTGCGCGAAGGCGCAGCGATCAGCGACTTCAAGCGGCCAGACCGCGTTGTCGTGGGCACTGACAACGAAGACGCCCGCGAGCGCATGCGCGAACTCTATCGGCCGCTCTTCCTCAACGAGACGCCGATGCTGTTTACTGAGCGGCGGACGTCCGAGCTGATCAAGTACGCCGCCAACGCCTTCCTCGCAGTGAAGATCACCTTCATCAACGAGATGGCGGATCTCTGCGAGAAAGTCGGTGCCAATGTTCAGGACGTTTCGAAAGGCATCGGCCTCGACAATCGTATCGGGAAGAAGTTCCTGCACGCAGGCCCGGGCTATGGCGGCTCGTGTTTTCCCAAGGACACGCTCGCGCTCACCAAGACCGCAAACGACCATGGCAGCCCGGTGCGCATCGTCGACACCGTTGTGCAGGTCAACGACGCCCGCAAGAAAGCCATGGCCGATCGTGTGATCAAGGCGATGGGCGGCAGCGTGAAGGGCAAGACGGTCGGCGTGCTCGGCCTCGCCTTCAAACCCAACACCGATGACATGCGCGATGCGCCTTCGCTGGACATCATTCCAGCGCTTCAGGCGGCTGGCGCTCGCATCAAGGCCTATGATCCCGAAAGCATGCACGAAGCCGGTAAAATGCTGACCGAGGTCGACTTCTGCGATGGCCCTTATCACGCGGTGGATGGCGCCGATGCGATGGTGCTGATCACGGAATGGGATCAGTTCCGCGCGCTCGACTTCGACAGGGTAAAGAAGCTGCTCAAATCGCCGGTGGTCGTCGATCTGCGCAACGTCTACCAACCCGCCGATATGGCGCGCCGGGGCTTCAACTATACCAGCGTTGGGCGCCCGCGGGGCGGACAAGCTTTACAATAACAGCGACCGGTCCCATCACTCGGCCTGATTGACCAGATCGGGTGGATTGATGGCCAGAGCTAGCTCTCTCCTGGAGAACCGTGCGCTCGTTTCGGGCGGCTCGGGCTTTCTCGGATCGCATTTGTGCGACCGACTGATCGGACGCGGGCAGGAGGTGCTCTGCGTCGACAACCTATTCACAGGCCAGAAGCGCAACGTTGCGCATCTGCACGGCAATCCGCGCTTCGAGTTCCTGCGCCACGATGTGACCTTCCCGCTCTTCGTCGAGGTCGACCAGATCTGGAACCTCGCCTGCCCCGCAAGCCCGATCCACTACCAGCATGATCCCGTGCAGACGACCAAGACATCTGTCCATGGCGCGATCAACATGCTCGGCCTCGCCAAGCGGCTGGGCGCCAAGATCCTCCAAGCATCGACATCGGAGGTCTATGGCGACCCCGCTGTTCACCCGCAGACGGAAGAATACTGGGGCAACGTCAATCCGATCGGACCACGTTCCTGCTATGACGAAGGCAAGCGCTGCGCCGAGACGCTGTTCTTCGACTATTACCGCCAGCACCGCCTGCGGATCAAAGTGCTGCGGATTTTCAATACCTATGGGCCGCGCATGCACCCCAGCGACGGGCGCGTGGTGTCGAACTTCATCGTGCAGGCCCTGAAAGGCCAGGACATCACCATCTATGGCGACGGCCTGCAGACACGCTCGTTCTGCTATGTCGACGACCTGATCGAGGGAATGATCCGGCTGATGGATTCGTCCGACGACGTCACGGGTCCGATCAATGTCGGGAACCCCGGCGAGTTCACAATGATCGAGTTGGCCGAAACGGTGCTGAAGCTGGTGGGATCGAAGTCGAAGCTTGTTCGCCAGCCCCTGCCCGCCGACGACCCCAAACAGCGCAAGCCGGATATCACGCGCGCGCGGTCCGTGCTGGGTTGGGAGCCGAAAGTTCAGCTTGAGGATGGTCTCAAGGAAACAATCGCCTATTTCCGGAAGCTTCTTGCCGAGTAACGGAGACAGGCGTGGCGCTTCCCCACAGCCAGACGATCAGGACATGGATGTTCGACGCCGCCTTGCCCTGGTGGGCGGCGAATGGCCTTGATCGCGAGCATGGCGGCTATGTCGAGCAGGTGACGCCGGAAGGCCGCGATGCCGGGATCGCGTTCAAGCGCACGCGCGTTACGGCGCGGCAGATCTATGTGTTTTCGCACGCTCATATGCTGGGTTTTGCGCCGGGCCTGGAGCTGGCTCGCCACGGCATTGATTATCTTGCCGCGAAGACGTGGGGCGGACCTGACAAAGGTTTTGCTCGCAAGCTGACGCGCGAAGGCGCACTCCTTGATCCAACACCCGATCTTTATGACCATGCATTTACGCTGTTCGCATTTGCCTGGCATCACAAGGCGACTGGCGATGCCGCTTCGCGCGACTGGATGCACCGCACGCTCGATTATATCGAAACGCACCTGCGTGTGATCGATGGCGAAGGTTTCTGGCATGAGTTGCCCCCGAAAGGCTGGCGTCAGCAGAACCCGCACATGCATCTGACCGAAGCTTGTCTTGCCGCGTTCGAGGCGACGGGAGAGGCGCGGTTTTCAACGCTGGCGAAGGAGATCGTCGGCGTCTTCACCAGGCGCTTCTTCGATCTGGAGTCGCGAACCCTGGCCGAATATTTCACGGAAGACCTTGCACGCGCGCCGGGCGACGACGGGCGCATTATCGAGCCGGGCCACCAGCTTGAATGGGCATGGATTCTGAATTCGTGCCGCAAGCAGCTTGGGCTGCAAGTCGCGCCGCAGATACGCGCGCTCGCTGCGTTTGCTGAAACACATGGTGTCGACCCCGTCACCAAGATCACCTTCAACACGATCCATGATGACGGGACGCCGATCGATCGCGCGTCCCGCACCTGGCCGAATACGGAGCGGATCAAGGCTGCAATTGCGCTGCACGAGCTTGATGGCGTCGATCCGGCGCCGGTGATCAAGTCATCGGCGGGACTCCTGCTCGACCGCTATCTCAGCCGGACGCTGCCGGGCACCTGGATCGATGTGGTGGATGCGAATGGGCGGCCAGTTCCGGGAAATGCGCCGGCGTCCACATTCTATCATGTTTTTCTGGCGTTCGCCGAAGTGCTGAGGATCGACGGCTAGTTGGCCAGTCGACGTCTGATTTCTTCTGCTATGGCGGGAGAACTGGTGAGACCCGGCGATTCGATGCCAAAGAGATTCACAAGGCCAGCGATGCCGTGCAGCTCGGGACCGTCAATACGGAAATCGGCCGCGGGTTCCCCCGGACCTGACAGCTTGGGACGGCAGCCGGAATAATCCGGCGTGATGGCGTCGTCCGGCAGGCCGGGCCAATAGCGGCGGACTGCGGCGTAGAACGAAGCCGAGCGCGCCGGATCGACGCGATAGTCGACCGATGCGGGATCGTTGGTCGAGAGCCATTCGACATCCGGTCCAAAACGCATTCGCCCGACGAGATCGAGCGTTACATGCACGCCGAGCCCGCCATCGACGGGCGCCGGATAAATTAGGCGACTGAAGGCGGGTTTGCCAGCGCATCCGAAATAGTTGCCCTTCGCGAGCACCAGCTTCGGGATGAGGTCAGCGTCATGGCCTTCGATGTTGCGCGCAACGTCATGGGCGTAGAGCCCGGCGCTGTTCACGATACGCCGACAGGTGATCGCGCCGGGTTCGGCACCGCCTGTCGTCACGCGAAAGCCGCCGTCGAGGGGCGCGATACGTGTGACGGGTGTTTCGAACACGACCGAGCCGCCATGGTCCTCGATCTCGCCCTGCAGGGCGAGCATGTAACCGTGGCTGTCGACAATGCCGGTTTCGGGCGACCACAGGGCAGCGGTGCATCGCAGGTTCGGCTCCCACGCCATCGCCTCGGCGCCAGAAATCAGGCTGAGGTTCTCGACATCGTTCCTGAGACCCGTCGCGTGGATGCTTTCGATCTTGCTTGTCTCGCTTTCGGAAGTCGCGACGATCAGCTTGCCGCGCTTCAGGTAGGGCACGCGCCGCTCATCCAGATAGGCGTAGAGTTTGCGCCTGCCCTCGACACACAGGCGATGGCGGAGGCTGCCAGTGGGATAGTACATGCCGCCATGGATGACTTCGGAATTGCGCGAGGACGTTCCCGTGCCAATTCCGTCCGCCACCTCGAGCACGATCACGTCGTGTCCCGAGCGCGCGAATTCGGCGCCGACCGCCAGGCCGACCGCCCCAGCTCCCACAATGACAATGTCGACGTCCATTAACCTTTGGCTCCCTGGCCAACCCGGGCCGCTGCTCGCCTAAAGCAAGATCAACGCCTTCACGACAAGTCTGGAAAGCCGGTTTCCCGATAATTACCTTATCCGGCGTAGGCCCTGCATTGAGAGCCGCACGCGGCAATGATAGGCGCTAAGGCGATGGCCGAGTTCAATAACCTTTATGCCCACGGGTTCGTGCGGGTCGCAGCCGCCAGCCCGCGCGTGCATCTGGCCGACCCGGCTGCCAACGCCCGCGAGACGATCGAGTTGATGCGCAAGGCCGACAAGGCCGGAGCTGCGGTTGTGGTGTTCCCGGAGCTTGGCTTGTCCGGCTACACGATCGACGACCTTCACATGCAGGCGAGCTTGCTGTCGGCAGTGCTGGACGCGATCGCCAAGGTGAAGGATGCCAGCCGTTCGCTGGCGCCGGTTATCGTGATTGGCGCGCCGATCCAGGTTGGGCCGTCCGTGCACGGCTGCGCCGTGGTGATCCATCGCGGGGCGATCCTTGGCGTCGTGCCCAAGACCTACCTGCCCAACTACCGCGAGTTCTACGAGAAGCGTCAGTTCGCCATGTCGACCGATGCGGTCGTCGACAAAATCGCTCTCGCTGGCGAAACAGCGCCTTTCGGGACCGATCTTTCCTTTGAAGCTGATGATGTTCCGGGCTTTAGCCTCGCCATCGAAATTTGCGAGGACATGTGGGCCGCGATCCCGCCTTCGACCTATGCCGCTCTTTCCGGCGCCAACATCATCGCCAATCTCTCAGCTTCCAACATCACGATAGGCAAAGCGGCTGAGCGCGACATGCTGTGCCTGTCGCAATCGGCGCGTGCTTCGTGTGGCTATATCTATTCGGCGGCGGGCTACGGCGAATCCACGACGGACACGGCGTGGGACGGTCAGCTTGCGGTCTACGAACTTGGCAGCAAGATCGCTGAGTCTGATCGCTTCGCCGACCAGTCCGCCCTGCTGCTCGCGGACATCGACGTCGCCCGGATCGGTCAAGATCGCATAAGGAATGGCACTTTCCGCGATACGGCGCGCAACCACAAAGAGCGCCTTAAACGCCGCCGTATAGGCTTTTCTGCGGCGCCCGAGCGCAACGCCAGGCTTCCGCTGGCGCGTCATGGCGACCGCTTCCCGTTCGTGCCGGACGACGAGGCTTTGCTCGATCAGGATTGTTTCGAGGCTTACAACATCCAGGTTCAGGGCCTGCGCCGCCGGCTGGAGTCTTCAGGCGTGAAGAAGGCGCTGATCGGCGTGTCGGGCGGGCTCGACTCAACGCAAGCGCTGCTCGTCACGGTGCGCGCCTTTGACCTGATGGGCCGCAACCGATCTGATATCATCGGCGTCACGATGCCGGGTTTCGCGACGAGCGAGGGCACAAAGTCCAAAGCGCACGCCCTGATGAAGGAACTGGGCGTCGACGCTCGTGAGATCGACATCAAGCCGATGGCGAACCAGATGCTCGCCGATCTCGATCATCCCTACGCCAAGGGAAAGAAGGTCTACGACATCACTTTCGAGAATGTGCAGGCCGGCCTGCGCACCGACTATCTCTTCCGGCTCGCCAACAAGGAGGGCGGACTGGTCGTCGGCACGGGCGACTTGTCGGAGCTTGCGCTCGGCTGGTGCACCTATGGCGTTGGCGACCATATGAGCCATTACAACGTCAATGGCGCGGTGGCGAAAACGCTGATCCAGCACCTCATCCGCTGGAGCGCGGCGAGCGGCCTTTATTCGGAAGGCGCGGCGGATGTGATGCGCGCGATTCTCGATCAGGAGATCTCGCCCGAACTCGTACCTGCCGGCGCGGATGGCAAGATGCAATCGACCGAGGACACGATCGGACCCTACAACCTTCACGACTTCTTCCTGAACCAGACGATCCGCTGGGGCTCTTCCCCTTCCCGCATCGCCTTCCTGGCCCACGCCGCCTGGGGAGACGCCAAAGCCGGCGAATGGCCCGCCCACACGGCGGACAGGGACCGGGTCGCCTATGACCTACCCACGATCGTGAAATGGCTTGAGGTGTTCGCCAAACGCTTCTTCCAGACCAGCCAGTTCAAACGTTCAGCCGTTCCCAATGGGCCGAAGGTGACCTCCGGAGGCTCCTTGTCGCCGCGCGGGGACTGGCGGATGCCCAGCGATTCCAGCGCCGCCCCGTGGCTCGATGACATCGCAAAACTAAAAGCGCAGCTGGGCCTGAAGGCCTGATAGCCCCTCGACCTTACGTTTTAAGCGCTCTGACATGAAGGGCGCGGCGCGTGCATAGCTCAGCTGGAAGGCGTGCGGCGGCGTGAAAGAAAGCGAGCTTTTCTATCGCGAATTCTCGATCCGGCCTCGACCCACTTGCGACGATCAGCTTGCCGCTTTCTCGATGCGCTCACCAATCATCAGCTCCCTGATCAGCACTTCGCCGCCTCCGATGCTGAGATGACTGTTATCGAGGTACAGGTGTTGCGAACCCAGCGTTGTCCTGCATCTTGTCGCATCGCACAGCATGTCATCGAAACCGATCGTCGAAAGACCTGCTCGAAGCTCGACCTTCGCTAGGATCTCATTTGCTTCTGCCGCCCGCTGTCTCGCCATCTCGCGGGGGATGTCGCAGCGGGCGAGCGGTCCGATTAGCGGGAGGCCAAGCTGCTTTCGCTCGAGGCAAAGCCCAACATCGAAATCCGCCGTGGGGGGAGAACGAACTAACACTACACGCTTTCCGAGACGACGAATATCGGCAACCGTGCGCTCGAGCGCTTTGGCAACGTTCTCGACGTTGACAGTGATCAAACCGCGCTGCTCGTCATAGGTTCGCACGTCGTCGAGAAAATAAGCATGGTGTGCGCCAGCAAGAACCACGATCTGGATTGACGGTTCATCTTCAATCAGCTGCAGCACCTGTCGGTTGAAGGCGACACACTTGCGGGCGTCCGTTTCAGACATCTTGGCATCGAACCACGACAGGCCCATCGTAGGTGGACATGCCGGCAGGGTAGCTTGAATCACGCCTCCCTCGACCGCGCCCGCCACGCCCGCCGCAATATGCATCGCGTGCGAGTCTCCCCAAACGAGGACGCGAGGATGCTGCGTGCTTCGACATTCGCGGTTCCATTGTTGGCTCTGAAGGTCGCCACTGCAGGCCATCGACAGTCCGAAATTCCCGCTCCTCAAACCCGTAGGAATGGCGTCGACCGATCGCAGGGCCGGTGACAGAGCCGCAAATGCGGCGATTGCTGTCGACGCAGAAATGAGCGGAACAGTAAGGAGCTGTGGGCGACTGAAGCGGAAGCGATGAATGGGCCGTTCGATAAGCCAGTGGAGCAACAGACCCGTCGCGATTGCACAGCACAATAGAATGAGCCGAGCTTCGAGCGGCAACTCGCCGGGCCACGCCATCCGTGCGAACGCGAAGAAGGGCCAGTGCGCAAGATACAGGGAGTAGGATGCATCTCCAATTTTTCCAGCGAAACGAAACACCCCCGAAGTCTGCGCCGGCGCCCTGTCCGCGATGAGGACCGCCATCGTGGCGAGGCAGACGATAAGAGATTCCACTCCCGGATGCGCCAGCCCAAGAGCGTCTCCCACCCCTAAAATAGGAATGGCGATTAGCAGAAACATGGCCGGCCAGAATGCCCGGCGGGCAGCGCAAAGAGAGCGCTCGCCCGTGAACATGATCGCAATCAGCGATCCAATGCCCATCTCCCAGGCCCTTGTTGGCAGGATATAGAACGCCGTCGCTGGCGATTTTTGGACGACGGCGAAGCACAACAGTAAGCTGGCGATTGTCGCAGCTAGCGCTCCCCACTTCCAAAATCTGGCAGGACACAGGAACAAGACGATCGGGATGACTAGATAGTACTGCTCCTCTACGGCGAGAGACCAGTAGTGCAACAATGGCGCTACCTCAGCGCTTGCATCGAAGTAACCCGACTGGGAAGCGAGAACGTGATTGGTCGTGAACGTTACCGCACCTAGTGCCGTCTGAAAGAACTCAGCCTGAAAGCTCGGCGCCATCAGGAAGGCGGACAGAACGAGACAGATCAGGACGACGGCAAGACTTGCCGGCAGCAGCCGCTTTGCCCTTCGATAGTAGAAGGTACGAAATGAGAACGTCCGCTCGCGGATGCCATCAGCGATAAGCCTGGTCATCAGAAAGCCTGAGATCACGAAGAAGATGTCGACGCCGAGATATCCTGCGCGCGCTATTGGCAGGTCAGCGTGATGCAGAAGAACCAGGATCACCGCCCATGCGCGCAAGAGCTGAATGTCGGCGCGCTTGGCGCTGAAAGAGGCGCCCGTCGACATCACTCGATTCCCGTCACGTCGCTCAATTGCCGCCCCCAACCGTATGGAATCATGTCTTTGCGCGGGTATTCTGAGATCACTGTCAGGTCTCGCGCCATCTGATAGCTCGAGCTCTGCGGCCAGCTAGGAAATCGACCCGCCCGGCCGCTGAAGCCGCTCGACAATGCGCCCGCCGACCGCGTGTCCCAAGCGCAGACCTAGCCGTATGTCCAGAAGAGCTTGTCATCGAGAAGGCCGGATTGCCGGTGCTTCATCAGCATCTTGAGACGGGTGTACGGCGCGGAACGGAAATCCTCTTCCGTCATATTGATGCGCTTGAACAGCTCATGCATCTGCCGAGCTCCGGCTTCGGCATTCCACACGCATTTGAAATCGGGAAGAACGCGTTGGATCTTGTCGAAATTGACGCGATAGGACCTGTTGTCTGCCCCTTGTTCGCCGACAATAAGTTCGCAGCCTGGAAATTCTTTCGCTACGATCTTGGCGATATCGATGACTCGGTAATTCTGCTCACTCGACCCCACATTGTAGATTTGTCCGCGCACCGCATCACCCGGCGCGATCAGCGAGAGGTGAACCGCCTGGCACATGTCCAGCGCGTGGACCAGCGGACGCCAAGGCGAGCCATCGGATAGGAGCTTGATCTGCTTCGTCGTCCAGGCAAGCCCGCTCAGATCATTTAGCACGATGTCGAACCGTTGACGCGGGCTAGCGCCATAGGCTGTGGCATTGCGCAGGCAGCACGGCTCGAAGTCGTCTCCCGCCATCTGGCCGAGATCATTTTCAACTTTGACCTTGCACTCTGCGTACGCCGTCTGCGGATTCACCGGGCTGGTTTCATCCAAGACGGCGTTGGGCTCGCCTGCCCCATAAACCGAGCAAGACGACATGTAGACGAAGCGCTTCACCCCAGCCTTGCTGGCGAGTTGCGCCAACCGCAGCGAGCCACCGTGGTTGATCTCGTGCGTCAGCGCAGGATTCTGCTGCCCAAGCGGATCGTTCGACAGTTCGGCCAGGTGCGCGACAGCGTCGAAGCCCTTGAGGTCATCCTCGGTGACGTTCCGGAGATCCTTGTTGATCACCGCAGGCCGGTTGCCCTCCATCGGGTAGAGCCAGCCTTGCCTGTAGAACCCAGTATCGAGGCCTACGGCTTCTATGCCCCGTTGAAGCAGGTACGGGCCGAGCAGCGCGCCCACATAGCCATCAGCGCCGGTAAAGAGGACACGCATATCGGAATTACCCTATTCTTCTTCGAGTCGGCTCGCGGCGTTGCAAGAGACATGCCAATTGATCAGCCTGGAGCCTGTCAATTCGCTCGCGCCGCGAACTAGGCTATGGCTGTTAATGACTGCCCGTCTGGCCCGGACCCTGCTAGCATTTCGAGCCTAACAATCAGATGAAGCGAAGAACGCCGTGCCGGATAGTGATGTTCACCCTCTCACGCCGCCTGCCTGTCCCCAACGCCGTCTCAAGGTGGGCTGCGTCCAGCTCAATTCCGGGATCGACATCGCGGCCAACATCGCCGACGCCCGTGCGCTGATCCGCGAGGCGGCGGCAAGCGGGGCCCGGTTGATTGCGACGCCGGAAATGACGTCGTTGATGAACCATGCCCCCGGCGCGCTCTACGCCAGCGCAAAGCCGGAGGCAGACGATCCGGCGCTCCAGGCGTTCCGCGGCCTTGCCGCAGAGCTAAGGATTTCACTCCTGATCGGGTCGCTCCACATCCGCGCCGAACATGGCCTTTGCGCCAATCGCAGCTTCCTGCTGGGGCCTGACGGCGACATACTTGCCAGTTACGATAAGATCCATCGTTTCGACGTTCAGCTCAGCGCCACGAACGCTCATCGCGAATCGCGCGATTTCATGGCCGGGGACACGGCCCTCGTCGCTGCGCTGCCCGAGGCCCGCCTCGGCCTAACGATTTGCTACGATGTGCGTTTCCCGCACCTTCACCGCGATCTGGCCAAGGCCGGCGCCGAAATTCTGGCCGTTCCGGCCGCTTTCAACAGCGTCTCGGGCGCGGCGCACTGGCACGTCCTGCTGCGCGCCCGGGCCATCGAGACCGGCTGCTTCGTCATCGCCCCCGCCCAGTGCGGGACGCACCAAGACGGCCGTAAGACCTTCGGACACAGCCTGATCATCTCACCTTGGGGTGCGATCGTCGCGGAAGCCGGCGATGAGCCTGGCGTGATCACGGCGGAGCTCGATCTTGACGACGTGGCGGCTGCGCGGGCCAAGATCCCGGCGCTCTCGCACGACATGCCCTACACGCTGAAGATCGCCGCCAGCACGAAGGGCTGAGCGATCGGGGTCGGTCAGCGGCCGTTCCAAGTGCGATAAACTGGAATCGAAGGGCGGCCGACGAGGTGCTTGTCGACGCCGTCGGCGAGGGCCCGGGCGTAGATTTCCAGCGCGCCGTCGATCGCATCAACGGTCTGATCAATGTCGGCGTCCTGGTGCGCGTAGGAGACAACAAGAGACGGCATGATGACGCCGCGGGCGATGGTCTCCTGCAGGAAGAGCGTGCGGAAGGACTGGCTCGGGTTGCCATCACCGTCGAGCGTGCCGAACAGGAGGTTGCAGTCCGCGCCCATCACGGAGACATGACGTTCGAGGCGGTGGCGCGCGATCGCCGTCTTCATCCCCTCGCGCAGACGCGCCCCGGCGCGGTGGAGGTGCTCGATGACGGGCTCGGATGTGTAGACATCCATTGTGGCCATCGCCGCCGCCAGTGCGTGTGTTTCCCCGCCATGGGTGGTTGAAAGCAGGAAGACGCGTTCGCGGTCAGTCTGCTCGAGATCGCCAAGGCGCATGAACTCCCGCTTGCCAGCGAGCGCAGAGACGGAAAACCCGTTGGCCAGCGCCTTGCCCCAGGTTGAAAGGTCCGGATCAACGCCATAGAGCGCCTGCGCGCCGCGGAGATGCCAGCGGAAGCCGGTGATCATTTCGTCGAGGATCAGAAGGGCGCCGTTCTCATGCGCGATCCGCTTGAGTTCGTGCAGAAAATTGTTCTTGGGCGGGTCGATCCGCGTCGGCTCGAGGATGAAACCGGCGATCTGTCCCGGATGCTGCGCCAACAGCGCCTTCACGCTCTCGATGTCATTGTAGCGGAACTTCACCGTCTGGCTGCGCGTGGCCTTTGTGATGCCGCCATGCATGGCGGTGGAGCCGATGAACCAGTCGTCAACGGCGAAGAACGGTTGATCGCCGCAGATGGCGATGAGATCGCGACCCGTATAGGCGCGGGCGATTTTCACGGCGCCTGACGTCGCATCCGAGCCATCCTTGGAGAACTTCACCATTTCCGCATTGGTGATGATCGAGAGAAATTTTTCCGCGGCTTCGACTTCAATGCTAGCGGGACGGGAGAAGTTGACGCCGAGGTCCAATTGCCGCTTGGCCGCCTCGATCACGCTCGGATAGGCATGGCCGAGGGTCACTGCGCGGTTACCCATACCGTATTCGATGTATTCGCTTCCATCCGCGTCCCACACCCGACAACCAGCGCCGCGCACGATGTGGCTGGGCGAGCGGACCGGATACTGATCATCGCCCTTGGCGTAGGTGTGGCCGCCGCCTGGAATTATCCGATGCGCCTTGGCGCGAAGGCGTTCCGAGGCGTCGAACTTGGCAATCCGCGCAGTCATGCGCTCGCTCCTAATTCAGCAGAATCTTGTTGGCGTAGAACGCCTCGGCGTAGCGCGCGCGCGTTTCAACTCCGCGAAGGCGCGCAAGCCCCCGGAAGGTTTCCGCGTCGAACCAGTCCTTCGACCGCTGCGAACCGAAATGCTCCTGCAGCAGGGCGATCTTGCGATCGAGAATGTCGGCCTTGAGGGGGACGAAAAGGTTGGGGCGGCCAAGATCGCCATCCCATTTGGGAATTTCGTACTGGAGAATCAGGCTGTCGCGGAAGGCGTTTCCGGCCAGTTCCGACATCAGCCGGTGGTCCTGATGCGCGTCGTCGCGATAGTGCGTCAGGACGACGTCAGGCTTCATACGTGGCTTTTGAGCCTCGACCCAGCCTTTGACCGCCGCGCCCTCGTAAGGGAGATAGGAGTCGCGGAAGCCGCCGATCGCGACGGTAAAGTTGGCGGCGCCCGCTAGGAAGGCCTCCGCGGAAGCCCGAGCCTCGTCGGCGCGGTCGCCGGCGCCAGTCGCAACGCACCAGTGGATGTCGAGCACAGCCCCGGAGCGAATCCAGGTCAGGATCGCGCCGCCGGCCCCGATCTCGATGTCATCGGAGTGGGCGCCGAGGCAGAGGACCGACAGGGGTCTGCCCGGCTGTGCAAGCTCCAGCGCGCGCATGTCAGCCGATCTTCCGTTCGGATTCAGCTTTTACGCGCCAGGGCGTGACGCCCTTCTCGAACATTTCCTCAAGCATCTGGCGATCGCGCAAGGTGTCCATCGAGCGGAAGAAGCCCTCGTGCTTGTAAGCCATCAGCTTATCTTCGGCGATCAACCGCTTGAACGGCTCGACAACGAGTTCCTCACCATCCCGCATGTAGTCAAAGATCTCCTTGCGGAAGAGGAAATAGCCGCCGTTGATCCAGATGTCCGAGCGGTCGGAGGTTATGAAGTCGCGCACCCTGCCGTCAGCATCGATGTCGGCTAGGTGATAGGTCAGCGGCGGGCGAACTGCCAGGAAGCAGCCGATCTTCCCACTCGCCTTGAACTTCTCGACCATATCGTCAAGGTTTACGTCGCTGAGACCATCCGAATAGTTGGCGCAGAAAATTTCCTCGTCCTTGACGTGCTCGCGCACGGCCCAGAGGCGCGAACCGATATTGCGCCACACGCCGGTGTCGATCATCGTGATGCGCCAGTCCTCTTTCTGTCCGCCGAGAACCTGGACTTCACCGCCCCTGCCCGTGACCACGAGATCCGAGAATAGCTGGGGTTTGTAGTTGACGAAGAATTCCTTGATCGTGTTGGCCTTGTAGCCAAGGCAGAGCACGTAATCGCGATGCCCATACTGGGCGTAATAATCCATCACGTGCCACAAAATCGGCTGGTGGCCGACCGGTATCATCGGCTTGGGGATCGCTTCGGAATACTCGCGGATCCGCGTGCCAAGTCCGCCGCAGAACAGAACGACCTTCATGACTGCCTATTCCTTCGGATCGATGATTGTGGCTTCAGGGATCGGGACGACGAACTTGGCTCCCCAGGCCTCGACGTGGCGCATCTGTGCGACGATCTCTTTTCGCAGGTTCCAGGGAAGGATGAGAATGTAGTCGGGCTTCGCATCGTCGATCGCCTCGACCGGCAGGATCGGAATGTGGGTGCCCGGCGTGTAGCGGCCGTGCTTGTGGGGATTGCGGTCGACCGTGAAGTCGAGAAAATCCGTACTGATGCCGCAATAGTTCAAGAGCGTGTTGCCCTTGCCCGGCGCGCCGTAGCCGACAATCTTCTTGCCCTGCTCCTTCGCCTCGATCAGGAACGAAAGCAGCTTGCGCTTGGTGCGCTTCACCCGGGCATCGAAGCCTGCGTAGAATGCCAGGGTCTTGAAGCCGGCCGCCTCTTCGCGGGCGAGCATGTCGACCACAGCCTTGGACGGCGTCCCGGACTTGGCGAGGTAGACGCGCAGGCTCCCGCCATGCGTCGGCAGCTCCTCGACGTCAACGAACACCACGCCGTGGCGCTTGGCGAGGGCCGCGATCGCGGTCGCGGAGAAGTAACAGAAATGCTCATGATAGATGGTGTCAAACTGGTTTTCGCGCAGCAATGTCTCAAGGTGAGGGAATTCGAACGTGATGACGCCGTCGGGCTTCACCAGGCGCACCGCGCCGCCGAAGAAATCATTGAGGTCCGGCACGTGCGCCAGGACGTTGTTGCCCAGCACCACGTCGGCCTGACCCTTCTCGGCGACGATCTTCTCGGCAAGCGCCTTGCCGAAGAAGTCGACAAGAACCGGGATGCCCTTGCGGGCGGCTTCTTCGGCAACGTTGGCTGAGGGCTCGACGCCAAGGATGTTGGGCACGCCCAGCGGAGCAAAATGCTGCAGTAGGTAGCCATCGTTTGACGCCAGCTCGACCACGAAGGCGTCCGCTGCGAGCGAACGGCGTTTCGCGATCATTTCGCAATACGCCTTGGCGTGGGCGACCCACGAGGTCGAGTAGGAGGAATAATAGGGGTATTGGTCGGTGAAGATGCCGTCGGCGGCGACATACTCTTTAAGCTGAGCCAGCCAGCAATTATCGCAGATCAGAACATGAAGCGGGAAGAACGGCTCCATCTGGTCAATTTGCTGTTCGCTCAGGAAGGTTTCGCACAGCGGCGATTTGCCCAGGTCGACCAGCGTATGCTTGAGGCCGGCGCCGCACAGTCGACATGCGCCTGATGTATGGGTCGCCGGGGCGGTGTCAGATGGCTGAACGACGAGTGAGGCGGAACCAGCGGACATACAGTTAATTCCCTTCCCATGGGTGCAATCGACCCAGGCTTCGCTTCCTGAGCAAGTCCCGTGCCTTGCCTGGAATTGCCTGACGTTGCGGCGACGACCGATCCATAGTCTATGTTGGCACCGATATTAACTGCGTCCACCGTCGGCCCGTTCGGTCACCAGTCGGTCGCCGAAATAAAGCACTTTTTCTGCCGAAGCTGTCTCATCATCATACATTTGCACGACGTCTTCAGGCAGTTTGGCGAGGTCGATGGCGCGAAGAAAATCGCGCATGGTCGTGCCCGTGCAGCTGGCGTCTAATTTGGGCGCCCCCTGCTTGGCGCGCGCGTCGTCGATGTTGACCGTCCGGAAATCGATCGAGTAACGGGCGACGCCGGTGCTGTTCTCGACCGTCTCGTGCAGCTGGGCGCCCGAGAAAATGATGATGCCCCCCGCGGGAGGCAGATAGCGCAGATTGACCTTGTCGATCGGCGCCAGCGCCTTGGGCTGAATGCGCGTGTCGGTCTTGATGTTCTGCGCGGCGGTCGCCCGGTTGTTCGTGTTCCACTCGTAGTAATTGTACGTGCTGGAGGAGTTGAGGACGGCCTCTTCGAAATGGCGGGGATAAAAGCCCATCGCATTGTCCGGGTGCACCGGATAGATCGGGATCCACCAGTTCAGCTGGCATTGCGGCGCCGAGTACCAGGTGTCGCGATGCGGGTGGAATGCGTATGCAATCCCCGACGACAGGAAGCGCGCGGGGTAGGCCGAGCGCATGCGCGGGACGTCGAAATAAAGCTTGTCGAGATCAACCCCGTGTTCGGCCATGATCTCGGGCAGCAGCTTCTTGCACTCGGGATGGTGAATGAATGCCGGTTTGAGGGTGGAGAGGATCGCCGCCACCTCTTCGGGGGTCTTGTGCTCGTGGATCGTGCGCGGATCGTGCGGGGCGAAAGCCTCCTCCAGCATGCGGCGCGCCAGGGCGATCAGCGCCCGCGTTCCCGGGGAGGCACTGAAGATGAAGATGTCGCCCGCATAAAGACGCTGCCGGCGCTCGTCGTCCGGCATGTCGGCGTCAAAATGGACTGCTGTCATTGATGATCCCCTGGTAAATTTTATTGAATGGTAGGACTGTCCGAACATATTGGCAGAAAGTTTGTTCACTTCGAGCGCGGTTGCCGCGGACGTGCGCCGAACGATCAAGAATAGGACGCAGATGCGCTTTACTCCGCTTGAGATTGAGGGCGCCTGGCTGGTTGAACTTGAACCGGTTGGGGACGCGCGCGGAAGCTTTGCGCGCACTTTTTGCGCGGAGGAATTCGGGCGTCATGGCCTCGTAAGCGCGTTCCGGCAGCATTCCGTTTCCCGTAACTCCACGAAGGGGACCCTGCGCGGCATGCATTTCCAGGCCGCGCCCCACGAGGAAGCCAAGCTCGTGTCATGCAGGCGCGGCGCCATATTCGATGTCGGCCTCGACCTTCGGTCCGCCTCGCCAACTTACCTCAAATGGTGCGGATTTGAGCTTAACGCCGAGAATGGCCGCCAGCTCTACCTGCCCCGCGGGTGCGCGCATGGCTTTCAGACGTTGAGCGATGATGCGGAGGTGAGCTACCGGATCTCGGATGACTATGCGCCTGCTTCGGCCGGCGGCTATCCCTACAATGACCCCGCCTTCGCCATCGCCTGGCCGCTCGCGCCCACCGTCATGTCGGAGAGGGACAAGGGCTGGCCCGACTTCCGCGGCTAGGCTGGAACCAGTAGCCCGCTTTCCTTCAATGCCTCCGCCATGCCGGCGACCGTGGCGAACGGAAGCTTCGCGCGTTCGGCGATATCGAGGAGGCTGTGGCGGCCATCGGCCATGTTCATGACCCAGAGCATGGCCATGTTCTTGGCATAACCGTCCTTGTCCCCGCCGATGGCGCTGTAGAGGCCGCGGCGGCCAAGCTGCGGCTCGCCCTGGGGCGCGGTGCTGGCATAACGCGCGTCGCACTCCAGCACCTCGATCGCCTGCGCCGCCATGCGCATGGACGCTTCGAGATGAGCCGGCTTAATGAAATCGAGATTGTCTGCTGAGGTGTGATACTCGGGGAAAGTCGCGAACTGACTCCGCTGGAACAGGCCGACATCGAGACGAAAGCCCGGCGAGTTGTATTGTCGTTCGTCGTAGCCGTAGGGGAAGAAATCGACAATGTTCGCGGTGAGCGTCTCATGCGTGAGGACATGCGCCATGACGCGGTCGATCATCGAATTGCCTCGCCAGGTACGCTTGTAAGTAGGGCCGCCAGCGTCGCCCACACATGACATCACGATGCCATGCTTGATCCGCCTTGATGTCTCATAATTCCGCGAGAGCCAGGTGATTGCTCCAATCGTTCCCGGCGCGAAAAGAAAGCGGTAAGTATATTTCGTGCCTAAACCATGCATCGCCGCCGCAAGGTGCGCCAGGAGCGCGATCCCGGAACAGTTGTCATTGGCAAGCGAGGGATGACAGATGTGCGCCTGTAGAAGCACTTCCTCGTCCCGCTCGCCTACATGGACATGTTCAGCATAGCTCAGCGAGCCCGGTGCCAGGTCAGCGTCAACGCAAACCTCGTACTCGCCCTCAGGCAGGGTTTGCAGAGCGTTGTGCGTCATACAGAAGCCCCAGCGTTCCTGATAATAGGATGTACGGTAGGGAATTAGATCGGGCTGCTCGGGTAGCGTGAAAATGTTCTTTTTCAGCTCCTGAAGCGACATCCGCGTACGTATCGGCGTTGAATAGTTCAACACGTGCAGGGAACATGCGCGAAAATCGACGACACGCTCGCCAGCTGCGTTCTTGATCCAGGCGTCGCGGATAGTCCATTCTTTGGGGACAGCCCAGTCCAGTACTGGCGTCCCTGTGGCGACCTCCGTGCGTTCCAGTGGAATGATGCGTTCGATATGACTGAGAGTCTCGCGAACGCCATTTCCGGTGATGGAGCGGCAGATCGGAAATATTTCCGCGGCAAATGCGTGGAGCCGATCGCCAATTCCAGATGGCGCAAGGCTTTGCGACCACTCGCCGGGCGTGGGCGTTTTCCGGACATCGGACGATCTGACCAAAGAATAGTTCTCCAATACATGGGTGCAAACCGCGCGCCGTCGCTACGGCGCTATTCACCCGCAGTCCCAAACTGCCCTTCGCACGGGACGAGACGGTTCAAAGATGCGCCTACGGACTAGCACTGGCGAACGATAGCACTACAGCAAACGCAGCTCCAACTGAATCCGGGGGATTCCCCATTTGGGCGGGTTGTGATTCTGTTTGTGTTGGCCGGACAGGAGGCTGGCGGACATGACCCGAGCCCTGTCGATGGATTTGCGTGAGCGGGCGATGGCCCGTCTTGAGAAGGGTGAGACGTGTCGCCAGGTGGCGGCGGCGTTGCAGGTTGGCGTCTCATCAGTGGTGAA
>Ga0138256_10000382_pt1 | contig 49303 bp, 48 predicted proteins | sample KNB2016incub_MG_FD_105486 | JGI IMG/M metagenome (GOLD analysis project Ga0138256, IMG submission 105486) | Active sludge microbial communities from wastewater in Klosterneuburg, Austria - KNB2014incub_MG | ecosystem: Engineered > WWTP > Activated sludge > Unclassified | place: Austria...
GACCGCAGATCGGCCAGCGCTTTCACGCCCGCTTCCTGCGCCATCGCCTGGAACTGCTCGGAACCCTTTTGACCGACAACCTGGATCTTCTCCTGGATCGCCTGGCCTTCCTTCGTCGTGACAAACTTCACGAGGAGTTCCAGCTCCTTCACGTTGAATTCGTCGGTGAACGACTTGACCAGCGCTTCCTTGATCTCGGGCTTCTTGTCCTCGAGATTCTTCGCGATGCCCATCAGCACCTGACGCGCCTGTTCAGGCGCTAGGCCATCCTGCTGCATCATGCCCTGGACCTGCTGGTAAGCGATCTGTTGCAGCGCATCGCCCTCGATCGGGATCGGAACGCCTGCGTCGACCAGCTTGGTCGCGAGCCGCACTTCGGCCGCCGGCGCGCCCGTCGACGGCTGGCAGGCCGTCAAGGCAACGGCCGCAGCCACAACCGCAATCACCGTTCTGGTCATCTCTTGTTCCCTGTCCGTCGTTCTGGGTCTGCGGGGCGAGGCCCGTTTGTGGCGAGGCGTTTAGCATCCGTCGCCGGTATTCCATAGGACTTTCCGGTCGCAGGGATGTTACCGCCTGCCAACCTTTCGCGCGCCGTCAGCTTCCCCAACGATCACCTGCTCTGCATAGCCGATGAAAAGCCCGTGCTCGACCACGCCGGGGATGTCGTCCAGCACTTCGCCCAGCGCCCTGGGGTCGGGAATCACCTCACACGACAGGTCGAGGATCAGATGCCCGCCATCCGTGTGGAGGAGGCTCTCGCCAGTCGCCATGCGCCAACTGCTTGGCGCTTCCCCAAGCCCTAGCGCCGCGATGTGGTGATGGATGCGCCGGCGGGTCAGTTCCGATCCGAAGGCGTTGATCTCGATCGGCAACGGGAACTTGCCCAACGATTGTACTTCCTTGCCGGCGTCCGCGATCACGACCATCCGGTCGGACGCCTCCGCGATGATCTTCTCGCGCAACAGAGCAGCGCCGCCCCCCTTGATGAGATTAAGCGCGGGATCGAATTCGTCCGCGCCATCGATCGTCAGGTCGATCCGCTCCAGGTCATCAGGCCCCACAATGCGAATACCGAGTGAACGCGCCAGCTTGTCTGTCGCCTCCGAGGTCGGAGTCCCGATAATCTTCAGCCCGGCTTTCACGCGCTCGGCCAGCAGCCGCACGAAGATCGCGGCAGTCGATCCCGTGCCAAGACCCACGATCATGTCCGGCTCGACCAGCTTCAGGGCGGCTTCTGCGGCGTGGCGCTTCGCGATGTCGGACATGCGTGACCTCTTTTGCTCGCGGCCTCTTACGCTGGAGTCGCTTAACCCCGCCAGCCCAGCCGCTTTCTGTCTCGCGCAAACCGGGCGTTGTCTGTCAGGTCTTCTTGCCCGGCACATCACCGGTCGCGGCGCGGGCGCCGGCGGTCATCATCTGCATAAAGCTGTCAGTGGCCTGACCGCCCATCGAATACCACTGCTTCAGGTAGAATTCTGGGCTGACCATCTCGATGTTCTGTTCGATGCGCTGCTTCACCGAATTGACCAACGCCTCGTTGACCGGCCTGATGTCCGGCAGCCCCAGGAAGGCGCGCGCCTCTTCCGGCGTGCATTCCACAGTGATGTTCATCTTCATGGCCGTCTCCTCCGCCTTCCAGCGATATAGCGCTACTCCAGGGCTTCGGGAAACTTCGGCAACGAGGCAAAATCTTCCGGCACGTGCTGGCGGATGACTTTTGCGCCGCTGGCCGTCGCCAGCGCCTCGACCTTGTCCATGGAAGCGAGCGTCATCGCCCGGTCGAAGTTGAACGCCGGCACGGTGCGCTTCTCGCGCGCCTCGGCCAGATGCCACATGTCGCCGGTCAGCAGGACCTTGCCCGAATTCGCCGTTGTCAGCAGCAGGACGGTGTGACCGGGCGTGTGCCCCGGCGCCTGGACGATTGTGGCGGACCCGTCGCCGAACACATCGTAATCGCCATCGCCCTCGATCAGCGTGGTCTTGGCCGACTCGAGCGCTGCATAGTCCGCAAAGTTGGACGCCTGGCGAGCTTCCTCGCGAAACATCCAGTCGCGCTCATCCTTGTCGACGATCCATGTCGCGCCCGCAAACAAAGCCGCGTTCCCTAGATGGTCATAATGACTGTGCGAAATCGAGAAATAGTCGATGTCGGCCGGCGCGACGCCAAGTTCGGCCAACTGCTGCTCCAACGTCTCGCTCAGCGTGGTCGTCTCTTCGGCGTCCTTATCGACAGACGCCGCCGCCAGCGCTGGCGGGATGCCCGCATCCCAGATCAGGTCGCCGCGGGTGTGGCGGATCAGGTAACATGGATCGACCAGATCGCGCGCCTGCCCGTCGTAGACATGCTCGTCCGAAAACATCGCGATGTCCTCGAGATGGAGTCGCCCGCACTCCAGCGCGAACAGCTTCACCGCCGCGACAGGCTTGGTCAGCTCCGGCACGACGGTCGCCTCGACACGATCGTTTTCTTCGCACGCCGAGAAGGCCAGCATCGCCAGACCGATCATCAGACGCTTCATGGCTTCTCCCGCAGGTTCGCGCGCGCACTGTCAGCGCAGCGCCCGCTGGGGTCAAGCTGTACGCGAGCGCGCACAGCGCTTCTGCATATCCATGCCGCATTATTTTATCCGGATACAATTGACGAAGCTTTTTATCCGGGCGATATTCCGTCTCGACCCGGAGCGCCGCCATGACCACTTCCCCCGCCGCCATCGCCTTCGAAGGCGAGCGCCGCATCGCAGTCGGCGGCTTGATTGACGTCGCCATGGCGGTGCGCAAGCGCGTCAGCAAACCGACACACGAAAACATCCACGTCTTCGACTACACTTCGGGAAAGACGCTGCACCTCGACCTCAGCGGTTCGGAAAAGGATGTGCGCGCGCGTCTTGCAGCGGCCTCCGCCGCCGCCATGGCCGCGGTTCCTGAAGACGCTGCGGCATCCGCGCCGCGCGGCCCCGGCCGGCCCAAGCTCGGCGTCGTTCCCCGGGAAGTAACGCTGCTTCCCCGCCACTGGGACTGGCTCAACGCCCAGCCCGGCGGCGCGTCCGTGGCCCTGCGCAAGCTTGTGGAAGAGGCGCGCAAGACGCGTGGCCAAAGCGATACATTGCGCGCCCGGCAGGAAGCAGCCTATCGCTTCCTTTCCGCCATTGCTGGGGACTGGCGAAACTATGAGGAAGCAAACCGCGCCCTGTTCGCTGGCGACGCGGTCCGCTTTCAGGACCTCACCGAACCCTGGCCTGCGGACGTTCGCGACCACGCCCGCCATCTCGCCTCCGCCGCCTTTTCCGCTCGCAAAACCTGATCGGACCGTCAGTGACCGAGACGCTTGAAACCGCAACGGCGCCCTTGCAGGCGCCGCAAGCCCCCGCCACCGCGCCCAAGCCGCTGTGGAGGACATTCCTGGTATTCCTCGCGCCAATGATGGCGGCCAACGTGCTTCAGTCGCTCTCAGGCACGATCAACAACGTGTTCCTGGGCCATATGATCGGCGTCGAGGCGCTGGCCGCGGCGACAGTGTTCTTCCCGATGCTGTTCTTCTTCATCGCCTTCGTCATGGGGCTTGGAACCGGGGCATCGATCCTGATCGGCCAGGCCTACGGCAAAGGCGATCACGACCGCGTCCGCGCGATTGCAGGCGCCACGCTTGCGCTCTCGCTTGTCTTCGGCGTCGTCATCGCGATCTTTGGCGGCATCTACGCGTCCGAGCTGATGATCGCCTTGCAGACGCCGCCCGACATCGTGGTCGAAGCAACCAAGTACGCGCGCATCATGATGATCACGATGCCCGCCTTCTTCGTCTTCCTGCTCGCAACATCGATCCTGCGCGGCGTTGGCGATGCGATCACGCCGCTGTGGACATTGGCCTTCTCAACCTTCGTCGGCCTCATCGTCACTCCAGCCTTCATCGCAGGATGGTTTGGCCTTCCCAAACTCGGCGTCGCGGCGGCGGCTGTGGCGTCACTCGTCTCGTTGGCGGCTGCGCTGGCATGGCTGTGCTGGTATCTTCTGCGCAATAAGCATCCGCTCGCGCCGACCCCGGCCCTGTTAAGTCGCATCAGGCTCGATCCGAAAGTTCTCGGACTCGTGCTGCGCCTTGGCGTGCCCACCGGCGTGCAGATGGTGATCATGGCGGTCGCCGAACTCGCGCTACTCGGCCTCGCCAACGGCTATGGCTCGCACGCGACCGCAGCATATGGCGCGATCAACCAGATTCTCGCCTATGTGCAATTCCCGGCCATGTCGATCGGCATCGCCGCCTCGATCCTCGGCGCACAAGCGATCGGCGCCGGCCGCTCTCATCAGCTTTGGGCCATCACCCGCACCGCGCTCGTCCTGAACGCCATCATCACAGGCATGGGCGTCCTGGTCGTCTACCTGCTCTCCGGCGCCATCGTGTCGATGTTCATCACTGATGCGCCGGTCATGGAGCTAACCCAGCACCTGCTGCATATTGTGCTCTGGAGCACCGTCGTCTTTGGCATGGCGGTGGTTTTCTCCAGCATGATGCGCTCTTCCGGCACGGTGCTGGCGCCCACGGCGATCGGCATCTTCGCCATCATCGCAGTCGAAGTTCCCGTCGCGGTCTACCTGTCCGGCGCGATCGGCATCGACGGCGTCTGGTGGGCCTATCCAGCCGCATTCAGTGCAATGTTCGTCCTGCAGGGCTCCTTTTACACCTTCGTGTGGCGCAAGAAGGCGATCCGCGCACTGGTCTAACAAGTGAGTTCACCTCAGGGCAGTCTGGCCACCCACCGACTTCATGCTAGGAGTGGAGAAACAGATACTGCTCAAGGGAATGACACATGGCGCTTGAAGGTCTCCAGCTTCGTTCGCTAATCAAGAAGAGTGGCGAGCTTGAACTCTCGCTTGTGAAAACACCCGTCGCCGACCCCGCTCCCGACGAAATCGTCGTGCGCGTTGAAGCATCTCCAATCAATCCGTCGGATCTCGGCCTGCTGCTCGGCCCCGCCGATCTCTCGACGCTTGCCGCATCCGGCTCGAAGGATAGCCCCATCGTCACCGCAAAGGTCCCTGAGGCCTATATGCGCGCGGTTGGCGCGCGCGCTGACGAATCCATGCCCGTCGGCAATGAAGGCGCTGGCGTCGTAGTCGCCGCTGGCTCTTCGCCAGAGGCGCAGAAGCTGCTGGGCAAGACCGTCGCCATCCTGGGCGGCGCGATGTACGCGCAATATCGAACGGTGAAAGCTCAGATGGCGCTTCCCCTTCCAGCAGACGCAACTGCGGCGGACGGCGCCTCCTGCTTCGTGAACCCGCTCACTGCGCTGGCGATGGTTCACGCGATGCGGGCTGAAGGCCACACCGCGCTCGTTCATACCGCTGCAGCGTCGAACCTTGGCCAGATGCTCAACAAGATCTGCCTCGCCGACGGGGTGCAGCTGGTCAACATCGTCCGCAATGACGAGCAAACGAAAATCCTCCGCGACATCGGCGCAAAGCATATCGTCGACTCTTCGAAGCCGAGCTTCATGGAAGACCTGATCGCCGTCCTCACAAGCACGGGCGCCACCCTCGCTTTCGACGCGATTGGCGGCGGCAAGCTCGCGGGACAGATCCTCGCAGCGATGGAAGCCTCGCTCAGCTCCAAGGCGGGCGCATACAGCCGTTACGGATCATCCACTCACAAGCAGGTCTACATCTATGGCCGGCTCAGCATGGAGCCGACCATCCTCACCGCCGCTTACGGCATGGCCTGGGGCGTCGGCGGCTTCCTGATCATGCCTTACCTGCAGAAGATCGGCCCAGCGGAAGCGGAGAAGCTCCGCAACCGCGTCGTGGCCGAGCTGAAAACCACCTTCGCCAGCCACTACACAAACACGATCTCCCTGCGCGAAGCGCTCGATCTCGAAACGCTCAAGGATTACAACCGCAAAGCGACCGGCACAAAATACCTCATCAATCCTAGCCTGTAGCCGCCCACTTTCCCCGAGAAGCCGGTGTGCTACACCGGCTTCCATACGGAACGCAGAGACTATCCGTCGCAGAACGGAGGTCCGTATATCGGGAAGGAAGACGCGTTGGTTACGAGACAAGAAGCGCTTGCGCATCTGACTGCGCCCGGCCAGTTGCACGAAATTGTCGAGACCGAAGCCATCGGTCGCCGCATTCGAGTGTTCAAGAATGCACCGCGCAATATGGGCCAGCTCTATCGCGAGGCCCGCAGCGACAAGCCCTTCCTCGTCTACGAAAACGAACGCCTGACTTTCGAACAGACGTGGCGACGCGCCTGCACGCTCGCGCACGTTCTCGTCAACGACTACGGCGTTAAGAAAGGCGACCGCGTCGCGATCGCCATGCGCAACTATCCCGAGTGGATGATCGCCTTCATGGCCGCCACCTCGATCGGCGCGCTCACGGTTGCAGTGAATGCGCTCTGGACAGCTGACGAGATGTCCTACGGGATCAATCTCGTCGAACCCCGCGTCGTCTTTGTCGACGAGGAACGGCTAGATCGGCTGGCGTCCATGCCGAACCAGCCCATGGACATGGCGGTCATCGCCGTCCGAACCGCCAAGCCGCCTCCCGCCGGCGGATCCGCTTGGGCCGATGTCATGTCGGCGCCCGAGCAATCCGAACTGCCTGCGGTGGATGTCGAACCGGATGATGACGCGATCATGCTGTTCACGTCAGGCTCTACCGGCAACCCGAAGGGCGCCGTCTCGACGCATCGCAATGTGCTTCATGCGCTGCTGTCGTGGGAACTCGATCTGTATTCGGTCTTCGCCACTGGCCTGATGGATCGCCCGCCTGCGGATGCGCCGCAGCCCGCCTCCCTGCTGGCCATTCCGCTCTTCCACGTCACGGGCCTGCACTCGGTCGCACTGTCCTGTTTCCGCCTGCAACGTCGCTTGGTGTCGATGTACAAATGGGACACGGCCAAAGGCGCCGACATTATCGAACGTGAGGGCATCACCAACTTCACCGGCACGCCTGCCATCACGGGTGATCTCGTCGTCTATGCGCGTGAGACCGGCCGAAAATTCCCAAGCCTGGCGACAGTCGGCGGCGGCGGCGCCTCGCGTGCGCCCGAACAGGTTCGCGCCATCGACACCGTCTTCGAGAAAGCCAAACCAGCCACCGGATGGGGCATGACCGAAACCAACGCCATCGGCGTCGGCATCGTGGCAGGCGACTATCTCCGCAAACCCGAAAGCTCAGGCCGCGTCTCGGCAGTGCTCGACGTTCGTGTCGTCGACGAAACCGGACGGGAGCTTCCCGCCGGTCTGCGTGGCGAACTGCAGATCCGCGGCGCTTCGATCATGCGTGGCTACTACAAGCGTCCCGACGCGAACGCCTCTGAATTCGTCAACGGCGAGTGGTTCAAGACCGGCGATGTCGCCTACATCGATGACGAAGGCTTCGTGTTCATCGTCGACCGCATCAAGGACCTTGTGATCCGCGGCGGCGAAAACATCGGCTGTGGCGCGGTCGAATACGCGCTGCAGGAACATCCCGCCGTGGTCGAAGCTTGCGTCTACGGCGTGCCCGACGAGCGCCTGGGCGAGGAAGTCGCTGCAACGATCTACGCCAACGCGCCGGTCACCGAGAATGAACTTCGTGATTTCTTGGCCGCGCGCCTGGCGAAATTCCAGATACCCCGCTATTTCCATTTCGAACGTGAACCGCTGCCGCGCGGCGCCACCGGCAAGATCCTCAAGAAGGATCTACGCTCACTAGCGACGCAACGCCTGGCGGCCCGCGTGTGACTCGTGCCGGTTTTGGCGTTCCCGCAGGAGATTGGCGCCTGCATCGCCATCGCTCTAGAGGCGCGGATCGATGACAGGATGGCAAGAAGGGCTTTCTTGGGGAGGCGCGGTACGGCCCTCGGGGCCGCTTTCTGATCACTTCCAGATGGGTCTTCTACGCCGGTGCGCAACGTCTTTGAGAACGACGTTCCCGAACAGCCCGTTCGGCAGAATTGACGGATCACGCGGCCGCCAGCCCAGGCAGGCGCTGCGTTCCTAGCATCCCCGTCCCGCCCGTCATGCGTAGCTCACGACTTCGAACTCCACACCGCCGCGGTCGCGAAAGTAGAACCGTCGTCCCGGTTCGTAGTCGGCGTGCGCGTAGGGTTGATATCCGGCCGCGCGGATCTTTATCTCTGTCGCGTCCAGATCGCCTACGAGCACGCCGACATGATTGGGCTGCCCCTCGCTCCGCGCCTGTTTCAGGTCTTCTGGAGGCGTATAGAGCGCCACATACGAGCCATCGGTTCCGACGTGTATGGAATGTCCGCCCAGCTTGGCCGGGCCTTCCCAACGGATATGCCAGCCGAACGCTTGAACCATAAGCTGCGCAGTTTCCTGCGCCGCGAAAGTTGTCACGTTCACATGCTCCAGCGTCGCTTGTTCGACTGTGCTCTTGTTCGCTGACCGCTGGGCTTCCGCCACTGCCGCCTTGCTCATCGTCAGACCCTTGTGCGTCACCCGGTTGACCGGGTTGCTTTCCTGATGGGCCTCAGTCGTAATTCCTCAAGCTAAGTTGAGGTCAAGGGATTTTTTCGAATGCCCGAAACGCCGCTGTCGCGCGCCGCCGATCCGCTATCCATCGGCGACCTGGCCGAACGAACCGGCTTGTCCGTCTCGGCGATCCGCTTTTATGAAACCAAGGGGCTCGTCACGCCCGCGCGCAACGCCGGCGGCCAGCGCCGCTATCTGCGCGCTGACATCCGCCGGCTGTCTTTCGTGTTGATCGCTCAGCAACTTGGCTTCTCGATCGAGGATATCCGCGCCGCCCTCGCCACGCTGCCCGCCGGCCGCGCGCCCACGCAGAAAGATTGGGAACGCATCAGCCGCAATTTCCGCGGCCAGCTCGACGAACGCATCTCCCGCATGACCCGCCTGCGCGACTATCTCGATGGCTGCATCGGCTGCGGCTGCCTCAGCCTCAAGAAATGCGCGCTTGTAAACCCGGCGGACGGCCTGAAACGCTACGGCGCGGGGCCTCGCTCGGTGCTCGGCGACAAGCTTGTGCGCAGCAGCTAGCCTAACGGCACGATCCACCTAGTTAGACATTAGTGTTCTAAAGGAATTTGCCATGCCCGGAATGCCCCTGGTTTTCGTTCCCGGCCTCATGTGCACCGGCCGGATCTACCAGCATCAGATCGAAGATCTCGGCCAGCGCCATCCCATCATGCTCGCCAACCATTGGTCGGCGCCGACGATGAAGGACGTCGCCCGGCAAATCCTGGGCGCTGCGCCGGGTCGCTTCGCGATCGCAGGCACATCCATGGGTGGATATGTCGCCCTCGAGATCATTCGCCAAGCGCCCGAGCGCGTCGCCCAACTCGCCCTTCTGAGCACCAGCGCCAAACCGGACACGCCCGAGCGTTCCAAAGGCCGCCGCGAGCAGGTGGCGGTTGCCCGGAAATCCAACAGCATGCGCGAGAGCACGAAGGTTCTCTGGCCCAAGCTCGTCCACCCGGCGCGCCAGGAAGACCATACGCTTTTCAACATCTTCATCGACATGGCCGAACAGCTTGGCGTCGACGCCTTCGAACGCCAGATCGAAGCAATCATCTCGCGCGAGGACGCGCGCCCGCTGCTCGCCGCGATCAAGATTCCAACACTCGTGATCGTTGGCAATGACGATACGCTCATCGTGCCCGACGAAGGCCGCGAAATTGCCGCCGGCATCTCGGGCGCAAGGCTAAGGGAAGTCGAGAACGCCGGCCACATGTGCATGACCGAACAGCCCGAGACCGTGACGAAACTCCTGAAGGATTTCTTCAACTAGATCGCACCCGGCGGCTTCTTGCCGGCTTTCTTCGCGGCGGAATTCTCGTCGCGGAAGGCCTTGGCCCAACCTTCCTTGCCGAACTGCCGGCCGCGCCCGATCGCCAGAGCATCCGCAGCCACGTCCTCGACGATCACCGATCCCGAGCCGACATACCCGCCCACGCCGATCGTAACCGGCGCCACCAGCGCGGAGTTCGACCCCACAAACGCATTCGCGCCGACAACCGTGCGATACTTGAAGAAGCCGTCGTAATTGCAGAAGATCGTGCCCGCGCCGATATTCGCGCCCGCGCCAACTTCACCGTCGCCGAGATAGCTCAGATGGTTCGCCTTGGCGCCTTCCCCGAGCGTGACGTTCTTCACTTCGACGAAGTTGCCGATGTGCGCGTTCTTGCCGATCAACGCGCCCGGCCTCAGCCGCGCATACGGACCCACCATCGCGCCCGCGCCCACCTTAGCGCCCTCGAGATGGGAAAACGCGCGGATCACCGCACCGCTCTCGACGCTGACGCCGGTCGCGAACACCACATTCTGCTCGATGGTGACGCCCTGCGCGATCGTCGTGTCGTGGCTGAACCACACCGTCTCCGGCGCAGGCAATGTAACGCCCGCCGCCATCATGCGCTCGCGCACAGTCTGCTGAAACACCTGCTCGACTTGCGCCAGCTCCACCTGGCTATTGACGCCCTGCACGTCGCGTTCCTCGCACGGCGCAACCGCCGCCTTCAATTTACGGCCGCGCGCCAGCCCGACAAGATCGGTGAGATAGAATTCGCCCTTCGCATTGTCGTTCTTCACCTCGCGCAGAAGCTCGAACATCAGCTTCGCCGGCCCGGCCATCACGCCTGAATTCGCCAGCTGGATCGCGAGCTGCGCCTCGCTGGCGTCGTTCGCCTCGACAATCGCCTCCAGCGCGCCATCGCCCGTTGTCACCAGACGCCCATAGCGGTTCGGCAGCTTCGCCTTGAAGCCGAGCACGCATACGCTCGCGCCCTTCTCGACCTCGATAAACGCGCGCTCGCCGGCTTCCTTGGGCACGAGAGGCGTATCGGCATAGAGCACGATCGCATGTCCGTCAGCATCCCTCAGCGCATCACGCGCCGCATCAACCGCATTCGCCGTTCCCAGCTGCTGGCGCTGAACGGCGACATTCTCGGCGCCCACAAGCCTGGCCGCAGCATCGGAGAGTTGCGGCATGTCCGGCCCGACAACGACAACCGTCCGCTTGCAGCCCAGATCCTTCGCCAGCGCCACGCTCCAGGCCAGCATGCTGCGCCCGCCGATCTCGTGCAGCACCTTGGGCCGCGGAGACTTCATCCGCGTGCCCTTGCCAGCCGCGAGTATGATTGCGAAACGGTCGGTCATAGGTCGGCCTTTCAGGGCGCGATTCTCAGTCAACCCTGACTATCAATACGGCGCACAATGGCCAACCTCTCCGGCTGCACCATCGCTTTCGACCTCGACGGCACCTTGGCCGAAACGGCCGGCGACATGCACACAGCGCTCAATCATGTGCTCGTTGCCGAAGGCCTGCCCTCCGCCACGCTGTCGGACGTCCGCAATTTCGTCGGAGCGGGCGCCCGAGCCCTCATCATCCGCGCTTTTGGGGTGCATGGCATCTATCATGATGACACAAGGCTGGATCAGCTCACCGAAGCCTATATCGCCGCCTACGCCTTGGATATCGCCACGCATTCCACGCCTTTCCCCGGCCTGATCGATGCGCTGGAAGATCTGAAATCGCTCGGCGCGACGCTCAGCGTCTGCACCAACAAGCGCACTGACCTGGCGAACCAGCTACTCGATGCGCTGGGCCTGTCGCATCATTTCGCCGCCGTCATAGGTTCCGACATCCCGAGCAACCGCAAGCCGCATCCCGACCATTACATCGCCGCCATACGCGCCGCACATGGCGACCCGGCTCGCAGCCTCATGGTCGGCGACTCGTCCAACGACGTCCAATCCGCAAAGGCGGCCGGCGCGCCAGTCGTCCTTTACGCCTATGGCTACACGGACACGGCGCCGGACCTGTTGGGAGCCGACGCCGTGTTTAAGCATTTCGATGATCTGCCGGACCTTGCGGTCCGGATACTCAACTATCAGCCAATCCCGCGGGTATAGTTCGCAGGCTTGCCGGGCTCAGGCCGAGCGCCCTTTTTACGGGGCGGCATGCCGTTGACCATATTGCTGCGCACGTCTGTGCGAGCGGATCGCATCGCAGGCACGAACCCGGCGTCGACGAGATTGATCGAAACGTCGAAACCGCGGTTCAGCCAGTACTCTTCGATTTTCATCTTGAGCTTGCGGGCGCCGTCTTCGTCACAAAAATCGCTATTCATGTACTTCGCTCCAGACACCTTGTGGGGCGCTTCTGACGTAACAACGCCAATCGGCCCCGGTAGGTCCCTCAGTTCTCGCCTTCCGCTTTGCGGTATCGGCGTGAAGTCAACCTAGGAAAGCAGTTGAGGCGGTGCATGAAGCAGCAAAGGTATTTTGAAGATCAATTGTGGCGGCCGGGCTGCCTTACGCCTTGGTTAAATGAACAGCCGTTGTCGAACCGACCACGCCGTCAGGCGTTGCAAAGGGGATGCGCCCTGCATTTGTTGGTTTTTTGAAGAATTTCTCGCTCGGTAGCGAGCGGGGAATGGTGGGCGATGCAGGGATTGAACCTGCGACCCCTCCCGTGTGAAGGGAGTGCTCTCCCGCTGAGCTAATCGCCCGGGACCCACGAAATCGAGACTGATTCCAAGGGAGGGGGTTCATAGGCCCGCCCGCGAGGGCGCGTCAAGATTTCTACATTCCACGCAAAAGGTGTCGCGAAAATCGGGAATTCCCGTAATTCGACGTCTATCCGGATTGTTATCGCGGCCCCTAGCGGCAACCGGGGCTTTGCCGTGGACAGGGCGTCGCCCTTTTGTGAAGGCTGCTGACCAGCGGGCGAAAAATCAGAACAAGCCTGCGCTCGGAGGGAAGTCTGATGGCGTTTGCGTCGCCCAGCATGATCACGACCATGGACCAGGCCCGGAAGCATCGCTGGTATGCTCTGACGATCCTGTTCATCGTCTACATCTTCAATTTCATCGACAGGCAGATCGTCAACATCCTGCAGGAAGACATCAAGGCGGAGCTGGATCTCAGCGACACTCAGCTCGGCATGATGACCGGCCTCACCTTCGCGGTCGTCTACTGCACCATGGGCATACCCGTCGCCCGCATCGCGGATTCCACCAGCCGGAAGGCCGTGATGGTCGTCTCGCTCGCCATCTGGAGCGCCTTCACGGCGATCTGCGGTCTGGCGACCGACATTACCATCGGCGGCTTCACCGTGCTGTCCGGCTTCATGTTCCTCCTGATTGCCCGCATGGGCGTCGGACTCGGCGAAGCAGGCGGCAGCCCGCCCGCCCACGCCATGATCTCGGACCTCTACGAGAAAGAAAAACGCGGCCGCGCGCTCGCGATCTATTCCGCTGGTCTGTATGCTGGCACCCTGCTCGGCTATTATCTGGGCGGCTGGCTGTCTGAAGAAATGACCTGGCGCCAGGCGTTCTTCGTCGTCGGCATTCCCGGCGTCATCTTCGCCGTAATCGCCTGGACCACGGTTCGCGAGCCAGTGCGCGGCCTCTCCGGCGCCAACGCCTCGGTCGACAAGCCGACCTTCTTCGTCTCGTTCCGCAAGCTCTGGTCGCTGAAGGCCTTTCCTTATTACGCCATCGCCACCGGCGCGGGCACCTTTATTACCTATGGCCTTGGCAACTGGATGCCGTCCTTCATGCCGCGTACCTATGGCGTGATCGATCCCGCCAGCATTGGCGGAACAGCCAGATACATCGGCATCTGGGGCATGCCCGAATTCCAGAACGCGCTTGGCATGTGCAAGGCCGAAGTCATCGGCGGCGTCAGCCAGCTCGCCAGGGACTGCTATGAAATGAGCAAGACCGAGATCGGTCTTTTCTACGGCACCTGCAGCGGCGTCGGCGGCATGATCGGCACTGTCGCTGGCGGTTACATCGCGGATCGCCTCGGCGCAAAGGACCGTCGCTGGTTCCTCTGGGTCCCCATGTGGGGCAAGATCATCGGCGCCCCGCTCTTCATCGCGGCGATGCTGGCGCCCAATGTCGAGCTGTCCCTGCTGCTCTACTTCCCGGGCATCACGCTGGCGGCAATGTATCTCGGGCCATCCCTCGCCATCACCCACCATCTCGTGCCCGCCTCGATGCGCGCCATGTCATCCGCCGTGCTGTTCTTCATCCTCAACATTCTCGGCCTTGGCACCGGTCCCTTTGTCGTCGGGATCATGTCTGACTGGATCGGCGCGAACGCCGACTCCCTGTCGCAGGCGCACAGCTTCCTCGGCGACAGCGTCGAGCAGGTGAAGCAGATGTCGCTCAAATGGGCGATGATCATCGCGGTTGTCCTCATGACCCCGCTGGCCATCCTCTGGCACATCGGCGCGATGAAACTGCCCAAGGGCGAGCTCGACGACGAAGGCGACGCCGTGAAGGAAGCGCTAACCGAAGGCGATCCGAAGGGCCACACGCAGGCGACGGGTCCGTCAGCCTAGGCCCGCAGCGCTAGTCGAACGTCAGCTCGTCATCCCCGAGCGGCGCAAACACTTCATCCAGCGTCCGCTCGCTGACGCCCGCCAGCGATGGCGGGTCCCATTTCGGCGCGTTGTCCTTGTCGACGATCACCGCACGCACGCCTTCCTGGAAATCATGACTGTGCACCTGCCGCGAGCCGATGCGGAACTCCATCCGCATGTTCTCCTCGAACGTCTTCGCCTGCAGCCCCATCGCCAGCTGGCGATGCGCGACTTTCAGCGTGCGCGGAGATTTCGTCTTCAGGGTGGCCAGTTGCGCTTTCGCCCACTCGCCATCTTCACCCTCCAGCGCGAGGAAAATCTCCTCCACGCTCGGCTTCCAGAAACAGCGCTGGATTACTTCCAGATGCTTCTCGAACGAGCCCGTCTCGTCCCAGTCCATCGCCTCGAGCAGAGAAAGCTCACCCTCGCACACAGAGGCCTTCACCGCCTCAAGCACGCTCGACTCCGCGAAGTTAGTCGCCACACCCGCCGCACAGACATCGCCGCCCTTCAACCGCTCGCCGGTAAGCGCCAGCCACATCCCGAGCGGCGGCCCCAGCCGCGGCAGGAACCAGCCACCGCCCACATCCGGGAAGAGCCCGATCCCCGTCTCCGGCATCGCAAACATCGTCCGCTCCGTCGCAACGCGATGCGAGCCATGCACGCTGATCCCCACGCCCCCGCCCATCGTCACGCCGTCGATGAACGCCACATAGGGCTTCGCGTAGTTCTTGATCCGCACGTTGAGCCGATACTCCGCCCTGAAGTAAGCCTGAGCCGCCGCCCCATCTCCCATGCCGCTCTCGGCCAGCATGCGGATGTCCCCGCCCGCGCAGAACCCGCGCGTTCCCGCCGCATGGTCCACCACCACAAGCTCGACTTCGTCGTCATCAGCCCAGGCCTTCAACGCCGCGTCCATCGAGAGGCACATTTCCTCGTTCAATGCATGCAGCGCCTGCGGTCGGTTCAACGTGATTCGCCCGGCAACGCCCTGGCGATAAATGATGACGTCGGCCATGGAACCCTCTCCGTTTGACGCCTCATATACCGGGCGGCGGGGAATCCCAATCGTCATGGAATCACTCCATGACACCTGCAACGACAACCGAGCAAGAGCCTCCGCGCAGGCGCCTGTCCTACCGGAGGGTCGCAGAAGTCGGCCCGTCGCTGTAGCGTTTGGCATCAATCTCTGGAGACGGCAGCCATGCACTGGCACACCGTTCGTGTGGACGCGGCGGCCAACCGCGTCGAAATCTACCGCCACGCAGACGATATGTTTGACGGCGACCCTGTCATCCTGATCGATGCCGATCTCGACAAGTTTGGTCAGACGCCTGACGCCGCCGAACAGCTCGCGACATGGCTCGGCCGCATCGTGCTCGCCGATAATCCGGCCGTCAGGAAAGCCCTGCGTCTGGGATAAAGGCTAGAACCGGCTGATTTCGTCCAGCGTGAACGGGCAGCGCCGCAGCACGGCGGCGCTCGTGCCGAGTCTCAATCGCAGCGCCTTGTTTCGGCATATCGCTGCGGCGCGGATATAGGCGGATTGCTGCTTCGGCGTCGCCGCCGTCTGCGCAGCAAACGCGTAGTTCTCGGCCTTCCGGAAGTATTCCTCGATACTCAGCATACCCTAGCAATGTCGGCTCAACTGAGCAGTTCCTATGGAACTTGCTACTAGCTGCATTTTCCCATGCTGCGCGGCGTACTGTTCAGACGCGGCACAGATACCGGGCCGCATCATCCGGTTGCCGTGGCGCCGCCCTGGAACCTTGAAGCTTGCTAGCCGAGTACTTTCTGCTCGCCCATGGGGCTGAGGGACACGCCGCCGAACTACTGCCTCAACATGTCCCGCGAGATGATCACCCGCATCACCTCATTCGTGCCCTCAAGGATCTGGTGCACGCGCAAGTCGCGGACGATGCGCTCCACGCCATAATCGCTCAGATAGCCATAGCCGCCATGCAGCTGCAGCGCATCGTTCGCCACCTTGAACCCGGTATCGGTCACGAACCGCTTCGCCATCGCGCACCAGCGCGTCGCCATCGGCGTCTTCGCGTCCAGTTCTTGCGCCGCCGCATACAGCATCATGCGCGCCGCCTGCGTTTCAGTCTCCATGTCGGCCAGCTTGAACTGGCTCGCCTGGAACTCCGCAATCGCATGACCGAACTGCTTGCGCTCCTTCGTATAGGCCAGCGCGCGGTTCAGCGCGTCCTGCATCCCGCCCAGGGAACACGCGGCGATGTTCAGCCGCCCGCCATCAAGCCCCGCCATCGCAAAATGGAAGCCATCGCCCTCTGCGCCCACGCGACGGCTCGCCGGAATACGCACATTCTCGAAGATCACCTGGCGCGTCGGCTGCGAGTGCCAACCCATCTTCTTCTCGTTCGCGCCGAAGGAGACGCCCTTGTCATCCTTGCGCACGATGAATGTGGAAATACCCTTCGGGCCATCCGCGCCCGTGCGCGCCATCACGACATAGACGTCGCTCACGCCCGCGGCCGAGATGAACTGCTTCGCGCCGTCCAGAATATAGTCGCCGCCATCGGCCACAGCCTTCGTCTTCAGGCTCGCCGCGTCTGATCCCGCGCCCGGCTCCGTCAGACAATACGACGACAGGAACTCCATCGACGTCAGACTCGGCAACCATTCCTTGCGCAGCTCGTCAGACCCGAAGCGATCAATCATCCACGAACACATGTTGTGGATGGAAATGTATGCCGCGGTCGAAATACATCCCTGCGAAAGTTGTTCGAAAACCAGTACGGCGTCGAAACGACTGAGCGCTGATCCGCCGACGTCTTCGTTAACGTAAAGACCCGCGAAGCCGAGACCTGCCGCCTCGCGAATGACGTCTACAGGAAAATGCTTCTTTTCATCCCATTCGGCCGCATACGGACGCAGTTTTTCGGCCGCGAAATCCGCCGCGGTCTGTTGGATCAATTTCTGTTCAGACGTGAGATCTGCTGTCATTGCGCCCTGTTCCGGCTCCGGTTCAGAAGCTATTAAGCGTCCCGCACGCCTATACAAGCTCCGACAAACAAGACCCGCGACAGGCCGGCCCTCACCCATGGCGACTCTGATCACCGAAACCGCGCCGCAATATCGTGTGCGGCCCGCGCGCGGGAACGAGATCGGGGAACTGCAGAACATTGACCTTGCGTCCGCCACCCTGTTCCGCGGCACCGGCCTCATCGACTTCGGTCCTCTCGGCGAACCGACCCAGCCGATTCCGGAAGACCGTCTCCGCAAGGGTTTTGGCGACGGCCTGATCTGGGTCGCCGTCGATGGCATGGAAGAAATCGTCGGCTTCGCGCTCTGCTCGGATCGGGGCGAGGATCTCTACCTCGACCAGCTCTCCGTCCTGCCGCGCCATGGCCGGCAGGGCCTTGGCACGCGTCTCGTCCGCCGCTGCCTGCAGGAAGCCGAAGCCCGCGCGTTCCGGCGCGTCTCTCTTTCGACTTTCCGCAAAGTTCCGTGGAACGGCCCCTTCTACAAGAAGCTCGGCTTCCGCGAAATTCCCGGCTGGCGTCTCAACGCATGGCAGTCCGAAATCCGCGAACTCCAGAAGATCACCATGGACGTCCGCCTCCGCTGCTTCATGCAGCGCACGGTCAAGCGCGGCCGCTGATCAAATCCAGAAAAGGGCAAGCCGGCCGCGGGGACGCGCGGCGGGCTCTCAAGTAGTTTGCCTGGGCGTTATGTCTCTGAGGCGCCTTCCGCATTCTTATCGTTCACATCGGCTGCCTTGCGGCCAGGCAGCGGGATCAGCATCGACACGCGCTTGCGATAATCGCGAACGCATGGCCGAGCAGGTCGATCAGATCGCGCTCCTCAAACTGGATGGTGATCAGGATGTAGCCCAGCGTCATGCAGGCGAAGAGCATATGTCCGGCCGTCATCACAAGCGACGACTAGAAGGACGTCCACATCAAGGCGATGACCTCGCCCGCCGCCGACATCGTCACCGAAGCCGCCGAAAGCCTGATGGCGACCGGAGCCTAGCGCCCCCGGGTGACATTCCGGCCCGCAATGGCTACGTGTTCCCAATCGAAGGAACGCCTCCCATGCCCAAGTCCCTGATCACCGGCGCTTACCCGTCCACCCGCATGCGCCGGCTGCGCCAGCATGACTGGGCCCGCCGGCTCGTCCGAGAAACCAAGCCGAGCCCGGATGATCTCGTCTGGGGCATGATCGTCCATGACGGCAAGGAGGCGCGCGTCCCCGTCAAATCCATGCCCGGCGTCGACCGGCTCAACATCGATGAAGCCGCCAAGGCCGCCATCCGCGCCCGCGAGCTCGGCATCCCCGCCATCGCCATCTTCCCCCACATTAACGCCGCCAAGAAAAACGAGGGCGGCGAGGAAGCTGTGAATCCGGAGGGCCTCGTCCCCAGCGTCATCCAGGCGATGAAAGCCGCCGCGCCGGAAGTCGGCATTGCCTGCGACGTCGCCCTCGACCCCTTCACCAGTCACGGCCATGACGGCCTCTTGAACGACGAGGGCTATGTCCTCAACGACGAAACCGTAGACATCCTCACCGAACAGGCCCTGATCCAGGCCCGCGCCGGCGCCGACATTGTCGCCCCGTCTGACATGATGGACGGCCGCATCGGCGCCATCCGCGGCCTACTCGACGAGCAGGGCTTCGAGAACGTCATGATCCTGTCCTACGCCGCCAAATACGCCTCGGCCTTCTATGGCCCCTACCGCGACGCGGTCGGCACTGCTTCCGTCCTCAAGGGCGACAAGAAAACCTACCAGATGGACTTTGGAAACACCGAGGAAGCCCTCCGCGAAGTCGCCATGGACATCGAGGAGGGCGCCGACATGGTCATGGTCAAACCCGGCCTGCCTTATCTCGACATCGTCCAGCGCGTCTCGTCAGAGTTCGGCGTCCCGACCCTCGTCTTCCAAATTTCCGGCGAGTACGCGCAGATCAAGGCCGCCGCCGCCAATGGCTGGCTCGACGAGGACAAGGCCATCGTCGAGACGCTCAGCGCCTTCAAGCGCGCCGGCGCCTCAGGCATCATCACCTATTTCGCTGAACGAGCGGCGCAATTGCTGGGCAAGTAAGCGCGTAAAGCCGTCTAGTGCACGACAATCACGGCTGATTTCAGCCGATTACGCCGTTGATGCGGCTTCCACAAAAGCGTTTCCAGCACGGCCAGCTTTTCCTCGGCCAGCGCGCTGTCGAGGCCGTTCTCGTCCTGCCTGGAAATCATATCGAGCAGGCGCATCACCTGCTCGGCCAGTATGCCCACCTGCTCGCGCACGCTGGTCAGTTCCTCTTCGCGGCTCATGGGGCCCGCCTTCCGACAACGTCCCGCCCGACGAACCCGTGAAATCACATACGTGTCAGCGGGAGTCGGGTTGCACCCAGTTCATCTCCCCGCCCGTTCGAACCGCCCCCGCAACCATCGCCCGATCCCCAGCGCCAGCACGATCCCCACGCAGTCCGCCACAAAATCAAGCACATCGCCCGAGCGCCCCTCATGCCCGCGCGCCTGCACGATCTCGATCCCGCCGCCCAGCGCAATCATGTGCGCCAGCCAGAACCAAAGATACTTGCGCGGCAACACCAGCACACCCGGCCCCGTCAGGCAGCCGAACATCGCCATGTGGAAGACCTTGTCCTGGAGGGGGAACAGCGGCGGCGGCCCCACATCAGGCGCGATCAGCAGCTGCGCCGCCATCGCCATGCCCAGCCCGGACAGCGTTCCGAGCATCGCCCAAGTTGCAAACTCACGGCGCATGTCCACGTCCTTCCGAATCGTCACTCACGCGAGGCGATGCTCGGGCGATTTGACCGACGCATCGCCGCACTTCAGCCAATGTCTATCGACAGACTCACTCGATTGGTATTAATCCCGCCTCTTCGCGCAACACGCTTTGGGGGCATGTATACGCGAAGATTGATTGGGCATCTCCCGTGCGCCGCCTCGCCAGCCAGACCGAGATCATCCTCTGCTCATGAGCGCCCTCGCTGCGCCCCATAAGGCCCAACGGGCGCCTGCCGATCGCGTCGCCATCCGCGCCGCCACCCCCGCCGACGCGCCGACGCTCGAAGCAATCGAAGCCGCCTCCTTCACCTACGACCGGCTCTCGCCCCGGGCCCTCGCCCGCAACCTCCGCTCGCCCACGGCCGATGTCTTTGCCGCCACGATCGGCGACGTGCTGGCTGGCTATGCCATGGTCTTCTTCCGGCGCGGGTCCACCCTCGCCCGCCTCTATTCCATCGCCAGCGTGCCAAACGCGCGTGGACGCGGCATCGGCCGCCGCCTGATGGACGCGTGCGAGCGCGCCGCCATGAAGCGCGGCTGCGACCGTCTGCGCCTCGAAGTCCGCGAAAAGAACCGCCCCGCCATCGCCCTTTACGAAACGCTCGGCTACCAGCGCATTGGGCGCTACGAAAACTATTATCAGGATGGCGCTTCCGCCCTCCGCTTTGAGAAGCAGCTGGCCTCCCCGTGAACAACGACTGGATCCTGATCGCCGACGACCTGCGAGACCTGGCCGCCCTCGGCGCGCCCTTCCGCATGATGACCTCGCGCGACTACGTCCTGCAGCCGAAACTTCTCTCCGGCGCCCGCCCCAAGATCATCAACCTCGCCCGCAGCTACAATTACCAGACCGACGGCTATTACGCCTCGCTCCTGGCCGAAGCACGCGGCCACCGTGTCGTCCCAACGGTTGAGACCATGCTCGACCTCTATGACCGCGACATGCACGAGGATGCGATCTCGGTCCTCGAAGAGCTGCTCAACAAGGACCTCGACAAATTTCCCGAGAACGGCCCGGTCCCGGAACGCGTGCTGGTCTGCTTCGGCGAGGTCGAGGACGAGCGCTTTCGCAAATTCTCCCGCCAGCTGTTCGACTGGTATCGTGCTCCGGCCCTCGTCGTCACGACCAGCGAGAACGGCGTCCCCGGCAAATACAAGGTGAAGCGCATCAAGCTCACCCCGTTCACGCGCCTTGAGGACGACGAACTGAAATTCTTCGTCGAAAGCCTCACCAGCTATACCGGCCGCGTCTGGAAGAACCCCAAGGCCCGCACCATCGCCAAATGGTCGATCGCCGTCCTGCACGACCCCAATGAGCAATTCGCCCCATCCAATATCGACAGCCTGAAACACTGGGCGCGACTGGCCGAGAAAGACGGTGTCGAGATCGAACCTATCTCGAAGAAAGATCTCGACCGTCTCGCCGAATTCGACGCACTGATGATCCGGGAAACCACCTCGATCACCAACCACACTTATCGCTTCGCCCGCCGCGCCGTGGCCGAAGGCATGCCCGTAATCGACGACCCGGTCTCGATGATGCGCTGCACGAACAAGGTCTATCTCTGGGAACGCCTGCTCGGCGCCGGCCTCCCAGCGCCCCAGACCATCATCATCCAGGACAAGACCAATCTCGAGGAAGTGGCTGATCGCCTCAAATTCCCGGTCGTGCTAAAGATCCCGGATGGCTCCTTCTCACGCGGCGTGAAGAAGGCCCACGACATGGCCGAGCTGAAAATCATCGTCGCCAAACTTCTGGAAGAATCTGATCTCTGCATCGCGCAGAAATTCGTCCCGACCGAATTCGACTGGCGCATCGGCGTGCTCGACAAGCGTCCGCTCTTCGTCTGCCAATACAAGATGGCCCGTGGCCACTGGCAGATCATGAACCACAAGCCTGACGGCAGCGCCGTCGAAGGCGGCCACAAGACCATCGCTGTCGCGGAAGCCCCGCAGGATGTGGTCGACATCGGCGTCCGCGCCGCCAACCTGATCGGCGATGGCTTCTACGGCGTCGACATCAAGACCGGCCCCGAGGGCCCTATCGTCATCGAGATCAACGACAACCCCAACCTCGAACACGGCGTCGAAGACGAAGCCGACAAGGCCGTCTGGCACCGCCTGACGGAGTGGTTCGTGAAGCGCCTGAACGCGTAGGCGCCGCCTACTCGTCCTTGTCGCGATCCCGACGGGGAACGATCGCCAGCCAGAACACCGCGCTGAACAACACCCCCGCGCCCAGCGCCACAAGCGGCAGCCACGGCCAGTACGCCGCGCGCAACGCGCTCTCGGGAGGAACTGATAGCAGGCCGGCGGCCAGGGCGATCGCCGGGATCACTCCCGTCATCGCCAGAACGCGCCGCATCCTGGGGCTATGGCGCACCTACCACCATCTCGACGGCCGCGCCGTGAACTGCGCCGCCTGCTCGATCGCGCCAGCCACCTTGAAGCAGGCTTCCTCGTCCAGCGCCTTGCCGATGACCTGCAGCCCCAGCGGCAGACCTTGGCTATCCACACCCGCCGGCACCGCAATCGCCGGCAGCCCGGCAAGGTTCGCCGTTACGGTGAAAATGTCGTTGAGGTACATCGCGACAGGATCATCGCCCTTCTCGCCATACCCGAACGCCGCCGACGGCGTCGCCGGCGTCAGCAGCGCATCACACTTCTCGAACGCCAGCTCGAAGTCCCGCAAAATCAGACTGCGAACCTTCTGGGCCCGGAGGTAATATGCGTCGTAATACCCGGCCGACAGGACGTAAGTGCCGATCAGCAAGCGGCGCTGCACCTCGGCGCCGAAACCCTTGGCCCGCGTCGTCTCGTAAGTCGACGTCAGCGACCCATCGCCCGACTGCCGTGCGCCATAGCGAATGCCGTCATAGCGCGCGAGGTTGGAGGAAGCCTCCGCCGGCGCCACGATGTAATAGGCCGGCAGCGCATACTTGGTATGCGGCAGCTCCACATCGACAATCGTCGCGCCGGCCGCCTTCAGCCACGCTATGCCTTGGCTCCACAGCTTTTCGATCTCCTCCGGCATGCCATCGACGCGATACTCCTTCGGCACGCCGATCCGCATGCCCTTCACCGACTTGCCGACAGACTTGGTCCATTCCGGCACGGGCAGATGCAGCGAGGTCGAGTCCTTCGGATCAGCCGAGCACATGATCTCCAGCATCAGCGCCGCGTCCTTCACGGTCTTCGCAAGAGGCCCCGCTTGATCCAGCGACGAAGCAAACGCCACCATCCCATACCGGCTCGCACGGCCATAAGTCGGCTTGATGCCCACCGTCCCAGTGAACGCCGCTGGCTGGCGGATCGATCCGCCCGTGTCGGAAGCGGTCGCGGCAAGGCAGAGATCCGCAGACACCGCCGTCGCCGAACCGCCGGACGATCCGCCCGCTGTCAGCTTGACGTTCGAGCCCTTTCGCCGCCACGGCGAAGCCGGCGGCCCGAAGCGCGATGTCTCGTTCGCCGAGCCCATGGCGAACTCATCCATGTTCAGCTTGCCCAGCATGACGGCGCCCTGATTCCAGAGATTCTGGGTCACGGTGCTCTCGTAAGTCGGCGTGAACTCACCAAGAATGTTCGAGCATGCAGTCGTGCGAACGCCCGCCGTGCAGAACAGGTCTTTGATCCCCAGCGGCGCGCCTTCCAGCGTTCCGCCCTGGCCCTTGGCGAGCTTCGCATCCGAAGCCTCCGCCATCTTCAGCGCTTTGTCCGCCGTCACGACGACATAGGCGTTGAGATGCGGATTCGACTTGTCGATCTCGGTCAGGAAAGCCTGCGTGATCTCTTTCGACGAAAACTGTTTCGCCTTCAGCCCATCAACAGCGTCGGAAAGAGAAAGTTGGGTGAGGTTGGTCATCTCAAATTGTCTTCTCGAAGTAGATGCAAAGCGGGTCTTCGCGATAGGTCCCAAAGGCGCCGCGCCGAACGAACCCGCACCGCTCGTACAGCCGCAGCGCCGAAGGCTGTCGCGGCCCGCACAGCAGCGCTAGTTTCCGGGCCCCGCGCGTCTGCGCCGCAAGCTGCAGTGCGCCCAGCACCTGCTCCGCCACGCCCCGCCCTCGGGCCAACTCGCGCACATACATGCGCTTCACTTCCATCGTCGCAGCGCCATCCAGCGGATCGGCATCCACGATCGCGCCTGTTCCCACCGCCTGCCCGTCCAGCTGCGCAAGCACCAGCACGCCCTCAGCCAACTCCTCCAGCGTCGGCGGAAAAATCCCCAGACCCGCATCCTCGGGATAGGTGCGTTGCGTGAATTCTTCCATCTCGTCGAGCAAGGCGACACACTCCGCCGCGCGCGGGTCCGCCGCGGCGACAGTCACCTTGCTCGTGGCGGGGCGAGCCGCCATCTATTCCACCACCTTCGGCACGACAAAGAAGCCGTCCTCGGACTTCGGCGCATTGGCCAGAACCTGGTCGCGGATATTGCCGTCGGTCACCACGTCCTCGCGCATCGGCAGCTTCATCGCCACCGGCGTGGTCATGGCCTCGACGCCATCGACATTCACTTCGTTCAGTTGCTCGATCCACGCCAGAATGCCGTTCAGCTCCCCGGCCAGCGGCCCCAGCCGCTCCTCGGGAACCGCAATTCGGGCCAACCGCGCCACCTTGCGGACCGTGTTCTTGTCGACGCTCACGCTCAGATCCTCATTGGGGGGAAAATCCCGCAGTCGCCTGCCCTAGACGCCTCCGCCTTCCGCATCAAGCGGCAACCGGCTAAACCCCTTCCATGCCCCTCGTTTCGCTCCATGAACTGCCGCCGAAAGGCTCGCTGCTCGGCCTTGATCCGGGATCGACCACGATTGGCGTTGCAGGTTGCGATGTGGGCCGCATTATCGCCACCGGCCTCGAAACCATCATTCGCGGCAAGAAGTTGGCCCCGTCGCTCGACCGGCTGTTCGCACTCTATGACCAGCGCCACTCGGTCGGCCTGGTCATGGGCCTGCCCATCAATATGGACGGAACCGAAGGCCCCCGCGCCCAGTCGGCCCGGTCCCTGGTTCAGAACATCCTCGCCCGTCGCGACATTCCGCTCGCCCTCTGGGACGAGCGGCTATCCACAGCCGGGGCCGAGCGCGCCCTGCTGGAAGCCGACGCCAGCCGCGCCAAACGCGAAGAAGTCATCGACAAGCTGGCCGCCGCCTGGATCCTGCAAGGCGCAATCGACAGGCTTAACGAGCTCCGCTAGTCGCGGCGCTTGCCCCACGGCGCTGGCCCCGCTATCACCCCCAAAATCGCGGGTGACCTAAATGGCGGACTACGCCTTCCCCCATCGACACCTACTGGGTATCGAGGGCCTGAACCGGCTCGACATCGAGACATTGCTGGAGCTGGGAGACCGCTACGTCGAGCTCAACCGCAGCCGCGTTAAGCACGCCAACGTGCTGGCCGGCCAGACGCTGGTGAACCTGTTCTTCGAGAACTCCACCCGCACACAAGGATCCTTCGAGATCGCGGGCCGCCGCCTCGGCGCGGATGTCGTCACCATGCCGATCGCGACCTCGTCGGTGAAGAAGGGCGAGACGCTGATCGACACCGCCATGACGCTGAACGCCATGCGCCCCGATCTACTGGTCATTCGCCATGGTTCGTCCGGCGCGGTGAAGCTGCTTTCGCGCAAAGTCGATTGCGCGGTCATCAACGCCGGCGACGGCACACATGAGCATCCAACGCAGGCCTTGCTCGACGCGCTGACCATCCGCCGCCGCGTCGGCGATATTGGTGGTATGCGCATCGCCATCTGCGGCGACATCTTGCACAGCCGCGTCGCGCGTTCGAATGTCGCCTGCCTGAATGTGCTCGGCGCTGAAGTACGCCTTATTGCCCCACGCACGCTGACGCCGCCCGGAGCGGGAGACTGGGGCGCGAAAGTCTTCACCGACATGCGCGAAGGCCTGAAGGGCTGCGACGTCGTCATGATGCTGCGTCTCCAGCAGGAGCGAATGGACGGCGCCTACCTGCCCTCCGCCCGTGAATTTTTCCACTTCTGGGGCCTCGACGAAGAGAAGCTCTCCCACGCCAATCCCGGCGCCTTCATCATGCACCCCGGCCCAATGAATCGCGGCGTCGAGATCGAAAGCGGCATTGCCGATCACAAGACACGCTCGCTGATCACCGAACAGGTCGAGATGGGCGTGGCCATCCGCATGGCCGTGCTGGAAACGCTCGCCAGGAACGCCCCGGAAATCGGTGCTCCCAAAGCCGGAGGGAAGAACCGATGACCGGCCGGACCGCCATCTACAATGCTCGCCTGCTCGATCCGGCCTCCGGTCTCGACGCCAATGGCGGCATCCTGATCGAGAATGGCCTGATCGCCGACATCGGCGTCATGATCACGAAAGCCACCGTCGCTGACGTGAAGATCGACGCCAAGGGCAAGGCGCTTGCCCCCGGACTCATCGACCTGCGCGTCAAAACCGGCGAGCCGGGCGCCGAGAACAAGGAAACGCTGGAGACAGCCGGCGACGCGGCCGCAGCTGGCGGCGTCACCACCTTTATCGTGATGCCCGACACTGACCCGGTGCTCGACAGCGTCGCCCTCGTCGACTTCATCAAGCGCCGCGCCGATAGCGTCGCCAAGGTGAAGGTGCTCCCGACCGGCGGCCTCACTATCGATCTCGATGGCGCGAAGATGTCGGAGATCGGCCTCATCAAGCAGGCCGGCGCCGCCTTCTTCACCAATGGCGACAAGCCGGTGGAAGACGCGGGCGTCCTGCGCCGCGCCATGTCCTACGCCGCCAGCTTCGATGTGCTGGTGGCCTCGCGGCCGGATACGCCATCGCTGTCAAAGAACACGGTCATGAACGCCGGCGCATTCGCCGCCCGCCTCGGCCTGCGCGGCGCGCCGCCGGAAGCCGAATGGATAGCGCTCGCACGCGACCTGATGCTGGCGGAAACCACTGGCGTCCGCTTGCTGGCGGACTGCATCTCGACAGCACGCTCGCTCGAAGCCGTGGAAAGCGCACGCGCAAGCGGCGTGAAAGTGTCCTGCTCCCTCGCCGCCTACTCGCTGTTTTTCAACGAGCTCGATGTCGGCGACTATCTGACCTACTGCAAAGTCCAGCCGCCCTTCCGCGTCGAGTCGGATCGTATGGCGCTGATCGACGGCCTCAAGCGCGGCGCCATCGACGCGGTCGTCTCGGCCCATGATCCGCAGCCTACCGAGGACAAGCGGCTCCCAATCGCGGATGCCGCCTATGGCGCCGTCGGCCTCGAAACGCTTCTGCCCGCGCTGCTCAGTCTTGTCGTCCGAGAAGACGTTCCGCTTCTGGCGGCGCTGAAAACTATTACATCCGGCCCGGCCGATCTGCTCGGCCTGCCGCAAGGCCGCCTTGCCAAGGGAGCGCCCGCCGACCTCGTCCTGTTCGACCCCACGGCGCCCTGGGCGTGCGATCGCGACGATCTCTCGTCCCGCTCCAAGAACTCACCCTTCGACGGCCGCAAGCTGGAAGGCAAGGTCTTGCGCACATGGGTCGATGGCGCGACCGTGTTTGAGCGCGGCTGAACGGGGGGCGCGCGCTTATGGAAATCTTCGCGAACCTCGGCGTGTTCCTCGCGGTCTACGGCCCGGCTATCCTGCTCGGCTACCTGCTCGGTTCAATCCCGTTCGGCCTCGTCATCACCAAGCTCGCAGGCCTGGGCGACATCCGCGCTATCGGCTCTGGCAATATCGGCGCAACCAACGTGCTGCGCACCGGCCGCAAGGATCTCGCCCTCGCCACCCTGCTGCTCGACGCCGGCAAGGCGGGCTTGGCCTACTTCGTCTGCATCTGGAGCGCGGCCCTCTACGCTGGCCAGTACACGTCCGACTTCACACCTGGCTATTATCACAGCCTGGGTCTGATCGGCGGCGCAGCAGCATTCGTTGGCCATTGCTATCCGGTCTGGCTGAAGTTCAAGGGCGGAAAAGGCGTCGCCACCTACATCGGTCTGCTGGTGGCGGCGCTGTGGCAGGTCGGGCTGGCGTTCGGCGCCGTCTGGCTGCTCACCGCCGCGATCTTCCGCATGTCGTCCTTCGCCGCACTCGTGGCGACACTCGCCGTGCCGGTCATTGCCTACTTCATCAATCCGCTCGGCGATGACTGGATCGTCTTCGGCGCACTCGCCGTGCTGATCTACTGGCGCCACCGCGCCAACATCCAGCGCATCATCGCCGGTACCGAGCCGAAGATCGGCTCGAAGAAGAAAGCCGCCGAACCGCCGCCGGAGAGTACCGGATGAATTGGCGCCAGCTTACAGGGGAGATCGGGCGGACTGGCTGAGGCGCCGGCAAACACGCGGCATCGGCCCGATCACGTTCTTTCATCTGCTCGAACGCTACGGTCCGCAGCAGCCGTGCGCGAAGACCTGCCATCGCCCGCAAGGAAGGCCGGCGGCAAAGCTGAAATCAAGGCGCCTGACCTCTCTAAGACCTAGCACGAGATTGAAGCCAACGGGCAAACTCGGCGCGACACATCTCGCCGCTTGACCCTCGCGCGCGCTGAACGAACCGATTGCCCAAACAGGGCGCCGCCCTGATCGAATCCTCCGAGAACGTGCTCAACGCCAAGGAAGGCATAGCCCCGCCCGCCGTCAACGAGCCCTTGGCCGACCGCATCGATGCGCGCGACGCCGATATGCCGCCAGCCCTTCTCCGCGCCGTCCGCAAAGCCCTCAGCCCGACGCCTATACGCATCGACGAAATCGTCCGCGCAGCCGACGCCCCTCACCGTCTCGTGCTGGCCGCACTGGCCGACCTGGAACTCGCCCGAGCCGCCCACACCCATGTCGGCGGAACCGCCTCGCGGGCCGTCTGACACACTTCTGAAATATATCTCCCCCTACGGGGGAGGGGCTGGACCACGCTGTCCCGCGAATTGACATTCCGGGCGGTGGCCCCCAACTTCCCGCCGCAACCTCCCCCAAATACTCTGAATCTTTGAGGAAAAATGCAGGTCGTCGTCGTCGAGTCCCCCGGCAAGGTCAAATCCATCAACAAGTACCTGGGCCCCGGGTATAAGGTGATGGCGTCCTACGGCCACATCCGCGACCTACCCTCCAAGGACGGCTCCGTGAGGCCCGACGAGGACTTTGCGATGTCGTGGGACATCGACGGAAAGTCGATCAAGCACGTCAAGGAAATCGCCGATGCCGTGCGCGAAGCCGACGGCCTGATCCTCGCCACCGACCCCGATCGCGAGGGCGAAGCAATCTCCTGGCACGTTCTTGAAGCGCTCACCGCCCGCAAGGTGCTCAAGGGCAAGACGATCCAGCGCGTCACCTTCAACGCCATCACCAAGAAAGCCGTCACCGACGCAATCAATGCCCCACGTCAGATCGACCAGCAGCTGGTCGACGCCTATCTTGCCCGCCGCGCCCTGGATTATCTCGTCGGTTTCTCGCTATCGCCCGTGCTGTGGCGGAAGCTTCCCGGCAGCCGCTCGGCGGGCCGTGTGCAATCGGTCGCGCTGCGCATCGTCGTCGATCGCGAAGTCGAGATCGAAAAGTTCATCACGCAGGAATACTGGCAGGTTCAGACCAGGCTGGCCGTGAATGGCGGCGAGTTCGAAGCCCGCCTCACCGAACTCGACGGCCAGAAGCTGCAGAAATTCTCGCTGCCCAACGCCGAAGCCGCCGCCCGCGCCCTCGCCGCGGTGAAGGCTGGCGGCTACCGCGTCGCCTCGGTCGAGGCCAAACCCCTCAAGCGCAATCCGCCCCCGCCCTTCACCACCTCCACGCTGCAACAGGAAGCCGCTCGCAAGCTCGGCTTCTCCGCCAGCCGCACGATGCAGATCGCCCAGCGTCTCTATGAGGGCGTGCAGATCGGCGGCGAGCAGGTCGGCCTCATCACCTATATGCGTACCGACGGCGTGCAGATGGCGGAAGAAGCCTACGCCGCCGCCCGCTCCGCCATCGGCCGCAACTATGGCAAGGACTACTTGCCCGACGGCCCGCGTCGTTACACCTCGAAAGCCAAGAACGCGCAGGAGGCCCACGAGGCCGTGCGCCCCACCGACTTCGACCGCCGCCCCGGCGACCTGCATCTCGAACCCGACATGGCGCGCCTCTATGAACTCGTCTGGAAACGCGCCGTCGCGTCCCAGATGGAAGCCGCCTCGCTCGAGCGCACGACGGTCGAAATCCCGGCGACCGACGGGAAGACCGTCCTGCGCGCCACCGGCCAGGTCGTGAAGTTCGACGGCTTCCTGACGCTCTATCAGGAAGGCAAGGACGAGAGCGACGATGAAGACGGCGGCCGCCTGCCCGTCATCAACCAGGGCGACACGCCGCGCCTGGTCGACGCCACGCACACCCAACACTTCACCGAGCCGCCACCGCGCTATTCGGAAGCCTCGCTGGTCAAGAAGCTGGAAGAGCTCGGCATCGGCCGCCCCTCCACCTACGCCTCGACGCTCTCGACCCTGATCGACCGCGACTACGTGAAACTCGAACAGAAACGCTTCATCCCCGAAGACAAGGGCCGTCTCGTCACGCTGTTCCTCGAGAAATTCTTCGCGCGCTATGTCGAATACGATTTCACCGCCGGCCTCGAAGAAAAGCTCGACCTCGTCTCGGACGGAAAGCTGGCGTGGAAGGATTTCCTCCGCGACTTCTGGAAGGAGTTCAACGGCGCCATTGGCGCGACAGCCGAACTGCGCGTGTCCAACGTCATCGACGCGCTCAATGAGGAGCTGGCGCCTTATCTTTTTCCGAAGAAGATCGACGCCGACGGCAAAGAAGTCGACGCGCGCATCTGCCCGACCTGCGGCACGGGCCAGCTCTCGCTGAAGCTCGGCAAGTTCGGCGCTTTCGTCGGCTGCTCGAACTATCCCGAATGCCGTTTCACGCGTCCTTTCGGCGCCGAGAAGCCCGGCCAGACCGACATCCCGCCCGAAGGCAAGGTGCTCGGCAACAACCCGGATGGCGTGCCCGTCTATCTCAAGAGCGGCCGCTTCGGCGCCTATGTGCAGCTCGGCCCCGACCCGATCGAAAAGGGCGAAAAGCCTCGCCGCTCGTCCATCCCCAACGGATGGTCGGTGCCGGATCTCGATCTCGAACAGGGCCTGAAACTGCTCTCGCTGCCCCGCGAAGTCGGCAAGCACCCGGAAGACGGCGAGCCGATCCTGGCCAATCTCGGCCGCTACGGCCCGTATGTGCAGCACATCAAGACCTACGCAAACGTGCCCGACGTCAACGAACTGTTCGACATCGGTATCAACCGCGCCGTCACGCTGATTGCCGAAAAACGCGCCGGCAGGGGCGCTGGTCGTGGGCGTGGCCAGGCCGCCCCGCCGCTACGTGAAATGGGAAATCACACCGATGGCGAGCCGATCCGCCTTTATTCCGGCAGATTCGGTCCCTATCTGAAGCACGGGCAGATCAATGCCAACATCCCGCGCGGAGCGGACCCAGCGACCATTACGCTTGAACTAGCGATTGAGCTGGTCGACGCCCGCGCAGCTGCTGCACCCTCAACGAAAATGAAGGGGAAGAAGAAAGCGGCGAAGGCGCCAGCCAAGAAGGCTGCCGCCAAATCCACTGGAGAAACCAAATCAACGACGACCAAGAAACCCGCAGCCAAGAAGGCCGCGGCCAAAACCAAACCCGCCAAGAAGGCGACAAAAGCAGAGGCATGAGCCGAGCACCTCGCCCTCCTCGCTCTTCCAAGGAAAGCGGTCCACCCACCCGCGAGATGGTCCTCGACTATCTCGAAAAACACCCAAGCCATGGCGCCAAGCGCGATATTGCGCGCGGCTTGGACGTTCCAGTCGAGCACAAGCCCGAACTGCGCCGCATCCTGAACGAACTTGAAGCCGAAGGCGCCCTCGTGCGCACCGCCAAGCGCGCCTTCCAGCCGGCGGAGATGCCGCCGCCGACAGGCATCGTGAGGTTCGAGCGCCTCGACTCGGAAGGCGAACTGATCGGGCGCTCCATGGGCCGCGATGGCCCTTTCGGGCCTGACATCTACTATCAGGGTTCGCTCGGCAAAGGCCGCGAGATTGCGGTCGGCGTCGGCGAGCGCGCGCTCTGTCGGATCGACAAGGGCGGCGATGGAATCTGGCGCGCCCGCGCGATCAAGAAGATCGACGCAACGCCCGAAACCTCGCTGATCGGCGTCTACCGCGCCAACCGCTATGGCGGCACGGTCGAGCCAACTTCACGCAAGGAAAAGAACAACTACATCATCGAGAAGGCTGATGCGGGCGACGCCAAGGACGGCGACCTCGTGCGCATCAATGCACGCCCCGCCAAGGGCTATGGCCCGCGCCGCGCCAACATCGTGGAAGTCATCGGCCGCCTCGACGATCCGCGCGCCGCGTCCATCATCGCGATGCACACGCACGGCGTGCCGGATGAATTCCCGCAGGCCGTGATCGACGATGCGGCGAAAGCCAAAGCTGCCCCCGCGCCGCGCGAAGATCTCACGCGCATCCCGCTGATCACCATCGACCCGGAAGACGCGCGCGACCATGACGACGCCGTCTATGCCGAACCCGACGGTCATGGCGGCTGGCGCGTCATCGTCGCCATCGCGGATGTGGCCGCTTACGTCCACACCGGCACGATCCTCGATAAGGAAGCCTATCGGCGCGGCAACTCCACCTACTTCCCTGACCGCGTGTCGCCGATGCTGCCCGAGCATCTCTCGGCGGACGTATGCTCGCTGAAGGAAGGCGAACTGCGCGAGACCTTGGCCGTCGAGATGTTCTTCAACAGCTCAGGCGTGAAGACAAAACACCGCTTCATCCGCGGCAAGATGCGCTCCGCCGCCAAGCTGTCCTACCGCCAGGCGCAGGACGCCATCGACGCACGCCCTGACGACAAGACCGGCCCGCTGCTGGAAAGTGTGCTGAAACCGCTGTGGGATTCGTACTGGACTGTCGACAAGGCCCGCAAGAACCGCGCTCCGCTCGATCTCGACCTGCCGGAGCGCCGCGTGCGTATCGGTCCGGACGGCAAGATCGCATCGATCACCCTGCGCGAGCGTTTCGACGCCCACCGCCTGATCGAGGAGTTCATGATCCAGGCCAACGTCTGCGCGGCCGAAACGCTCGAGGCCAAGCGCACGCCGCTGGTCTACCGCGTCCACGAAGAGCCGAGCGAGGAGAAGGTCAATTCGCTCTCCAACTTCCTGCCCACGATCGGTCACAAATGGACGAAGGGCGAAAAGATCACTGGCAGCCGCTTCAACAAGCTGCTCGCCGATGTGAAGGACTCGGAGAACGAACACCTGGTCAACGAGATGGTCCTGCGCACACAGGCGCAGGCCCGCTACGCCCACGAGAACCTCGGACATTTCGGCCTCAATCTGCTGAAGTATGCTCACTTCACCTCGCCGATCCGGCGCTACTCGGACCTCATCGTCCACCGCGCCCTCATCCGCGCGCTGGGCCTCGGCCCCGATGGCGCAACCGACCAGGACATGGTCCGCCTCGAAGAGATGGCCGAACACGTCACCATGACCGAGCGCCGCTCCATGGCCGCCGAGCGTGAAGCCACCGATCGCTATCTCGCCATCTTCATGGCGGATCGCATCGGCGCAGTCTTCGACGCTCGCATCGCTGGGGTGACGCGCGCGGGCCTCTTCGTCCGTCTCGCGGAAAACGGCGCAGACGGCTTCATCCCGGCCGCGCGCCTGTCAGACGAATATTGGGTCCACGACGACGCCCACGCGGCCCTCGTCGCCCAGCGTTCCGGCCTGCGCTACGAGATGGGCATGAACGTGCAGGTGAAATTGATGGAAGCAACGCCCCTCACCGGCGGTCTGCTCTTCTCCATGCAGTCACCCCCGCGCCCGCGCCGCACCGATCTGAAAGCGCCCCAGCGCGAAGAACGCAACTTCCGCGGCAGCCCCGCCCGCAAGCTCCCCTCTGACGGCGGCGGCCGCCCGCCGGGCGTCAAGCACTCGAACAAGAAGGGCGGTCAGGCCAGCTACGGCAAGAACAAGAAGAAGAAGGGAAGATGACCAAGCCCTTCGACCCCGACGATGATCCCGCTCAGGTCAAGGCCGCGCAGGTATCCGCCCAGAAGACGGCCGCCCAGCGCGACCCGCTCGGCGAGAACGATCTGATCAAGGCCGAGGCCGCGCTGATCCGCGGCGAACCGCCCGTGCCGCGCGACGCCGCCACACTGATCCTCTATCGCAGCAGTCCGGAAGGGCCGCGCATCCTCATGGGCTGCCGGTCTTCCGGCCACGACTTCATGCCGAACAAATACGTCTTCCCCGGCGGTCGCGTGGACGACGAAGACGCGCTCGTACCCGCGCTCTCGGAACTCGCGCCTGAGGTTGACCAGCGCCTCGCCCTCGGCGCCGCCCGCGCCACGCGCGCCTTCCCGCTTACATCGATCCGGGAGATGTTCGAGGAGACTGGCCTGATCGTCGGCCGCGCCGCTAGCGGACTTGGCGATGTTCCCGCCTCGTGGAAAGATTACTACGTTCAGGGGGCCGCCCCCTGTCTCGCCGGCTTCCAGTTCCTCGGCCGCGCCATCACGCCGCCCATGCGCCACAAGCGCTTCGACGCCCGCTTCCTGATGGCCGACGCCGACGACGCCCTGATTGACGACCGCCCGCCCATTGACGGACGGGAACTCGCCGACCTGCGCTGGTTCACCCTCGCCGAAGCCGGCGAGCTCGACCTGCCCAACGTCACCCGCTTCGTAATTTCCGAAATCGAGGCCCGGCTCGTGCGGCAGGAAGGCCTCCTGCCCTTCCATCTCTACTGGACGCCGGAAGGCCATGTCCGCGAGCGCCTCTAGCCGAACAGACCCGCCGGTCGCGCCACCATCAGCCAGAGTATAGCCAGCACGCCCGCGAAAGCAGGAAAGCCGGAGATGAACCAGATCCGGTAGAGCCGGTGATATTCCGCCGGCAACTCCTCGCTCGTCGCCGCAGCCGCCCGCGCGAGATCGCGCAACCGATGCTGAATCCACACCACCGGCAACCACAACAGGCCGACCAACACGTAAAGCGCCAGGGAGAGAACGATCCAGCCCTCGCTCATCCGCCAGCCAATCTCCATAGCCAGCAGCGCACCAGTGATCGGCTGCAGGACAACGGCCGCCGCCGTGAACAGCCAGTCGGCAATCACCACCGTCCCCGCCACATGCGCGATCACGCGCGCATCTTTCACCCGTTGCGCCATCACCATGAAGAAGGCGATGCCGGCGCCCGTGCCCAGCAACACGCATGCGCCAATGATGTGCGCCCAGCGCAGGAGATGAACCCACTCCACTACCGCTCCTCCACCAGCGCCGCCACGGCCAGCGCGAGCGCGATTGCCGGAAGCACTTTCACGAATGGTCCCAACGGATCAGCCCACAATTCCGGCGTCACCGATGTCCCCGTAGCCAGATAGCCAAGCGACACGATGATCGACCCCCAGGCCGCCCGGCGCACCCATTTGCGCCACAACAGCCCCCAGCCGATCAGCAGATCGAGAACGATCCCCGTCGCGACCAGCCATTCGGCCAGATCATCCCCCACCCGCGCGGCAATCAATGCCTCCGCCTGCTCACGCTGCGCTACGCCGATCAACCCGCTCACCAGCCAGAACGCCGACAATGTCACCAACAGAAACGGAAACACGAGCTGCGCGCGGCCGAACACGCGTTCCTGCATCGTAGACGGCAGCGAGCGCAGCGTCTCGTCCAGCTGCATCAGCCTGAACCCGCCAGCCTCGCGCCACGGACCCGCATCGCCCGTCACGCCATCAGCCAGCGACTTCAATGCGGTCGTGCGCAAAGGTGATCGCCACCCCATCATCCCGCCAATGTCGGCAAACCAGCCCAGCGCAAATGCCGCCCAGCGCGGCGCGCGCCACACGGTCAGCGCATCGCCCCGCCCCGCCCACCGCCGGACGTCCTTCAGCAATGCTTCCAAAGTGTGCGCGCGATCCTCGAGCAGATCATAATCGCGGCGCGACGCCACCTCGCCCAGCAGGACAGCGCGCACCGCCTCGCCGACATCGCTGCCCGCCACGGTCTGCACGCACGCATCCGCCAGCGCGATCGGCTGAACCACCGGCGCCGCAGCCAGCATCCGCAGCAATCCCGTCGCTCCATACGCCCCCGTGGAAATCACAAGTCCCGGTTTGAGGATCGTCCAGTCGAGCCCGCTCGCCCGCAGCGCCGCATCGCCTGCGGCCTTCGTCGAAAGGAACGCCGTCCGCGCGTCCGCGACTGCGCCCGGCGCCGAAATCTGCACGAACTGCTTCACGCCTGCCGCTTCACAAGCAGTAACCAGAGCCCGGACAGCTCCATCCTGCACCAGTTTCAGGTCGTCCTTCGCCCCGTCCTGAAGCGCTCCGGCCGCGTTCACCACTGCATCGATCCCGGACAGGTTTGGCGTCCAGTCGGCCGCCACTTGCATCTTCCGCATGTCGCCATGATTCCAGGGAACATGCGGCGCGACCCGCCGCCCCATTTCCGGGGAGCGGCCAAAGCCGACCACCTGGTGGCCGGCGCGCGTGAGGGCCCGGATGATCTCCATCCCGACCAGTCCGTATCCGCCAACGACTAGAACCCGCATAAACCCATCCAATTTCGGCCGGAAACCTAGAATTTCCAATGAGTTGGGGCAAGTTTCAGCGGTTCTGCTTGACTTGGGAGCCGCCATCGTGTCCAAGCACGCTTCCGATTTTTTAGAACACGTCCGAGAGCCCAGATGGCCAAGCCGACAAGCATCAAGATCCGCCTCAACTCGTCGGCTGACACCGGCTTCTTCTACGTCACCAAGAAGAACCCGCGCACGCAGACCGAGAAGCTCGTTCTCAAGAAGTACGATCCGGTCGTGCGCAAGCACGTCGACTTCAAGGAAGGCAAGATCAAGTAGGATCTTCCTCTCGCAGGAATCAAAAAAGGCCCGGAGCGATGCTCCGGGCCTTTTGCTTTTGGTCCCGGTGAGCCGGCCCTATTGGGCCGGCTGGTCCGGCAGCGCATAGGCGATCACCCAGCCGCCCTTGTCGTCGATCGGTACGGCCGCCCCTCCCGCGCCACGGTAAGTAGCCGCGTTTGGCCAACCGGGGTTTGGAATGGTGATCACGACATACTGTTTGCCGTTCTTGCCGAGATAGCTCATCGGCGTGGCTTGTGCGGCGCCAGGCAACTGAGTTTCCCAACGAACCTCGCCGGTCCGGGTGTCGAACGCCCGGAAGGTAGAATCCAGCGCCGCGCCGTAGAAGGTGAGGCCGCCCCGTGTGGACATCACGCCAGCCTGAACCGGCGTTCCAACCATGAAAGGCAGGCCCGTGGGCAGGCCGAACGGTCCCACCTCTTTCATCGAACCGACGGGCCGCTTCCACAGCAGCTTGCCGGTGTTCAGGTCCATTGCGCCGATCTGAGAAAACGGCGGCTCGAAGCAAGGCAGTTCCGTCACTGCGTTGAAGAACGGCAGAGGAAGACGCCAGGCCGACATGAAGGGCCGTGTATCGCCCCGGTAGAGCACGCGGTTCTGATCGAACACTTGTGCCGCCCGCGGCGCAACAGCGGTGACGCCGGCCGCCGGCGCGGGCGGCGCAGGCGCAATCGCCGGGGCAGGTCCTCCGGCGGGAGCAGGCCCGCCGGCCCCCGCGGACGCGCCGCGTGCAGCTGCGCGTTCGGCTCTGCGCTTGGCATCCCGCTCTGTATCGGCGGCGCGCGCCTCAAGGCTGCGCATGACGATCCGATTGCCCATAAGCATCGGCGCGCCGATCAACAGGCCGTTGTCGGCATCCACCGCGACCGAGCCCCAGTTGAAACCGCCAGCATTGCCCGGATACTGGAACGTGCCGCCCCAGCTGTCTTCGAACATGCCATAGCCGCCCCCACCCTCCATGGGAGGCGTGAACAGGCCCTCATAGCGCATCTTCTTGAACTCGATGCGGCAATGCAGCTGGTCAAGCGGGGTGAGCCCCCACATGTCCTTCTCAATCCTGTCGTCACGGAAGTGCGGAAGCGACGAGAAGGGCTGCGTCGCCGTCACCGTCTCGCCCTTGACCGGACCCTGCGGCACCGGCAGTTCCGGAGTGTCGTAGATCGGCACGCCTGTGCGGCGGTCCAGCAGGAAGACCTCGCCCCGCTTGGTCGGCTGCGCAACGGCGGGGATCAGTTCTCCCTGACCATTCTTGCGGATGTTCACCAGCACCGGCTGAGACGGCACATCCCAGTCCCAGATATCGCGGTGAACGGTCTGGTAGACCCATTTCCGCTCGCCCGTCGCCGCGTCGATCGCAACCACCGAGCTGGCGTTCTCTTCCGATTCCTTGGAGCGCAGTTCGCCGTCGAAATAATCCGGCGACGAATTGCCTGTTGGCGCGAAGATCCAGTTCAGCTGCGGGTCATAGCTGGTGTTCGACCACACGTTCGGCGTGCCGCGCGTGTACTCGCCACCCTCGTCCGGCAGGCCGTGATAGCCCGGATTGCCCATGTCCCATGCCCAAGAGAACTGGCCCGTCAGCGCGTCATAGGCGCGAAGGACGCCGGAAGGGTTACCGATCTGCTGGTTGTCAGAGACCCACCCGCCAACGACAACCTTGTCGCCCGCGATCAGCGGCGTCGACGTCACCATGAAGTTGCCCAGCGGCGAACGGCCGAGCCCCGACACAAGATTCACCTGCCCATCGAAGCCGAACGAACGGCACAGCTGGCCAGTCAGGGCATCCAGCGCGATCAGCCGGGCATCCACAGTGCCGGCGATGATCCGCTTGGCGCACTCGCCTGTGTATTCCGGCGGCGCCTCATGATAGCCCAACCCGCGGCAGGTTCGCGCGAACGTCGATGCGCGATCCAACGTACCGCCAGGCACCTCGGTCTTGGTCTCATACTGCCAACGTTTCTCACCTGTATCTGAATCGTAGGCGATCAGCGTGTTGCCGGCGGTGCAGATGTAGAGAAGACCATTAGCCATCTGCGGCGTCTGTTTGAAGTCATAGGCGACGCCGGTACGCGCGCGCCATGCTTCCTTCAGCTTGCCGACATTCTCCGTATCGATCTGCGTGAGCTGCGCAAAGCGCTGGCCTTCCGGCACGCCGCCATAATTGCGCCAGTCGGTCACGGCCGGCCCGGCCGCCACCTCGTTCTTCGTGCCCTCGACAACAGGATAACCCTGCAGAGCGCCCACGACGAGCAGGAGCGCGCCAGCAATCGCCGCAAAGCCAACCCAGCGCCCGCCCGCATCGATCCGCGTCTCGGCAGTCTTGCCCATGGCGGCGCGATGCCAGGGCGACAGAAACCACAGGCCGACGACCAGCCATGCCGCCAGACGCGGCAGCAGCGCGATCAGATCAACCCCGGCTTCCAGGATCGACCACAGCACCCAGAACGCCACGATGCCGGCATAGATCAGAGCGCCCAGCGGCTTGCGCATCATCAAGAAGTAGGCCGACGCCAGCAACGCCACGCCCGAAAGGGCATAGGCAAATGATCCGCCTAGCATCAGCAGCTGCGCGCCGTACCAGAGCAGATAAACCCCCACGATCCCCAGGAAGGTCGCGAACGCGAGGTTCAGATTGACGACCAGCGCGCCTTCCTTGCTGGCCCTCGCATCGCGCGCGCTGAAAAACGTCACCGCCAGGAAGCCCGCGGCCGTGAGGAAATAGAACATCGCCGCCACGACCATGCCGGAGTTCACCAACAGCGGCAGCGGATCAGGGTTTTGCGGCGTCACCGGCGGCAAAGGCGGGTTGAGTTCGTTGAACCCACCCCAGATAGCGATGATGGCTACGACCAGATAAAAGGCCGCAAACGCCCATTGGGCGACACGCGATGCCATGCTTTCCTCCCACATGACCGCGATTTCGGCGCCAACACTCGCGCCGCCCCCGGCCTTTTGCCCAGCCTAGCCGCTGTCTGCGCGCCGTGAAAGGCGCCCCTGAGGAGCATGATTGCTTCGGATTTCACGTCGTCGTGTGCCGGTGCGGCGCGACTCACGCAGCGCCGAAACTTTCGTGTCCGCGGCTCGCGGACAGCGCGAGCCTTGAAATGATCAGGCAAACGGCCTCATCGGCTCGGCCTTATGCTCGGCATAGACGGTGTTGTCGTCGCTTTCGACCATTCGGACCTCGTAGCCCCACAGATCGGCCAGATGCTGCAGCACGCGATCCGCGTCCTTCTCTTCCAGCGTCACCCCATCCACCACGTGATGGCGCAGCTCCAGCCTGCGGTCGCCCGACAGGTCGACATCGATCACCTGGATGTCCGCATCGCGCCGCGCCACGTCATACTGGCGCGCCAGCGCCCGACGCACTTCGCGATAGCCGCGCTCGTCGTGGATGGCGGCAACCTCCATTTCTTCCTCGTCGTGATCATCCTTTATCTGGAACAGGCCCAACTTCCGGATCAGGTTCGGCGAGAGGTATTGCGAGACGATGCTCTCATCGCGGAAGTTCGCCCAGACGTCCTTGAGCGTGCCATAGGCGTCGCCATTGCCCGCGATATCGGGGAACCAGGACCGGTCCTCATCCGTCGGCGTCAGCGCTATCCTCTCGATATCCTGCATCATCGCGAAGCCCAGCGCATAGGGATTGATGCCCGAAAAACGGCGGTCATCGAAGTCGGGCTGCATGACCACACTGGTGTGCGAGTGCAGGAATTCCAGATACGACCCGTCGCTGATCTGTCCCTTCTCGTGCAGCCGCGTCATGATGCGGTGGTGCGTCCACGTCGCGCATCCCTCATTCATCATCTTGGTCTGGCGCTGCGGATAGAAGTACTGCGCGATCAGCCGGATGATCCGCAGGATCTCGCGCTGCCATCCCTGCAGACGCGGCGCGGTCTTCTCGAGGAAGTAGAGGATATTCTCCTCCGGCAGCTTCAGGATCGCCTTGCGCCTGTCTTCTTCCAGCTTCTTCTTCGTCGCGGGCTTCTTGCCCTTGCCCTGCGGCACGGTGCGCCAAAGATCGTTGAACAACGCCTCGCCATGCGCCCGCCGCTCGCGCTCGCGAATTTCCTCCGACCGCAGGTCCATTGACCGCTTGCCCGGATAGCGATGGATGCCATGGCTCTGCAGCGCATGCGCCGCATCGATCAGCCGCTCGACCGCCTCAAGGCCGTAACGCTCCTCGCACTTGGCGATGAAGCTCTTGGCGAATGACAGGTAGTCCGCGATCCCGCTGGCGTCAGTCCACTGCTTGAACACATAGTTGTTCTTAAAGAAGTGGTTGTGCCCCATCGCGGCGTGCGCCAGCACCAGCGTCTGCATCGTCGCGGAGTTCTCCTCCATGATATAGCAGACGCACGGGTCGGAATTGATGACGATCTCATAGGCAAGCCCCTGCCAGCCCTTGCGATACAGCGTCTCGTTCCTCGCGAAGTCCTTGCCGAAGCTCCAGTGTTTGTAGAACAGCGGCATGCCGACGCTGGAATAGGCATCCAGCATCTGCTCTGACGTGATCACCTCGATCTGCGTGCGATACGGATCAAGTCCGATCTCGCCCTCGCCCACCTGCCGCACGGCCTCGAAAATCCGCCCCAACGTTTCGAAATTCCAGTCCGGCCCGTTGAACAGCAAAGCCGACGGCGCAGCCGCCGGCGCCTGCACAATGCGTGACTTCCGCTTTTTCGCTGTGATCGCGTCGTCGGTCATGAGGCCTCCGCCTTCGCCCCGCCCTTGGCGAACAGCTCACGAAACACCGGATATATGTCCCTGCGATGGCTAACCTTGCGCATCGCCATCGTCTCGTCGCTGCCGACCACCAACTCATAGGCCCGCCACAACGATGTTGCGTCACCGCCGCCTTCATCCTTGGCGTGGCCAACCTCCAGATAGGCATAGTACTGGCACAGCGGCAGGATCGCGGTCTTGAGCAGGTTGATCGTGGTCGAATTGTCCATCGGCAGGTTGTCGCCGTCGGACGCCTGCGCGCCATAAATGTTCCATTGCGACGCCGGAAAGCGGTCCTGAATGATCCGCGCCATCTCCTCCAGCGCAGTCGACACCACCGTGCCGCCGCTCTCACGTGAATGGAAGAACGTCTCCTCGTCCACTTCCTTGGCTTCATGCGTGTGGCGAATGAACACCACCTCGACCTTGCCATAGCGCCGCTTCAGGAACAGGTAGAGCAGAGAATAGAACCTCTTCGCGAGGTCCTTCATGTGCTCGTCCATCGAGCCCGACACGTCCATCAGGCAAAACATCACCGCCCGCGCCACAGGCTTGGGAATCTGGTCATAGCGCCGATACCTCACATCCAGCGGATCGATGAACGGCACCAGCCGCATCCGCTTCCGCTTGCGCTCCAGGTCCTCGCGCAGCTCCGCGACCTTCGCATCATTGCCGCCAATATCGTCCAGCCGCGCAATCTCGGCCTCCATCGCGGCGATATCCTCTGACCGCGGTCGGCCAAGCGCGGCGCGGCGCGACAGCGAGTTGCGCATTGTCCGCGCCACAGACAGGGACGCAGGCGGGCCGGACGAACGATAACCCGCCCTCACCGGCTGCGTTTCCTCGACGCCCAGAACCTGCCGCTTGGCGAGATCGGGAAGCTCGAGGTCTTCGAGGAAAAGATCGAGAAACTCCTCGTCCGACAAAGCAAAGCGGAAATCGTCCTCGCCCTCGCCGCCATCAGACGCGCCCGTGCCGCCGCCGTCTTCCTCAGGCCGCGCGATGGTATCGCCCTGGATATATTTCTTGTTGCCCGGCAGCACGTATTCGCGCGAGCCGCCAACCGAGCCCTTCCGAAGCACCGGCTCGCGAACGCCATCGGCGGGAACAACAATGTCTCCGCCCTTCTCGACATCCTTGATCGAACGTTTCGCCGAAGCCTCGCGAACCGCCCGCCTCACCAACGCGCGCGCGCGCCTTATGAATCGCTGGCGGTTCGCCAGCGACTTTCCCCCTTCCCGGCGTCGGTCGATGATGTTCATCGAAGCGCTTTCGCTAGCTGGCCTGCTTCACGCGCATGTACCACTCGACCAGGCGGCGCACTTGCCGCTCGGTGTAGCCCCGCTCCACCATGCGCTGAACGAACTCGTCGTGCTTCTTCTCGCTATCGGAGTCCTTCTTGGATCCGAACGAGATTACCGGCAGCAGGTCTTCAACTTGCGAGAACATGCGCCGCTCGATCACTTCACGGATCTTCTCATAGCTCGTCCACGACGGGTTCTTGCCCTTGTTGTTGGCGCGGGCCCGCAGCGTGAACTTCACCACCTCGTTGCGAAAATCCTTCGGGTTGGCGATACCCGCAGGCTTCTCGATCTTCGAGAGTTCCTGATTGAGCAACTCACGGTCCAGCATCTGACCCGTGTCGGGATCCTTGAAATCCTGATCCTCGATCCACGCGTCGGCATAGTCGACATAGCGGTCGAACAGGTTCTGCCCGTAATCGTGATAGCTCTCGAGATACGCCTTCTGTATCTCGTGGCCGATGAACTCCGCATAGCGCGGCGCCAGCTCGGCCTTGATGAACTCCAGATACGCGCCCTCGGTATCGTCCGGATACTGTTCGCGCTTGATGGCCTGCTCCAGCACGTACATCAGGTGCACGGGATCGGCCGCGACCTCCTCCGTGTCGTGGTTGAACGTCGCCGACAGCACCTTGAAGGCAAAGCGGGTGGAAATCCCTTCCATGCCTTCGTCCACGCCCGCCGCGTCCTTGTATTCCTGCAGCGTCCGGGCCTTGGGATCGACCTCCTTGAGGCTTTCTCCGTCATAGACCCGCATCTTGGCGAACAGGTTGGAGTTCTCGTGCGGTTTCAGTCGCGACAGAACAGAGAACCGCGCCATCATCTCCAGCGTGCCCGGCGCGAGCGGCGCATCGGCAAGCTCGGACGAATGCACGAGCTTATCGTAGATCTTGGTCTCTTCCGTCACCCGCAGAACATAAGGAACTTTGATCACATAGATCCGGTCGATGAAGGCTTCATTGGTCTTGTTGTTCTTGAACTGACGCCATTCGCTTTCGTTCGAGTGCGCCATGATGATGCCGGTGAACGGGATCGAGCCGATATTCTCCGAGCCCGCATAGTTGCCCTCCTGCGTCGCCGTCAGCAGGGGGTGCAGCATCTTGATCGGCGCCTTGAACATCTCGACGAATTCGAGAACTCCCTGGTTCGCCCGGTTGAGACCGCCCGAATAGGAATAGCTGTCCGGATCGGACTGCGAATGCATCTCCAGCTTGCGGATATCCACTTTGCCGACCAGCGAGGAGACGTCCTGATTGTTCTCGTCGCCCGGCTCCGTCTTCGCGATGCCGATCTGGCGCAGCCGCGATGGCTTCACTTTGGCCACCCTGAACTTGGTGATGTCGCCGCCGAACTCGTCCAGCCGCTTCAGCGCCCACGGGCTCATAAGCCCGGTCAGTCGCCGACGCGGAATGCCATAGTCCCGGCTCAGCTGCGCGGCCTGCGTCTCCGGATCGAACAGCGCCAGCGGGCTCTCGAAGACCGGCGAGAGATCGTTCCCCGCCTTCAGTACATAGATGTACTGGTCCTCCATCAGCGCCTTGATGCGCTCGGCCAGCGAAGACTTGCCGCCACCGACCGGTCCCAGCAGGTAGAGAATCTGCTTGCGCTCTTCCAAGCCCTGCGCGCCCTGCCGGAAGAAGGCGACGATCCGTTCGATCGTCTCTTCCATCCCGTAGAACTCGGAGAAGCGCGGATAGACGCGGATCGTCCTGTTGGAGTGAATGCGTCCAAGCCGCGAATCCCGCGACGTGTCGATCATCTCCGGCTCGCCGATCGCGGCCAGCAGGCGCTCGTGCGGACCCGCAAACATCAGCGGATCCTTCTTGCACCCTTCCAGGTACTCCTGAATCGTCATCACCGTCTCGCGACGGGTTTCAAAGGCCTTGGTGTAGCTGTCGAACAAGTCGCGCGACATCGTAGCTCCCATTCCGAAAGCAGCACGATCTAAAGGCACGCCCTTGAGGTCTGTCGCATCGGCCTGCTGTTTAGCCGAGCGTGCGCCTCTCAGGTTGCACCTGACGGTGAAAGCGTGGGCCACGTAGTGGGTGTGCGGCTGACGCTACCCGGTGGTGCGAAGAGGAAGTCTCTCCTCAAATGTCGGCGCCACTGAGACGAATTGAAGAGGGTTATCTGCTAAACCCGCCCCGGCGCTGTGAATCAGAATAATAGAAGAATGTGGCGGGTGAACCAGCCTTTGCAACATTTGAACGGATGGATCGCTGTGCTTCGCTTCAAGTGATGCATGCGCCACACTGGCTGCGCTGCGAACGTGCACGCATATCACTTTTCCGCCTTTTGCTTCAGCAAACGCAGCAGAGCAGTCTCTCGGCGCGTCAATCTGGCCCTTTGGGGGCCTGTGAACAATGATGTGGGATTGAAAGTCTCGTCGGTAAATGCGTCCTGGACGTCAGGATGCACATAGCTGGCCTTACACACCGTCGGGGTGTTTGCGAGGAATCTGGCGCTCTCCTGGATCGACTGCTTGAGAGCGGAGCTCCGCGCCCTGTTGTCATCCCGGGCCACATCCTGCAGCGCCCCTGCCACAATTGAGCTGGCCTGGAACGTCCGAAAGTCCTTGGCGCTGGTTGTCTCGGCAAACCGCTGCCGCAGGGCCACATTCACATCATCAGCTGTCACACACCCGCCGAAGCGGCAAGGCGTCCAGCACCCCATAATGGAGCCCCACGCTGTCCGCTCGTTCCGCCGCGCTTGGCATGGGATGTCAGGCCAATTCGCCGAGTAGTTCCTTTTTGCGCGCCGCCATCTTGTCGCCAAGCTCGCGCAGCGCCTTGGCGTCGATCAGCTTACGCACCTTCGGAAACATTTCCTCCTCTTCCTCCTTGAGGTGATGGAAGAGATAGTCCTTGAGAACTTTCGCCTGTCCGGAATAGGCGATCATCGACGGATCGCTCTTGTGCAAGTCGGGGATCACCTTCGCGTCTGCGGCTCGATGCTCCTCAATGCCCTCAGCCACCATGCGGGCATCCTCGATATCCTTCGACGCATCCAGGAACGCCGGATAGAAAAGCTCTTCCTCGATCGTCGTGTGCGCATTCAGTTCGGCCTCGATCAGCTTGAGCATTGTCTTGCGCTTCTCGACGTCTTCTTCGGTCGTCTCCGAAAACTCCTTGCTCAGCTTCCGGAGCAGCGTGTGGTCTTCGAGGAGCAGAGCAATGGCGTCCAATCGAGCCTCCGGGGACAGTGTAAGGGAACGTCCGGGCATGAACGTCGTCGCGCGGCGAGCGGTTCCTGAAATGGAACCGGCGGCTCTGAAGCCGCCGGTTCCACGGTACCGTGGAAGCCTGTCAGTGGTGGCGATGCCCCCGGTCGAAACGCCACACGATGTGCTCGTGATCTTCCTCGCCGCTCCACGTCAGACCGTCATCGGCGAGATGAACTTCTTCGGCAGGGTCCGGCGTCTGCGGGCCCCAGCCCTTGAAATCGTGGGGAAGCCCTTCTGTCCATGAGTGGTGCTCTCCGCCCGAATACGGATCGAACTTCGGCTCCGACCGGTCGCTGGCGAGAGGGCTGTCTGAAGGCGTGGTGTCCGCCATGGTGCGCTCCTGTGATGGCCAAATACAGATGACCGGCGCAGCAAGACGCAGGTCTCAACTGGCAAACGCGCGAAACGACATTCGGTTACCGGAAGCGCGACCACCCACCTCACTGCCAATTCGCGCTCGCACACGTTCTCGCAGGTGCGGAATTTTCGCCGCAAATGATGCACAGCAGCATTCGCCGATGAGCGGGTACTCGTGATGGCAGGAGGTCGCCCAGGAGGGTGGATTCGCTTGACACCCATTCCTGACCCGCCCAACTACGCACGTTCGGTCGGGAGGGCGTCGGGGCTTGTTTCACGATTTTCTACAATGGCTGCAGGACGTTCCCGGAGCCACGGACGGCGACCCGTCGAGCTCCTGGAGTCAGACCCTCGCAGGGTCGCTCCACCTGTGGGCGCTGATCGAGGGTTCACACGTCCTTTCGCTCATGCTGTTCGCGGGAACCATCTTCGTGGTCGACCTGCGCATGCTCGGCGTAGCTTTCAGAGACGTTCCCTACTCAACGCTCAACAACAAGATTCTTCCGATCACCATCGGCGGCTTTGTCCTGGTGATGCTGACGGGAGCTGTGCTGTTCTTCTCGAACCCCGTGCACTATTACCATTCGGTCTGGTTCCGAGCGAAGATGGTTTTCCTCATCATCGCCGCCGCGAACATCTTCTGGTTCCACTACCGCACTCAGAAGAACCTCGCCGAATGGGACGCGCGGCCCAGCCCGCCCGCCGCCGTCAAGATTGCCGCCGGCGTCTCACTTGCCTCGTGGATTTTCGTGATCATCTTCGGCCGCCTCACGGCATTCCTGTTCTTCGAATGCGACACCATGCCTGTTGGATCGTTCGGCTACGCCTTCGCCGAATGCGAATCGGCCATGCGGGAGGCGAACGCAGCTGCTGAGGAATTCGAAGAAGAATCGACCGACGGGGAAGCCACCGAAGAACCGACTGAGGAGCCGACCGACGGATCCACTGAAGAATCAACCGAGGAAGCGCCCGCGGAAGACCCCGCCCCAGACGCTGCGACGCAGGAATAACGATGAATTTCGCAACCCTGTTTCCCGAACTGAAGCCCGTCGTCGACGGGATTTCCGAGTCGGGGCCGATGCTGGCGATCAAGTCGTCCAGCTTCGCAATGCCGATGATCCTGTGCTCGCACGTCCTCGCCCTCACCGTGCTCGCCGGCTCGATCCTGCTGCCGGGCTTGCGCCTCATGGGCATCGGGATGACCAGCGTCTCCGCATCGACCATCGAAAAGACGGTTCGACCATGGCTGATCGGCGCGCTGATTGTCCTTGCCATCAGCGGCACGGTGATGATCCTGGTCAACCCGATGCGGGCCTTCCTAACACCAGCCTTCTTCGTGAAGGTGATCGCCTTCGTGCCCGCTCTGATCCTCTCGCTGGGCGTCGTCCGCTCTATCGCCAGCCGTGACGGCGTCATTACGGAACGCGCCCGCATCTTCGCAGGCATCGCCGCGGCCTTGTGGGTCGCGACGATCTGGATCTTTGGCACATCCTACTACGCCGCGCCGGGCACTTTCCACATCACCTGCGTCGGCTGGCTGATCGTGATGGCGTTCGGCTCGAACCGCACGCGCATCATACTCGGGGCCATCAGCGCCGTCCTCATCCTCGGCCTCACGATTGCGGCCTTCTCCGGCGTCTACAATGCGCTGAACGAATACGATCTAACCATGGAGATCGACCGCTGGAGCGCACGCTTCATAGCACTGGTCGTCGCCTTCTTCCTGGTCTGGGAATTCACGCGCCAGCGCCCGGATGCACCAGCGCCGACGGCCAACCGTCTCATCGGCATCCTGACCATCCTCGCCTGGTTCACCGTCGCCGCCGCCGGCCGCTGGATCGGCCTCGGAGGCGGGGGAGCCTAGGTTCAAGCCTTCCCCATGGGAACAGCGTGGACGGCCCGTGGCCGGCCATCAATGTGACTTGGCTGAAAGGGCAATCGGCGCCAAAATTGACAATGTCTGGATATAAGGAGCCTGACGTGAATCTTCGCCGCTGCGTCGCCATTTCCGCCCTTGCCATGCTGACCGCCATGCCCGCCCTGGCCCAGCAGACTCAGTCCAAAGCCCCCACGCCCCCGCCCCGAAACTATCTCGATGAGGCGCTGGCGACCGGCGAGAAAACGGGCGTCGGCTTTGCGGACCCGACCGAAAAGGTCGACGGCCCCAAGACGATTGCCGGCACGAAATCCTACGAGAGCCCGCTGCCCTACTTCCGCGACCTCAAACCCTGGGATGCGAACTACAAGCCGCCGCGTACGCCGGACGGCAAGCCGGACCTGCAGGGCGTCTGGTCCACCGCGTCGCTGACCACGATGGTCAGGGGCGGCAATGGCGACAAGGTCGGCTCAACGCTTGTCATCCCGGCTGAGAAGGTCGCTGAGTTCACGCGTGGCGCTGCCTACACCCGCGCGGCGGACGACAGCCAGAAACGGACCGACCCAAACGCCGGCCTCTACACCGACAAGAACGCCGAAGCCGGATACAACGCCTTCTGGATCGATCCGGGCTCTGAATACGCCAAGGTCAACAATGAGTGGCGTTCGTCCTGGATCACGTCGCCGGCAGATGGCCGCCCGCCTTTCTCGAAAGCCGCAATGGCCCTGCGCGGCGAGCGCATGGAGAACGTCAAGAAGGTCAAGAACACCGGCCCGGAAATCCGTCCGCTGGGCGAGCGTTGCTTCATCTCCTTCGGCAGCCAGGGCGGCCCGCCGCTCAACAACGCGATGTACAACAACAACCTTCA